>Ga0209624_10000485_pt1 | contig 34991 bp, 32 predicted proteins | sample JacPinW_OM2H0_O1_FD_188565 | JGI IMG/M metagenome (GOLD analysis project Ga0209624, IMG submission 188565) | Forest soil microbial communities from Algoma, Ontario, Canada - Jack Pine, Ontario site 1_JW_OM2H0_O1 (SPAdes) (version 2) | ecosystem: Environmental > Terrestrial > Soil > Boreal...
GGGCGGAAGAGAAGCAGGTTGCGGAGCATGTGCGGTCTTGCATCGCCTGCTCGAACGAATTGGAGGCTTGGCGGCCGATTGCGAGCGAACTCCGCCGATTGCCGACGCCGCAGCCTTCTTCGTGGCTGGTGCAGGCCACGCTGGCGCGTGCGGAGGCGAAGCTCACCGAACAGGCCGAGCACGATTGGAACCGCCGCGTGATGATTGCTGTCGTGGCGTTTGCGTGGCTGCTGACGATTGCGAGCTGGCCGGTTTTCCACTCTGTGAGCGGACGTTTCGGCAGCTTGCTCGAGCCGCAGTTCAGCCCTACACAGTTCGGCCAAACATGGATCAGTTTTGCCGCGTTCACCGCGCTAGGGTGGCTCGCGGGAGGGGTGGCCGCAGTGATGCTGGCAATCCGGCAGCGCGGCGAAAGGAGGCTGGCATGAGCCGCTTCACAAAGGAATTGCGCGTGATTCCAAAGGCAGCGTGGATCGTTGCAGGGTTCGTCAATTTGTGCTGCACACTGCCGATGTTCCTCTTCGTGGCACCAACGGATCCGGTAGTAGGCAAATGGCCGCGGTGGGGACAAGCGCTCTGCGTGTGCGCGATGGTCCTGTTCATGGTGGCTTGGTTTGCGCTGATCGGATACATCTACGGCGACGCGAAGCGGCGGCAGATGCGGTACGTAATGTGGACGCTGCTGGCGATCTTCGTTCCGAATGCGATTGGGATGATCTTGTACTTCATTCTCCGCGACCCTCTGCCGAAGCCGTGCCCCGGCTGCGGCCATATCGAAAAGGCAGGATTTCCATTCTGTCCGCACTGCGGTACTTTGTTGCAGCCAACGTGCTCGAAATGCGGTAAGCCCGTAGACCCGACTTGGGCGAATTGCGCGCATTGCGGACAGCGATTGCCCGAGCCCGCGCCACGCGCTACACAAGATCGTGCTCTGGCGACCTGACGCTATGCGGTTTCGTGCGACTTGCGCTGGGGCGGGGTTTGGTTGTTTTCGGTTCCTACGTTTCTTCTACGTGAGCGGATTGATACCTGACGTAACCGCCGATATTACACCCACTACCGTTGCGTCTTGCGTTCCTCTGACAGGGGACTACACTCCCTTCAAGGCGGGCTGTCTCCACCTGGAGGATTTGAAGTACGTGGGATCGGGGCGCTATTGGCGTTCAGTATCGCCCAAATGAAATTCGGGAGACCCCGGTCGGCAACACACGCCGTAACTCTGCCACAGTTTGAACCATGGACTGTTCGCAAGCGTCTCATCGTGTCTTCGATTGGCAGCCGAGATGTCGCTGGCGCTGAGCGGACGAATATCCGGCGCTTCGAACATTTCCTGAAGCTGCTCAATCTCGTGAATGATGCGTTCCACATCCATGCGCGACAATCATCTAAGAAAACCCGCGGCTTGGTCAACAGGAAGCGGCCACGAATTGTTACCCTCGTCCCTTTTGTCGTAACCACTCGAAGGCTGTATCGCTAGAAGTGCGCGATAGATAATTTTCCACTGCAGGGGGTACGCCGATGTGACATCTAACCTTGCGCTCCACAGCTCGGTTGCCCCATCATGGCCGAGGCAAAGGCGGTATGCGAGGAGATCAGGAAAATACGCGCAACTCCTTTGTTCTCAAGATTTTGACCTCTAACCCCTAGGCGCTCAAGATTTTGCGGGCCATTTTCGCAGAACCCGTGCCAGTCAAGGCTTTTGAAGGGGGTGGGGGGAGGGGGGTACCCCAATCTTAGCCTCGATTTCCCGAAACGAAACTGCCTCAATTAGCCATTTTCCGTACTCATCACAATTTTTTTCTGAAGATTTTCCACAGGGCCTCGCCGCAGGTCGTGAGCCATTCCCCGCGCATGGTAGCCTGAATTCCAATCCAACTCTCACGGAGATTCATGCCAGCTCCCAATCCGTCGCATCTCGATCTGCAAGCCACCGCTAAAGAAGTCATGATGCAGCACGGCTTCGCCCCGGATTTCGCCCCCGAAGTTTCCGCCCAGCTTGCCGACTTGAAGCAGCATCCTCCGCAAGTCGCCGTTGCCGACGGCATTCGCGACCTGCGCAATCTGCTCTGGTCGTCGATCGATAACGACACCTCGCGCGATCTCGATCAGATCGAAGTTGCTGATGGCGTCTCGAACGGTGACGTGAAGATCCTGATCGGCATCGCCGACGTCGATGCTTTCGTTCCTAAGCTGACGCCGATCGATCAGCACGCCGCGCGCGAAACCACGACCGTCTACACCGGAATCCGAAACTTCCCCATGCTCCCGGAAGAACTCTCGACGGGAGTGACTTCGCTGCTCGAGAATGTCGACCGCCTCAGCGTGGTGACCGAGTTCGTGGTTGGTCCCGACGGCAATCTCAAGTCCTCGGATGTCTATCGCGCCGTCGTCCGCAACAAGGCTCAACTGCAATACAACTCGACTGGAGCATGGCTGGAAGGGAAGTCGCCTGCGCCGCCAAAGGTCGCCGCGTCAAGCGAACTGCAAGCGCAACTGAAGCTGCAGGATGAAGTCGCGCAGCGTCTCAAGAAGCAGCGCGTGGAAAACGGAGCGCTCAATCTGCAGACCGACGAGGTCCTCCCGCTGGTGCTCAACGACAAAGTCGTCGATGTGGTGAAGCAGCAGAAGAACCACGCCACCGATCTCATCGAAGACTTCATGATCGCCTCCAACGGCGTTGTCGCGCGTATGCTCGAGAAGGTTTCGTCACTGCGCCGCATCGTGCGCACTCCCGAGCGTTGGGACCGCATCGTGCAACTCGCCGCGAGCAAAGGCGAGAAACTGCCCGCGCAACCGGATTCCAAGGCCCTGAACGATCTCCTGCTGCGCCGCAAAGCTGCCGACCCCGATCACTTCGCCGATCTGTCGCTCGCCGTGATCAAGCTCATCGGTCCTGGCGAATACGTTCTCGAACGCCCCGGCGAAACCGCTGCCGGACACTTCGGCCTCGCTGTCCAGGACTACACACACTCGACGGCTCCGAATCGGCGCTTCGCTGACGTCGTCACGCAACGCCTGATCAAAGCCGTGCTCGCCGGCAAGGCGAATCCATACTCCGACGACGAGCTGACTGCGGTCGCTGCCAACTGCACTCAGAAGGGAGACGCGGCGAGAAAGGTCGAGCGCGAGATGTCGAAGCGTCTTGCTGCGGTCGCCATGCAAAATCGGATCGGCCAGGTGTTCGACGCGATCGTCACCGGAGTGACGGATCATGCAACCTTCGTTCGCGTACTTCAGCCGCACATCGACGGAATGCTGGCTCAAGGCCAGCAGGGACTCGACGTCGGCGACAAGCTCCGCGCCAAGCTGATCCGCACCGACGTGCAGAAGGGATACATCGACTTCGCCCGCGCCTGAATGCCCCGCTGGTCGCGGTATTTCCGGCGTTCCGGTCACCAAAGCAGCCAATAGCAGCCCAATCGAGCCTCAGCTACGCTAGAACCAGCGGAAGAGTGCGGATTGGTGCAAAGTCTGTCCAGTTGGCGACATATCGTGAGCAGCAGCCTGGTCCTGATCGTGCCAGTGTCACTTTACGCGCAAGAGACTACGGGTGCGATATTGCGAGGCGACGGTGTCGGCGTCTTCGTCAATGACACCGCTGCTCCCTCATCCACCGCATTGTTCTCCGACGACGTCATCCGAACGGAGAAGAACGCGGCCGCACGGATCGAAGCCACCGGGTCCAGCGCCGACATTGGCGCGGAAACGATCGTGCAGTTCGAAGGCGACGAACTGGTGTTGGATCACGGCAGCTTGTCGGTGAACACCACCCGCGGGATGAAAGTGCGCATCGGTTGCCTGACCATCACGCCCGTGGACGATGGCAACTGGACGCACTACGACGTCGTCGACGTGAACGGCAAAGTAACGGTTTCCGCGCTCAAGCTGGACGTCTACATCGACGAGCACACGAAGAAAACGCAAGAGCCGAAACCGACCGCAAACAAGAGCCGCGACCGTGTGCGCGAGACCGAGCAAAAATCACGCGAGGACAAATGCGGCGGTGGTTATCTGAACCCGTCCGACCTGCCACCGGGAGTCGGACCCATCATGAACTCTCCGTGGGCCATCGGAGCCGGCACCGGAGCAATCATCGCGCTAACCTGCTTCGCACTCTGCCGCTCCGGCAATCCTCTTAGTCCCAGCTGGCCGTAGCTTTCCTCCCTTCGATTCGTGATCGTAACTTGCTAGCGCTGGCGTTCTCTTCGATTCTCGTTCGAGGGCATCTTTTCGAAACGCTTCAGCATCCGATGAGCCAATTGACACCGCTGGGCTCGTGCTAAACAATTAACTATTCCAGCAATTCATTCTTCAGCTTCCTGAGGAGGAAGACGGTATGGCCGATGAAGGGGATCAGGTAATTGAGAGTCAGTCCAACGCGGGGAAGTGGATTCTGATTGTGTTGGCGATTCTGGTGGTTGCAGGTTTCGGATACGCGCAGTATGTCACGCATACTGATATAGAAAAACTGAACGGCGATCTAACCGCCAGCCAAGCGCAAGTGAAAGAGCTCCAGAACCGGATGCAGACCGCCGAGGCCCAAGAAGAGACGCTGGCGCAGCAGGCGGGCATGACGAAGAAGGAACTGGCCCGCCGCGCGGCCGAACTTCAGACCCAGCAGAAAGCGGCCGAGGCCCGTCTCGAGGCCGAGCAGAAACAGCAGATCACCGCCGTTTCCGGTGACATCGCGGGTGTGAAGACCGACGTTGGCGGCGTCAAGACGGATGTCGCGTCGACGAAAGCCGATCTTGAAGCGACCAAAGCAAAACTGCAAAGCACGGTTGGGGACCTTGGAGTGCAAAGTGGGTTGATCGCCAACACACGTTCGGATTTGGAAGTTCTAAAGCACAAGGGCGATCGGAATTATTACGAGTTCACGTTGCTGAAAGGCGCCAAGCCGCAGCCGGTTTCCACAGTAAGCCTGCAGTTGAAAAAGTCGGACGTGAAAAAGGGTAAATTCACCGTGAACGTCACCTCCGACGACAAGACCATCGAAAAGAAGGATCGCAACGTGTCAGAGCCGATCCAGTTTTATTCCGGCCGCGATCATCTCTTGTTTGAGCTGGTCGTGTGGACCGTGGACAAGAACAAAGCCACAGGATATTTGAGCACTCCGAAATCGGCACCCGTGCCGGTCACGGCAAACTAGCCGATGTCGGGAGTGGTTTTTCCAGGCGCGCCTGTCCTGCTGCAGATTGTCGTGCGGACAGGCGTGATCTATATGGTTGTGCTGATCGGCGTGCGCCTCAGCGGTAAGCGCGAGGTCGGCCAAATGACACCGTTCGACCTTACCCTTTTACTCCTGCTGTCGAACTCCGTACAAAATGCCATGACCGGACCCGACACGTCGCTGATGGGCGGCGCGGTTGCGGCGGGCACGCTTCTGATTCTGAACTATCTGATCGCCGAGGTGTCGGGAGCGAATCGCCGATTCCGGCGGCTGATCCAGGGGCAGCCGACTCTGCTGATTCACGATGGCAAGACGATCGAGTCGCACATGGCGAAAGAGCATGTCAGCGTGGATGAATTGGAGCGGGCTCTTCGCGAACACGGAATCAGTTGCATCGCACAAACTGCGCTGGCGGTGCTGGAAGTCGATGGATCAATCAGTTGCTTGAAGTACGACGAAATCAAACCTGACGCGAATACCCACTTGGTGCGCCGCAGATTCATTCAGAAGAAGTGATAGGTGCGGATCGGCTCACAGCCAAGTGGAAATCTCGATCTCTTGGTAATCGCTCCGGCGGGTGATGCATCTCCATCGGTAAGGTTCTCAACGGAATGGACCGAATGGTACCGCTTAGGTCCTTCACCCGCACGCCAACGAGCTTTGAAGCAGTCGACGCCAAGTCTCCCGAAGCTTCAACTAATACGAGCACCGTCCCCACTCTGTGATCGAGATCGAATTCAGCCCTCACACACAACTGCGAGTCACGTCCGCGATCGATGGTTGAGGTCGGGGGCGCTTCGTCGCATTCGGTGGCGTCCCAATTCACCGGCGCGCCGTCTGCTTCGTAGTTTAGAAAGAACTCCAGGCTCACTCTGGGCAATCCGCGATCGAATGACGAGACGAGCAGGTGTTTCGCGGTAAGCAGGGCGGCTTTCTCCTGAGTGCTGGCAGAGGGCGACTGTCCGCACAAACAGGGAGCCAGCAGCAACAACCAGACGCCAAATCCCGAGCGTCGCATAAGTCCTTAGACACCATGCGTCATTGAGCGGTCACAAATTTTACGCACACCGGTTCGGATACTTCCAGTTTCTGGCCCGTCGCAGTCAGGCGTCCGGTCTTCTCGTCGATGCGGAAGATGACGATGTTGTTGGATTTCTCATTTTCCGCGAAGAGAAATTTGCCTGTCGGATCGATCTCGAAGCTGCGGGGGATCTTGCCCTGAGTAGGAACGTCGTCGATCACGGTAAGAGTGCCCTTCGCGGGATCGATAGCGTAGACAACGATGCTGTCGTGCCCGCGGTTCGAGGTGTAGAGGAATTTCCCGTTGGGATGAACGTGAACCTCGGCGTCGTCGTTCTCGCCTTTGAAATCCTTGGGTAAGGTAGACAGAGTTTGCAGGCGCTGCAATGTTCCTGCCTTCAAATCGACGGAGAGAGCGGTCACGGTTGATTGCATCTCGGCGACGACGTAAGCAAACCTCCCTGAGGGATGCAACACGAAGTGCCGCGGTCCCGCTCCCGCATCAAGTTTGGTGAATGGAGGATCGTTCGGCGTAAGCGTTCCCTTCGACGCGTCGAACTTATAGACGAGCACCTCGTCCAGTCCAAGATCGTCGACGAAGGCAAAGCGACTATCGGGCGAAAGGTCGATCGAGTGCGCATGCGGACCTTCCTGGCGCTTGGGATCCGCTCCATGCCCGGTGTGCTGTACAAAAGCTGTCGCTTCGCCCAGTTTTCCGCCTTCGAGTATGGGGAATACCGCAACGCTACCACCAGTGTAGTTGGCGACCAGCACATACTTTCCGGACCTGTCGACGATGATGTAGCAGGGGTCGGCGCCGCGCGAGGCAACCTCGTTGATGAACGTCAGCTTGCCGGTAGCGCGGTCAACGGAAAATGCGCTGACTCCTCCGCTGTTTGGTCCCTTGTAGTTTCCAACTTCGTTCACGGCGTATAGATACTGTCCACTCGGAGCGAGGGCAACGAAAGATGGATTCGTGGTTTCGGCGGCGAGTCCAAGTGATGTCGCTTGACCGGTAGCTGTGTCGAAGCTATAGGCGTAGATGCCTTTGCTCTGACTACCTTCCTGTGTGTAGGTGCCGACATAGAAAAGGTATTTGCCTTGCTTGGGAGCGGGTGTTGCATGGGCAGTGAGAATCGTTGAGAGCACGAGAGCGGTTGGAAGAATGGCAGAGCGAAGAGAACGCTGCGATAAGTTCATGCCGCTATAGAAACGCATCGCGGGCTATTTGTGCAAGTCCAGCGCTATTTCGTCAAAACGACGGGGACGGTTTCGTTATAGGGCCAGACCACTACACTGACGGATTTCCGCTGGTTGAAAATGTCGACAGACATCGGGAAGGCTACGATGATCGTCCCACTTTTCGATCCTCCCGGAGCAATTTCAGTTTCAGGCTTCAGTGCGGGCAGCGCGCCATTCTTGAGCGCAGGGAACGCCTGATAATAACGATCAAAGTCCACTGCCGAGACCGCGTCGGCCGTGGAGTCTCCCGTAGCCGTTTTCACCGAACCACCGAGCGTGCGGACGTAGAAAGCCTTGTCGCTGGTATTGCGCAAAGTGAAAGTCAGAGCGACCATCGTCGAAGTTTGCTCTGGAATTTCGACTGCGACCACATTGTCGAGCGAACCTGCGCCCTGCGGCTTGGCCCGCTTCAAGAAGGAAGCGATCAGCACGACAACGAGAACCGCCCCGACTGCGATCAGGACGATCTTTACGGGGGGAAGATTCTTTTTCGCCGTGCCGAACTCTTCCCCGATGTGGATGGTTGGGCCAGCGGGAATCGCAGGCGGTTCGGCGGGTGGCGTGGTTGCCGGTGTGGGGGGCGTTGGGGGCGGGGGAACGGGTGTCTGATCAGGCATAAAGGTTGGCTTTACAGTCCGATTCTACGCTTGCCACTTGCTGGAATCGATATACGAATTAGGCTTCACAATCGTCGTCTGGTTTACGCCGCGATTCCTTGGTGTTCTCTCCGGAATTGGAGGCGGCAGAACGGAACGCGAGTTAGCATCGCGAAAACAGCTGGAGAAGAACTTCGGCTTCGTGCCTACCAGGCATGCTTCATGGCTTTGGCGAACTTGTCGGCCGGCAGAGTATTTAGGACGTCGTCTTTGGTGAGCCAGGCACGTCGGGCCTGAAGGATGCCGTACTGCATTTTTTCCATGTGCGAGGTGTGGTGGGCGTCGGTGTTGATGACAGTTTTCACACCATGCTGCTTGGCCTGGCGGAGGTTGACATCGTTGAGATCGAGGCGGTCGGGGTAGGCGTTCAATTCCATGGCGACTTTGTGTTTCGCCGCCGCGGTAAGAACGGCGTGCATGTCGAAGGGATAGGAGTCGCGGCGAAGCTGAATGCGGCCAGTGGGATGTCCGATGATCGAAGTGGTGGGATTCTCGATGGCCTTGATCAGGCGCTCGGTCATCTTGGCGGATTCCTGATTGAAGACCGAGTGGACGCTGGCGATCACAACGTCCATCTGAGCGAGGACGTCGTCGGAGAGATCGAGATCGCCGTCTGCCAGGATGTCGACTTCGATGCCGGCGAAGATCTTGATGCCGTCGATTTGTTTGTTCGCATCGCGGATGCGTTGGATGTGCTCGACGGCGCGCTTGTCGTCGAGTCCGTTCGCGAAAGCGAGGTTCTTGGAGTGATCGGTGATGGCCATGTATTTGTGGCCGCGCGCTTTCGCGGCCTCGGCCATTTCGGCGATGGTGTTCTTGCCGTCGGTCTCGACGGTGTGCATGTGAACGTCGCCCTGGATATCTTTTTGGGTGATGAGCTGGGGCAGGGAATGAGTTTGCGCTAGATCGATCTCACCTAAGTTCTCGCGCATTTCTGGCGGGATGTAGTCGAGCTTGAGCTTGGCGTAGATTTCTTCTTCGGTTTTTCCGGCGACGGGCTTCTCGTCTTCGAGGGTGGCGAGGCTGTATTCGTTGAGGGTGTATCCCATCTTGAGCGCACGCTGGCGAAGAGAGACGTTGTGCGCTTTCGATCCAGTGAAATATTGCATAGCAGCGCCGAAGGATTCAGGGGGGAGAAGACGCACATCAACCTGCATGCCACTGCGAACATGAAAACTTATTTTGTTATCGCCGCTGGCGATAACGTCCATAAGAGGCGGATATCGTGCGACGTGCGCGATCGCCTTCTGACGTCCTTCTTCGGTGGTGCAGGCTTTGCCGGTAACGAGGATATCGAGGTCGCCAACAGTTTCGCGTCCGCGGCGGAGAGATCCGGCGGGAGTGATTTTGTCGATGCCTGGAAACTGCTTGATGTGTGCGGTGATCTTTTCGCACTCGAGTTCCGCGGCGTCGATGAGGAAACGTCCGCCGATTCGGCGATAATCTTCGATGGCCTTGAGCAGCTTGGCTTCGTGCTTCTCTCCCATCCGCGGAAGGTCGCGAATCTTTCCTTCGCGCGCGAGTTTCTCGACGCCGTCGACGTCGCTGACTTTGAAGGAGCTCCAGATCAGGGCGATCGTCTTTGGTCCGAGGCCCTGAATCTTTAACAGTTGCAGCATCGACGGGTGGTATTTTTCGAGCAGTTCGGACTGCGCCGCCAGCTTGCCAGTGTTGAGAATTTCCTCAAGATTCTTGAGCATGCCCTTGCCGATGCCGGGAATGGCGAGCACCAGCTTGGGTTCGCCGATGATGTCTTTGATCTGTTGAGAGTGATTCTCCACGGCCTGCGCGGCGTTGCGGTAGGAGCGAATGCGGAAGGAGTCCTGGCCGTCGATCTCGAGGAGGTCGGCGGTTTCGTAGAGAATATTGGCGAGGGCCTTGTTGTCCACGAACTAAAGATAAACAAGATTGCGCAACAGGGCCAGCACCCCAGGAATAGAGAATTGCTGGATTTGAGCACACCCGGCGCTGTCGATGCCCGTCGAGCGGGAGAGTCGAGAGGGGCTGGGGCAGCGCTACGCAGCTTTGGTTACGTTTGCTGCCTGCGGACCCTTCTGGCCTTCGGTGATTTCGAACTCCACCTGATCGCCTTCTTGCAGGCTCTTGTATCCCTCGGAGCTGATTGCGCTGTAGTGAACGAAGACGTCCGGGCCATCCGCGCGGCCGATGAACCCATACCCTTTGGCGTTATTGAACCACTTGACGGTTCCTTTCAGACGTTCCACTGAACCCCCTTCGTGCGCACGTCCTCATTGGGGGCCAAGGACGTGCCTGCAGTCCTTGGATGCATTTTGGAACGCAAGGGTTAGGCTGTCAAGAGAATGTGGCCCGCGAAAAGATGGAAAGATAGCAGCAACAAAAATTACGTTTTCCGCAACGAAATCGTTATCGAAGGGACCTTGCGTTTGTGAGTTTGCCGCCGTGCGCGCGAGTTACATGGTCGAGCCATAAGACGGAAGAGATTGTCTTGGCATCGCGGACCTTCCCAGTGAGAACCATGTCGACCGCCGCAGGCAACGGAACAAGTTTCTTGTAAATGATTTCGTCGTCTTCGGGCTCGGCTTCGCCTTCCGTCAGGCCGGTTGCGAGATAAACGGCCATGGTTTCAGCGACGAATCCGGGGCTGGCGTAGAACTTCAGAATCCGCCGCCATTTCGCGGCTCGGTATCCGGTCTCTTCGATCAATTCGCGCTTGGCGGCCGCGAGTTCGTTCTCGCCGGGATCGATGCGTCCCGCTGGAAGCTCCCAAAGATAATCTCCTGCGGCGTGACGGTATTGGCGCTCGAACAGAATGCGCAGGGTCGAGTCCCTGTCATCCACCGCAAGTACGACGATCGAGCCGGAATGATGGATGACGTCGCGGCGAGCCTCGACGCCGCCAGGTTCCTGGACGTGGTCGGTCGTGACCCAAAATACCGGACCCTTGTAAACGACGTTGGAAGACACCAGGCGTGTTTTGGAAGTCTTCTTCGCGCGAACTTTGGACGAGCGTGAGGATTTGGCCATGCAGACAATATAAAACATGGCCTACGGCCGCTGGCTTTGGCGTGACGCATTCGACGTCTAAGAGCACCGCTGATTGCTTCTGCTATGCTGCCGGGCATGGCGGCCAAACCGCGGATTGCGATCGTGGGAGCGGGGAATCTTGGGACTGCGCTGGCGGTGTCGCTGCATGACGCTGGGTTCGTCATCGAGGCAGTGATCGCGCGGGATAGAGCCGAGTCGCTGAGGAAGGCGCGAAGGCTGGCGAAGCGGGTCAGCGCTCGGGCGTTGGCGGATCCGGTGCGTGCAGATGCGGATTTGTTCTGGTTCTGCGCTCCGGATTCGGAGATTGCGCGGACGGCTGGTGGATTTGCATCGAAGATTTCGTGGAAGGGAAAGATCGCGCTGCATTCGAGCGGTGCGTTAGCGAGCGACGAACTCGATTCGCTTCGGAAAGTGGGAGCGTCGGTCGCGTCGGTGCATCCGTTGATGACATTTGTTCGCGGTTCGCGCCCTTTGCTGGCGGGAGTGCCGTTTGCCATCGAAGGCGATGCGGCTGCGGTACGAGTGGGGCGACGGATCGTGCGGGATTTGGGCGGAGAGCCCTATTCGATCCGGAAAGAAGATAAAGCTGCCTATCACGCGTGGGCCATTTTTGCTTCGCCGTTGCTGACTGCCTTGCTGGCTACGACCCAGAACGTCGCAGGACTTGCGGGAGTGGATCGACGCGATGCGGTACGGCGCATGATGCCGATCCTACGTCAGACGTTGGCGAACTACGCTGAATACGGCGGGCCGAACGCCTTCAGTGGACCTATCATTCGCGGTGATGTGGATACTGTGCGACGACATTTAAGAGTGCTGCGCGGACTGCCTGCTGCGCGTGAGGTGTACGCGGCATTGGCGCGGTCCGCTCTCCAGTTCTTACCCTCTAAGAACAAGAAGGCGCTTAAACGGATGCTGGATTCGGCGAAGGAGTGAGGCGGCGCGTCCAGGCGAGTAACGCGAGGATTGCGAAGGGAAGCGGCGCGGCGGAGCGGATCGGCAGCGAGAAGACCGCGGTGGAATCAAAGATTGCGGGCGCCAGCAAGGGCCGCAACGCGATCAGAGCGAAGGCGGCGATCCAGTTCCAGAAGAGCAGCAGCGCGCCGAGGGACAACAAAATTCGCGGAACCGGGCCAGCGTCGCGGAACTCACGATGGTGCCGAGCCAGCAGAAAAATTCCTGGAATCAGAATCAGATGATCATAGACCGCCTGTCCCGGCAGAATCGTGATCGCCGTGATCGAGAACAACAGGCTCAGCGTGAGCCAGAATTGAAATGATGTGGATGCAGCCGCGCGATTCTTCCATACCAGCCAAGCGGCGATCAGAATTGAGGCTGCTGTCAGGACCAGAGTCGCCGGCCCGGAAAGTGTTGGTCCTAACGGCGAAGTGAGAACCTCCGTTACGAGGGGAGGACGGGTGTAGTGACGGTAGGCAAGGATTGTGTGAATCCAGGATCGGATCCAGTGCGGCATGACCAAGAGCGACGTGGACAGTAGAAGTCCAAGCGTCAGAAAGAATCCGACCACAAAGCCGCGACGCGCTTGCCAGCGATGAAGGCTCCAAAGAAGTAGATAGAGAATCGCCAGAGCCGCGACTTGTGGCTTGATGGTGGAGAGCGCCATCAGGATGCCGGCGAAAAAGAAACGCTGGCGTTGAATTAAGTAAAGCGAGGCAGCCAGGAAGAATGCGACCAGTAGTCCTAGTTGCTCCGCAAAGAGACCTTCGAGTGTGGGGTAGCAGGTGAGGGTCAGAAGAAGGATCATTGCGAACCATTTCCAATCGAGGGCCCATTCGAACGCTTTGATCCAAAGCACGACGCCGGAAACGGTCAGGAATATCAGCAAGAACAAAACGGCAATACGCACTGCGGGGAAGGGGACCTCCGCAGTTGGCCAGAACAGCAGATCCGCATACACAGGATAGGGGAAGACTCGCCGATCGACGGGATCGGTTGGGCGTTTCGGATCGAGGGGACGGCCATATAGCCCGGTCTGAATCTCAAGCGTCATTTCCTGACTGTACGGATCGCGCCTCTGGAGCAGCAACTCACGAGCGGACAGCCATACCTGATAGAAGTCGTTGCCGAAGGAGTAGCCATTTCCAAGGCCTGCGGCCGTGCGCACGGCAACCACGCGCGGCATGAAGAGTCCCTGGTGGTAATAAAGCATGGCCGCAGCGCCGATGAGCGCGAGGCATAACGCAAGCGTGGACGAGAGGGCGCGAGTTCCCGGCTGAGTTGCGGGCATTTTGCTTGTGATGGTGCGAATTAGACCACGAGGCACAAATCGGCGCAAGAATCAGCGGAAAAGCATCAGGGAGGAGGTTGCGGTGGCTGCTTAGCTCGACGTGAACAAATGTCCGAGCTTCTCTTTCTTCGTCTTCAGATATTCCTCGGCCTGAGGGCTGGGCGTGACTTCGCAAGGCACTCGCTCAACGACGCGGACTCCGGCTCGTTCCAGAGCTTCGACCTTGTCGGGATTATTCGAAAGCAGACGTACACGAGTAATACCGAGCGCCTTGAGAATCTCAGCCGGAAGCGTGAAGTCGCGGTGGTCGGCTTTGAAGCCGAGTCGCTCGTTGGCTTCGACAGTATCGAGGCCTGAGTCTTGCAATTCGTAGGCCTGGAGTTTGGCCATGAGGCCAATGCCACGGCCTTCCTGCTGCTCGTAGATGAGAACTCCCGCGCCCTCTTCGGTGATCAGCGAGAGAGAAAGTTCGAGCTGCTGGCGGCAATCGCAGCGCAGAGAATGGAAGACATCGCCGGTCAGGCACTGGGAATGGACGCGCACAAGAGGCGGAACTGACTTCACATCGCCCATGACAAGGGCGACGGCTTCCTCCACGCGCTGACTTCCGCCGGAATCGGTCTCGCCCCGAAAGCCATAGATACGGAATTGGCCCCAGCGCGTAGGGAAATCTGCGGAGGCCATCTGTTTGATCTCGTTTTCACTCACACATTCATTATAGCGGCTGTGTCGGAGGCGCCAGCGTGTTCTTGGTCACATCGGGCGAGATCTAACCTCGGGCGCGGAAAGGAAAGATGGCGTCTTGCTTCGAGGGAATCGGAGTGCCATTGCGCGTGGCGGGATGGAAATGCCAGTTCTCGAGGGCCGCAAGGCACTTGCTATCGATATCAGGACCGAGACTCTGCAGGACCGTCTTACGAACGATTTCTCCACGCTCGTCAATGGTAATTTCGATGACCTCGTTGCCGGGGGACTCGGGCAGTTGCCACGGGTAAACGTAGGGATCGGATGTCGTGACCGGAAGAGCGGGGCGAACCTCGTCGCCGTACAAAGTGCCGTGGTTCAGTGTTCCATAGGGAAGGCCAGCTTGTGCGCCGTGACCCAAAGCTGAGAGCGTCTGGGTTTTCGAATTATCCTCTATCTCCGCTTGAACCTGCGGCGTGGAAGGAGCCTGGAGCTTGGCCGACTGAGTTGGATTTTTCCACTTTAGCTTTTGGGCTAATCGCTGGTGCCGGTATCGCTCGGTCGCGAGATCGGGGGAACTGTGCTCGCTATCATCGAGGTTCTTGCTGGACCAGTACAGTCGAGTGACGGACTTGCCATTCTGCCCAAAAGCCACGGAGACAGGATTCAGCAGCTGAGGTTCCGGAGAATGCAGAAGCCAAGCGAGCAGGAAGCCGTGCAGAACGAGCGAAGTCAGCAGCAGCCAGCGCTGGCGGCGGTCGGTTGCCGAGCTTGGTTGGGCAAACATGAGAGCAAGGTCCCCAGACCGATCTTAGGTATTAGGTTAGACGCATGGCCGGGGAGTTCGTCAAGGTACTTTCTGTGCGCGTCATAACCGATGTTTTCGGGTAGAATGCACGAGTCGCAGGGGTCCGTTTGGTGATGCTTCAAGATCGCTGATAAAATAGTTAGTACATTTTCCGACCCAAGTTTTGCACACGGGGCTATAGCTCAGCTGGGAGAGCGCATCGTTCGCAACGATGAGGTCGTCGGTTCGATCCCGACTAGCTCCACCATATTTTTCAATCACTTGGAAATGTAACGTCGTATCACTTTCCCAGATCTGACTGAGCGCCTGCCCTTTATATCTCCTGGAAATAGGCTTTTGAGGGATAGTAATCGACCTTCTGAGGGCCAAAGGTGTAGTTGTCTGTAAACACGAGTTGTTGTAGATTGTTGCGACCCGGGAGGGGTAAAAATGAGTCGGAAGTCGGTTTTTCTCGCAGGGGTGATGGCGCCTGCGACCATCTGTTTCACCATCCTCCTGTCCGTGACAGCCATGTCGCAAGCGGTGCCACGGCCCTTTCTGACGAACCACGTACCGGATGATGTAGCCAGCGGCGTTGCCCCTCTGGTCGGACATCTCGACGCCAAGGAGCGGGTGAGCTTGGCCATCTCGCTTCCGTTAAAGAACCAGGATCAGTTGGAACTATTTCTAGAGGACTTATACGATCCACAGAGCCCGAATTTTCACCATTACCTGAGCGTCTCGGAATTTGCTGAAAGATTTGCTGCTGCTGAGGAAGATTACGCCAGGGTGTTGCGCTTCGCTGAGTCCCATGGGTTGAAAGTCGTTGGGAGGGGCGGGAACCGCATGGTTGTGGATGTGGAAGGCGCAGCGGCAGATATTGAGAGCGCTTTCCACACAACGCTTGGAGTATTCCAGCATCCGACGGAGGCCCGGACTTTCTACGCCCCCGAGCGCGAGCCGGTTGCCGAGTTGGATGTGCCGTTGCTGCACATCTCCGGCATGGACAATTACTCTCTGCCGCGAGAGAAGAATGTAGTTTCCGATGCTGCGGTTACTCCGAAAGCCACGGGATCGGGTCCCAGCGGATCGTTCCTGGGCAGCGATCTGCGAACGGCCTATTACGGATCCGGATCGCTAAACGGCGCAGGGCAGACGGTCGCTCTCTACGAGTACAAGGGATATAACCAAAGCGACATCAATGCTTATTTCAATAATGCCGGTGAGCCGGAGAACGTACCGATCAAAGTGATTTCGGTAAACGGCGCCTCGACAACTTGTGGTTCTGGTTGCACCGACATCGAGCAGGCGCTGGACATCGAACAAGCGATTTCGATGGCTCCTGGATTGAGCCAACTTCGCGTTTACGTAGGCAAGAGCGACATCTCAATCTTCAACCAGATGGCTGCGGACAACGTCGCAAAGACGATCAGCTGTTCGTGGGGTTGGGGCAAGGATCAGAGCAGTTTGGATCCCATTCTGGAAGAGATGGCGGCGCAAGGACAGACCGTATTCGTGGCGACCGGAGATCAGGGCGCCAGCACTGCAGCCAACGTGATTTGGCCGTCTGACGATGTCTGGGTCACCGCGGTGGGCGGCACCGTTCTCACCACCAAGAGCGCTGGCGGAGCATGGCAATCAGAGACGGGATGGGCAAACAGCGCCGGCATGCCTTCGAAGAACAACATCTCGATCCCAAGCTGGCAGCAGTTAGCTGGTGTTGTCTCGGGCTCCAATGGTGCTTCGTCGAGCCTGCGTAATATTCCTGATGTTTCGTCGGAGTCGAATGCATCGCAGTATGTCTGCGCCAACGGAAGCTGCCGCACGCAAGGCGGCGGCACCAGCTACGCGGCTCCGCTCTGGGCCAGCCTGATGGCGATGGTGAACGAGCAGTCTCTCAACAACGGCGGATCGCTGATGGGATTCTTCAATTCCACGCTGTATGGAATCGGCACGGGATCCGGCTTCGGAAGCGATTTCCACGACATTACCAGCGGCAATAACGGCAGGTATTCGGCAGTGTCGGGGTTTGATCTAGTAACCGGTTGGGGAAGCCCGAACGCCGCGAACCTGATCAGCGCGCTGACTCCAAGGAAGTAGTCCTACTATTGGGCGACTTAGCCCTGGCGGCGAGTCGTCCGGAGTTAATCCTTAGAGTGCACTTCTCCTAATTCCCTAGTTTTTTCTTACCGGACTCCTGCGTCAGGTCGAGGCCGAATTCCGGCTTCTCATACGTCCCGAGGATGTGAACGAGGACGATCTCGCCCTTCTTCTTTTTTTTGAAAATCGGATCCATGACTTTTAGAAGGAGGGATTTGACACCAGTGGACGTATTCGAAATCTTGGTGTCCACCCACATTTGGCCGTGAAGATCAATTTTCTCGTTCATGACGTCATAGGTTCCGTGCATGCGTGCATGAGCGCCGGGAACGCCAAACGACAGGTCAGAGAATTGCGCGACACCGCCCACAAGCGCGACGCTTCCAGTTAAATCGGAAACCACGGTTTCGGGGTCTTCTTTGTTTTCCCCGCGGGCGCCGGCACTCAGTTCATCGACGTTTTGCTGAGTCTCGCGATTCTCGAACGTGCCATTGGCGATGCCGAAACCGCCATCGAGCCTGGTCTTCTTGAGGAATGGATCATCGCCGGGCGAAATCTGCGCTCGTGTGCTGAGGGATACCTGTCCGGACATTGGCGAGCGGCCTTGGCTCACAAACAGACCCAGCAAGTCTTCAATCCGCGCCCGTCGCCCCGACAACTGCAGCCGAGCAAATTTTCCTTCTTGCCCCTTGGTTCCGGCGACGCTTCCTGTGGCGATGATCGTAGTTCGGCCGAATTTTGCTTCGACGCGTTTCAGGAAAGTATCGCCGTGCATCGCATCGACGTAAGCATCGAATTGGCTCACGAGTTTGACTTTGTGGCCGCCGGATGTGACTTCGAAATCGGGCGTGTCAGTCGTCCCGGAGACATCGATGTGCTGGAGTAGTCCCTGGAATTTTCCCGTGGAGGACAACAATCCGCTGATGCCGCCGTAGACGCCGAGATCTGCGTGATCGAAGGAATACTCACCGGAGATGGGAGTGTCCTGGGGATGGCCGGTGGTCCAAGCCCCGAAGCTGCCCTGAACGGAGACTTCGCCTGGCGGCTCTGGGTTCCGGAATTTCAGCTGATAGTGAATCGGGCTTCCCCAGCGGACGTCAGTAAAGAAAGCATTGTGGAGGTCGAACACGAATGGCTTGCCGTGAGGATCGTCGGACTCGAATTCCACCATCGTTCCGTTGGCGATGACTTCATCCACGACGATGTTCGAATGTTGCGTCTGGAACCGGAAATTGCTGCCAAAAGGGGGAATGAATACATGGGCGCCCTCGGCCTTCACGTGCAACACGTGCTCCCGGAGCAAGCCCAGGTAGGTTCCTTTGATGACTAGCTTTCCGATCGTAAGAAATGTGAAGGCGTTTGGTCCGTGATGAAATTCCACGCCTTCGACAACTGCACCCGGGGACGGGAAGTGAGTTCGATGATAGCTGCGGATCGTGACCTGGCTGTCGCTGGCCTCCTGTAATTGCTGAAGAATGGACCTTTCGGAAAAGGGCGAAGTGCGGACATAGATCGGAACGGCGACAAAAACCACGATCAGCAGGACCGCGAGAGCCAAGACCTTCCCGCGGTGGTTGAATCGAGGAGGAGAGGGCCGTACCGGAGCGGCAGGTGCTTTCGCGACGGCGGCGCTGGTGATCGAGGACATAAGGCTTGGAGTGCCATTCTCGCTGAAAAGTTGGAAACTCATTTTACTGATGGCGGCCTCGCCAACAGCTCCTATTGCCTTCGGAGTAAGCGCCTGCTTGCATTCCGGCTTAATATTTCGGTAGCCTTCATGCTCTGTTTTCGCAGGAGGATATTCGTGAAGGTGCGCGCGCGTTGGATGTTCTGCGGTCTTCTCCTTTGCTCTTGGATTTCTCCGGGCCTGACCGGCCAAGCCATCCGCCTGCGCGTCAATTTGACGGACGCTCCCCGCAATATTTACCACTCGCATCTTCAGATTCCCGTCCACGGCGGACAGGTATCGCTGGTATTTCCAAAATGGATTCCTGGCAATCATAGGCCAAGCGGACCACTAGCGGGTTTGACCGGCATTCGCATGGAGGCCGGTGGCCATCCCGTCGCCTGGGAGCGCGATCCTGTTGAGATGTATGAGTTTCATGTGACTGTGCCGTCCGGAGTTCAGACTCTGGATGTGTCTCTCGATGCAATCACCTCGCAAGACAGCGCCGGAGGGGGAGGACCGGCGGCATCGTCGAACATTCTGGATCTGAACTGGAATGCGGTTCTGCTGTATCCGAAGGGAGCTCGTTCTGATGATGTTACTTTTGAGCCGTCGATCACGCTGCCCGCGGGATGGAAATTCGGCACTGCACTGCCGGGGCCGAGGGTCAATGGCGATGAGGTCGCGTTCGCGCCGGTGTCGTTGACGACGCTCATTGATTCGCCCGTGATCGCCGGCGTGCACTTCCGGAAGATCGATCTGACCAAGGAAGGCGAAACGCCGCATCACGAAATGGATTTAGTTGCCGATGCGGAGACGGATCTGGATATGTCTCCGAAGGATCTTGCCGCCTATCAGAAGCTGGTGGCCGAGACCGGCGCGCTGTTTGGAGCACGCCACTATCGCGAATATCACTTTCTGCTGACGCTCAGCGGCCAAGTCGGCGGACACGGGCTGGAGCATCACGAATCCAATGATAGCGTCGGCGGAGAGCGGATGTTATTGGATCCAAAGCTCGGGATGCTGTACGCCGGACTCGTGCCGCACGAGTTCACGCACTCATGGAATGGGAAGTATCGCCGCCCAGCGGGCTTGGCAACTCCAAATTATCAGGAGCCGATGATCGGCGACCTTCTCTGGGTCTATGAAGGACTGACCGAGTATCTGGGCAATGTGCTGGCGGAGCGAAGCGGCCTGGGGACCGACGAGGAATACCGCGAGGCTCTCGCAGGCACGGCGGCCATGCTCGACCATCGCACGGGGCGCGAATGGCGTTCGATCGAAGACACGACCCGTTCTGTTCAGAGCCTGCGCATGCTGATGGCCCCCGAGTGGATGAACTGGCGCCGCAGTCTCGATTACTATCCCGAGGGCGAATTGATCTGGCTCGAGGTCGATTCGATCATCCGTCAACAGACTCACGGGCAGCGCTCGATCAATGATTTCTGCCGCCGCTTCTATGGCGGAGAGAGTGGGCCGCCCAAGGTGGTGCCTTATACGTTTGACGACGTCGTGCGCGCACTCAACGAAGTTGCGCCGTATGACTGGGCAACTCTTCTGCATCAGCGCGTCAACCAGACCAGCACACACGCTCCTCTCGGGGGTATCGACCGCGGGGGCTGGAAGCTGGTTTACAACGACAAACCGAATCTTTTCACACAGGCGTCTGAAAAATTGTCGAAGTCTGCTGATTTTACGTACTCTTTGGGATTTCGAGTGGGATCAGATGGCAAGTTCCAAGATGTGACGGTCAACTCGCCGGCCTACCAGGCGGGTGTGGGGCCAAGCATGAAACTGGTTGCGGTGAACGGGCACAAGTGGTCTCCGGCGGTTCTGCACGCGGCGGTGAAGGCGGCAAAGGGAACCGATCAACCAATTGATCTTCTGGTTGAAGATGCGCAGTACTTTAAAACGTATTCTGTTTCCTATCACGACGGCGAGAAGAATCCTCATCTGGAACGCGTCGCGGATCAGCCCGACATTTTGGGAGATATTCTCAAGCCGCTGACTCACTAAGCCCGGGTCCGGTTTTAGTACCAAAGTAAGCCCAAGGGGCAGCTATCGCTGCTACAATCGCTCTAGAGCCAATAAAGTAGTGTCCAGCGTGTTTTCCATGCATAGTTTTCCGCGAGTTTCCACGATCCGGCTGCTAGCAGTCGGCTTGACCGCGTGTCTGTTCGCGGTTCCGGCTCTTGCCCAGAGCTCGGTTCGGTCGGTCAAGGTTCTCGGCAGCAAAGACGTGGTCGAGATTGAAGTTGAGGCGACGGATAAAATTATTCCGCAAACACAGATGCTGGCCGGGCCCGACCGCCTCGTAGTCGACTTTCCGAACTCCCGTCCAAGCGATCAGCTACGGAATCAGTCCGTGGACCGCGGGGATGTGAAGGATGTCCGTGTGGGACTGTTCCAGTCGAAACCTCCGGTTACCCGCATCGTTATCGACTTAAAAAGCGCGCGGTCGTATCAGATTTTCCCGACCGGGCGCACGGTGATGATCAAAGTGATGGGCGGTAGTGTGGTGGCGTCGAACGCGCCAGCTCCGGTGAATGGCGGGGCGCAACCTCCGGCGACACGTCCCGGACTCGTGGCGGCGAACTTTACGCCACAGCAGGAACCTGTGAGCATCGAAGCGGCTCCTCAGCCACCGTTACAAGTTTCGTACGAGCACGGGATGCTATCGATTCACTCGGACCGGGCGACGCTTTCGGAAGTGTTGTATGCCGTGCAAAAGAAGACGGGAGCCGACATCGGCATTCCGGCGGGAGCCGAGCAGGAACGAGTGGCCGCTGACATTGAGCCTGCGCCTGCGCCGGAAGTGCTGGCGCGACTGCTGAATGGGTCTAAATTTAATTTCCTGATTGTGAGTTCACCCACAGATTCCACCAAGCTGGAGCGGGTGATTCTCAGTACGCGCACTGAAGGGAATTTTGTAGCACCGCTGCAGCAGGTGCAAAACAACGCTGACACCGAAGACGACGAGCCAGCTGTGGTTCACAACACCCAGCCCGACAATCCCGCGCCTCCAACGGATCAGCCCCAACAAACAAGGGCGCCGCAAGATCCGACTCCGCCGAACCAGTAGGCGCTTCACTGGAAATCAAAGCTAAGAGTTAGTTGAGGGCGCTTCGCCGTTTCCTACGGAGGCGTGATCAGGCGAACCGGAACGGGAGAATTGCCAATCTCTGAGGTCGCAGGAGCGCCGGCGCTGCCATTGCCGCATCCGGCAACATTCAGGACCGTCACCTTCATGCTCCCGTTCTGATCGACTGCGTTGATAAAGACCTGGAGGAATCCGACGAATGTCACTTGAGTCTGCGTGTTCGACGTAAGGGTTTTTCCAGGCCCGTTGTCATTGTCATAGATCGGCAGCGAGACGATGGATGAGCTGATGCTTACAGGAACATCCTTCAATCCCGTAGGATTGGCGCTGCCAGCCATCATCTGGTACGGGTAAGCGTTCGGATCTCCGAATGTGCCCGACGTCGTCAGATAATCTTGCCCGCTGGCATTGGTGTAGTCGGCCGTGTCAGCCTGATGAATGAGGCATGAAACCCCTGCAGTCGTGCCAGCGACCGGATTGATGGTCAGGTCAACCATATTTACATTTCCGGGCGAACCACAAGCGTAGTTTGTAGGCTGATCGCAGCCCTCGATGGCTTCTTCGTATTGCTCTCCCGAAGTGCAGGAGGGAACTGCGAGAACGGGCGTTCCGACCTGTGCGGGAACATAAAGCAAATTGGGAGTACCGTGTGAGCCTGTCGGGTAGTTGGCTTCCGGCTGTAGCGTGCCTCCAGTGTGGAGTTGGCAGTTGGCTCGGTTAGCATTTCTGCAATCAGGCTCTAGCCAAAACGTCTCACCGACTGTGCCGGGGCCGGTTGAACCGTTGAGAGTCATCCCCGGATTCACGAGTGATCCATCGGGGTAATTGATGAGCTGCTTGCAGGCAGTGGGACCCGGGTTGGGCGAACAGCCAGCAAGGTTTTGGGGGTCTCGATTTGGTACCGCCCAGGGCTTTATGCAACGCGGCTGAACCGGGATCATTGTGCCTGACGTCTGATTGCCACTGTTTGGCGAATTCGACGGGTTGTAGGCCTCGGCGGTGGCTGTCGCGCTGACTTGTCCGCCGGTACTTCCCCAGATACGCGAAAAGAATGTCGGCAAGCTGGCACGCGTCAATTGCACGGTCACGATCGGGTTGACGCCAAATGCCGTGCCCGTAAGGGTCGAGCAATCTGATGTGCCAGTCCCCATCGAGCCTCCGCTTCCGGTTCCGGCCGAGTAGCCGACATTGATGGTCGTTGCGACCTGGCTGCCGACCGTGTCCTGTCCAGCCACAGACTTGGCTACTCGCGTGGCCAATCCGTTGACCCCGTTGTCGGGGCCGCAAATCTTCTGCCAATTTCCAGCTGAGTTGGTTGGATCTCCGGTGAGTCCGGAGACGGAGATAATTTTGGCGGCAGCCAGAGCGGCACCGTCGGCCGAACGCTGTGCTTCCTCGCGCGCTAGATAAAGAGTTATGACATCGATCGACAGTGCCGCGATCGAGATGATCGCGACCATCGATATTGCAACCAGGACCATGGTGACGCCCTGTTCGCGTTTTCGGGTGGCGCCTGGCGATCTTCGAATGAGCGGTTTCTTCATAACGGCCCCGTCAGTTTTCGTTCAGAGCTACAGATACGCCATATAGCTGCGTCGGCAACGCCGTATTCGCGCCCAGCAAGCTGGCCACATGGCCAAAGCGCCATGCGTAAGCGTACTGAATACTGACGCAAGTGCCGATCACGGCAGTCTGCCCGCCGGGCGCTTGCGATGTGCAATTCACGTTGGGAAGCGCTGCTCCCGTGGAAGGAAAGTAATATCCGCGGTTTACCGTGATCGTGAGTCCCGGTGCAGTACAACCGTTGCCGCTCGCGGTGAACACCCAGGTCAGAACGGTAGGCGAGGCGGTTGAAGTGATATTGCAATCGTTGATATTGTTCGCGACAAGATAATTGTCAACAATCTCGAAAGCGTCGTTCACCGATACCGGCAGCGTTGATTGCGGCTCTGTCAGATCATTGGTGGGATCGACAGCGGCGGCTCGGGCGGCATCGCGGGCGATGTTTGTCAGTTTCTGCTTGAGCGTGAATGCGTTACTGAAATCGAAGATGCCGACAACGAACAAGATCAATAACGGCAGTGCTACCGCGAATTCCACGATTTGACCGCCAGCGTCGGCACGCAGGGACGAAACGCGAGGACCGATCCATTCGGCGAAATGAAACCAGCGCATTAGTGGTTCTCCATTCGCGCCCTTGCCGAGGCGTTAATCCAGATCGTCTGCTTGTTGATCGAAGTGAAGGGCAGCCAGAAATTGTACGGATACTGGAGAGACACGGAAATACCGCAAAGGCCGGTTGCCCCAAGTCCGGTGCTGGTCAGCTGAATCGAAGTCTGAATGCAAAAATTTGTGCTTTCCGATCCGCAGCCCACACTTGGGGGCGGTGGAATGGGACTGCTGCAGGCAAGCAAACTGGGCGCCGGCGACGGCTGCCGTGCCTTCGTTGGGTCCAGTTTCGAACCCACCAGGGCTGTTTGCACGGCAGCCACTGCGTTCTGCCCAGGCGAATTCGGAGAGTTGCAGGTGATGCAGTAGGGAATCGATCCTGCACGGGCTCCCTCCTGCGCGGCGCGCGTGATGGCTCCATAGATGGAGAAGGCCTGTCCGAACCAGAAGATCCCGAGAAGCACCATGAACATCAAAGGAAGGACGGCCGCAGCTTCCGCGATCTCGGAGCCGCGAGTCTCAATGGCAAGTTCTCGAAGAGCGAAGCGCGCGAGCGGTTTCATTTAGACCACCCCTCGGAGATGAGCCACGCTGTACAGCACGACGGTCAGGGCCAATGCAACCCCGTAGGGCACTTTCAGGGAATCGGGATTATCGAGCGAAACGCGCGAACCCGGCAACTGGAACGTCACCAGCGACACGAGAATGTGACCGATATTGCGCAACGTCTGACGCATGCGCCCCTTATAAATTACCAACGCCAGCGCCATCAGGCCGGCGACGAATACAGAGCCGATCAGTAGATCGATCAAAACCGTTGGGCCGGTGAATGCTCCCAATGCTCCGGCTAGCTTCCAATCACCTGCACCCAAACTGCGCAGCAGAACCAAGGGCAAAAGCAATCCCAATCCAAGCACCAAGCCGAGCAGGGAAGTCTTCAGTCCGGCCCACCCGCAGATGACGGTATTGGCTACGACGCCCACCGCCGCCCCGGAAACCGTTAGCCAATTCGGAATGCGGCGGCTCCGAAGGTCTGTCCAGCCTGCAAGAATCGCCAGAAGGACGGCTCCGGCCAGAATTGCCGGCTTCAAGCCTGCCCCAATCCGCACCAGCGGATACAACTCGCTTCGCCCTGATATGAAAGATCCATTCGTCGACGGTTAGAACGAGCCTTCGAAAGGAGCCGATCGCTCCCGAGGAATTTGTCTTTGTCCCGGCAAAGACCGCCTCTTGCGCGGATTCTCACACACCGGGAGGGGCAAGTCAATGAGTCCGTAGGCTCAGGCCCTCCCGCGCCAAAACTATGGTTCCTGAGGCGTAAGAAAACGTGACGAAACGAAGAAAATACAAAAGGCCCGAAGAAATCCGGGCCTTTCGGTATGAGTTTCTCAAACCTTACCGGTTGAATGCCGGAGCCGCATTATGCTCGGCCACGATCTTCTTTGCGTTGTCGGCCAGAGCTTTCGCCTGCGGCAGCAGTTCAAGGCCTTTGACGACTTCCGGATCGGACTCGGCGCGAACCTTCATGCCTTCATCCTGCCCAAAAGCGTCGACGAAGATTTCGGACTTGATATTCGACTTGATCCAGTCGGCATTGTCCATCAACTCGGCTTGGGTATACGGAATGCTGCCCTCGTCGAGAGATTTGCGGAAATCTGTCATCGTGGCGTCGTCCACTTCGAAGCTCTTTGTGGGATGGTGTGTGACCACGTACTTCTTGGCGTAGTTAAAGAACGCGTAGTGCTGCAGGAGTGTGTCTTGGAAATGGTTGGTCTTCACCGGAGGGATGTTGACGTCGGGAGTGATTCCGCCTCCGCCATAGACTGTGCGTCCGCTGTCGGTGAGTTTTACTTCCCGATTCGCTGTACTGCTGTTCTCAGCGCCTTCGCGGCTGTAGTAGTAATCGTAGAGCGAGATATTGCTATAGTCGCGTTGAATGAGACGTCCGCTCGGTGTGTAGTAGTGAGCGGTGGTCAGCGCCAGGCCGGTGTTTTCCGAGAGTGGATACACCGTCTGCACCAGGCCTTTGCCGAACGTGACTTCGCCGGCGATCAGCCCGCGATCGTGATCCTGAATGGCTCCGGAAACAATCTCTGCGGCGGATGCCGTCAGCCGGTTCACCAGAACTACGATCGGATAATCTTTGCCGCCGTTGCCATGTTGCGCCACGTAGCGCTTCTCGGCTGACGCACGGCCGTGGTGAGAAACGATGAGCTGTCCCTTTTTCAGGAACTTGTCGGCGACGCCGACGCCCTCGCTGAGCAGGCCACCCGGATTGCCGCGCAAGTCGAGAATCAGACCTTTAAGATCACCAAACGAATCGAGCGCGTCGGCAACTTCATGCTCGGTGGTTTCGTTGAAACCGTTGACGTGCATGTAGCCGACACCGGGCTTGATCAGGAAATGGACGTCGACGCTGTAGCGAGGAATCTCATCGCGGACCAGCGTAAATTCCATCGGTTTTTCGACGGCTTCGCGCGCGATGCTGATATGAACCGTTGTGCCTTTGGGTCCCTTCAGCAAGTCGGCGACATCGCCCGTGCTCATGTTCTCGGTAGACTTGCCATCGACGGCAATGATCACGTCGCCGGGATGAATGCCTGCTTTATATGCGGGCGTTCCAGTGAAGGGATAAATCACAATCACTTTGTTGTTGCGAGGACCGACGGTCATACCCACGCCGTAGTACTTGCCCCGCTGATCTTCGCGCATCAACGCGTACGATTTTGGATCGAAGAAATTGGAGTGCGGATCAAGCGCGTGCAGCATTCCGGGAATGGCGCCGTTGTAGATGGCCTTATCCGGATTCACCGGTTCCGCGTAGTTGTCCTCCACGAGGGCATACACGTCGGTGAATTGCTTCAAGCTATCCTTGACGTCCGAGTCGCCCGTTAACGACGACTGCTGGCCGGAGTGCTGGGCGAACATGATTCCCAGGAATCCGCAGGCAAGGAGAAACAGGACTACAAGGAAGAGTGATCGGCGAGAACTACGTGCCATCTTGAAAGTTTCCTTCGTTGAGGGCTTACTTCCACCCCAGCTACCGCGCTGAATACAAGCAGTATATCACCATCTTAGACTGCCCCGAACCCAGAGGGTCACCATGGTAACCCTCGAAATTCATGTCTCCTAATCAGATGCGCCAGCCCTCGATTGAGGTTCCTCGAGTCACGAAGGAAGTTCGTTTAAGCAGGCCGAAGGGCGCCCATAGGCGCCAGTCACTCTTCGCTCTACGCTTTACGCGCTCACCGAGATACCCGAACTCGACTGTGAGGACTGGGATTGCACCTCTTGCTGCCCGAGCTGCTGCAAGTCCTGCTGAAGAGTCGCGTAGGCATTTTGTGCCGAGCTGAGGTTGCCAGACTGCAGGTCCTGGCCGAGTTGCTGAAAAAGTTGGCTGATCTGGCTCGACTCTCCACCCCTACTACCATGATGGTGATGGTGCGTCTGCGAGACGTGCTTCTGGATATCCTGCTGGATCGTGGTGTAGTCCTGCTGCGCGGCTGAGACATTCCCCGACTGCAGGTCCCGCGACAATTGGTTGAATGCTTGGGCGACAGGATTGTTCTGAGTGGAAGTTGTGGCTTGAGGTTTGAGCTGTTCCAACGTTGACATATCGGACTGCGCGGCGGTTAGATTCCCCGACTGCAGATCCTGTCCGAGCTGAGCAAAATCCTGCTTGAACTTCTGATTGTTGTTGACGCTCTGATTTTGATAGTTGAAAAGATTGCTGCTGAGTATTCCGGAAACAGACATCGCATCTCCCTTCAAACGAACGCATCACCGCTAACTCTATCGGCCGAACCCGGCCAAAACCTTACTGACGTGCGCGCAAGTTCGGAACACCGTCGACACCAAATAGTGCAGGTTGAGGGCCATGTATGTTGTCCGAATGTTTCTTTCAAACCAACAGGGAATAAGGCGTTTCCATAGGTTGCGACGGCGTAGTGGGAAAGTCTTGCCTTGGGTCGGGTCGGCAAGGCCTGCCTGTTCCTGATTGGATCCGAGCCCAACTGGGCAAATCATGATCTGGCCATGAGTCCCATCAGGATGAGTCCCTTGTCAAGACTGTGTCTCGCAATCATTGCCGCCTTTCGGCTTGGGCAGTATGATGAAGCGCATGAGTTTCTCCGAGACCATCTTCCTGTTCTTTCTGGCCCTCGTCATCTTTGGGCCGAAGAAGCTGCCGGAGATTGCCCGCACAGTCGGAAAGTATCTGAACGAGTTCAAGCGGGCCTCAAACGAATTCAAGGCTCAGATCGAACAAGAGATTGCCCATCTGGACGTGGAAAACAAGCAGACAATCCTGCCGCCCAACCCGGTCGAGGGCACTACGAGTCGAACATGGAACACAGTCGAGGCCGAAGCAGCCCCAACAAATCCTCCCGCCACTTTGACGGCTCCTGTAGACACTCCGACTCCCGACTCCGCGAACGCAGCTTCTGCGGCGCCCGCCGTCGCCACTGAGGCCGTTCACCCCGCCGACGCCGTAACATCTTCGAGCACGCAGGAATCGCATGCCTGAGCTCGCGGCCGCGCCTCCCAGCGGCGAAGACGAAAAGGAATCCATGCCCACAATGGGCTTTCTTGATCACCTGGAAGAGCTCCGCAAACGGATCGTTTACAGCATCATTTCAGTGGCGGTGGGATTCGGTGTGTGCTGGTGGAAGGTGGAGCGCATCTACGACGTCATGCAGCGTCCCATCATGGACGCGCTCAAAGCCAACGGCATGTCGGAGAAACTGGTTTATCTGAACCCGACGGAGCCTTTCAATCTTTACTTGAAGATTGCGGCATTGGCGGGCCTGTTCCTGACGTCGCCTTTTGTTCTGTATCAAGTTTGGATGTTTATTTCTCCAGGACTCTATCGCAACGAGAAGCGTTATGTTGTGCCCTTCATGGTGTCGACCATTACGCTGTTCGCGTCCGGGGGATACTTCGGCTATAAGATCGTCTATCCCGCGGCGCTCAGCTTCTTAATCAATTTCGGCAAGCAGTTCCAGCCGATGATCACTATCGGCGAGTACACATCGCTGTTTCTCAGCATCATCCTCGGCATGGGACTCATCTTCGAGATGCCCATCCTCGTATTCTTCCTCTCGCTGATGGGCATCATCAGTGCCGGGTTTATGTGGAAGAATTTCCGCTATTCGATTCTGGTGATTTTCATTATCGCGGCGATCGTGACCCCGACGACCGACATCCTAAACATGTGCATTTTTGCCGCGCCGATGATCGCGCTTTATGCCGTCAGCATCGGGGTGGCGTGGCTGGTGCATCCCAAGCAGCGCGCGGCGCGGAAAACCAAGCAGGCGTCATGAGCGCGGCAAGAATCCTAAGTTGCGTGCTGTTCGCCGCGGCTTTGGCTGCGCTGGCTTGCGACCGGGACAAGCAGACCATCGAGGTTCAGCCGCCGGCAGCGCTTGATCCCGCTCATCAAACGCCGACTTTTCCTCCCGATAGCGGACCGCTGCCTACCATCGATGCGAACCGCGCCATGCAGTACACGAAAGAGATTGTGAAGCTGGGACCACGCCCGCTTGGCAGCGCGAACCACAAAAAGGTCGAGGACTACATTGACTCGCACTTGAAAGGCGATCAGGTCGAAAACGACGTTTTTACCGCCGATACGCCGGTGGGGAAGTTTCCGGTACACAATATCGTGGCCAAATATCCGGGGACCAAAGACGGCATTATCCTGATTGCCAGTCATTACGATACGAACTATCCCTTGCGCGATACTTCATATATCGGAGCCAACGATGGCGCTTCCTCCAGCGCCTTACTACTCGAATTCGCTAATCAATTGCACGGAAAGACTCGTGACGGCTACAGCGTGTGGCTGATTTGGGACGATGCGGAAGAAGCGATGGTCCCAGATACGCAGATGGATTTCATGAAGGACAGCTTGTACGGGATTACACACCTGGCCGAAAAGTGGCAAGCCGATGGAACGTTGAAAAAAGTCAAAGCATTTCTTCTGGCCGATATGATAGGAGACGCCGATCTCAACATCGATCGCGATCAGAATTCAACTCCGTGGCTCGAAGACGCGGTAGGCGAGGCGGCGAAGCGACTGGGATATCAGTCGCACTTCTTTGGGCGCGATAACAAGGTGTCCGACGATCACATTCCATTCATGAATCGCGGCGTGCCGTGCGCCGACCTCATCGACTTCGACTACGGCTACAACAACGTCTTCTGGCACACGCCCGAGGATACCGTCGACAAGTTGAGCCCTAAGAGCCTCGAGATCGTGGGCAGCGTCATGCTGGAGACTATGCGCATCGTCGACAAGATGGAACCGCTGCCTCCGAAGTGACGCGCGCGTTCGGGACCAAAACCTTTCACCACTAGGGCACGAAGTTACACGAAGGAAAAAACAGCAATCTATTGTGCACCTCGTGTCCTTCCTGGTTGCCGCTTTTGCGCTTTTGAAGGTTTTCATTTCTAATTCACTTCCATATGCGAACTGTGAAGACCCTGTTTCTTGTTTGCATTCTCACTTTTTTCTTTCTCGCCGCTGTTCCCGCTGACAACAACGACCTCAATCCTGTGATCCAGGCTGCGCTGCAGCCGTCGCCCATTCAAGATAACCTCCGCCGTCTGACGGATGAGATTGGGGGTCGCGTGCCCGGAACTCCCGCAATGCAGCACGCGGTTCAGTGGGGCATGCAAGCCTTGTCTGCCGCAGGAGCCAACAGCGTCCACACCGAGGGCTTTGAGATTCCGTACTCGTGGGCGGAGGGGCCGACCGAAATGACGGCGGCCACTTCATATCAGGTCAGTCCAACGAGTGTCGGCGGGGCCACGGTCCTCTCTTCATTCCACGTGCGCGCCGTTTCGGTCGCGTGGGCTCCAGCGTTGGCTCCGGTAAAGCACGTGCCGGTTGTCGACGTCGGAGCGGGTACTGAAGCCGATTTCAAGAAAGCAGGAGATGTCGCCGGCAAGATTGTGCTGGTTCACACCGTTGTTCTGAAGACATGGGCGGACCTGTTCGCCGAATATGCAAACGCTCCTCCGGCGATCGATCTTGGGGTGAAAGCCAAGGTAAAGGCCATCGCGTTCATGGCGACGCGGGAGCACGACATTCTTTACCGCCATACCAATTCGGGTGCCGGAGAAATCGATCGGCTCCCGATGGTGATCGTTGCGCGAGAAGACGGCGAGCGGATTGCCCGATTGCTGGCGGCGGGAAATCTGGTGTGGGCGGACCTTTCCATTCCGAACCAAATCGGTGGGCCCATTAAGACAGCTAATGTGATCGGCGAAATTCGCGGAATCGAGAAGCCCGACGAGTTCGTGATCGTTGGGGCGCATTTGGATTCTTGGGAACTCGGGACGGGCGCACTCGACAACGGCTGCAACGCTGCATTGGTGGTCGATGCTCTTAGGGCCATCAAAGCGTCCGGAATCGCTCCTAGACGCACGATTCGGTTCATTTTGTTCTCGGGAGAAGAGCAAGGGCTGCTGGGGTCCCGGGCGTATGCTGTAAGTCATCGCGCCGAGCTCGATAAAGCGGCGGGAGTCATCATCTACGATTCGGGCACGGGCAAGACGACGGGCTTTTCTCTTGGCGGCCGCAAGGATGTGCTGCTTACCGCCAAATTACTAATCACCCCCTTGGCGCAATTCGACGTCAAAACGCTGACAACAGATATGGAGTGGGGCACCGATCACTTCGATTTCATGTTGGAAGGCGTTCCCACGTTTGTTGCCGATCAGGAAGAGGCGAACTACCTCGAGAATTATCATGCGGTCTCCGACACGTATGACAAAGTGGATTTCCCGCAACTGAAGAAGCACGTGGCCGAAGCTGCGGTGTTAGGCCTCGAGTTGGCGAGTCTGTCGGAGAAAATCGGGCCGCGCCTGACTCACGATCAGATCGAGCAGACGATGCGCGAAAGCAACAGCGTGGACATGCTCAAGGCCGACGGGATTTGGGACGATTGGGTCAGCGGCAAACGAGGAAGACAAAAATAGCCGCAACGGCCTGACTTCCGCCATCAGACATCAATAGTTTGCGATTAGGCCGGGGATTCCGCTTGCTCTATTTCTGGATTCTCTTCAACATTTTCGCGTTGGGCATGCTGTTGCTGGACTTGCGCGTTTTCCACCGGCCCGGGCATGTGGTGCGTTTCGGTGAGGCACTTGGCTGGAGCGCCATGTACGTCGGCCTGGCGGGAGTTTTCGCTGCCGTTCTGCTTTTCTGGCAGGGACATCAGAGCGCACTGGAGTTCGTGACCGGGTATGTCCTCGAACTCTCCCTGAGCGTCGACAATCTCTTTGTCTTTCTCGTGATTTTCAATTTCTTCGCCGTTCCCGCCGAACAGCAGCATCGCGTGCTGTTTTGGGGAGTGATCGGCGCGCTTATCTTCCGCGGAATCTTCATCGGCGCCGGGGTCGGACTGATTCACCGCTTTCACTGGCTCCTTTACATTTTCGGCGCGCTGCTGATTTACAGCGGCATTCGTTTTTGCGTGATGGGAAATCACCAGATCAATCCTGCGTCGAATCCCGTGGTCAAAGCGGTGCGGCGCTTGGTTCCCGTGACGTCGGACTACCAGGGCGCGCGATTCTTCGTTCGCAACGCCCAGGATGCGAGCTTTTATGCCACGCCGCTGCTGATCGTCCTGCTGGTGATCGAAACCACCGACATTTTGTTTGCGGTCGATTCCATTCCAGCTATTCTCGCCATCACGCTCAATGCATTCATCGTCTACACGTCGAATGTGTTCGCGATTCTTGGACTCCGCTCGATGTATTTCGCGGTGTCCGGACTGATGAAGGTATTTCGGTTCTTGCACTACGGGCTTGCGGTTGTACTGATGCTGGTCGGACTCAAAATGCTGGCTTCAGATCATTTCAATATCCCGATTAGTGCGACCTTGGGATCGGTTGCTGGAGTATTGCTGGTCTCGGTTGCGCTGTCTCTGGCCTTGCCCGTTCCGAGCAAGGGTTGATTACGTTGCAAACGGCTTAGGGAACAAACGCGACTTTGTCGGCTCGGTTCACGGAGTGCTTCAGAAACTTCTTGTCGTCGTGGTCCGGGTATTCCATGCGATAGTGCGATCCGCGACTTTCTTCCCGCGCGAGCGCCGATCGGGCGACTAAGAGCGCCGCCGTATGCAGATTGGACGCTTCATATCCGCGACGCGTTCTTGGATGCGCCAGTCTCGGCGCCATCTCTTCGAGAGCTTTCACGGCTTTCTGCATGCCCATGCGCGTGCGCACAATTCCGACCTCGCTCCACATCAGATCCTGAATCTGCAGTACTAATTCCTCAAGACTCGGATCCACGGGGCCGTTCGAATATGCCGCCCGGGGCTGTTTCTCAGGCCTCGAAGTTGGTTTCGCGCAGTCTCGCATCGCCTTGCCTGCGCGAGTTCCATAGACGAGAGATTCCAGCAGGGCATTGCTGGGCAGGCGATTGGCCCCGTGCAGACCGTTCGTAGCAGTTTCTCCAGCCGCGAACAGGCCGGCTACGTTGGTGCGCCCGTTCAGATCCGTGCGAACTCCTCCCATGCTGAAATGAGCTGCCGGGCGAATCGGAATGACATCTTCGGTGATGTCGATGTTGTGCGCCATGAACGCTGCATAGATTCTTGGAAAGCGCTTTTCCACCTTCGTCGCGTTCAGATGAGTGAGATCGAGATAGACGAATGGGTCTTTTGAGCGGCTAACGTCCATTTCATGAGCAATGGCTCGGAGAACCAGTTCGCGCGGCGCGCGCTCAGCCTCGGGGTGGTATTTCATCATGAAGCGGTTCAGTTCGACGTTGCGTAGATACGCCCCTTCCACCCGCAATGTTTCCGGCAGGAAAAATCGAGGCACTTTCTTCATGTGAAGCGCTGTCGGATGAAACTGAACGAATTCCATGTCGCCGAGTTCGGCGCCGGCGCGGAACGCCATAGCCACACCATCGGCGGTCGCGGAATCGGGATTGGTGGTGTTGCGATAGATCTGTCCTGTTCCTCCTGTCGCCAGCAGCGCAGCCGAACAGCAAACTTCCTGCGGCATTCCTTTGTCGTCGATGAGAGCAACGCCGGTGACGTGTCCGCCATCGCAGAGTAATTCTGTCGCGCACGTAAATGGCGCGATCGAGATGTGTTTGAGAGTCTGAACCTTCTCCCATAAGGCGCGAAAAATTGCCCGCCCTGTCGCATCGCCTTCTGCATGCAGCGAGCGGCTTCGGCTGCTCGTGATCTCCTGGCCGAAAACCAGTTTGGCACCGTGGTTCTTACTCCACGTGATCACTTCTTCAATGCGTTCCGGGCCTTCCTCCAGCAGAGTTTTTACTGCGGGTAAATTGCATAAGCCATCGCCGGCGGCAATGGTGTCCTGCAGGTGCAGGCTGATCTCGTCCTCGTCGCTGAGCCATGTTGCTTCGCTCTTGGCGTCCGCCGTCTTGAAGTCAGGAATTTGATTCTTTGAAAAGACGAGCACACTACCGGCGCTCGCTAATTCGATTGCGGCTCTTAGGCCCGCAACTCCAGCGCCGATGACGATGAAGTCGGTTTCGGCTGGGAGACCCTTCATAGACGGGAATAGTACCACCGCTGTCCAGAGGCACCACCCTGTGCGGGAGTGGGGTTACGCTATGATGGAAACGCAATGCCGCAAGCGACCATACACGTACCACCACAGCCCTATCAGGCATGGATCGAGAACGGTCTGCTTACGCGCGCGGGATCCGTTCTTGGCGACCTTCTGCCGAAATCCAGCCGGGTTTTCGTGGTGACCGTTCCTCCGGTGCGCAAGCGCTGGGGGGCGAAACTTCTCACCTCGCTCAAGGCTGCCGGATTTACGCCGCAGTTACTGGTAATGCCGGACGGCGAACCCTCGAAGCGCTTGTCAACCGTAGAATCTCTCGCGGATAAGCTGGCGAGGTTCGGGGCGGATCGCAAATCTGTGATCATCGCGCTGGGTGGGGGTGTTATTGGCGACGTCAGCGGATTGCTCGCCTCTCTGTATATGCGCGGAATTGAGTTCGTGCAGATTCCGACGACTGTGCTCGCGCAGGTCGATGCCTCGATCGGCGGCAAAACAGGAGTGAATCTTGTTGCCGGCAAGAATATGATCGGGACATTCTGTCACCCGCGTGTGGTCCTGATTGATCCCA
>Ga0209624_10000486_pt1 | contig 34986 bp, 34 predicted proteins | sample JacPinW_OM2H0_O1_FD_188565 | JGI IMG/M metagenome (GOLD analysis project Ga0209624, IMG submission 188565) | Forest soil microbial communities from Algoma, Ontario, Canada - Jack Pine, Ontario site 1_JW_OM2H0_O1 (SPAdes) (version 2) | ecosystem: Environmental > Terrestrial > Soil > Boreal...
CCGTCGCTATCGATCAGCGAAGGCGCGATCGCGCCGTGGGCGAACAGCGCCTCCAACTATTACGAGCAGATGACCGAGGCGATCGCGGAGCTCTACGACATCGATCTCGAGGCCCCGTGGGAAGACCTGTCGGATGAGCAACGCGACGTGTTCCTCAACGGCACCAACGGCGAGCCGGTGCAGGTCACCTACCGCAACCGCTACGGTCGCCGGCGCTCCTATGCGGCGAAATTCGAGGGGATCGTGAAGAACCTCGAACGCCGCTATCGCGAGACGGACTCGGAGTGGACGCGGGAGAAGATCGAGGAGTACATGTCGCTGCGTGCGTGCCCGGTGTGTGATGGCGCGCGGCTGCGGGCGGAGTCGCGTGCGGTGCTGGTGGGCGGCACGCGGATCGAGGACTTCTGCGCGCTGTCGGCGCGCAGGGCGCTTGAGTGGCTGGATGAGGTCGAGCTATCGGAGACCGACCGTCACGTGGCGCGGCTGATCCTGCGCGAGATCTCAGAGCGGCTGCAGTTCCTGGAGAACGTGGGCATCGGTTATCTGTCGATGGACCGCGCGTCGGCGACGCTGTCGGGAGGGGAGGCGCAGCGCATCCGCCTGGCGACGCAGATCGGCTCGTCGCTGGTGGGCGTGCTCTACATTCTCGACGAGCCATCGATCGGCCTTCACCAGCGCGATAACTCGAAGCTGATCGGCACGCTCGAGAAACTGCGTGACCTGGGCAACACGGTGATCGTGGTGGAGCACGACGAGCAGACGATGCGCGCCGCGGACCATCTCGTGGACCTCGGCCCGGGCGCGGGCGAGCACGGCGGGCGGATCGTCGCGCAGGGGACCGCGGCGGAGGTGCAGAGGGTGAAGGAGTCGCTGACGGGCCAGTTCCTGTCGGGGGCGCGCACGATCGAGCCACCTGCGCGGCGACGCACACCGAACGGATATCTGGAGATCTTGGGCGCGAGCGAGCACAACCTGCGCGACATCGACGTGCACGTGCCGCTGGGCGTGCTGACGTGCGTGACGGGCGTGTCGGGCTCGGGCAAGTCGACGCTGGTGAACGACATTCTCTACAAGGCCGTCTCCAGCCGCCTGCATCGTGCGCGTAAGCGCCCGGGCGCCCATCGCGCGATCCATGGCCTGGATCAGCTGGACAAGATCATCGCGGTGGACCAGTCGCCGATCGGGCGCACGCCGCGCTCGAACCCGGCGACGTACACGGGCCTGTTCGACGTGATCCGCGACCTGTTCGCGAAGACCCAGGAGGCGCGTGCGCGTGGCTACAAGCCGGGGCGCTTCAGCTTCAACGTCAAGGGCGGGCGCTGCGAGGTGTGCCGCGGCGACGGCCAGATCAAGATCGAGATGCACTTCCTGCCCGACGTGTACGTGCCGTGCGAGCAGTGCCACGGCAAGCGCTACAACCGCGAGACGCTGGAGGTGCGCTTCAAAGGCAAGAACATCGCCGAAGTGCTGGAGATGCCGGTGGAGGAGGCGCTGAAGTTCTTCGAGCACATCCCCAAGGTGCGCCGGCGCCTTGAGACGCTGGACGCGGTGGGTCTCGGCTACGTGCGACTGGGACAGCCGGCGACGACGCTGTCAGGCGGCGAGGCGCAGCGGGTGAAGCTCGCGACGGAGCTCTCGAAGCTGGCGACGGGCATGACGCTGTATATCCTTGACGAGCCGACCACCGGCTTGCACTTCGCGGATGTCCAGCGTCTGCTGGACGTACTGCAGCGGCTGGTGGATCAGGGCAATAGCGTGGTGGTGATCGAGCACAACCTGGACATCATCAAGAGTGCTGATCGGTTGATCGACATGGGCCCGGAGGGCGGGGAGGAGGGCGGCATGGCGATCGCCGTGGGCACCCCTGAGGAGGTCGCCGCGGAGCCGGCATCGCACACGGGCCAGTTCCTGGCCGAACTGCTTCCCGCTGCCGCTGGCGTCTCATCCAATGGCAAGCCGAAGAAGAGCGCCCGCAGCTCGTCGGGCAAACGCAAACCACGTACGAAGGTTGCAGCCTAAGCGCGATGGCCGCGGATGCCGGCCAGGATCGCGAGCGCGCGGCCATGGAGGCACTCGAGCACCAGGGCTCCGCGGGCGAGCTGGCAAAGGCGTTACGGCTGTGGGCGCAGAAGTGGCAGTGGTATGAGCAGAACTCGCTGCCGTGGAACCGCACGCGTATCCACTGGGAGATGATGCGCCGGGGCGCGTTCGCGCGTTGGCCGTTGCACGGCAACGTAGTGCAGGCGCTGCAGCAGCAGCGGCTGCAGATCGGGCGAGAAGTGCTGCTTGAGCCGGGCGTGTGGATCACCGCGCCTGGCACCGCGCGGGTGCGGATCGGCGAAGGGACGTTCCTGAACAAAGGCGTGATGGTCGCGGCGGAGGACCTGGTGGAGATCGGCGCTCACTGCATGCTCGCCAACGGCTGCTTCGTCTCCGACGCAAGCCACCGCTACGACGACCCGAACAAGCCGATCACGTGGCAGGGGTTCCAGAGCAAGGGCCCCACCCGGATCGGCGATAACTGCTGGCTGGGTGCGAACGTGGTGGTGACGAGCGGCGTGAGCATCGGTGAGCGCTGCGTGATCGGCGCCAACAGCGTGGTCACGCGCGACATCGAGCCGTTCTCGATCGCCGCCGGCGCGCCCGCGAAGGTAATCCGTCGGATCCAGTACGAGATCGGGTAGCGTCCGCGCATGGACCTGTACGGCGCGATGCGCTGCGCGCCCACAACGCGACGCTTCAAGCTTGATCCGGTGCCGGTGGAGGCTCTTACGAGAGCACTTGACGCTGCCCGTTTCGCCCCCAGTGGCGGCAACCGCCAGGGCTGGCGCGTGGTGGTCGTGCGGGACGCCGAGCTACGCGTGAAGCTGCGCGATCTGTACCTGCCGGGCTGGCGCGAGTACATGAAGCAAACGGGGGGCGCACACGTGCTCGCCGAGCCGGACAGCTTCGACGCGAAGATCGTGCGCAACGTCCAGCGCGCGGACGAATATGCCAACGGGCTGGACCGTGTGCCGGTGCATTTGGTGGTCGGCGTGCGGCTCGAGGATCTGGCGGTCACCGACGCGAAGCTCCCGCGCCAGAGCATCGTCGGTGGTGCTTCGGTGTACCCGTTCGTGCAGAACCTGCTGCTGGCGCTTCGCTGCGAGGGACTCGGTGCGGCGCTGACCACGCTGCTGGTGCCCGCGGAGGATGAGGTCAAGCGACTGTTGGAGATCCCCGACGGGATTGCGCTTGCTGCGCACATCGGGGTGGGCTACCGCGTCGATCCGTGGCCGTCGCAACTGGCGCGCAAACCCGTCGAGGAGTTCGCCTTCGGGGAGCGCTACGGGGAGCCGCTGGCCTAGCTTGCCGGTGCGAGATACCGCGGCCGCTCGTGCCAGAGCGACCGCAGCTGAGGTGCCATCAGCTAGCGGCATCCAGCGTGTCCTTCAGCTCGGCCAGCTCAGATGGGTCGATCGAGTAGGAGTGCTCCGGGCCGGGGTAGCGGCGCGAGCGCACGTCCTGGGCGTAGGCGCTGACGCCGTCGTTCATCTCCTGCTGGAGGTTGGCGTAGCGCTTGACGAAGCGCGCTCCCAGTCCGTCACGGATGCCCAGCAGGTCGTGGAACACGAGCACCTGGCCATCCGTCGCCGGTCCCGCGCCGATGCCGATCACAGGGATCTCGATCAACGCCATCAGCTCCTCGCTGACGGCGCTGGGGATCGCCTCGAACACCAGCGCGAAACAGCCCGCCTGTTGCAGCGCGCGCGCCTCACAGGCGATTTTCGCCGCGGCGGCGGCCGTGCGCCCCTGCGCCTTCCAGCCGCCGAGCGCGGTGGATGTCTGGGGGGTAAGACCGACATGACCCATCACCGGGATGCCCGCGCTGACGATCGCATGCGCGCGTTTGACGGAGCTCTCGCCGCCGCCCTCGAGCTTGACGGCGTCGCAGCCGGCCTCCTTGACCATCCGCATCGCGGTGGTGATCGCCTGCTCGTCTGAGACCTCGTAGGAGCCGAACGGCAGATCGCCGATCAAAAGCGGCGTGGCGAGGCCGCGGCGGGCGGCACGCGCGAGCACGAGCATATCGTCCAGGTCGACCGGTGTGGTGGCGTTGTAGCCGAGCACGGTCGTCGCCGCGGAGTCGCCCACCAGTACGAGATCGACGCCCGCCGCCTCAGCCGCGCGCGCGCTTGGGTAGTCGTATGCCGTGACCATCACGATCGGTTCCCGCAGCCGCTTCTTTTCCGCCAGCAGCGGCAGCGTCATCGGCAGCCGGCCGGGGTCAGCCGGGGCATGGATGGTGGGGTGGCTGGACATCGTGGTTGCTTCCTCTCTGAAGGCCGGTTGACGCTCGCTCAAGAGAGCAGAGTCGCCACCTGCTCATCGATCGTGATGATGCGGTTGGTCTCCGCCTCGACGTGGACCACGCGAGGCTCGTAGTGCTCCAGATCGACACGGTCATATGTGCCGTAGGAGATGACGATGATCGTGTCGCCGCGGTGCACGAGCCGAGCGGCCGCGCCGTTCACGCGCATGTCGCCCGAGCCGGGCTGGCCGGCAATTGTGTACGTCTCAAAACGCGCGCCATTGTCCACGTCCACGACATGCACCTGCTCGTGCTCGAGGATGTCCGCGGCCTCCAGCAGGTCGGGGTCGATCGTGATCGAGCCGACATAGTGCAAATCGCAGTCGCTGACTGTTGCGCGGTGGATCTTTGACTTGAGCATCACGCGCTGCATGTGGCGGTTGCCTTTCCTTCGAGCGGTTGACTGGGGGCATTGCCCGTGCCCGCGGCGTTTTCGCCGGCGGGTACAGGTGACAAGATGGTGTTGTCGATCAAGCGGACCTCGCCGACGCGAGCGGCCAGCGCCAGCAGCGCCTCGCCCGCGAGTTGGTCGAGTGGCTCGAGCGTCTGGGGGTCGACCAGAGCCACGTACTCGGGCTCCACTTCGAACGGGCGCATCGCCGCGTGGGCCGCATCGAGCAGCGCCACCGTCGAGCGCTCGCCACTTGCAGCAAGCGCGGTGGCGGCCTGCAATGCGGCGGGGAGGGCGAGCGCACGTCCTCGATCCGCGGGCGTGAGCAGCATGTTGCGGCTGGATAGCGCCAGTCCGTCGGCCTCCCGGATCGTTGGCAGCGCCTCGATGTGGACAGGGAGGTTCAGGTCCGCTGCCAGGCGGCGAATGACCACTACCTGCTGGGCGTCCTTCTGGCCGAAGTACGCCACGTCGGGCATCGCCATACACAGGAGCTTGGCCACCACCGTGCTTACGCCGCGGAAGTGCTCGGGGCCACGGACGGCGCCCTCGAGGCGCTCGCTCACGCCGAGCACCTCGACCGTGGTGGCGAAGCCCTGGGGGTAGACCTCCTCGACAGACGGTGCGAACAGCAGATCCGCGCCAGCCGCGGCGGCGAGCTCTGCGTCGCGCTGCTCGTCGCGGGGGTAGCGCTCGAGATCGGCTCGCTCGTTGAACTGCGCGGGATTCACGAACAGCGACAGCACCACCACGTCGCAGTGCTCGTGAGCATGGGAGATCAGCGACAGGTGGCCCTCGTGCAGCGCGCCCATCGTGGGCACGAGCCCAATCGTGAGCGGCTCGCGGCGAGCTGAAGCAAGCGTGGAGCGCAGCTCAGCGACTGTGCGCACGGTGTTCACGTGCGCAGCCAGGGACGGTGTTGAGGTGAGCTCATCGGTTTCGGTCCAGTTCCCTTCGGATACCGGCGCGACTTCAGATGTTCAACGGATGCTTCCCAAGGTCCGCTCGATCATCTCGTTAACGGCCTACCAAGATGATACACACGGTTGCGAGCGTCACCAAGCGTCGACGTATGGGCGCTTCTTGCCCTCGCGACGCCACCACTGGCCGGTGTGCTCGTCGAACAGCGTCGCGATCCAGCGGCGTGAGCCTGCTGGGTCGATCACGTCGTCGATCTCGCCGTAGGCGGCCATGTTCACGCCCTGCCCGCGCTCGTATGCCGCGGCGACCATCTGCTCGTACAGGCGTTCGCGCTCCTCGTCGCCCTCGATCGCCTCAAGCTCGCGACGCATGCCCAGCCGCACCGCTCCCTCAAGGCCCATGCCGCCGAACTCCGACGTCGGCCACGCCACCGTGAACAGCGGTGCCTTGAAGCCGCCGCCCGCCATCGCCTGCGCGCCCAGGCCGTAGCCCTTGCGCAGCACGATCGTGCCCGTCGGCACGCTCACGTTCGCGCCGCCCAGGAACATCCGCGCGAAGTGGCGCACGGTGGCCGTGCGCTCGGCCGCCGGGCCGACCATGAAGCCAGGCGTGTCGCACAGGAACAGCAGCGGTAGCTCGAACGCGTCGCACAGCTGCAAGAAGCGCGCCGCCTTGTCGGCCGCGTCCGCGTCGATCGCTCCGCCCAGGTGCTTGGGGTCGTTCGCCAGCACCCCCAGCGGACGGCCATCCACGCGTGCGAGCGCCGTCACCATGCCCGCGCCGAAGCCGTCGCGCAGTTCCAGCACCGAGCCTTCGTCGAACAGTCCCTCGATCACCCGCCGCACCGCATACACGCGCTTGCGCTGCTCTGGGATCAGATCCCTCAGCAGCTCCTGGTCTGGCACGCCACCCGGCTCCGTAGGGCCGCGGAAGTAGGACAGGTAGCGCTTCGCCAGCGCCACCGCCTGCGCGTCGTCCTCAGCGCGCAGATCGACCACCCCGTTTGCGTGCTGCACGTCGATCGGCCCCACGTCGCCAGGCGCATGCACGCCCAGGCCGCCGCCCTCGATCATCGCCGGGCCGCCCATGCCGATGCTCGAATCCTCCGTTGCGATCACCACGTCACAGCAGCCCAACAGCGCCGCGTTGCCCGCAAAGCAGTAGCCCGAGGCGATGCCCACGAGCGGCACGAGGCCGCTGAGGCGCGCAAATAGCTCAAACGCGCGGCAGTCCAGGCCCGCCACGATCGGCATGTCCACGTCGCCCGGGCGCCCACCGCCGCCCTCCGCGAACAGCACCACCGGCAGCCGCCGGCGCTCTGCCAGCTCGAACAGGCGGTCCTTCTTGGCGTGGTTGCGCATACCCTGCGTGCCCGCCAGCACCGTGTAGTCATAGGACATCGCCACGCATGCGCGGCCCTCCACCTCGCCGACGCCAGCCACGAGCCCGTCAGCGGGCGTCCGTGCGATCAGCTCCTCGCGTGGGCGCCGGAGCTCCTGCGCGGCGAACAGCAGCGGCCCGTACTCCACCAGCGTGCCCTCATCGAGCAGGTCCGCCAGATTCTCCCGCGCCGTACGTCGCCCGCGCTCGTGGCGGCTCGCGACCGCGTCCGGCCGCGCCGCATCCAATCCGATCTCGTGGCGCTCGCGTACCGCCCGCAGATCCGCCCGCTCGCCCTCCGTGCGCTGCTCGCCCGCAGCTTGTGCATGCGTCGTCGTGGCATCGCTGGGTGTGAGCGTCACCAGCAGCTGGCCCTCCTCGACCGCGTCACCCAGCGACACCGCCACGCTCGCCACTACGCCGTCTACCTCCGTGAGCACCTCGTGCTCCATCTTCATCGCCTCCAACACCACCACCGCCGTGCCCGCGCCCACGTGCTCCTCACGTGCGTGGGGTAGGGCGACCACCACGCCCGCAAACGGGGCGGTGACCGAGTGCTCGCCAACTGAGGCCATCACGGGATCATCGCTCACCAGCCCATAGTCGGTCCGCCCGCGTCTGGGCGGACACACTGCGCCCGGGGTCGCGCTGCGCACTCCCATAAGCAATTACCATCCCCGCGATGTCCGACGAGGCGCGTGAGCGATCCGCAGCAGAGCGGCGTGAGGCGCTCAAGGAGGTCTTCCAGCGGGCGCGCGCCTGCACGCGCTGCCCCGAGCTCGCCGCCACCCGCAAAACCGTCGTGTTCGGAGCCGGGAACGCCAACGCCGTGCTGATGTTCGTCGGCGAGGCCCCCGGCGCCAGCGAGGACGAGCAGGGGGTGCCATTCGTTGGTCGTGCCGGAAAACTGCTCGAGACGCTTCTCGTCGAGATTGGACTTTCTCGAACGGAGGTGTTTATAGCGAACACATTAAAGTGCCGACCTCCCGGCAACCGCGACCCGCTGCCGATCGAGATCGACAACTGCCAGGAGTACCTGCGCCGCCAGGTCGAGCTGATTCAGCCCACCGTGATCTGCACGCTTGGCAACTTCTCCACCAAGCTCTTGCGCGGTGACCCCACCGGAATCACCCGTCTGCACGGGCAGCCCGAGGTGCTCGTGCTCGGCAAGCGCGCCGTGCGCCTCTATCCGATCTACCACCCGGCGGCCGCCCTCTACACGCCGCGGTTGCTCGAAACGCTGCGCGAGGACTTCAAGCGCATCCCCGAACTGCTCGCGCTGGGCGCACCCGAGCAGCCGCCACTGGAAGAGGTCCCCGACCTCGCGGAGGAGCAGCCCGATGAGCGAGGCGAGGAGCACTCCGCGCCCGCGGCCGGCGCACCAGTGCGGGGAACGATCGACGGACCTGCCGCAGCGGACCAACTGGGCCTGTTCTAAACGGCCTCAGGGACGTGCTCTGGACACTTTTTGGACACTTGTCCACTGGCATTTTCCCTGCAAAAGAGGGGTTCATGGGGCAGCTGTCGAAAAATTTGCGCGAGGTCCTAAAGTCAGACGGCACGGCAGCCGATGAAGATCATGTCTCCATCCCTCCAGGAGTAACGACCGGCCCGCGACTCATTCTCCCGCGGGCCGGTCATTTTTTTGGCCGCAATCAGGCTCGCCCGCTCCCGCCGTGCGTCTCTAGAGTCTCGTCAGTGGCTCCACGCACTGTCGAAACCAGCAGCGCTGAAGAGACCGAAGCGCTTGGCGCCGAGCTCGCGCGTTCACTCGCTGATGGCGACGTAGTGCTCGTGCAGGGAGACCTCGGCGCTGGCAAGACCACGCTTGTGCGCGGAGCAGCCCGCGCGCTCGGCGTCGAGGATCCCGTTACTAGCCCCACCTTCAGCATCGGCCATCGCTACCTCGCCGCCGGGCTGACCGTCTCGCACCTCGACCTATATCGGCTGGCCGGGCTCCAGCACGAGGAGCCAGAGCTACTCGCCGACTATCTCGGGCCGGGTCGTATCGCGTTCGTCGAGTGGCCGCAGGACACCCACGTCGACCTTGCCGGCGCGCGTGTCCGCGTGACCCTTAGCCATGCAGGCGGCGACCGTCGCCTGATCGAACTGGGCGAGCTCGCGCCTGTGCCAGGTGGCCCGCTGGCGTGATCGTGCTCGGCTTCGACACCTCCACGCCCGCCACCGCCGTCGCCGTGCGCCTCAGCGATGGCACCGTCACGCAGATGCGCGATGACCCGCCCGCTGGTGCCCACCCCGGCCACGCCACGCGACTGCTCGATATGGCCAACGAGCTGCTCCGCGGTGCCGGCGTCGCCTGGAAGCAACTCGATCGCATCGCTGTAGGTCTGGGTCCCGGCACATTTACGGGACTGCGCGTCGGCGTGGCCACCGCCCGCGGGCTAGCCCAATCGCTAGACGTAGAGCTGGTCGGGGTCTCCAGCCTGCAAGCGCTTGCCGCCGGCGCCCTCAACGCCGACGCCGAGTCGGTGGTTCTTGCCGTCATCGATGCGCGCCGGGGCGAGGCCTTTGCCGCCGCCTACGCGACTGGCGATCATGGGTTTATGCACGAGCTTGCGTCCCCGCGCGCGGTGCCGCCAGAAGAGCTCGCCGGCGTGCTCGCTGAGGCTCGACAGGCGATCGGTTCCGAGCGACCACGATGGCTTGCGTTCGGCGACGGCGCTCTGCGCTTCCACAGCGAGCTTCACGACGCCGGAATCGCCACAGCGCCTGTCAATTCCCCGCTGCATCGGGTGAGCGCCGCGTACGTCTGCGAGCTGGGCATGAGCGCACCAGTCATCGGCCTGCAGCAGATCGTGCCCGACTACCGGCGCCGCCCGGATGCGGAGCTAGCCTTGGAGGGCGTTGGCACAGCGAAGAGCGTGTTGAGATGAGCGAACGAGCCGCCTCGCAGCCAGCCGGGCAGGCTGCCGCAGTCAAGATCCGTCGCTTGAGCTATCCCGACCTGCCGCAAGTGGTAGCGATTGAGCGGCGCGTGTTCCCGACGCCGTGGTCGCTTGCCATGTTCGTGCTCGAGCTCTCCAAGCAGTCCGGGATCTGCCTCGCCGCCACCAGCCGCGATGGCGGTGGCGAGCAGCGTCTGCTCGGATATCTGATCTGTTCGCGCTACGACACCGTCTGGCACATCATGAACATCGCGATCGACCGCGACAGCCAGCGCCAGGGAATTGCCTCAGCGCTGCTCGCCGAGCTGTACGAGCGCGTCGGCGACGATCAGGCTCGCTTCACCCTGGAGGTGCGCCGCTCCAATGCCGTCGCCATTCACCTGTACGAGCGCGAGGGTTTCCGTGCGGCTGGCATGCGCCGCCGCTACTACCAGGACAACGGCGAGGACGCGCTCGTCATGTGGCGTACGCCCGCCACGTTGCAAGGCTCGCTCGGGGATGTGCCCAACCCAGATCCTCGGGCGGGCTTCTAAGCGATGATCCTCGCCCTGGAGACCAGCTGCGACGACACCTGCGCCGCCGTGATCGACACAGACGGGCACATGCGCTCGAACGTCATCTCCTCGCAAGAGGCCCACGGCCGCTTTGGCGGCGTCGTCCCGGAGATCGCCTCCCGCCACCACCTGGAACTTGTCAACGTGGTCGTTCAGCAGGCTCTCGAGCGCGCTAGCGCGGGCCTGCGGGATGTGGAGCTCGTCGCTGCCACCCAGGGCCCAGGGCTCGTGGGCGCGCTGCTCGTGGGATTGTCGACCGCCAAGGCGATCGCCGCCGCCCGCGAACTGCCCTTCGCCGCCGTCGATCACCTGCAAGGGCACGTCGCCGCCAATTTCCTCACCGGGGCCGGCATCGGCGAGGATCGAGGATCGGACCGGCGCTCCGTGCCGGCCCGCGCGTTCGAGCCGCCGTTCGTCTGTCTGCTGGCCAGCGGCGGGCACACGCTGCTCGTCCGCGTTAGCGAGCACGACGGCTTTGAGGTGCTCGGGCGAACTCTCGATGACGCCGCCGGCGAGGCGTTCGACAAGGGGGCACGGATGCTCGGCCTCGGCTATCCCGGCGGCGCCGCGCTCGAGCGTCTGGCCGCTGAGGGCGACCCCGAAGCATTCTCATTCCCCGGCTCGCCCGGCGAGCGCGCACGCGGCAAGGCCCGTCCCTCGCAGCGCAAGGGCTTCGCTGACAGCCTCAACTTCTCGTTTGCCGGCGTCAAGACAGCGCTGCTCTACACAATTCGCGAGCTGGGGGAGACTCACACGCGCGCTCGCGCCGCTGATCTTGCGGCCTCCTATCAGGCAGCCATCGTCGAGACGCTCGTCGCGCGCAGCCGCCGCGCGCTCGAGCGCAGCGGTAGCAACCGTCTTGCCGTCGGTGGGGGAGTGGCAGCCAACGGCGAGTTGCGCCGTCGTCTGAGCGAGTTGCCCGCGAGCGTGCATGTGCCGTCGCGCTCGCTGTGCACCGACAACGCCGCCATGATCGCCAGCGCCGCGCGTTTCGGCGAGCAACTCGCCTATCCGCACTACCTCTCGTTGGATGCCTACGCGACAGGTGAGCGGCCGCGCTGATCGCCGCCGCGCTCGCCTGCTCGCTAGCCTCGCCGCGTATGACCGCGCAGCCCCAAACCGCCACGATCACCGTCTACTCCAAGCCAGACTGCCACCTATGCGCCGACGCCATGTCCATCCTGCGCCGCCTTCAGGCGGACCTCGGTTTCTCGCTCCAGGAGCTGGATATCACTGCCGAGGAGGCGCTTCACCGCGCGTATTTCGAGCGTATCCCCGTGATCGCGCTCGAGGGCGAGGAGCTGTGCGAATACTTCGTCGATGAGGCGCTGGTGCGCGAGCGTCTAGAGTCACGAACATGAGCTATGGAGAATCCACGAGCGCGCTAGCTGGGGCTCGTGACGGCACAGGTGCGGCCGCCGAGCGGCTTTCGCTTGGCGTGGCGGCGCGCCTGTCGCGCTACCTACAGGTGCTAACGCAGGCCAAGAAGATGGGCAAGGAGACGATCTCCTCACAGGAGCTCTCCGACTACACCCACGTCAACTCCACCCAGATCCGACGCGATCTGTCGGGCTTCGGCAAGTTCGGCAAGCGCGGCGTCGGATACAACGTCGAGGCACTCGTCTCGCAGATCCGCAAGATCCTGCGCACCGCTGGACAGCACAACATCGGGCTGATCGGCGCTGGGCATCTTGGCAAGGCGATCGCCTCATCGGACATCTTCGCCGACCACGGCTTTCGCGTGGTGGCGATCTTCGACGCCGACGACGCCAAGGTGGGCACCCAGGTTGGCAGCCAACAGGTGCGCCACATTCGCGATCTGCGCCAGGTGGTGGAGGACGAGGACATCGTCGTGGGCGTGCTCGCAGTGCCCACCGCCGCCGCACAGGGACTCGCCGATCAGCTCGTCGATGCGGGCGTGAAGATCATCTTCAACTACTCAGAGTCACTGCTCGACGTGCCGCCGGAGGTAACCGTCCACACCTCAAGCCCGGCGGTTGATCTGCTCTACGCGCTGTACTTCTATCTGACCTGATCGAGCGCTTAGCTCCAGACACCGGCGATTGTGCGTCACACTGGACGCTCGAGCGCTCCGCGCAGACCCCACGCAGACGCCCAAGCGATGAACAGCCTTGATCTAGATCGAGCCGTCGAGACGTTCGCCCTAGCCACCGACCTCACCGTCGGTGTCGAGGAGGAGTTCTCGATCCTCGACCCGCGCACGCTCGAACTCACGCCCCGCTTCGAGCAGCTCCGCGACGCTGCGCAAGCTGACCCGCAGCTGCGTGAGGGAATCGCCGGCGAGCTGATCTCATCAGAGATCGAGGTCATCTCCGGGGTCGGCTCCGACCTGCACGATGCGCTGGCACGCCAGCGTGAGCGCCGCCGGCGAATGTTTGCCCTCGCCAACAGCGAGAGCGTCGCGCTGGGAGCTACGGGAACGCATCCGTGGGCCGACTATCGCGAGCAGCCAATCATCGACACCGAGCACTACCGCCGCGTCGCCGACGGCCTCAAATACGTTGCTTGGCGCAACAACACCTTCAGCTTGCACGTGCACGTGGGCGTGCGTGACATCGATCGCGCCATCCGTGCCGTTGACCGTTTGCGCCCGATTTTGCCATTGCTGTTGGCGGTCTCCGCGAACTCGCCGTTCCTGGACGGCCGCGACAGCGGCCTGCACTCCGCGCGCACGCAGAGCTTCACCAAGAGCTTCCCCCGCTGCGGCGTGCCTGATGCATTCGGCGGCTGGGCAGCCTACCGCCAGTACATCGAGTTCCTGCGCCGGACCAACTCGATCGTCGAGTTCACACAGGTGTGGTGGTCGGTAAGGCCGCATTTCAGCTTTGGCACGGTCGAGGTACGGATCTGCGATGCGCAAGCCAGCGCCCGCGAGTCTGAGGCGCTTGCCGGCCTGATGGTCGCGTGCATCGCCCAGGCGGTGCGGGACGTCGACGAAGGCGTGCCGTTCGTGGACCCGCCGGCGCGACTGATCGAGGAGAACATGTGGCGCGCGATTCGCTACGGCTTGGATGGGCAGCTAATCGACCTCGAGCGTGCGCGCGAGTATCCCGCGCGTGAGGCGATCGAGCGCCTGCTTGCCTGGACCGCGCCGGTGCGCGCGGAGCTGGCGATCGACCCGAGCTTCCCCGAGCGCAACGGTGCTCAGCGCCAGCGTCAGCTAATTGCGGCGGGCGCCACGCCCGAGGAGGTCTTCGCCGCCAGCGTAGGCGAGACTATGGACAGCTATCCCGCGGAGGTAACGGTTTGAGCGCACAGGAGCAAGCAGGCGAGGCGATGCCGCCAGGTCAGGGCGCAGGTGAGCCCAGCGAGGAGGAGTTGCGGGCTGCCTATGAAGCCGAACTGAATCGCATCACCACGACCGACATGATGGCGCAGTCAGCCGTGTCGCTACTGAACATCGGCGCCACGCGGTTGGCGCCCGCCGGCGAAGGGCAGGATCCCGGCCATCCGCAGCGTGACCTCGAGCAGGCACGCGACGCGATTGACGGCGTGAAAGCCCTGCTCGAGATCCTCGAACGCCGCATCCCGCAAGAGCTCGGCCCGCTGCGCGACGCCCTCTCGCGGCTACAGATGGCCTATGCGCGCGAGCTGCAGCCCGGTGGCGAGGCGGCGGCAGCTGCAGCGGGTCAGCCGTCGTCACCCGCGCAGCCGGCCTCCGCGCCGCAATCGCCGACTCAGCCCTCGCAACCGGCGCAGTCGGGATCGGATAAGCCGGGGCCCGGGCCAGCCGAGTCCAGCGGCCGGCTGTGGGTGCCGGGGAGATGAAAAACAGCACCGCGAACGGCGTTGGGCAGGCATAGTGCCGGCCGGCACGATACACTGCGCCCGCGTTTGCACCGGGTAGACGCTCGCGCCGAGCGAACCCGGCGGACAAATGTGCGCGCGACAGTCCTCGCGCGGCACGCAAATCAGACCGCGGAGGATTTCTGTTGAGCAGCTTTCTGACGAACCATGGGGTCGTCGTCGCCCTCGTTTGCGCCGCTTGTGCGGTGGTGTACGGCCTCGTGACCACGCGATCCCTGCTCGCGCTTTCGCCGGGCAACGAGAAGATGCAGAGCATCTCCCTTGCAGTCCAGCAGGGCGCTCGCGCCTACCTGAACCGCCAGTACCAGACGATCGCCGGTGTCGGCGTGGTCGTGTTCGTGGCGCTGATATTCATCCAGAACATCGCTGTAGCGGGCGGCTTTTTGATCGGAGCAATCCTGTCGGGCTCGACCGGCTACATCGGCATGAACGTGTCCGTGCGCTCCAACGCGCGGGTGGCTGAGGCTGCCAAGGACGGAGTCTCACCCGCACTGAAGGTCGCGTTTCGCGGTGGGGCGATCACCGGCCTGCTGGTCGTCGGCTTGGCGCTGATCGGCGTCTCCGGCTACTACGGCGCGCTGACGTCGTTCTTCGGCGATAGCCCCAAGACGGCGGTGGACGCGCTCGTCGGGCTCGGCTTCGGAGGCTCACTGATCTCCGTGTTCGCGAGGCTCGGCGGCGGCATCTTCACCAAGGCCGCCGACGTCGGCGCGGACCTCGTGGGCAAGGTCGAGGCGGGAATTCCCGAGGACGATCCGCGCAACCCGGCCACGATTGCCGACAACGTGGGCGACAACGTCGGCGACTGCGCGGGCATGGCCGCCGACCTGTTCGAGACCTACGCGGTCACCGCGATCGCGGTGATCCTGCTGGGCGTGCTCACCTTCCACGAGTCCACGCAGGTCGCTCTGTATCCGCTGGTCATCGGCGGTGTGGCGATCATTGCCTCGATCATCGGCACGTTCGCGGTACGCACGAACACGGGCAACGTCGAGCGGGCGTTGCTGCAGGGCCTCGTCGTCTCCGGCGTGATCGCCGCGGCTGCATTCGCGCCGATCACCTACTGGCTGATGCGCAACCTCACGTTCAAGGTTGTCGGCAGCACCGTCAACACCCCGAGCTGGTTTCACCTGTACCTGTGCTCGTTGATCGGGATCGTCGTCACTGGGCTGCTATTCGGACTAACCGAATATTACACGTCGACTCGATTCGCGCCCGTGAAGAAGACCGCGAAAGCGTCGATCACCGGCCACGCCACGAACATCATCCAGGGCTTCTCCTCGGGGCTGCAGGCCACGGCGCTACCGGCGCTTGTGATCGTGCTCGGCATCCTCGGCTCATGGAAGCTCGCCGGCGGTGGCGTCACGGGCATCTACGGCATCCTGATCGCGGCCATGGGTCTCTTGTCGCTGACAGGGCTGATCGTCGCGCTCGACGCGTTCGGGCCGATCACCGACAACGCCGGCGGGATCGCCGAGATGGCGGATCTGCCCGAGGAGGTGCGCCAGGTCACCGATCGTCTCGACGCCGTCGGCAACACCACCAAGGCTGTCACCAAGGGCTACGCGATCGGCTCAGCCGTGCTGGCCGCTGTCGGCCTGTTCGCCGGTTTCCAGAAAGAACTCGAAAACAAGCTGGGGCACTTCATCAACTTCGGCATCAACGAACCGCCCGTGCTGATCGGCCTGCTGCTCGGCGGGCTGATGGTGTGCCTATTCGCATCGCTGTCGATCGAGGCGGTCGGGCGCGCCGGTGGTGCGGTCGTGGAGGAGGTGCGTCGTCAATTCCGTGAGCACCCCGGGATCATGGACTACACCGAAGAGCCCGACTACGCGCGCTGCGTTGACATCGTCACGAAGACCGCCCAGCGCGAGATGATCCTGCCATCACTGCTACCGATCGGGCTGACACTGATTGTCGGGCTGATCGACCAGCAGGCGCTTGGAGGTCTGCTGATCGGCGTGATCGTCGTGGGCTTCTTCTTTGCCGTGATGATGACCGCCGGCGGTGGCGCGTGGGACAACGCAAAGAAGCTCATCGAGGATGGCTCCTTCGGTGGCAAGGGCTCTGACGCGCACGCCGCGTCGGTTACCGGAGACACCGTCGGCGACCCCTTCAAGGACACCGCTGGTCCCGCGATCAACCCGATGATCAAGGTTGCCAACATCGTCGCGATCCTGATCATTCCGCTGATCACCTGAGAATTGCCATGCCGGTCGCGCGCCCCCTGGCGAGCGACCGGCACAGGAATAAGCTCAGGATCAGATGAACGGCAGACAGGCGCACCGCATGAGCACGCTCGTGCTCTCGTTGCTGATGGTGGCGATCGGGCTGGCGCTGATCGTGGAGAGCGTTAGTGGGCGCGCCAGCCCGATCTCGCCGCGCCTGTTGCTGGGTGTGCTGTTCATTGCTGCCGGTGCTGGGCGTTGGTATGTCGAAGTGCGACGGGCGCGGGGCAGATGAGCACGCCTGAGGGGTCGAGCTCGGAGCTTGCCGCGCGCTCGCGAGTAATCGTGCGCCGCAGCATCGGCTCGCCGATCCTGTTCACGATCGTCTACTCGTCGCTGGCCAGCGCCATCTACTTCTCGCTCGGGGTGATCGCCGGGCACGCGCTGGGGCTCACGCCGGTGGTTTTCCTGATCGCCGCGCTGCTTTACACGGTGACCGCCATGACTTATGTGGAGGGAGCCTCGCTGCATCAAGATCGCGGCGGTTCAACCGTGTTCGCGCGCTACGCGTTCAATGAGCTCGTCAGCTTCATCGCCGGCTGGGCGATCCTGCTCGACTACGTGATCCTGATCGCCGTCACGGCGTACTCAGCGACCCAGTATCTGAAGGTGTTCTGGCATCCGCTGGGCAACAGCGGCGAGGCGCTGGGCCTGTCACTGGCGTTCATCGCGCTGGTCGTGCTCAGCAACATTCGCGGTTTCGGCGGCTCTCGTGCGCGCCGGGTGGGCATCCTGCTGGCGGGAGACCTTGCGCTGCAGGGCTTCATCGTGGTGCTGGGTCTCGTGCTGTTCTTCAACCCGCACACGCTGCTGAACCCGATCCACCTCGGCAGCACGCCCACGTGGTCGCACCTCGTGTTCGCGATGACGGTCGCGGTGATCTCCTTTACCAGCCTCGAGTCCGCCTCGGGTCTCGCGGGGGAGGTGAGGATCAGCCGCGCGGGCCTCAAGCGCCTGGTCGGGAGCACCACCGCCACGGTGGCCTTCCTGTATGTGGGAATCGCGCTCGTGGCCGTCACCGCGCTGCCCGTGCACGACGGCCAAACGGCGCTGTCCGGGCGCTACCTGAACGCGCCGGTGATCGGAGTGGTTAGCCACGTGCACCCGCACTGGCTTGGAAAGACGCTGATGTATCTGGTCGCGGCGATGGCAGCCGTCACGCTTGTGGCAGCCGCCAACTCCGCCATGCTCGGGCTTTCGCGCCTGGCTTACTCGTTGTCCACCAACCGCCAGATCCCCAGTGGTCTGGGACGGCTACACACGGAACGCTCAACGCCATACGTGCTGATCATCCTCGCGGGCGTGATCGCCGCTGGGCTCGCGGCGAGCGAGAACCTCGACTTCCTCGTCGGCATCTACGCGCTTGGAGCGACGCTCGCGTTCACGATCGCGCACCTGTCGATCTGTCGCCTGCGCTACTCAGAGCCCGACCGCGACCGTCCTTACAGGGTGCCGTTGTCCGTGCGGATTCGGGGCGGGCAGCTGCCGCTGCCGGCGGCATTCGGGGCCGTCGTGTCAGCCGGGGGGCTTGTGGCGGTGTTGGTCGTGCATCCCACCGCGCGCTATGTGGGCATTGCCTGGATGGCTGCTGGGATCGCCATGTATGTGATCTATCGCCGCGCCGATGAGACTTCGCTGCTGAAACGCGTGACCGTATCGCCCAGCGTGCTACGCGCCGAGACACACGTGGAGCGCGACTATGGCTCGATCCTCGTGCCGCTGTTTGGGACCGACCTGGACGATGACATCGTCCAAACCGCGGCGCTACTGGTCGCCGGCGAGCAGACCGACGAGGCGGCGATCGACGGCGCCACGATCGAGGCCGTGTGGATGTTCGTGATCCCGATGTCGCTACCGCTCGACGCGAGCCTGCCCGACGCGCAGATCAAACACGCCCGCCAGGTGCTCGCGCGGGCCAAGGCGGTCGGGGAGGAGTACACCGGCGTGCAGGTGGCAACCGCGACCGTGCGCACCCGTCGAGCCGGTTTTGCGATCGTCGATGAGGCTCGCAGGCGTGGCGTTGAGGCGATTGTGCTCGGTGCCGAGGAACCATCGCTGATCCGCGGCGGCGGGCGATTGGGCGGTCGCGGCGGTCCGCTGGAAGCGTATGTAGGAGACGTCACAAAGTATGTGGTGCGCAAGGCAGAGTGTCGAGTGATCGTTACCGCCCCGGCCGCCCGGGGCACAGATAGCGAGACTGACCGCAACGCAACCCAGGCCAGCGCCCCCATCGTCTAACCTGCCGGCTATGTCCATGTGTACGACCTCCACTTCATGTTCGTATTGATCGTCGGCGCCGGCCGGGTCGGCTCGGCTGTCGCCAAGTCGGCGCTCGCCGATGGGCACGACGTTTCCGTGCTCGACGAGGACCCGCTCTCGCACGAGCGCCTAGACGCCGGACAGAGCCGCAGTTGGGAGGACTCCGGCGGCCAGTTCACCGTCGGCACCGCGCTTGAGACCGACGCTCTGATCCAGGCAGGTATCGAGCGTGCGGACGTGTTCATTGCCTCCACCGCCGGCGACAACACCAACCTCGTGATCGCCCAGATCGCCCAGAAGCGCTTTGGCGTGGAGAAGGTTGTCGTGCGGGTAATGGACCCAGCGCGCGCTGATTGGTACCGCGAGCAGGGACTGCAGACGATCTCGCCAACCAAGCACGCCATCGAGATGTTCCAGAGCGCGCTCGAGCCCGAGCCGGTGAGCTAGCCATGTACGCGATCATTGCCGGCGCTGGCAAGGTGGGACGCAACCTCGCGCGCGAGCTGATCTCAAAGGAGCACGAAGTCACCCTGATCGAGTCCTCCCGTCAGTGCTATCTGGCCAACGAGGATGAGTTCGAGCACGCGGTGCAATACGGTGACGCTACTGAGCTGTGGGTGCTCGAGCGCGCCGGCATTCAACGTGCCGATCTGGTGATCGCGGTCACCGGCGATGACGAGGACAACATCCTCACCTGCCAGGTCGCCAAGGAGAAGTACCTGTGCGATCGGGTCATCGCCCGCGTCAACAACCCCCGTAACCACGATCACTTCCGACTGCTGGGGATCCAGCCGGCGGTCTCCGCCACCGACCTGATCCTGCGCCTGATCGAGCACGAGGTGCCGCGCTACGGCCTCGTCCACCTGCTCGCCCTGGAAGAGGAGCGCCTGGAGATCATCGAGCTCGAGGTCAGTCCCGACGCCCCCACCGTTGGCGAGCGGATCTCCGACATCGCCCTACCCGAAGGCAGCCTGATCATTTCCGTACTACGTGGGCGCTCCGGTTTCGTGCCCAAGCCTGACACCGTGATCGAAGCCGGCGACGAGGTGCTGCTCGTGCTCGACCCAGGGCTCGAGGAGGCCATCACCACGTATTTCGCGCCCAACGGCGCGCCCGCCGCCTTCTAGGACGCCGCTGGGCGGCGCGATGCTGCGTCCTAGTAGCGGCTGGCTCCGGCTACTGGGTCCGCTGGCGAGTTGGCTATTCTCTACGCCAGACACTGTCCGGGATAGTCCAATTGGCAGTGACGCCCGGTTCTGGTCCGGGAGATTGGGGTTCGAGTCCCTGTCCCGGAGTGAGCTTGCGCCCCGTGTTTGCGGGGCGTTTCGCGTTTCAGGGACTCTCTCGTGCCGGGATTCGTGCCAGTCGTGCGATCGTAGCCTGGGCGGGTGCCCCGGAGCGGGTATCGTGAGCGCGTGCTTGACGATGCGTTGATAGCCGAGGCCGGCCGTCGGTTGTCAGAGGCTGCGCCACCGAGCTCACGGGTGATCCTGTTCGGCTCGGCTGCGCGCGGGGAGCTGACGCGGGACAGCGATTTGGACTTCTTGGTGATCGAGCCGGAGGTCGAGAATCCCGCCTTGGAGTCGGTGCGGCTGCGTAGGGTGCTGGCGGATGTGCTGGTCCCGATGGACATCATCGTCGCGAGCGAGCACAGGGTTCAGGAGTGGCGCGACGTGCGCGGCAGCCTCATTCACGCGGCACTGACGGGCGGCCGGGAGCTCGTCGCCTGATGGCGAGCGAGCAGGATCTCGCGGAGCAACTTCTACGCCGCGCCGACGAGGACGCGGCCGGGGCCAAGGGGATGCTGCCGATCGACGAAGTAGCGGACGTGCTCGTCTGCTTTCACGCCCAGCAGGCTGTCGAGAAGGCGCTCAAGGCTGTGTTGGCCGCCCACGGGGTGGAGTTCGCCCACCGGCATGATCTGCGAGTGCTCATAGGGCAATGCGAGAACGCGGGCGTGCGGCTGCCGGAGGAGCTCGTCGAGGTGGACTTGCTCTCGCCCTACGCGGCGGAACTTCGCTATGACGATGACACGGTGCACGCCGTCGAGCGTGAGACGGCGTCGACGTGGGCTACCTCCGCGGTTCAGTGGGCGCGGGATCTGGTTGAGGAGGCTGGGGGTGGACAGAAGTCCTCAACCGAGTCCGAAGCCGTCAATGGAGGTTGAGACGCGCAAGGGCGTCCCTGAAGTGTTCGAGGGATGCGTCGTAGGGCACTTGTAGGGGGCTTTAGCGTCAGCTCCATCGTCATCAACCTACGCCGTCGCCTGACCAGCCACTCCAGGGGGCCGGCGATAGGCTCTAGGAGATCTCTCCGAGCGGGGCCGGTGGGGAGATGATCTCTACGGGTCGTCGAGCGGCGAGCACCGCGGCTCCGACCGCCCGATACATCACGATAGCCTTGTGACCTTCGTCCTCGTGGTTTTCGGCGCGATCGTCGGCGCTCTATCCACAGGTGGCGCGAGCTGGTACGCAGAGTTGCGTGATCGCCGCCTCAAGCGCAAGGTCGCGGCACGCCTAATTCTCGGAGACCTATACCTGGCCGAGGGAGGGGCCGATGAGGTTCTGCGAGTCGGCTCCTGGGCCAATATCGAGTGGGGCGATCCGATTGAGACATGGCGCGAATCCCGCGAGCCGTTTGCCGCGAGCGTGGATGCCTGGGAATGGACGGCCGTAGACAACGCATTCCGCATCCTTGGGAGGATCGGGGCGCGTGCAGTACGCGAAAAAGACAGGAATCACGGTCACCTGAGCACTGCGGCACGGCGGGAACTAGGGTTTCTGAGTGAGCAGGCAGGCAAGGCACGCGCGATCGTTCTTCCGCATGTCGGAAGTGAGAAGGAAAGGGTGAGGCTGACGAAGGAAATCGAGCGTCAGCGGGACGGCGAATCGATCGCAGACGCTCGCCTGCTCTAGCACTCGGATTGCGGCATGACGCGCCCATCGTTCGAGTCCCTATCCCGGAGTGAGCGTCCGTCTCGATGCGGCCCTGCGCTTGATCAGGCAGCCGCCTGCGAGGTCCAGTCCCGATACAGCTCGTAGTAGCGCCCTTGCGCGGCGATCAACTCGTCGTGGCTGCCCTGCTCGGCGATCTGGCCGTGCTCCAGCACGACGATCCGTCCGGCCTGGCGGATCGTGGACAGGCGGTGGGCGATCACGATCGACGTGCGCCCGGCGAGCAGCCGTCGCAGCGCGGCTTCGATGCGCCCCTCGGTGTGCAGATCGACGTTGGAGGTCGCCTCGTCGAGGATCAGGATGCGCGGGTCGGCGATCAGCGCACGCGCGAACGCGATCAGCTGGCGTTGTCCGGCCGAAAGCTGCGCGCCGCGCTCGCCCACCTCGGTGTCGTATCCGTTGGGCAGCTCGGCGATGAACTGATCCGCGCCCACCGCGGTAGCTGCGGCGTGGATCTGCTCGTCCTGCGCGTCGGGGCGCCCGAAGGCGATGTTCTCGCGCACAGTCCCCGAGAACAGGAATGCCTCCTGCGGCACGATTCCCATCTGCGAGCGCAGCGAGTGGCTCGAGATTCCGCGCAGATCCTGATCATCGACGAGCACGCGTCCGTTGGTGGGGTCATAGAAGCGTGCAGCGAGCTTTGCCATCGTTGACTTGCCAGCGCCGGTAGCTCCCACGAGTGCGACCGTCTGGCCTGCAGGGACGCGCAGATCGACGTGCTCGAGCGCCAGCGCCCCCCGCGGGTTGTACGCGAATGACACGTCCTCGAAGTTGATCTCGCCGCGGATTGGGCCAATTGCCGGTGCGTTGGGCGCGTCTTGGAGCGTCGGCTCGACGTCGAGCAGCTGGAAGATCTTCTCCAGGGCGGCCATTCCTGACTGGTAAGTGGTATAGAGCTGGGAGAGCTGCTGGATCGGTTCGAACAGGAACGACAGCGTTGCCACGAACGCGACCACGGTGCCGACGGTGACGTGCCCGTCGATCGCCTGGTAGCCGCCGTACAACACGATCAGCGCGAGCGCCACGCCGGAGAGCATTTCGACCGCGGGGAAGTAGGCGGCGTTGAGGTGCACGGTCGTCATGTTGGCCGCGCGGTTGTCCTCGTTGAGCTCCGCGAAGCGGGCCATATGGGCGGGCTCCTGGCCAAAGCTCCGGACCACACGAATGCCGGACAGCGTCTCCTGCAGATAGCCGGTGATCGCGCCGATCGTCTCCCGTGTGCGCCGGAAGGCGCCGGCGGAGCTGAGCCGAAACCAGATGCTCGCGCCGGCGACGAACGGCACGACGCAAAACGTCAACAGGGCGAGCTTGACGTCGAGGTAGAGCAGCACGCCAACCGCGCCGATCAGCGTCAGGCCGGACTGGAACAGCGTCACCACCGAGTCCGTGACGAGGCTTTCCAGCGCCTCCACGTCGTTGGTCATGCGCGAGATCAGCACGCCCGCGGGGCGGCTCTCGTAGAAGCCGATCGGCTGGCTCTGCAGGTGCTCGAAGATACGGATGCGCAGATCGGACAGCGCCCGCTGGCCGACCCAGCCGACGAGGTAGGTCTGTGCGTAGGTGGCGACCCACACGAGCGCTGCCGAGAGCAGGAAGGCGCCGACGACCAGTGCCAAGGCGTGGATGTCGTGCTTCTTGATGCCCGAGTCGATCGCGAGCTTGGCAAGCAGCGGTGGCGCCAGCGACGCGGCGGTGCCGAGGATCAGAGCGACCAGCATCGCGCTCGTGCGCAGGCGGTAGGGGCGCAGCAGCTCGAGCAGCCCCCGCAGGTTGCGACCGCGGCTACCACGGCTGGGACGCTCGCCGGCCCAGCCTTGCCCGACACGCCTGCCGCCGGGGCCGATCATGGGGCCGAAGCCGCCACGGCCGCCGCCACCACCCATGCCGCGACCTCCAACTGGAGTGCTCATAGCCTTCCGCCGGCGTTCGGCACGATCCCGGCGTTGGCGGCGAGTAGCGCCTCGTCCGCGAGCGCGTCGGCGTCCGATGAGCTGCCGGCCACGATCTCGCGGTAGAGCTCGGACTTGCCCAGCAGCTCCTCGTGGCTGCCCTGGGCGAGGACCCGACCGTGCTCGAGCACGACGATCCGGTCGGCCAGTTCGATCGTCGAGAGGCGATGGGCGATGACGAACGTGGTGCGCCCGGCCATCGCCTGCGACAGCGCGTGCTTGATGCTCTGCTCGGTGGAGGCGTCCACTGAGGAGGTGGCGTCGTCCAGGACCAGCACGCGTGGGTCGGCTACCAGCGCGCGCGCGATCGCGAGCCGCTGGCGTTGCCCGCCCGAGAGGGTCACGCCGCGCTCGCCGATCTGGGTGTCATACCCCTGCGGCAGGCGCTGGATGAACTCGTGAGCCTGCGCGTGGCGCGCTGCCTCTTCGATTTGCTCGCGCGGTGTTCCTGAGCGTGCATAGGCGATGTTCTCGGCGACGCTCGCCGAGAACAGGAAGGGGTCGTCGCTGACCACTGCAACCGCCCCGCGTACCGAGCGCACTGTCACGTCGCGGACGTTCACACCGTCGAGCAGAACCTCGCCTGCGACTGGGTCGTACAGCCGTGAGATCAACGCCACGAGGCTCGTCTTGCCTGAGCCGGTCGGCCCCACGAGCGCGACTGTGCATCCGGCGGGGATGTCCAGGTCGACGTCGCTGAGCACGGCCCGCCCGCTCTGCGGCGATGCGTGCACCGGATCCTCCAGCGCGCTCGCGCCGAGCTCGTCGTGCGGGTCCTCGTAGCGCAGCGTCACATCGCGTAGCTGCACGTGCCCATTCCCCGCCGGCAGCGCGGGTGCGTTGGGCGCATCGGCCAGGTGCGGCTCGCGGTCGAGCAGCTGGAAGATGCGCGCGCCTGATGCGGTGGCACGCTGAGCGAGATTGAGCGTCACCCCGAGCGAACGCATCGGCGTGATCAGCATGTTCACGTACAGGTAGAAGGCGGTGAACTGGCCAATGGTGAGATGTGCGTGGATCACCGACTCGCCCCCCAGCAGCAGCACTGCGGCCAGCCCCAGCTGGGGCAAGAACCCGATCACCGGGTTGTACGTGGCTTCCAGGCGGGTGGCGACCATCGCCTGGCTGAACACCCGCCCGACGGTGTTGCGAAAGCGCTGGAGCTGGCGCTCCTCGCGAGCGAACGCCTTGACGACGCGCACCCCCGAGATGTTCTCCTCGGCGTCAGCGGTCAGCTCGGCGATGCGTTGCTGGGTCTCCTGGATGGCCGGGCGCGCGCGGCGCCCGTAGCGGTAGGAGATCACCACAACGAACGGCACGGGTCCGAGGGCAATGAGCCCAAGCCCGGGGTTGATCGCGAGCATTACGATGCCCGCGAGCACGATTGTGAGGACCGACTGCAGGATGAACACGAGCCCGTAGCCGAGAAAGAAGCGCACCGCCGCGAGATCGACGGTTGCACGGGACATCAGCTGCCCCGTCTGCTGATGGTCGAAGAAGCCCAGCTCCAGTCGCTGCAGCTGGCCGTACATGCGCTCGCGCAGGTCGTATTCGACCGCCAGCGACATACGCCCGGCGACGATCCGTCGCCAGTACATGAACCCCCAGCGGGCGAGCACCACGCCGAGGATCACGAGCGCGAGTACGAGCAACGTGTGGCGGTCGTGCGCGCGGGCCGCCGCGGTCTGTCCGTGGGCGTGCGCGGCCCCCTTCGTGATCGTCTGGACGGCCTGTCCGGCCAGGTCGGGAAGCGCCACGGTCATCACCATCGCAAGGCTCGCGAGCGTCCAAGAGATAGCCAGACCGCGCTTGTATGGGGTGAGAAATCCGAGGAGTCGGTAGAAGGTACTCATAGTTGTACGAGCAACGATTATTGCAGGCGCCGTCGCGAGCATCGCGCGGCGCCGTCGTAAGGCGTGCTCCTAAGCTCCATTCATGTCGATGCCGGATGCCACTGGGGGAGAGATGCGAGGGTCGCGTGCCGGGTTGTGCGACACATGCGAGCACCAGCAGCTCGTGCACAACACCCGTGGCTCGACCTTCTCGCTGTGCCGACGCTCACGCGAGGATCCCGACTACCCACGCTACCCCCGTATTCCGGTGCTCGAGTGCCCCGGCTATGGCAGGCGTGAGCAGCCGCCTGATGGAGGGTGAGCGACGAGCGCATGCCGCTCAACCGACAAGCGCGCCCGCCGGCTGGGGCTCGTGTGCGTCGGGCGCGGTGGGCGCATGTCCCGATGCCACGAAATCGCGGCTGCGCACGAGCATGAACGCCAGCAAACCGCCGATGATGGCCACGAGCCCAGCGATGATTGCGATTGTGGTGAAGGCGCTTGTGAAGCCTGTGCGGTAGGAGTGCAGCAGGGCCGTACGCGCGGCGGTTGACAGGGAGTGGGCGATCCGGGTCACTTCGCCGGACTCGAGCAACGTGGCGAGGTGGCCGTGGGCGACGGCTTGGATCTCGCCGAGGTGGCCGCTTGCCCTGAGGTTCGTGGTTGCACCCTTGGTGACGCTGTGCTGGAAGATCGCGCCCAGCCCGGCGATCCCAGTGGCGATGCCCACTTGGCGGAACGTGGAGTTGATGCCGGAGGCCATGCCGCTGCGCTCAGGTGGAACCACGCCGATCGCGGTCGAGGCCAGCGGCGGGTTGATCATGCCGATGCCCGCCCCGCCGAGCACGAAGCCCGGTATCAGCGCCGTCCAGCTGGAGCTGGCGCTGATGGTGGTCATTGCCAATAGGCCGATGCCCGCGAGCAGCAGGCCCGCGCCGAGCAGTAGCCGCACGGGAATGCGCACGCTCAGCTTGCCGGCTACGGGCGCCACGGCAAACGACAGCAGCGTCACTGGCAGGAAGCGCAGCCCGGCCTGTAGTGGGCTGAAGCCAAGCACGTCCTGGATGTACAGCGTGAGGTACAGGAACATCGCGAAGTACGACGCGGAGATCGCGAAGGCGACGATGCTCGCGCCGGCGAAGGCGGGACGCCGGAACAGCGACAGATCGAGCATTGGTCGGCTCTGCAGGTGCTCGAATGCGACGAACGCGACGAGTAGCGCCGCGGCGCCGATCAGCAGCGTGAGGATCTCAGTTGAGCCCCAGCCCTTTTCGTTGCCCTGCACGAGCGCGAACACGAGCATGAACAGCGAACCGGAGAACGTCACGAGGCCGGCCCAGTCCACGCCGGTGGCGTTGGGGTCGCGTGAGTCGGCGACCTGGGTGAGCGTGACGAATACCGCTATCACTCCGATTGGCACGTTGACGAAGAAGATCCACTGCCAGCCGATGCCGGACGTGATGACGCCGCCGAGCACAGGTCCGACGGCGACCGCGGCGCCGGTGACGGCCCCGAACGCACCGAACGCGGTACCGCGCTCCTTGCCGTGGAAAGCCTGGGCGATCAGTGCGAGCGAGGTGGCGAACATCATCGCGCCGCCGGTACCCTGCACGGCGCGCGCGAGGTTCAGCATCAGCGGCGAGCTCGACAGGCCGCACACAGCTGAGGCGCCGGTGAAGACCACGAGGCCCGCGACGAACACACGCTTGCGTCCGATCAAATCGGAGACCGCGCCGGCGGTCAGCAGGAACGCGGCGAGCGTCAGCGAGTAGGCGTTGACCACCCACTGCAGGTCGGAGAAGGAGGAGTGCAGCGAGCGCTGGATGTCTGGCAGCGCGACGTTGACGACGGTGATGTCGAGCAGCAGCATGAAGATCGCGACGCAGACGGCGATCAAGGTCCACCATTTACGCTCCACTGCCTCAGGCCTCCTGTAGGTGGCGTTGCAGGAACGGCACGATCTGCTTCCACAGCTCCGCCGCGGGGCCGGGTGCGTAGCTCGGGCGGTAGTCAGCGAAGAAGGCGTGTCCTGCTCCATCGTAGACGTCGACTTTGACCTCCTGGCCACTTTTTGTAGCGCGCTCGCGCAGCTGCTCGGCCAGCTCTGGGGAGGGGTTGTGATCCTCGGCGCCGACCGCGGCGAGCAGCGGACAACTGAGTTTGGGCGCCAGCTGCAAGGGCGGCGTGGGGCGGGTGGATGTGGAGTCTTGATCGAGCGTGGCCCGCTCGATGAACCCACCCCAGCAGTCGACTGCCGCGTTGAGGCGATCACTGCAGACGGCGAACAGCAGCGTGTAGCGCCCGCCCATGCAGAAGCCGATGCAGCCAACCTTGCCGGTCACGTCGTTGCGTGCGCGCAGGAAGTCGGCGGCTCCCTCGAGGTCTCCCAGCACGGTCGCATCAGACATCGAGAACAGTCGCAGCATCATCGCTTCGCCCATCTCCGGAGGGCCGCCTTCGCGCGTGTAGAGGTCGACGCCGAGCGCTACGTAGCCGAGGTTGGCAAAGCGGTTGGTGACGTCGCGGATGTGCTCGTTTAGCCCCATCGCCTCATGGATCACGATCATCGCGGGAGCGGGGTGGGTGGCGTCGACGGCGACGGGGCGCGCGAGGTAGCCGTTCACCTGGGTTCCGCCGGCGCCCGCGAACGTCAGATCCTCGCCGAAGATGCGCGCCGGGTCGCTGACCGCGCCGGGGACTCCCTCGGGACTGGGCTTGACCTGTGTGTCCGTCATGTCGCCTCCTTCTCGCTCTGGCTTTGCGCTTGGCTATGTACTTGCAGTCGCGGCGGCGAGCAGCGGATTGCTCTCCAGCTCACGGATCTTGCGCTTGACGCGCTTGCGCGTCTCGCTGAGCTCGTGCTCGAGCTTGGCGAGCTCCAGCGAGCGGTGGCGCACCAACTCCAGCTGGCGCTCGAGGTGGCCGAGCGCCTCGTCCAAGAGCTCGCGGCGACGCTCCGGGTGGACGTCCTCGCGCTGTAGCTGAGCACGTACCTCCGCACGTGCCTCCTCGGCTGCGAGTAGCGTCTTCAGCTCATCCAGCGAGACGCCGAGCAGCTCCTTCAGCCGCATCACTTCCCGCAGCCGCTCGACCTCTGCGTGGGTGTAGAGACGGTGTTGGCCGGAGGGCCGGGTGTGCGCCTCTGGCAAGAGGCCGATCTCCTCGTAGTAGCGAATCGTCCTGGGGGTCGTTCCCACCAGCCGCGCGACGTCGCCGATTCGCAGGCTCACGCGGGTACCCGCAGCGCCGGCTCGGCGCCGACATCGGCGACATGCTTGACGTGGCTGGGACGCAGCAGGCAGACGACGGCGCCGATCAGCGAGACCGCTGTGAGCACCCACAGCGCTGTGTGCATGTTGGTGATGAACGGCGCGAGCTTCTGCGCGGAGAGTCCCTTGGCCAGGCCGGAGAAGACAGCGAACAGCGTCGCTTTGGGCACGGCGGAGGTGATGATCGCGAGCACGAAGGCGATTGACAGCACCGCTCCGGTGTTCTGCAGCAGCGTTCGCGCCCCGGCGGCGATGCCGCGTCGGTGGGCGGGGACGACGCCCATCATGGCGGCCGTGTTGGGGCTGTTGAACATGCCGGAGCCGGCGCCCACGAGCAGCAGCCACAGGGCACTCTGCCAGTAGGCGGTGTGAACCTGAAGCGTCGTCATCGCGGCGAGCCCGGCGGCGCTGACGAGCATGCCGATGGCGGCCAGCGCGCGTGAGCCGTGGCGGTCGGCGTAGACGCCGGCGATGGGCGAGGCGATGAGCATGCCGAGGGCGAGTGGGATCAGCTTGATGCCGGCATTGATCGGCGAGTCGCCCTGCGCGCCTTGGAAGTAGAAGACGAACAGGAACATCAGCGCAAACCGTGCCAGGCCGTTGATGAACGCGGCGGCGCTGGCGGCGGCGAACAGGCGGTTGCGGAAGATCTCGAGGTCGAGCATGGGGGCGCGTGAGCGGCGCTCGATCAGCACCCACAGCGGCAGCAGCACGACGGCGGCGGCGAGGCTGACGATCACGATCGTGTCATTCCAGCCGCTGATGCCGCCACGGGAGACGCCGAGCACGAGCCCCGTGAGCCCAACCACGAACGTGCACGTGCCGAGCACGTCATAGCCGCGCACGGAGTCCGGTTTGGCGAGCTCGCGAAGGACGAGTGCGCCCCAACTCGCGCCGGCGAGGGCAAAGGGAACGTTGAACCAGAACACCCAGTGCCAGGAGATCGACACGAGCGCACCGCCGAGCACGGGGCCGAGCACGAGCCCGATCGCGGCGATCATCGTGTTGGCGCCCATCGCCAGGCCGAGCTGCTCCTTGGGGAACGCGTCGGTGACGAGGGCGGCGGCGTTTGCGAACAGAAACGCGGAGCCGATCCCCTGCAGCACGCGCCAGACGATCAGCACGTTCGCATCGGGCGAGAAGCCGGCGCCGAGGGATGCGAGCGCGAAGGCGACGAAGCCGCCCACGTAGGCGCGCTTGCGCCCGAACAGATCGCTCAGCCGTCCTGCCATCAGCACCAGCACGGTGGCGGCGATCAGGTAGGCGAGGATCACCCACACGAGCGCGAGCAGGCTGGTGTGCAGCGAGCGCTCGAGGTCGGGCAGCGCGATGATCAGCGTGCCCGAGTTGGTCGCCGCGAGCAGCATCCCCAGGCTCGTGCAAGACAGGGCCCACCACTTGTAGTGCTCGTGGCCGGCGGATACGCCGAAACGTGATGTGGGCGTCGCGGGCGAGCGTGTCTGTGGGGGGGCGACGGTCATCGCGGCGTGCCTTCCAAATTGGAATCTGACGTGAACGTAAAGATCAACATAGCAGGCGTCGGGGTGGGGGTTTGGAACCTCGCAGCGACCCGCTGTGAGGAGGGCTGGTCGCACGCTGGAACCGCGTGGCGGGCTGCTAGAACTGGAGGTCATGGCAGCGAGTGAGCCGAAGGTGGTCAAGAGCCACGAGCAGTGGCGTCAGGAGCTGACGCCGGCTCAGTACGACGTGTTGCGCAAGGCTGGGACGGAGGCCCCGTTCACGGGCGAGTACGTCTACAACAAGGAGTCAGGGGACTATCGCTGCGCGGCCTGCTCGGCGATGCTGTTCAGCGCGGACACGAAGTTCGACTCCGGCACCGGCTGGCCGAGCTTTACCGAGCCGGCGGTCGCGGAGGCGGTGGAGCTGCGCCCGGACAACAGCCTGTTCATGAAGCGCACTGAGGTTCTCTGCCGCAACTGTGGCGGACATCTGGGCCACGTCTTCGACGACGGGCCGGGACCGGATGCTCAGCGCTACTGCATCAACTCGGCGGCGCTGTCGTTCAAGCCTGGCGCCGGCGATTCAGACGCTCCAGCACAGTCATAGCCAGATAGGCTGAGACGGCCATGATCATGATGGATCAGTCCAAGCGGCTGTCTGAGCCGCTGCGCTGGGGTAGACGCGAGCGCGCTGTGGTGATTGCGATGCTCGTGTGCGTTGCGCTGCTGGTGGTGGGCCTGGGCGCCTATGCGGTGAAAAGCGGTGGCCCCGGCCGCAAAGACTGCATCGAAGTCACTTTCGCTTCGACTTTGGGTGGTGCGACCGAGCACGCATGCGGTGCGCAGGCGAGACGCGTCTGTGCCTCACCGGACGCATTCAAACACGTCGAAGACGCGCTGGCGGCCTCATGTCGTAGGGCCGGCTTTCCGTTTCGCTGAGTCTCCGCCTGGGGAGTGAAATGGGCCGGTAGAGGCCCTTCTGAGGGCCGTCTAGACAAATGTCGAAACGCCTGCGTCAAGTGTTGGCCACGATGGCCCTACCCCGTTTCACGCGTCCCGGATTTCATACCGGGACTGTCATCGGTGAGCGACGTCCGTGCTGCATGGGGCCGGCGCTTATCGGCAAACAACTGTAGGAACGGAGGCACATGACCTGGCTGTCATACCCAAGTTGGCTGAACGCGGGGGACAACGCATGGCAGATGACCGCTGCTACGTTCGTCGGGCTGATGAGCCTGCCGGGCTTGGCGGTTCTGTACGGCGGTGTTATGCAGAAGCGCTGGTCGGTCAACGCGATGATGCTCACGTTCGTGGCGTTCTGCGTGACGCTCATCGTATGGTGCCTATGGGCGTTCAAGATGGGCTTCGGCGAATCGATCGCTCATTCGGGCGGTGGCTTTTTCGGGGCGCATTCGTTCTTCGGGACGTTCCTGGGCAAGCCGGGCAGCGTGCTGAGCCACACCGGTGAGGAGGCTCAGGCACTGATTCCGTCGGTGACGGAAGGCCCGCCGTTCCACTTCCCTGAGGCATCGCTGGTGTATTTCCAGTTCGTGTTCGCCGCGATCACGCCGATTCTGGCGTTGGGCTCGGTGCTGGGCCGGGTCAACTTCAAGGCCTGGATCCCGTACGTGGCTCTTTGGATCACGTTTGTGTACGCGGTCAACGCGTTCCTGATCTGGGGCGGTGGCTACTTCGCGGCGCACGGTGCGCTGGACTACTCCGGTGGTTACGTGATCCACCTGGCGGCTGGAGTGTCAGGGTTCGTGTTTGCGGCGGTGATCGGGCCAAGGTTGCAACGAGATCGTGAGATCGATGCGCCGAACAACCTGCTGATGCTGGCGGTTGGTGCTGGTCTGCTGTGGCTCGGTTGGAACGGCTTCAACGGTGGGGACTCCTACTACGCCGGTGCTGACGCCTCGGCGGCGGTGCTCAACACCAACCTCGCCACCGCGGTGTCGATGATGGTGTGGATCGCGTGGGACTACATCTTCCGCGACAAGCCGTCGATGATCGGTGCCGTCAACGGCATGATCACCGGGTTGGTGGGAATCACGCCATCCGCTGGTTTCGTCAACGGGTGGGGAGCGATCGTCGTGGGCGTGGTCGAGGCGACGATCGTGTGGTTCGCGATCCGCTACCTCAGTCGAGCGCCGATGTTCAGGAGCGTGGACGACACGCTGGGGGTGATCTACACCCACGGCATTGCCGGCCTGTGCGGTGGTCTGCTGGTCGGGCTGTTGGCCGACCCGGCGATTGTCGAGTACATCGGCGTGGGTGGCGCGAGCAACCTACCTGGCAAAACGGGGCTATTCCTCGGAGGGGGCTGGTCGCTGTTGCGCTGGCAGGCGGAGACAGCCGCCTGGGTGATCGCGTACACGGCGATAGCCACGTACATCATCCTCAAGGTGATCGGGTTGGTGATACCGCTACGGCTCAGCGACGAGGAGCTGGAGATCGGCGATCACGCGATCCACGGCAACGAGGTGTACCCCTCGGACGTGCCTACGCTCGGTGGCTCACACCCGCCGGCGTGGCAGCCGGCTCCCGCCGGCGCTGGAGCGTCTTAGGGAGAAGCTCTCTCGGGAACGGGCGCGTCCTCCCCACGGACGCGCCCGCCTCGGGCTCGAGGACGGTCTGGTGGCCCCGCTTCGGCGGGGCCACTGGTCTTCGTAGGGCGACGGTGCATGCGCGTGCGTATGGGCGATCGGATCGCGCCGGCCGTGCGCGGCGCCTGTCAGGTGGCGATGCCGATGGGGCAGGAGACGCCCGTGCCGCCTAGCCCGCAATAGCCGCCGGGGTTCTTGGCCAGATACTGCTGGTGGTAGGCCTCGGCGTAGTAGAAGGGGTGCTGCGGGTCGATTGGGATGAGCTCGGTGGTGATGGTGTCGTGACCGGCCGCGGAGAGCATCTGCTGGTAGGCGCTCATGGATGCCTCGGCCGCTGCGAGCTGAGCCGGCCCATCGCAGCCGATCAGCGAGCGGTACTGGGTACCGACGTCGTTGCCCTGGCGCATGCCCTGGGTGGGATCGTGCCCCTCCCAGAACAGCCTCAGCATCTCCTGATAGCTGGTCTTGGTCTGATCGAAGGCGACGAGCACGACCTCGGAGTGGCCGGTGCGACCGCTGCACACCTCCTCATAGGTGGGGTTGGGCGTCGTCCCACCGGCGTAGCCCACGGCGGTTGTGTAGACGCCGGGGGCTTCCCAGAAGATCCGCTCGGCGCCCCAGAAGCAGCCCATGCCGAAGATCGCCGTCTGGACACCGTCGGGGAAGGGTCCCTTCAGCGGCGTGCCGAGCACCTCGTGGCGCTCAGGGACCGCCATCTCCTGTTCGCGTCCTGGGAGCGCCGCTGTGGGCTCCACCATTGCGGTCTTGTCGCGGCCAAAGATATGCATACACGCAGGCTAGTCGAAGGGTAGAGTGCGAGGCGATGAGCACGGGGCCAGTCGTCGCTTACGAGGTCAGCGACAGGGTGGCCAGGATCACGCTCGATCGGCCGGAGCGAGGCAATGGGATTACGCGCCGGCTGATCGAGGAGCTGGTCGCGTGTGTCGAGCGCGCTGACCTGGATCCGGCGGTGCATGTGATGCTGCTTGCTGGCAACGGTCCAGGCTTCTGCGGTGGCTATGACCTGGTGGAGAGCGCGGAGGGGATGGGCGCGGAGTCATCCGCTGCAGCGGATGTGCCGAGCGCCTCGCCGCTCGATCCGGCGCGGATCGCGGCCAATCACGATCCACGCGAGACGTGGGATCCGATGGTCGACTACGCGATGATGAACCGCAATGTCCAGGGCTTCATGAGCCTGTTTCACTGTGGCAAGCCGGTTGTGTGTCGCGTGCATGGGTTCTGCGTGGCGGGCGGCACTGACATGGCGCTGTGCTCGGATCTGCTGGTGATCGCGGAGGACGCCAAGATCGGGTATCCGCCAGCGCGCGTGTGGGGCTCGCCGACGACCGCGCTGTGGGCACATCGCGTGGGGGTGCAGCGCGCCAAGCGCCTGCTGTTCACCGGCGACTCGCTGTCGGGCAGGGAGGCGCTCGAGTGGGGCCTCGCGATCGAGGCGCCGCCGGCGGATGAGCTGGTGGAGCGCACCGAGGTGTTGGTGCGGCGGATCGCGCAGATGCCTGTGAACCAGCTGATGCTGATGAAGCTGTTGGTCAACCAGACGCTTTATTCACAGGGGCTGCACGCGACGCAGATATTGGGGACGGTGTTCGATGGCATCACGCGTCACACCGCGGAGGGCTATGCCTTCCAGCAGCGCGCGGCCCAGGCGGGATTCCGCGAGGCTGTGCGCGAGCGCGATGAGCCGTTCGGAGACTTTGGGCGCTCGAGCTTCAAGGGCTAGCGCGAATGTGTTAAATCTAGGGCGTGGCGCTACTCACCGCCAGCCGCCCGCTTGGCAATGAACTACAGCGAGTGTTTCCGTCACGTCCCTTCCACGTGCGCTTCTGGGACGGAAACGCGGTCCCGGCGACTGAAGGTGAGGCGCCGACGTTCTTCGTGCGCCGTCCGACGGCGCTCGCCCACTTCCTCTCGGCGCCGGGAACGCTGGGGCTCGGGCGCGCCTATGTGGACGGCTCGCTGGCGGTGGACGACGGCATGCCGTACCTGTTCACGCGGCTACTTTTCGCGGCGGCCCGGTCCGCCGCCGAAGAGCCGGTGTCGCAGCGGCTGCTGAGCACGAGCCTGCCCCGGTACCGGCTGG
>Ga0209624_10000487_pt1 | contig 34971 bp, 33 predicted proteins | sample JacPinW_OM2H0_O1_FD_188565 | JGI IMG/M metagenome (GOLD analysis project Ga0209624, IMG submission 188565) | Forest soil microbial communities from Algoma, Ontario, Canada - Jack Pine, Ontario site 1_JW_OM2H0_O1 (SPAdes) (version 2) | ecosystem: Environmental > Terrestrial > Soil > Boreal...
GTCGAGCTCGAGCGGCTCGTGCTCTTTCTGATGTCTGAAGGGCGCTCCGCGGATGCGCCAAAGCCAGTACGCGAGGCGACGAAGTCGGCTTTCCGGGACCTCCAATCGCTCGAGCAGGACGCGAACTTCAAGGCCCAGAAGGTGCAGTTCCTGCTCGACGCGACCCTCGGCTTCATCAACCTCGCGCAGAACGACATTATCAAGCTGTTCTCCGTGCTGGCGGTCATCTTCATGCCGCCGACGGTCATCGCCTCGATCTACGGCATGAATTTCAAGGAAATGCCGGAGCTCGAATGGCGTTGGGGCTACCCGATGGCTCTCTTTGTGATGGTCTGCGCGGCGGTGCTGCCCTACTTGTTTTTCCGCTGGAAGAAGTGGCTGTGAGGCGCGTTGCCGACCGGTCGGCTGGCCGCGGGGGTTCTCCGAAAATCGTCTGACACGCTGCCTTCATCCGCGCGGGATACGGCTCCGCAGTTGGAGGGAAAATGACCGCACAACCGGCGCAAATCGATTTGGCGGACCTCGGACCGGGCGTCGCGTGGGCGTTCGAGTTCGACGAGAACGGGCGGGGACGTCTGCTCGAAGGCAATTCCTCTTTTGATCTTACCCGCGGGCGCCGGTTCGTATGGGTGCATCTGATCTTGGGAAACGCGCGGACACGGGACTGGATCGGCGCGCAGGACACCCTTCCTCCCGAGGCCCGCGAGGTGTTTTTATCCAAGGATCGCCATCCAAGTCTGCACTGGGGTGGGGAGGCCTTGTGGGGAACGCTCCACGACGTCCGCCACGAAGACCAAACGGCGGGGATGGAGGCAACGGATCTGCGTTTCGCTTTATGGCCGCAGTTCCTCCTGACGGCGCGCCATCACCCGGCGCGCTCCGCCATGGCGGTTAAAGACCAGACGGAGAAGGGCGCCACCTTTGAAGATAGCGCGGCGCTGTTTGAGAGCCTTCTCGTGGCCGCCGCAGATTCGATCGGCGAGGCTGCGCAAGAGATCGCCGGACAGCTGGACCAGATCGAAGACCGCGTTTTGTCGGACTCCTTGAGGGACGAAAGCGCCGCGCTCCTGCAGTTGCGGAGAGGCATTTCTCGCCAGGAGCGACTGGTTCAAGCCGCTCACAGCGTGCTTTCGCAACTCGAACAAAACCGCGCGGAGAGCGTCCTTCAGGCGTATCGTGACCTGGGCTCCAGGGTGCGGCAGCGGGTCGATGCTTTCCGCGCGGACCTCCACCTCCAGGCTGAGCGCGCGCGGCTGCTGCAGGAGGAATTGGCGGCGCAGCTCGCGACCGCGACCAATCGCAATCTCTTCGCGCTCACGGTCGTCACGACCGTGCTGTTGCCCCCGGCCTTCGTTACCGGTTACTTCGGCATGAATACGAAAGGGCTGCCATTCGCCGACTCGGATTACGGAACGATCTACGCCTCCATTCTTTGCCTCCTCGCGGCGGGCGTCGTCTATCTGCTGATCCGTCGTTACCGGGCGGTCTCTTGAAGCGGCTTTGCCCCACGAGTTTCGCGAACTTCAGCCTCAGCTCCTCGCCTTGCCTGAGCCGGATGAGCGGGCCCGGAATCGCGCCGGCATAGGCGCAGGTCGCCGCCGCTTCGGCCGGAGCCGGGGCGACTTGAAGCCTCGCGCCGGCGCGGCTTCGAAGTCGAGAATGCCCTGAGCCGCCGCAGCAGGCGCTTCCGCTCGCGCCCGAGCGCCGAGGCGCCATAGGACTGCCGAAAGGCCGCCGCTCAGAACGATGCGGCGGGTGGGAGTCAAGCCATTTGTCTCATTTTGGAGCATTGCGCGCGGCGCCGAAAGTGCTGACGAATGGCTTGCGGCGAAAAGGGCCTATCCATGCGTAAGATTGCCTTATCCCTAGGTTTCGCCGCGATTTTCGTGGGGTTAGGGCGTTTTCTGTTCGCGCCAGCCTTCTTAGCCGAGCGCTCCGACGGCGCAACCCGCATTCTGCTCGCGGCGGGCCTCTTCACCATCGCGATCGCCGCTGTCGTGCGCAAATGAGCCGACGGGCGCGTCAGGTCGGTATTTTTTTATGGCGCCGGGTGGACAAGCTGATATAGAGCGCCGAAAGCAAATCGGCCTCGTCAAGCCGGCGCTCGCGGCGGGCGTGGCGGAATTGGTAGACGCGCCGGATTTAGGTTCCGGTGGCGAAAGTCGTGGGGGTTCGAGTCCCTCCGCCCGCACCATTTCCTTCGCGACCGCGAATGCGCCCGGGACAATTGACGATCGGCCGGTGGGCAAGTATCGGCCAGTCGCGGTTATCTGCCGCGATGACCACAAGGCGGAACGCAGATGCAGGTGACTGAAACGCTTAGCCAGGGACTTAAGCGGGAGTATGACATTTCGTTGCCGGCGAGCGACCTGGCCGCCAAGCTCAATGGGCAGTTGGCGGACCTAAAAGCGAAGGTGCGCATCAATGGATTCCGACCCGGCAAGGTGCCGATGGAGCATTTGCGTAAGGTTTACGGCAAGTCGGTGATGGCCGACGTGATGCAGGAAGCGATCGCAAGCGCGAACAAGAAGATCATCGACGACAACCACCTGCGTCTCGCCCGTGAGCCAAAGGTCGAGCTTCCGAACGATCAGGCGGCCATCGACGCTGCGCTGGAGGCCCGCGGCGACCTTAACTTCAAGGTCGCGCTCGAGGTGCTGCCAGTGTTCGAGATTGGCGATTTCTCGCAAATCTCACTCGAGCGTTTGACTGCCGATGTCGAGCCGTCAGATATCGAGACCGCGCTCGATCGTCTGGCTGAAGAGCGCCGCTCCTACAGCGAGAAGCCTGCCGGCGCGAGGGCGGAAATCCACGACCGGGTCACAATCGATTTCGACGGAACGATTGAGGGCGTGCCCTTCGAAGGCGGCGAAGGGAGGGACATCCAGGTAGCGCTCGGCTCGAACACGTTCCTGCCTGGGTTCGAGGACCAGCTGATGGGTGTCGCCGTGGGCGACAAGCGCACGGTTCGGGCCACTTTCCCTGAGGCGTACGCCGTGCGCGCGCTCGCGGGGAAGACCGCCGACTTCGACGCGACGGTGAAGGCCGTCGCCACGCGCGATCCGTTTCCCCTCGACGATGAATTCGCCAAGAGCATGGGAGCGGAGAATTTCGACAAGCTCAAGGACACGATCCGCGATCGGATCGCTGCCGAGTACTCGCGCGTCTCGCGCGATAAGGTTAAGCGCCAGCTCCTCGATAAGCTCGACAAACTTTATTCATTCGAGTTGCCGGAAGGGCTGGTCAACCAAGAGTTCAATTCTATTTGGGAGCAAGTAGCTCGCGAGCAGCAGGCCTCGGGGCGTACCTTCGCCGATGAGAACACGACGGAAGAGGCGGCGCAGGCCGACTATCGTAAGATCGCTGAAAGGCGCGTGCGCCTAGGGCTTCTGCTGGCCGAAGTCGGGACGAGGGCGGAAGTAAAGGTTGCGGACGAGGAAATGACCCAGGCCCTGGTTGCCCGAGCCCGGTCGTTCCCAGGCCAAGAGAAGCAAGTCTGGGATTTCTACCGCAATAACAACCAGGCGTTGGCCGAGCTACGGGCTCCGATCTACGAAGAGAAGGTTGTCGACCATATCTTAGGCCTCGCCAAGGTCGAAGAGCGGAAGATAAGCAGGGAAGAGCTCCTCAAGCCGGTGGATGATGAGCTGTCGGGCGTGCCGCAGGATTGAATGAGTGCGGCTCGTGCCTAGCTGGTACCAGCCTCCTCTTTTCTGGACGGCCCCGGGCGCCTATGTTGGGTTCGCGCCGCCTGCCGGGCGTCGGTTGTTTCCGGTTAAACTAAGGACTCCAATGCGCGATCTCGTCGACTACTATACCAATAATCTTGTGCCGATTGTTATCGAGCAGTCGGCGCGGGGCGAGCGTTCCTTCGATATTTTCTCGCGGCTGCTGCGCGAACGCATCATTTTCATGGTCGGTCCAGTCGATGACGTATCCGCTTCGCTGATAGTCGCTCAACTCCTTTTTCTCGAGGCTGATAATCCGAAGAAGGAAATTGCTCTTTACGTCAATTCTCCAGGGGGGGTTGTCACGGCGGGCCTTTCTATCTACGACACGATGCAGTTTATCCGTCCCAAAGTGACGACGATGTGCATTGGACAGGCGGCATCGATGGGTTCGCTTTTGCTCGCCGCGGGCGAGAAGGGCTCACGGTTTGCTCTGCCCAATTCCCGTATCATGGTTCACCAGCCGTCTGGCGGCTTCCAAGGGCAGGCTTCTGATATCCAGCGGCACGCCGAGGATATTCTCAAGGTCAAGCGAAGACTTAATGAGATCTACGTACATCACACGGGTCAGTCCTACGAAGCCATTGAAAGAACGCTAGATCGGGATCATTTCATGTCGGCGGACGAGGCGAAGGCCTTTGGAATCGTGGATGAGGTGACGGCCAAGCGCACAGTCGAGTTGGAAGAGGCGAAGGCATAGCCCCGGGGCAGTCGAACCGCGGTTTTTTTCTGGCTTCGACGGGTCGGCCGCCACGAATTTTGTGGCGTGGCCTTGATTTTGCGTACAATTTGGTGGTTGCTTGTCAAATCCCGATCTGAGCCAATGGTGATGGACGGAAGGGAAGCGCGAGGCAGGGCCGAAGGCTACGTTTCGTTAGGGTGGTTTGGTTAGGCTGCTGGGTCAGGCGTTTGACGACTCGCTTCGGCGGAAGCGGCCTAAATGGAGAAAAAGCGATGGCCAAGGCCGAAGGCGACGCCAAAAATACGCTCTATTGCTCTTTCTGCGGCAAGAGCCAGCATGAAGTCCGCAAGCTCATCGCCGGGCCCACCGTGTTCATCTGCGACGAATGCGTCGAATTGTGCATGGACATTATTCGCGAGGAGAGCAAGACCGCGCTTGTCAAAAGCAAGGATGGCATTCCGACCCCTCGAGAAATATGCAAGGTTCTCGACGATTATGTGATCGGCCAGCCTCAGGCCAAGCGGGTGCTATCGGTCGCGGTGCATAATCACTATAAGCGCCTTAATCACGCCACCAAGCACGGCGACGTCGAGCTGGCGAAATCAAACATTCTGCTGATTGGCCCAACAGGTTCGGGCAAGACGCTGCTTGCTCAGACACTTGCGCGCATCCTCGATGTGCCCTTCACAATGGCCGACGCCACGACTCTGACCGAAGCCGGTTATGTCGGCGAGGATGTTGAGAACATCATTCTGAAACTGTTGCAGGCTTCTGACTATAATGTCGAGCGGGCGCAGCGCGGCATCGTCTACATCGACGAGATCGACAAGATCAGCCGTAAGTCTGACAATCCGTCGATTACCCGCGATGTATCGGGTGAGGGCGTGCAGCAGGCGCTGCTCAAGATCATGGAGGGCACGATTGCGAGTGTTCCTCCGCAGGGCGGACGCAAGCATCCCCAGCAGGAATTTTTGCAGGTTGACACCACCAATATCCTGTTCATTTGCGGTGGGGCTTTTTCCGGCCTCGAGCGAATCATTTCGGCGCGCGGCAAGGGCACCTCGATCGGCTTTTCTGCCAAGGTTCAGTCGCCTGACGACCGACGCACAGGCGAGGTGTTCCGCGAGGTCGAGCCGGAAGATCTGCTGAAATTCGGCCTCATTCCCGAATTCGTCGGCCGTCTGCCCGTCATCGCAACCCTTGAGGATCTCGACGAGGACGCCCTGAAGAAGATCTTGACGGAACCAAAGAACGCGCTTGTCAAACAATATCAGCGTCTGTTCGAGATGGAGAACACCGACCTGACGATTCAGGAAGAGGCGCTGGGAGTCGTCGCCAAGAAGGCGATCGAGCGACGCACGGGCGCCCGCGGCCTCCGTTCGATCATGGAAAGCATCTTGCTTGACACAATGTTCGAATTGCCGGGCCTCGATGGCGTCGAACAAGTCGTCATCGGTCCTGAGGTCGTCGAAGGCAAGGCTCGCCCGCTCTATATCTATGCTGAGCGCGCCGAGCGGGCGAGCTGACAACGCCTCCGGATTTGTGCGCCGCTTGAAACTTGTGCGGCGCGGGCCCATGTTTTGGAATGGATCATCGATTCCCCATACTGTTCAGACACTAAAGTTCAGTGCCTGAAGTTGGCGACTTTCCGCGGAACCTTGGTTCGTGTCCGTTCTTTCGGGCCCGGGTTTCGTCGAAGATCTGTAAACGAAGAAAATGCGGAGCGGACGGACACGTCGGCTCGCGAAGTTCAGGATGGCCATGACCAACCAACATAAGTCCATCGTCGCCGGGACGCTCGATGTCTATCCCGTCCTTCCATTACGCGACATCGTCGTGTTCCCGCATATGATCGTTCCACTGTTCGTCGGGCGCGAGAAGTCGATTCGTGCGCTCGAAGAGGTGATGAAGTCCGACAAGCCGATCCTGCTTGCGACCCAGAAGAACGCCGCCGACGACGATCCGGCGCCCGACGCCATTTTCTCCGCCGGTACGCTGGCCAGCGTTCTGCAGTTGCTCAAGCTGCCCGACGGCACGGTCAAAGTGCTCGTCGAAGGCTCGACGCGCGCTCAGGTGACGCGGTTCGTGTCTGGCGACGGTTTTTTCCAAGCTGAGGCCCTGGCGATCGCCGATGAGCCGATCGAGAAGATCGAGGCGGAGGCGCTGTCGCGCTCGGTTGTGTCCGAGTTTGAGAGCTACGTGAAACTCAACAAGAAGATCTCGCCCGAGGTCGTGACCGCGGTCAATCAGATCGACGACTACGGCAAGCTCGCCGACACCATCGCTTCCCACCTGGCGGTCAAGCTATCCGACAAGCAGGCGATCCTTGAGATGCGCTCCATTGCAAAGCGCTTCGAGAAGTGTCTCGCGCTGATGGAGAGCGAGATTTCGGTGCTCCAAGTTGAGAAGCGCATCCGGACGCGCGTCAAGCGGCAGATGGAGAAGACTCAACGGGAATATTATCTCAACGAACAGATGAAGGCGATCCAGAAGGAGCTTGGCGACGAGGACGGCAAGGACGAGATGTCCGAGCTCGAGGAACGTATCAAGTCGACGAGACTCACCAAGGAAGCGCGAGAGAAGGCGCTCGCCGAGGTCAAGAAACTCAGGCAGATGTCGCCGATGTCGGCTGAAGCTACGGTCGTACGCAACTATCTTGATTGGCTGCTGTCGATTCCTTGGCAGAAGCGGTCGAAGATCAAGAAGGACCTTGCGACTGCGCAAACGATTTTGGACGCCGATCATTTCGGCTTGGACAAAGTCAAGGAGCGTATCGTCGAGTATCTCGCGGTGCAGCAGCGCGCCAACAAGCTGACCGGGCCGATCTTGTGCCTCGTCGGTCCGCCAGGTGTCGGCAAGACCTCGCTCGGCAAGTCTATCGCGAAAGCGACCGGCCGAGAATTTGTTCGCATGTCGCTCGGCGGCGTCCGCGACGAAGCGGAGATTCGCGGTCATCGGCGCACCTACATCGGTTCGATGCCGGGCAAGGTTATCCAGTCGATGCGCAAGGCCAAGACGTCGAATCCGCTCTTCCTGCTCGACGAGATCGATAAGATGGGCATGGATTTTCGCGGCGATCCGTCGTCAGCCCTGCTCGAAGTGCTCGATCCGGAACAGAACTCGACGTTCAATGACCATTATCTTGAAGTCGACTATGACCTGTCCGGCGTCATGTTCGTGACCACCGCCAACACTCTCAACATCCCGCCTGCCCTTATGGACCGCATGGAGATCATTCGTATCGCTGGGTACACGGAAGACGAGAAGCTGGAGATCGCCAAGCGGCACCTTTTGCCCAATTCGATGAGCAAGCACGGACTGGACGCCAAGGAATGGGTGGTCGCGGACAGCGCCATCACGGAACTCATCCGGCGCTATACGCGTGAAGCCGGCGTCCGCAACCTTGAGCGTGAGATTTCCAATCTTGCCCGCAAGGCGGTGAAGGAGATCCTTACCCACAAGAGTAAGATGATCGTCGTCAACGGCGAGAGCGTCGCCGAGTTCCTTGGGCCGCCCAAGTTCCGCTACGGCGAGATCGAAGCCGACGATCAGGTCGGACTCGTGACCGGACTGGCTTGGACGGAGGTCGGCGGCGAATTGCTCACGATTGAAGGGGTCATGATGCCGGGCAAAGGACGCATGACGGTGACCGGGAATCTCAAGGACGTGATGAAGGAGTCGATTTCGGCTGCGGCGTCCTATGTGCGTTCGCGCGCGGTCGATTTCGGAATCGAGCCGCCATTGTTCGATAAGCGCGACATCCACGTGCACGTGCCCGAGGGCGCCACGCCTAAGGACGGGCCTTCTGCGGGAGTTGGTATGGCGACCGTCATCGTTTCGATGCTGACTGGCATCCAGGTGCGGCGCGACATTGCCATGACCGGCGAGATCACGCTGCGCGGGCGGGTCCTTCCGATCGGCGGGCTTAAGGAGAAGCTATTGGCGGCGCTCAGAGGCGGCATCAAGAAAGTCCTCATACCGGAGGACAACGTCAAGGACTTGGCCGACATTCCGAGCTCGGTGAGGAACGGCCTCGAAATCGTCCCGGTTTCTCGAATGGACGAGGTGCTCGCGCATGCCCTTGTCCGTCGGCCGATTCCGATCGCTTGGGAGGAGGACGTGGCTGCGCCGCCGCCTTCGGGACCGCCCGAGGAGGACGGCCAAGGGCTAATCGCCCACTGACGGACGGTTGGCCCCGGGCGGAGACGGATGGCCAGCGCAGCGAAGCCGGGCAGCTTCATGAGATCGCCACGAATTCTTAGGAATTCGGGGCGATTTTTTTGCGTGTAGGCCAGTTTTAGGCTCTTTTTTTCCCATTGGCCCCGACGAACGCTTGCGTTCCTTGAATGAAACGGCGAGCTATGTGTCGAACTCTGCTGTCGATTCGCCGGGGGTGACGATGAGCGCCTTAGAGTGGGACGGACGGGTATGAGCGCGCGGCGGCGGCGAGGCGTCGCTTACAGCGGCGTTGAAGGCGCCGGACTTCAGAATTGGCGCCGACAACCGTGCGCCGCAGTCGAACGGAGAGGCAATAATGAATAAGCTTGAGCTCGTCGATCATATCGCGACGGAAGCGGAACTAACTAAGGTTTCCGCCGCTGCCGCGCTCGAGGCCGTCCTGGAGGGCATTGTCGACACTTTGAGGAAGGGCGAGGAAGTGCGGCTCGTGGGATTCGGCACCTTTTCGGTTCGTGAGCGCGCTGCGGGAAAGGGGCGCAATCCGGCGACTGGCAAGGAAATTAAAATCGCGGCCTCGAGGAACGCGCGCTTCAAGCCGGGCGCCGCCCTCAAGGCGAGCCTCAATAAGAAGTCGGCTAAGAAATAGATCAATGCGCCGCAGTTTGCGCCGCGCGGCCTAGAGCCGCTCGGTCGTTTGCCAGTCGTTCTCTCCGTTTCGCGCCCATTGGCGCTTGGCGGGTCTGCCGCGAGGCTGTTATCCTGGAGCCGCCGGACGAGGCGACCGGCGGCGGCAAGGGCGGTTAGCTCAGTTGGCAGAGCATCTCGTTTACACCGAGAGGGTCGGGGGTTCAAATCCCTCACCGCCCACCACTAAATCAATGACTTAGCATTCCAGGCGGCCGCTGGTGCACCAGTTGTGCACCAGTGGGCACAGTTGGCCCCCTCCCGTCGGCTGCTGATCCGGCGTCGTCGGTTCTCGGCAGCCGTCCCTTATGTCAACCGACCAAGGCGATGATCGCGAATGGCGCGAGGCTGGTGCGATGCGGCGCCGACGGGCCCGAGGCCTGGGCGATTGCAGGCCAAGCGTATCGGGACTGGAAGGCGGGCAAGAGGAAGGACGCTGTGCCACACGGCCCGCGCATAGTGGAAGGAACAATCGCCGCGTGCGCTGCCTGCGGCCTCAGGATCGCTTGGGGACGCTTTCGTTCTCAAGCGGCGAGGAAATCGTCGGCACGCTCACCGGCCGCTCTAGGCGCGTTCTCGCCGGTTATCTCGCTAAGCTCGGCGTCGAGGTCGCGGCCGGTGCGCCGATCTTCCGCAACCGCTCGAGCAGGCCCTATTCCAAAGACACGCTCGGCGGCGATTTCCGCGACATCCGCGCCATGGTGTTTGGCGAGGGCGAAAGGCGCACGATTGCGGACATGCGCCGCTCGGGCACGATCGAGGCGAAGCGCCGCGGCGCGACCAAAGAGGCGATCGGCGAGAAGCTCGGCAATGCCTTCGCGACCAGCAAATTTATAAACGACACTTACGGCTCGACGGTTGTTCAAATCGTTCGCGAAGTGGACGATGCGCGACGGCGAGCGAGAACAAAAGAGCGGGCCGGATAGCGAACAAAAGTTGGACATGTCCAACTTTTCGCCGGGTCCGCGTCCTACTAGCGGCGCAAAGATGGTAATCTAAGTCGTTGGAATAGTGGCGAGAGAGACGGGACTTGAACCCGCGACCTCCGGCGTGACAGGCCGAACATATCTCAACTATATCAAAGCGTGTCCAACTTTTAAGGATCACAAAAGGCCTAACGATTTCAATGACCGCAAAGATGAAAGTTGGACGCGCGGAAGGTTTCAAATGCACTGAGGGCGGCGGCTGCCAACTCTCTTGCAAGCTCTCGCCGGCGCGATCGCTGGCCGAGCTCGCCTGGCGGTCGTCCCGCCCGAGTGTCAGCTAAGATTTTTTGTCGCTGGCTTGTCGAGGATGACACCGCCGATCGTCACCGCCCCGATCGGTCGCATAACGCGGATTTGATGCCCGGCTTTGTCACCGTGCGAGACGACGTGACCGCCGCGACTGAGCACATTCAATGCGTGCAAATTTGGGTTGACCCCAAATTCCCCGACGCGCGCCTACCTCGAGCGCCGCGCCGAGGAGCGGATTATCGGTCTCGTTCGTTGGGGCAGGGTTGAGCAACCGCTCGGCGACGAGGGCATGGCGCTTTTCCAGCCCTCACTTCCGCGGGCGGCAAATGGTAGGAGAAGCGTAGCAACGTGCGCACCGCGAACCATTCGGCCGAGGAGCTCTTGCGGGCGCTGGCGCAGCCGAACACGCCCCTGGCTTGGAGCCACATTAACCACGTGTTATATGTTGCCTCCCTCACCAACAAGGAGGCTCAAAATGAACGACCGCCCGACGCATCTTCACTGGAAGTTTCCCACACCGGCCGACTTGTTCGCCATCCTCGACGCGCTCGAGGGGTGGCCTTACGCGGTCCCGACGGGCGACGGGCGCCCCATGCCGATCGTGAGCCGCCGCACGGAGGGCGACACGTACATTATGAAATTGGCCAACGGTTCCACGGTGACCATTCCTTGCAAGGTGACCCGATGATGGAAGTGATCGGACCCGCCGCCGTGACCCCCTATCTCGCCGAGGCGTGGAAGCCTCCACACTGCACTTGCGTCTATGTCGTATGGTTTCACGACGGCGCTCCGGGCACGTTCAAGCCCGGTCGGACCATCGGGGCGCGGAACCGATGGCGCGCGCATAAGCGCTTTAACTCAATCACGCCGTTACGCCTTTGGCCGACCACGCCGGCGGATTACGTGCGGCTCGAGCGCCAGGCGATGAGTATTGCACGCAGACATGGCCGCCCCATCACACCGACGGCCGAGAATTTTATCGTGCCAAATCCTAAGCGGGCGCTCGCCGAGCTCGACCGCTGGGCCGCCGGCGCCGGCCTCACTAACATCGCCCCGAAAGTGAAGTGGACCAAGGCGGTGAAAGGGCAATTGCCAGACGCAGGCAATGCCAAGCCGGAAAGGGCACAATTGTTCGGCGGGATTTTCACCGCCGCAACGCATCAACCCTTCGAGAAGCGGATTTTCCCCCTTGCGGCATTGATCCGGGCCCGGGACCTGAAAGGATTGAAGGCGCTCGAAATTAAGCCAATTTCGACCACGCCAATCATGCTTTCGAAACTTCGCGACTTGGCAATCGCGGCGCTGACCGCGAAAGCGGAAAAGAAAGGCTAATACCCCCGCCGCGCCCTGGCCGAAAATGAGCCGGCGCACCGCCTCGCGGAATGTCGCGGCGGGCAAGACTGGCGCTCGCGCTTGCCCGGTCGAAAGCGCGACCGCGCCGCATCAATCACGCGCTGTTGCACCGGCCCCTGAACGAACCTCTTACCGAACGCCGGCGGCCCTTATGAAGGCGGTAGCCGAGAAGGCCGCCGGCGGGTGTTTCTTCCGCCAGGTCGTGGGGTCGAAATGACCCTGAGCTCCTAGTCGGGATCGATCCATTTGAGCGTGACGGTTTGCGGCTCGACCGGCTTGTCGCGCGACGCCGCGCGACGCCCCCAACCGCGCTGCCGTCCGTCGGCGCTCAATCGCAAAAAATAAGCCGCAGCCTTGAGCCGCGTCATGGGATTTTCGTGGTCCAGCCCGTCGCGCAGCGTTTGCTTGGCCGCGTCAAGGGCCCGCTCGATCGCCTGGTAAATCGCGTCCGCCAGCATGGGCCGAGAACCCACCAGTCGACGCAAATCGACACTCGGCACGCCCAAAACCCGCGCCGCCGCAGCGATCGACCCGCATTTATCGATGAGCGTCTGCTCAATGATTTTGAGGTCAACAGGAAGAGCAGCCCTTTCCCGAACGGCGACTTCGCTACATGCTGGGGGGGCGGGCTGCGCGCCAAACTTTGGTCAGGGGCGCCTTATCGGCGGTGGCTCACCGGAACGAGAAGGATAAGTCCACAGCTGGTGGAACGCCGGTATGGATAGTAAATCCTGAGACGTGTAAATACTTGTTATCTTTATACGCGTCACGGAACCGCTCGGCGTCCTCTGTAAGCGTCTGAAATAATCTTATCTGCACATCGTCGTCTTGTTGGGTAGTATTATCTTCCACCCCTTCGATCTTCACAAAGTCTGGCTTTACATCACCAGCCATTATCCATCCTGTTTTACCATTATCGGCAGCGACTGCATAAAAATCGTTCGCCTTATCAAGTACGAGGAATTTGTCTCCTTTTTTAGCGGCAAATTCCTTCGGCGCCGATAGCTTCGCACCACCTAGAACACTCGCAAAGTCGCTGGTTACTTCAATTTTTTTCCCAATGGGCGATGACGCGGTGATTTGACGAAAAGATGATTGAATGTCTGCTTGAAATTTAGCTAAATCGGTATCAAGTTTATTCATGACATCGGCAGGAATACTATCCGAGTGAACTGCACTTGTTAAAGGTTGCTGAGCGAAACTGACGTTTGGCGTGAAGAGCGCCACAAACAATACAACCGCGCAGGTCGGAGGTGAAGGGCGTGACATGGCGACGTTTAACATGGGCGTCCCTGCTATCTTGACCACTGGCGCTTAGCCGAACCAGCGCCCATCAGTCAGACAGGCTCTTTCCATCGGGACAAGTCAATCTGACATTTCCGCTGAAGTCAGCGCCTGCGGCGTCCCATACTCCATCAGTTAGGGGGCCCCGTCGGTCGTTCAATCAATTCGCACAAAATCGACATCAAGAGCCTAAGTTCACGCGATGCGGCCCGGCGCGCCGAGGTCGTTCGGGTTGTATCCCCGACAAGCTCAATCAAATGGCCCACGCGCTCGATAAAAGCCTCGCCAACCTCTCGATGATCCAGATTGTCCAGTACGATGTTCAAACTGACCTTCCGCGCCTGCACAACCGCTGGGTTGTAACCCAAAAGAGGAGCGAATGGACGGCCCGACCTGATCACATAGGCCAATCTTCTGCCTTTTGAGGCCTGCGCGGCTGGTTTGCGCGGGAGAAGGCTTTATCCTGGCGCGGGAAGCTGCTTCTGATTGCGAGCAGCAGAAGGCGACTGCCCCGTCCAACGTTTGAAGGCGTGGTTAAAGGAGGTCGATCCTTCGTAGCCGAGCAGCCACGCGATTTGGGAAAGCGATAGGCTCGGCTCCTTGACGTATTGAAGCGCGAGGCTGCGCCGCAATTGATCCACGACCTCCTCGTAGGTCGTGTTTTCGTCAGTCAATCTGCGCGTGAGGGTACGCTCGCTATGGCCCAATGTCTTGGCGACCCTGTGTCGGTGGGCCTTGCCGTGGGGCAGCAGCTTTTGCGCCTCGTTCTCGACCGCAGCTCGTAGCGACCCGACTGCCGTTCCGCGCTCTTTTGCAGCCTCATCGCAGATGGGCCGAAGGGTTTCAAGCAAGTGCGGATCTTCGGTGACCAGCGGGAGAGCCAGCGTCTCATTTGAGAATGCGACTTGATCGCCCGATGCGCCAAACTCAACGGGGCAACCAAAGAAAGCCTCGAACTCCTTCAGATCAGAGTTGCGGGCATGGAGGAAGCTTAAGTGCGTGGGACGGATCTTCCGACCCGCGATCTCTCGCAAAGCCTTAATCGTGACGCCGACGCCAAATTCAGTAACCTGCTTCGTCGCGTGCCTGGAAAGGCCAATGAAACTGATCTCGGCAATGAGCCCCTCCTGCGCGGGTGCACGTTTGATGCGCACCGCTTCGTTGGCGATCCGGCTATAGCGCCCAAAGAGCGTTAGCGCCTCCTCGATGTTAGTCGCGGCTGACGTGACATAAAACAACAACCCCGTCTGGCGCGGATTTGCTTCTTTGGCCAGGTGCAGTCCGAAAGCGCTGTCATCCAGCGCTTCCGCTACATACTCAAGAAACTTGCCCTGAGATGCAGCTGAGATGCGCTGCTGCCCCCCATCAAAGTCCTCCGCCGAAAGACCGGCGCGTTGCAGCAATGGCGCTATAGCCACATTGCGCGTCTTTAATGCGGTAATTGCGAGCCTCGCGGCTATACCGGTTACGGTTGGGAGCGGCCGCCGAACCTGCTCGTCGATCACGTCCAGGGTCCCTTTGCGAAAGCTGGGTGCGATCTAGCAACCGATTGGCACGCAAAGACAAGACCCCAGGAATGATGAGCCGGGAAGCTGGCGCTGTCGGCGACCAACCGTCGTAGGCGTTTCAAAGTAACGAAGGCCACAAGTTTGCGCGTGCTGCTGTTTATACAAACGCGCGCCGTTCCTCCGCCAGCCGCTTCCGCAAACGCCACTTGGCGCGCGAAAGCAAAAGAATGGCCCATAAACACAAACTATAGGCGTGCTTTGTTGACTATTTGGCAGCCTCCAAGTTTGAGGCGAATGGCGAATTACGCCGCGTGTCGTCTCAGGCCAGCGGCCGCCGTCTGTCCTCCTACCGGCGGCCGCTGTTCCCATCCATAAGGGCCAACCGGGGCGAGCCCAGCAGCTCTTGGGGCGCCGCGCCGCCGCTCATGGCTAGCCGTCGCCGCCAGAGGAGAGCGGCGCCCATCTCGGCCTCGGCGCAAGCGCCTACTACAAGATGGTCCGGGCGGGCACGATCCAAGTGGTCGGGCGAGGGCGGATGAGCCGCGCCCTCTACTCTTCCATCGTCGAATACGTGCAGTCGCTGGTGGCCGAGGCTGAGGGCCGGAAGGCGGCATGAGTGCACTTCCGAACCAGAGAGGGGCCACTCCCGCGGATCGCGGATAGTGGCCTCTCAAGAAGCGAGCGGATGCCAGGCCGTCTCAGCAACCATTCTACCGCGCCCCTGCCCTGCGCAAAGCGTTCCACGCGAAAGCCTCGGCCCACCTGACGCGGAAAATCTATCGCCTCGGCGAACGCCCCTTGTTCGAACTCTTCCGCGAGCTCGACGCCGGCGCGCCCCTGATCCCGTGTCTCGAGGCGTATGCCCGCCTTGAAAGGTTCGCCGACTTCATCACGGCGAATGACGGCGATCGCCTGCCGCAGCCGAGGCTCGTTCCAGGTCAACGCACATGATCGACGCCCACCTCATTGAGCGCGCCCCGCGACGCCGATCTTCTGGCGACGGCCGTGACCCTTGGCGCACGCCTCAAACGCGCGACCGCCGTCGAGTGGGCTGGCCCGTGCCCGGTCTGCGGCGGACGCGATCGGTTCGGCGTCAATACCAAAAAACGGCTCTGGAATTGTCGCGGGTGCATCGCGGGCGGCAGGGACGCCCTCTCGCTCGTCATGCATGTGCGCGAGCTCGATTTCCGCGAGGCCGTCGCTTTCCTTGCGGGCGAAGCTACGATCCCGAAGCCTGCCCGCGTAAGGCCGTCGACGGAGCCAAAAGACACGGAAAGCAACGCCTTCGTTGAGCAGCTAATCACCGACATCGTCCGCGAGCTCGTCCCCGTTCGAAGAACGCCAGGCGAGCCATATTTCTCCTCAGTCCGCAAGATCGACACGGACGCGATCGCCGACGTGCTCGAGCGAACCGACGCCATCGGCTGGCACCCGTCCGTCCTATTCCTCGAGCAAGGCCATCCCCTCGACGGCCGACGGCTCGGCTGCATCGTCGGGATCATGACCGACCCCATAACGGCAATGCCAACGAGCGCGATCAGCCGAACCTATCTCACACCTGACCTCGCAAAAATCGGCAAGGCCAAGACGCTCGGCAGCCCAGCGGGCGTCGTTCGCCTGACCCCCGATGATGAAGTGCTCGGCGGCTTGCATCTCGCCGAAGGGCTCGAAACCGCGCTCACGACGATGTCGTGGGGCCTCAGGCCGATGTGGGCGACCGGCTCGACCGCGCTCATGTCGAAGTTCCCAGTCCTGTCAGGCATCGAGTGCTTGAACCTGATCGTCGACAACGACCGGAACGGCGCGGGCGAGAGGGCGGCGCGCGAGGCCGAGGCGCGCTGGCGGGCTGCAGGGCCTGAGGTCCGCCTGCTGCGATCTGACGCGCCCGGCGATCTCAACGACGTCCTCAGGGGGGCTCAAAATGAGGCGGGAAGAAAGCCCCGAGGATCAACTCGCGAGGCTGGGCGTGCGCGTATTGCCGGCGGCCGACGAGCGGCCGGTGCGCTTGAACGGCGAGGGAGGCAAGAGAGAGCAAGCCAGCGAGAAATCAGCGCGCTTTCCTCTTGTCGCGTTCGACGACGTGCTGACGTCGACCACGAGCTTCTATCTGATCAAAAACCTGATCCCGCGCGAGGGACTGGTCGTCGTGTGGGGACCGCCCAAGTGCGGCAAGAGCTTTGGGCCTTCGACCTCCTGATGCATGTCGCGCTCGATTGGGAATATCGCGGCTTGCGCGTCAAGGGCGGCCGCGTCGTCTACTGCGCGCTCGAAGGTCGCCCCCACAGAGACGCTGTCTCAACTGCTCAATCCGTGGAACTTTGTCGTCCTGCTGGCAGCGATACCTGAGCCCGCCTCAGGACCCGCGCGCGTCTGGCGCATGTGGGACAGAGGAAAAAACGACCGAGGCCGTGCGAAAACGCGGCGAATTTCTGCGGCGCGCCGAGCAGAGCGAAATTCTTCGCGATTTTCTTGGTTCTGAACGTCCTGAGGCTCGAAAAAGCGAACAAAATAGGTCCGCGTGAAAACGCGCAGGAGTTTTCACACAGCCTGAACCAAGAGCCGCTGTTCGGAAATCAACGGTGCAAGATGCGGACTTCCCGCGACAGCCCGGCCACAGTCACGCGAACGCGGGGCGTGTCCACCACCACAGACCCGCAGCGCTCATGCGCGAGATGAAATGCCTCACCGCCGCAGATTTGGCCGCCGGGTCAGGCGGCTTTCCGCAAGTAGGCGAGATCCGCATGGCGTTCGCAGTAAGGGCCGCGATGCGCAGCCTCGCCGCAATACCTGAACGTCGCAAGATCGCGCGGATTGCCGCTCGGCCAGCGGCAGGAGCTCGCCGTCAGGTCGACGACGGTGAGCCCCCCGTCGATCGGGTCTTGATCGACAAAATAGGCGGTGAACTCTACCTCGCCCTCGATCGTTTCGTCGACGGCGATGTCCGCGATGGCATCATCACTTGTAGGCATGGTTCATTGAGCTCTGGAATTTGTGGAAAACACGCGACCTCAAACGCGCGGGGCGATGCCCCTCAAGCGGCCACAGAACGCGGATTTTGTAAGGGGTGCCGGAGGGCGCGTCTTGTCGCCGTACGCCAATCCTCTGCTTTTTCAGGCCATGGCCCGGCTTTTGCTCAACATGAGCTCGGCTTCGCGCTCCCGCCAGGCGCGCCGATAGCCTGAATTCCGGCGCTACAACTAGTAGTTGGCCTGTTTCGCTTCAAGCCCGCTCGAGGCCGAGCTCCGACTATTTCCCAACCCGGTCGATGACGCGGCTCGGCGTCGCGGGCTTCGCCGACGCAGCCGTGCCGAAATACTAACGCTTTGAACGAGTGGGCAAGCAGAGCAGCTGTCGTTGACGGCGGCGTCAGATGACGCTCAGAGGCTAGAGCACACGTTTGCGCTGCAAATATATCCCGACAGAAATTCCAGAACTAACGAATGTTACCAATCCAAAGCGAGCGCTCCGATAAGGTTCTGCATATTTGTCTTAGCCGCATCTAAATACTCGCTATCCCCACGTGCGAACCCAGCGCCCAAGAGCCGCGTCTTTATATCTTCTTGTTCCCAGCGACTAAAAATATCTCCTTTCGCCTTCGAGTTCAAAGCCCAACGGCCAGCCGGGCACGAGACAAATCCCGGTTGAGCCGCTGCATATTGTCGCAGCTCTTGCTTATCGTATCGCTGGGTGAGAAACGCTAAAGCGCCAAGCATTTCAAATTCGTCGAACAGCGGCGTAAAATCGCTTGGGAGATAATTATAGTCGGCAGTCCAATGGCTAAAAAGTCGATGTAGGTGCTCGCTCAACGGTAACTTACGCTTGGTTCCGTTAAATTCTGGAAGCGTATTCCACAACTCAGGTGCTACAGCCTCCCATTTCGTTAATAGTAACCCTTCGACTAAACTTTTTTTAACGCCAAATTGATCTAATAGTTGCATGGTTAGTAATTTAAATACTTGTGAATAATCATCAATTTTCAAAACACCAAGACTATACGAGTAGGTCAAAAGCATAGCCGGATATAAGCGTAGTGCGTGCAAAATAGTAAAGCTATCTTGCATTTTCGGTTGTCCAAATGTTTGAATAACGTTTAAGATATTAGAAAACTCTTGAGTTGAACTCCAGCGGCCCAGAACCCCAAAAATTCTGGCCAGTGGTTCTACAACCGCTTCATAGTGAGTGATAGTTGGAACAAACGTTTCCTTGGACAGATGTCCAAGGGGGAATTTGTAATTGTTTACAATCACAAACAGTTGCTGCGCCTCCTGGCCAATTATTTCGTTTAGCTGAATTCGAAATTCTGGCTTTGAAAGGTATTTCTTCGTGCTCGATACCAGTAGTTCGGTGCTTCGCGGATTTGGCCGCTGCATTTCCACTTGTACGGATACCATGCGTTCTAGGTTGCTAAAAAAAGCGTCTGCGGTTTCTATAGCTATTACCTTACCGCCACGATGAGTTATGAGATCATTGGCATTGGAGGAAGGCGCGTTGATAGCCGCCCAAAACAAAGGATATCTCCGGCTCGGAGCGCGTGTAATGGCTAGCCTCAGCGCGGTATCCCACTCACCTGACCAGCCGCAAACAATTAATCCGTGTTCGTCTAAAATCCGATCGAGAAGGGCGTCCGTTTCCGGCGAATAAGAGCTCAGCTCGCGGTCCGTATTTCGAAGGCGCGTATCGAGATAGTCGCCGTGCACTTTCAGTAGAAAGCAGCGGCTATGTGTGATCGGGATTGCGCCCTTGAGGTCGTCGTCAGATTTGACGACAGTGGGTTGAACACCCGCATCCGAGAGGGCCATTTCCGTAAGGCGATCAAAGTTGGTTGTAATGATTACGCGGATGAAGCCCGTTCGAACAAGCCGAGCTATTGCACGATGTGCCGGTGTCGGCATTTTTCGCCCCTCGGCAACATCCTCGGGGGTCGGCTCAATGAAACTGTGAAGGATTGAGCGCCGTTCGTCCGTCGTCGAGGATAGTTGGTCAAGTAGATCGGCATAGCCCGGCTCTATGCCAAATTGTTTCGTGTACCAACGAGCCCAATCAGGCTCCCCTGTGATGCCCTGAAGGGCCGCGATGCGCTCAATGAGATTGAGTGTGATTTCCCAGCCTGTCGGAATTTGTCCCGCACGTGACACCCCCGACCCTATGAGAAGTGCGTAAACCCCCTTGTTTTCGTAGAGCGAGAATGCAAGGGCGGTGAGATTGTCGATCATTTCGATGAGCCTCCGAAGGTGACTGAACCGCTCCTCCCCGACCTGACTTGGTCTAGGCGACCGTCATCGGGCGGCGGCATAGTCGGAGCGTGGGAACTCCGGCGGCCGGGGGGTTCCGTAAAATCCGGTCAGTTGCCATTCTGTGAGCGGAAGCAATCCTTTACCGATGAACGCCGCGAGCGGGAAATGATCCACAACGAAATATATTAGTAGATAGGCAAGTTCTCGTAGGGCTGAGTTATTCTGATCAATCATTTCAATAGATAACGCAGTAACTCGGTCGTGGGAACGCTCTGAAAAATTCATATGACTTTCTGAAATCAGAACGTTGTATTTAGTCGGCGGAGACGTTGCCGCTCCGACGTGATCCGTTATGTGATAAACCTCAAAATGGGCAAGAGAATTCCTATACTTCACGTAACTCTTTGTGTCATTGTACAATGGGACCCACGTCTTCTCGTAAGCATCGGGCCGGAGTGCTTTCTTCAGCGCTCCATCTGTCAATTCTAACCTGCCCCCGGCTCCTGTTTTCTTGAAGAATTCCTTGGAGCACTCCGCGTGGCTTACGCCCATCGCACCGAACGCGGCGAGGTAGAGAGCAGGCTCAATCGACTGCCATTGGACCAATCCCCGGCCGAGCGCTCGGTACAAAACCTCGAGGTCGGCCTCGTTCCGGTTTAGCGGGGCGGGCAGCATAATGCCCTACATATATTTGGAGTACGGGCCGCTCAGCAGGCTTGCGATCGCTTCCGCGGCGGCCTGTCCGTCTGGGGTAGCCATATCGGGGCCGATGGCATTGAGCGCGGCTTCCAAAACCTCCCGCGCCGCGTCGAGGGTGAGAATATGCGTCTCGACGAGTTTTTTCAGCAGGGATGCGGCGATCAGACCGCCAGCCAAACCGCTGGCGTCGACCTTCTTGGGCGTATCGACCATTCTCAAAACTCCGACCGCGAGCGCCCAAGCGCGTTGGTAAATTTAGGCTCGGATTGGCTTGCAAGAGCCAGTCCGGGCCGCTTATTCATCCGCCTCAATTCGCCCGGAATTCAACTCACGTTTTCGTGCCGCTTCTCGTCAGTGACGCGTGTGCGGCGCTCTCGCCTCGCGGATCTCGACTGCGAGCTTTCGAGGCACGGCTAGCAGATGAGGAAGCGGTACGAAGTCGGACGATCAAGACGCGCGATGTGCTGCTCAGCGATCACCTTTCGCGATTGGCAGCGGTCTAGTTCTCGAGCCACTTGATGGTGGTGGCGGGCTCCGCCTCGTCGACCCCGCCGAGCTCGATCGCCGAGCCCGCTCCCCAGCCGCGCCGCCGCCCGGCCGTGGTTTGGGTCAGCATGACTTTCGCGGCCTGCAGCTTGTGCGTCTTGTCGTCGCCTGAAAGCGCGTCCAGCACGACCCGCGTCGCCTCATCGAGCACCTCCTCGACCGCCTCGTAGACCGTGTCGGCCAACTTGGTCGACCAGACCAGCTTTCTCAGATCCGCGGACGGCACGCCGAGCGCCTTCGCCGTCAAGGTCACGTTGCCGCTGGTCTTGATCAACTCCGCCTCGATCTCGCGGTGGTCGAGGTGCGCGCATGACTTGGGGATTATTTTGTTGGGTGACCACGCCATCGCTCGACCTCCTCCAGAAGCCCCAGCCGCTCCACAATCAACGCCCGTTTCAGCGACAGCTCCAAGGGCCGGCGCCGCTCGAGGTCCCGGTCGCCGCGAGGATGGACCCGAAGCGGGCCGCCCGCGAGCTTCGCCCGCAGCTTCTCAATCCGCCGGGCCCCGGCCCTCTTCCGCTCCGCGCGCGTCCCATAGGCAATCCGAAACTGAACCCCTTGGTTCCTGAGACAATTGCGGCACTGCGGTGCACCATCATACAGCTTTAGAAGCTGCGCCTTCCCCCCACACCGCGGGCAAATAAACAAGCTGATCCCACGCCCGTGCGTCCACTGGCGGTGCCAGAGCTTGACCTCACGCTTGAGGGCGTCCTCCCCCTCGCCAAAGACGACAATGGCGCTCGCCGCGTCAGGCTTGATCACCCCCAACGCCCGCTGCCTCGCCGCATTGACCGCGTAAAGATCGTCCTGAAATACGCGCGCCATGCCCAATTGTTAGCATGGCCATCGGCGGCCCGCGATCCGCGTCCTCTGCGGAAGGCCGCCGCATGAAGGAAACGAAGCCGTCGCCGACGAAAAACTGACCAAGCTGACCGGCAACGTGATCGCGGCCGTAAGCGCCCAGGTGCGGCATCTGGTGGATGTCGGGCTTGTTGAACCGGACAAGCTGTGCCTGACGATCGAGGCGCGGCGCGAGAAAGTGAAGGAGCTCACCGACGCCGGAATGTCGCAGCGCAAGGCGGCCGAGGCGCTCGGTATTGGCCTTGGAACAGTCCAGAGGGATCTGACCCACATTGGGTCAGAAAGTGACCCGGAACGGGTCGCCTCAGACCGCGACGAGCGGCGCGAGGCGGCGATTGTCGGCAACGAGGCCTTGGCTGCGGTCGAGGTTCTCGAGCCGATCCAGACGTTCGAAACCGTCGTCCTCGACCCGTCAAGGCGACGCCGACTTTTGTCGAGGCCGAGCGCGAGTGCTGCGAGATCCGCCTGCGGGCTGAACGCCGCTGGGGCGACCTTACCGGCAGAGCGAGAAGGCGAAGGGTGGGCGGCCATTGGAAACTCATCCCACGCCAGGATCGGTTTCCGATCCTGCTCCGACACTCGAAAGCATGGGCGTTTCGCTCAATCGGTCTTCTCGCTGGCAGGCGCTCGCCGATATTCCCGAGGACCAGTTCGGGCGCGGCTGCCCAAACTCGGCCGCAGTCATGCGCCCCCCTTCCGCCGCCGCTCCCAAGTCCGCCGGCTCACCCCCTCCTTTTCCCAAGGCTGACCCTCAATCGTCCGCGGTCGACCCCCCTTCCGCGGCCGGTTGACAGATGACCCAGATTTTCGGGTTTGGTCGCCACACGCCAGAGGCAACCGCTCAGCCTGCACAGCCGGGGCCTCATCCTGGATCTGCCACACCAGTCCCGTCGGACCCAGCCCCAGCTGTTTCCCCAGTCGAGGCCCATGCGCCTTGAACCCGCCCATGTCGCAAAATCCCGCAGCTCCGCGTTTTGCGTCAATGGCAATCAACTGTAATACATTTGCTGGAAGTGAAATTGCCTGGGTCGTGCCGGGGAAGCTGGGGCCCCCGGTTCCGGTCCGGACAGAGGCGGTGGTAGGGGGGCCAAATTGATCGGCTGCTAGAAAATCGGGGCTCTCTTTGGGCTCTCATCACCCCGCGCGCCTCACGCGCCAAGCCGAACGCTTGGCGGTCGTGATCCGTCAGGGGACCATTGCCTGCGGCCTCGACCTGACCAATCCCTCGCCGAGCCTGTGTGCGCATCCGGCTGCTTGCGGCCACATATTATTTCCACTTGTAAAAACTGTGAACGTTCGTATATCTGTTTACAGAGGCGCGCGGGGCAGTACGCGCACAGATGCACATTTGCGGATTTCCTATGCCTAAGCCGCTCGTCGCCTATTACCGGGTGTCAACTCGCGAGCAGGGCCGCTCCGGCCTCGGGCTCGACGCCCAGCGCGCCGCCGTCTCCCGTTTCGCCGAAGCTGAGGGCTTCGATGTCGCCGCCGAACTCACCGAGGTCGAGACGGGCAAAGGCGCCGACGCGCTCGACCGCCGCCCGCAACTTAACGCTGCGCTAGCCGAGGCCCGCCGTCACGGCAAAGGGACGCCGATCGCCGTTGCCAAGCTCGACCGACTGTCGCGCGACGTGCACTTCATCAGCGGCCTCATGGCGCACAAGACGCCGTTCCTGGTCGCCGACCTCGGCCCTGACGTCGAGCCGTTCCTGTTGCATTTGTACGCCGCGCTGGCCGAGAAAGAGCGGGCGCTGATCTCGAGCCGCACGAAAGCAGCGCTCGCCGCCGCCAAGGCCCGAGGCCAAATCCTCGGCGGCCCTCGCCTGACGGAGGCCCGCGCAATCTCCCATGCGCGCCTCAAGGCCGATGCCGAGGCGCATAGCCTGGCCGTCATGCCGACGATACGCGAGGCCCAGGCCGCAGGAGCGAAGTCGCTTCGGCAGATCGCCTCCGCTCTCAACGGACGCGGGATCGCCACGGCTCGAGGCGGCAAATGGGAAGCAGCGACAGTGCGAAACATCCTTCGCCGCGTGCAAAGCGGCGTCTGATCGCACTACCGCGCATCAGGGCCGTAGCCATTGCCTCGCGCGACGGTTCTGGTACTATTCGCTCTGCCTGTCGCCCGTTTGGGCGAGCGTACTGGGCCTGTGACCCAAAGTCCGTCCTTCAACGGACCTATGAGCCGGGACCCTGGCTGACTTTTACTTGGCCGACACCGCGCCCGCCTGTTGTGCGGCGTAAAGACGGACCCGCTGACCCTTTCTCGTCAGCTTTGCCGAAGCGTGTGAGCGCGAGCTCCTCGCCTTCAGCCATCCAAATCAGCGCCGCTAATCGCGGCGGCCGAGCGCACGCGTTGAGAGTGCGCTCGGAACAGGATGTGGGCCCGATCATGAAAAACACTGCGACAGAATGCGAGCTTGCCGAGCCGATTTTCATCAAAAACTCCCTAGGAAAGAAGCTCCTCGGCTGCGGCGACAGCTATTACTGGGGTTTGGCGCGAAAAAAGAAAATCATCATCGTTGGAAAGGGTAGAGGGTCGCGCACCTACTTCCCGTCCATCAAGGCATACGCGGCGGAACTGCTGGCCGAGGCTGCGGCCAAAACCGGGGAGGCGGCGTGAATGCGCTTCCCAAATGGCGGAAGGCCGCCTCCCGCACGTAACGCGGGCGACGGCCCTCGAATTGAGCAACCAGCCAGGACGCTCACCGGCAAATTTAACGTCAGCGGCGCGCTATCGCAAGACGCGCCGACCGCTCTTCCACGCGAGCGCATCACCTACCTGGCGCAAGCAATCCATCGCCTCGGCCCACGCCCGTTGGTTGAGCTCCTCCTTGAGCTTGCGGCTGGCGCGCCCCTGATCCCGCGTCTCGAGGCGTATGCCCGCCTTGAAAGGTACGCCGGGTTCATCGCGGCGAACGACGGCGATCGCCTCCCGCAGCCGAGGCTCGTTCCAGGTCGACGCGCATGATCGAGGCGTTCAAGGCCATTCGGTTCAGGCCGGCGACAATCGTCCTGATCGACAACATTAATACGATCGTCGGCGAATACCAGGCGCTCGGCTTCATCCTGACGCTGCGCCAACTGTTCTACCAATTCGTATCGCGCCCCTCACTCGGCCTCGCCAACACGTTTGACGACTACAAACGGCTGGGCCGCACCGTCACCGACGCGCGCCGCGCTGGCCTGATCGACTGGGACGCGATCGAGGACCGCACCCGCAACGTTCACCGGCTCCCGACATGGGACGATCCGCCCGAGATCGTCGCATCGTGTGCGGAGCAGTATCGCGAGGACCTCTGGGCGTCGCAGCGATATCGGCCCGAAACCTGGATCGAAAAGGACGCCCTGACCGGCGTGATCGAGGACGTCTGCGACGAATTACGCACGCCTTACTTCTCGTGTCGCGGCAACGTTTCGGAGCCGGAGATGTACGCCGCCGGTAAGCGCTTCGCCCAAATTGCGCGCCAAGGCCAGATCCCGATCGTCCTGCATCTCGGCGACCACGATCCCAACGGCGTCGATATGACGCGCGACATCCGCGAGCGGCTCAGGATATTCGCCCGCCGGGAGATCGAGGTCCGGCGGATCGCGCTCAACCTTGGCCAAGTCACGGGCCTGCCGCCTAACTTCGCCAAGGAGAAGGACAGCCGCTACGCGACTTATGTCCGGCAGTTCGGCACAACCGATTGCTGGGAATTGGACGCACTCGCTCCAAACGTCATCTCCGACCTGGTGCGCGACGAGCTCAATCGCCTGATCGACCAGGACGCTTGGGCGAAAGCGAACGCGGGCGAGGACGACAACCGCTCCGTCCTGGCGGCCGCCGCAAGCAACTGGTCCTTGGTCAAGTCTGCGTTGAGGGCGGCGCCATGATCGACGCCGACCTCATTGCGCGAGCCCGCGACGCCGGCGCCTTCGCGAAGTGGAGGCTCCGTTGCGCGTAGAGGAGCTGCTGCAAACCCATCGCATCACGCTCAGCGACCTTAGCCCTGGCCGGCATTACGCGGTTTGCCCGAATTGCTCGTCGACACGGACCAGCGCGCACCGGACGCGGAAGTGTTTAGGCGTCACCATCGAACCCAACGACAAGGCATTTTGGGGCTGCAATCATTGCGGATGGACGGGCCCGGAAAAGGGCGCCGGCGCCAAGGCCAACGGCGCAGGAAAACCGGAGCTCACGCCCTATGTCTACCGCGACGCGAGCGGCGTCGAGCGCTTTCGCAAAGTCCGCAATTTGCCGGGCCGAGAGCCACGCTTTTGGCTTGAGCAGCCCGACGGCCGCGGCGGATGGCTCAAGAATACAAAGGGCGTCGACACCAAGATCCTCTATCGCGCCGACGAGGTCGCCAAGACGATCGCCGAGGGCCGCGTGATCCTGGTCGCGGAAGGCGAAAAGGACTGCGACAATCTGTGGCGGCTCGGATTTCCGGCGACTTGCAACGCGCACGGCGCGAGCGAGTTCGGCAAAGATCCGAAATGGTATGCGCACCATAGCGCGCAGCTCAAGGGCGCCGAGATCGTCGTTTTCAATGATTGCGACGGCAGCGGCTATGCGCACGCCGACGCCACGTGTCGCCTATCGCTCGGCGTCGCTGCCCGGGTCCGTCGCCTCGATCTCAAAGAGCATTGGCCGGACATCCCCAAGGGCGGCGATGTTTCGGATTGGCTGGCGCAAGGGCATGGGCGAGAGGAACTCGCTGCGCTCATCGATAGTGCGCCGGATTATGAACGAGGCGACCAGGCGGACACGGAAAGCGGCGAAGCAAGGGGCGACCACGAGCATGCCCCGCCGCCAAGTGGCGCCGACGATTATGGCGCACGAGCGCGTCAGTCAGACCGACCCCGCAAGTTCAAGCTGGTGCCGTTCGAAGATATCAAGTTCGTCGCTGCGGAAGAATGGCTCGTCAAGAAGCTGCTCCCCCAACAGGGCGTTGCCCCGATATTCGGGCCGTCACAGACCTTCAAGAGCTTCATCATCGCGGACCTCGGCCTCCATGTAGCTCTCGGCTGGGAGTGGGCTGGCCGCCGGACCAAGCAAGGTCCAGTCGTCTACATCGCCGCCGAAAACGCTCGCGGGACGCGCAAACGCAAGGCGGGCTTTGAACTGGCTCACGCTGACCGCCTGCCGCATCGCGTGCCCTTCTATCTGATCGAAGCGGCGCCGAACCTCGGCACGGAAAGGAACGACCGGGACGCGCTCATCGCTTCTATCGAAGCCGTGGGCGTCTCGCCGGCGCTCATTGTCGTCGACACCCTCGCGCAGACGCTCGCCGGCGGCGAGGAGAACAGCAGCGGCATGATGACCTTCCTCGGAAACGCGACCGCGATCGCCAATCACTTCAAGTGTTGCGCGGTTCCTGTCCATCACGCCCCGCTCGCCGACGAGAAGCGGATGCGCGGACATTCGAGCCTATACGCCGGCGTCGACGCCCTGCTCCGGGCCGAGCGAAAGGGCAACGAGTTGGGGACGACGCTCTCGCTGGACAAATTGAAAGACGAAGAAGCTGGCGTCGGGTTGATCGTGCGCTTCGTTCGCATCGTCATCGCGCATGATGAGGAAGGCGACGAAATTTCCACGCTGGTCGTCAACAGCATCGCGGATGGCGAGGAAGGAGCGGCCGCGCAAGCAGCCAAGGGCCAGGCGTCGAAATCAATCCCCAAGAGCCTGCGGCTTCTCATGGAGGTGGTCGAGCAGGCGATCGAGGAGGCAGGACGGGACCTCCGCTCGTTCGCCAATGGCCCGACCGTTCGCGCCGTCGATGCCGAAGCCGTGCGGCGACGGTACGCCGCCCGTATCGCCGAGCAAGCTGGGCCCGAGGAGGATCCGAAGATGGTCCATGAACGCGGCCGCAAGGCGTTCCTTCGAGCCATCGAGACTGCCCTGAAGGCGAAAGAGCTCATGGCCCGCGCCCAGGGCGACACGCGGTTCCTGTGGCTCCCATGACTTCAGCCGAGCCACACACACCGGATGGACAATCCGGCCGGATGTCCCACAGTCTGGCGATGGACAGACCGGACAACCCGGACACTCCTAAAGGAGTGTGTCCGTGTCCGTCCGGGTTCTACGAACCGAGGCCTGTCCTTTTCGCGGGGACATTCGACGGACATTTGTCCGGCTTGTCCGCTTTGTCCGGCTTGTCCGGTTTCTGCGCGTCGCGCGCGTGCTTTCACGTGCGGCCGGAAACAGACCAGGACTATCACCGGAAGATTACATGCCAGTCATGGAGCTTAAAAACGAAAGCAACACCCGTGGCAAGCCCCCAGATCGAAAGGATATGGCCGGTGAACCGAGCAGGCACCGTCGCCGCCTTTCGTAAGCCGGTCAGACGGCGAGATCGTGGGCCGGTGTTCAGGGCGCTGCGCGCGCTCATGGGCCCCCCCAGCGACCCGAGCTTCCAGACCGCGCTCATTGAAATGTCCCCCATTGGGGTACACACATGAAAGCCCGAATGGTAGATCTTGCTTCGATTGAGCCCGACACTCCACTCAGGCTCGACATCGCTGCGAGGCTAGCTTTTCCCGACGGTTCGATGACCGCCAGCGGTCTTCGTCGAGAGATCGCCAAGGGACGGTTGGCTATCGAGACCATCGCTGGGAAGCAATACACCACGTTGTCGGACGTGCAGAAGATGAGGGACCTGTGTCGAACGCAGCCAAACCCGCCCGCCTCTGGCTCCGAGACGTCCGGGGAAAGAAGCTCTGGTACATCAAGGACGACGGACGCCAAAAATCAACTGGCTGCGACGCTGGCGACCGCGCAGGCGCTGAGGAAGAGCTCGCGAAATACATTGCCGCCCGCATCAAGCCGAACTACGACAGTGGACGTGACCCCGCTACCGTCTCGATCGCCGAAGTTCTGAGGCTCTACCTGACCGAATGCTGCACCAAGGCCTGGGGCAAGCGCAAGAGCCCGGTCGCTCGGATCGATGAGGTCGCCCGCCGCGTCGAGACGCTGCTCGGGTTCTTCAAGGACAAGCCCGTCACCGCGCTCTCCAAGCGGCTCTGCCAATCCTATCTGGAATACCGCGGCGACGCCCCATATGCCGCTCGGCGCGAACTAGAGGACTTGTCATCGGCGCTGGGCTACGCCTTCGAACTGGAGATTTTGGACAAGGATTTCCGGCGCCGGATCGAACTCCCGCCGAAGCCCCCAGCCCGCGAGCGCTTTCTCACGCCTGCCGAGGCGGCGAAGCTGGTGAGGACAGCGTGGCGTTTTCGCCAGCGTGAGCGCGGCGGCGGGATTGGCCGCCTGACCCGACAGCACTTGGCCCGGTTCATCTTGGTGGGCCTGTACACGGGCACTCGCTCGGCGGCGATCTGCGGCGCTGCGCTCGGCCCAGCCATCGGCAGGGGGCATGTCGACGTCGACCAAGGCCTGTTCTACCGCCGCGCGCCGGGCACGGTCGACACGACGAAGAAACAGCCGCCCGTGCGTCTGCCCCCGAAACTGCTCGCCCATATCAAGCGGTGGAAGCGGCGCGGGATCGCCCTCAGGTCGGTGGTCGAGTACGAGGGCAAGCCCGTCAAGAGCATCAAGAAAGCGTTCGCTCGCTGCGCGGCCGACGCGGGCCTTGAGGGCGTAACACCGCACACTCTGCGCCACACTTCGATCACGTGGGCGCTGCAGGGCGGCGAGAAGATCTGGGACGTTGCCGACTTCTTCGGGGTGAGCCCGCAGGTCATCCAGAACGTCTACGGGCATCACTGTCCAGACCGCCACGTTGGCGTAGGCGAGGCGCTGCAGCGGCGTGGGAGGCTAGCCTGAACGGTCGGGGAACTATGCACCAGTGTGCAACAGTTGTGCACCAGTTGGAGGGAACAAATGGGGACAATGTTGCTGATTTGAGGGCAAACTCGACAAAAAACGCCAATGATTTCAGTGGTGGCGCTGTCGACGCCAACGTTTACACCGAGAGGGTCGGCGGTTCGAGCCCGTCACCGCCCACCATTTTCGGGTCGCTGGGCTTGTATGCGCTGGCCGTGGCGTTGGCCCTCGTGGGGGCCGTGGTCACGCCGGCCGCGGCCCAAAATCACGGCCCGTCAATGAGTTTCCGCGTCGCGCCGCTCGAATCGCACGAATGCGGCCGACATTGTCCCGACGTGATCGTGGCCGACGGCGTGATCGAGGCTCAGACGCCACAGACGTTTGTCAATTTTCTCAAGTCTGGAAGCTCGGACTCCAAGTTGCGGCGCATCGTGTTCTTCAACTCCCGCGGTGGGAATGTCGTCGCTTCCATGGTCTTCGGTCATATTCTGCGGGGGTTGCGGATCGCTGGTGTCGTCGGACGGTTCGAGGCGGACGGCGATCCGGGACCATACGTTGGCGAATGTCTGTCGGCCTGCGTGTACGCGCTCATGGGCGCCGTGCGCCGTGTCGCGCCTCCCGGCAGCGAGGTCGGGTTGCATCGAATGTCGATTGTCGAAAGCGAGGGCGGCGGCCTTTTCGGATCGCATGTGGAGCGCAGTTTCGCTGACGCGCCGATGGTAGCCGTGCTAGGGCGCTATGCCCGGCGAATGGGCGTGGACCCCGCGCTGGTGCGGAGGGCGGAATCGCTGCCTCCCGATACTGTCCACGTTCTCACGCGTGAGGAAATGAGGCGCTGGTCATTGGCGACAAGTCAATTCTGACCCCGTAGGCCGGCGCGCGGGCCGGGTTTGCAGCCATGGTTGGCGTCCGCTTGCGATCCTTGACTTGGAGTCACGCCTGGCTTATCGGGTCGAGCTTCCGCGGGGGAGTAGCTCAGTTGGTTAGAGCGCCGGCCTGTCACGCCGGAGGTCGCGGGTTCAAGTCCCGTCTCTCTCGCCATCTTCGCGCCGTTCCGTCAATCGCGTAGTTCGCGCCTTCGCCGCCCTATCTGCCCTAAGGTCGTGGACCTAATCGCTTACTTCGGTGGTACCGTCCGACGGCGATGTGTGCCGCGCCATCCAGAAGACGTCATGCCGGCGAAGCGAAGCCTTTCGCCTTGCATGCTACGCTGCGCTGCGATACGCGTTAAGGACGGGGACATCCGCTGCGCTAGGCGTAGCGCGCAACCGATAGTCCGAAGAGCGAGGCCATGCCGAGCCTTATTTCCGATTACATTCCGCTGCTCGTATTCATAATCCTCGCCGCGCTCATCAGCGGAGCACTGTTGATCGCTCCTTTTCTCGTCGCCTACCGCGCCCCCGATAGCGAGAAGCTTTCGCCCTACGAGTGCGGTTTTCCTCCGTTTGACGATGCTCGCATGCGCTTCGACGCGCGCTTCTACCTCGTCTCGCTCCTTTTCATTATCTTCGATCTTGAGGTCGCGTTCCTGTTTCCCTGGGCGATCGTCTTCCACGACATTGGCGCGTTGGGATTCTGGTCGATGATGATCTTCCTTGCGGTGTTGACCATCGGGTTCGTATACGAGTGGAACAAAGGAGCGCTGGAATGGGACTGACCGCCAGCCCGACGGTCGCGCTGGGAGCGAGTGATCTTCTTGATCCGTTGACCGGCACGCCGCTCCGGCCCGAGGATCGGTACTACGGCTCGATAAGCGACGAACTCGCGGACAAGGGTTTTCTCGTCACTACGACCGACGACCTCATCCAATGGGCGCGCACCGGCTCGCTGATGTGGATGAGCTTTGGTTTGGCGTGTTGCGCGGTCGAGATGATGCAAGTCTCGATGCCGCGTTATGACGTCGAGCGCTTCGGCGCCGCCCCGCGCGCAAGCCCTCGCCAGTCGGATGTCATGATTGTTGCGGGGACACTGACCAACAAGATGGCGCCGGCGCTGCGCAAGGTCTACGACCAGATGCCGGAGCCGCGCTACGTCATCTCGATGGGCTCGTGCGCCAACGGCGGCGGCTATTATCACTATTCCTATGCGGTGGTGCGCGGCTGCGACCGTGTCGTCCCAGTCGATATCTACGTCCCGGGCTGTCCGCCGACCGCCGAGGCGCTCCTCTATGGGGTGCTCATGCTGCAAAAGAAAATCCGCCGCACCGGGACGATCGAACGTTGAGGGCGCGCGGGAGCGAAGCGAAAGGCGAGATTTAGGCGAATGGACGACCAGCTGCAGACTGTCGCGATGAAGCTTGCCGTCGGCGCGCCCGGCGCGGTGGTGGAATCGACTTTCGCGTTTGGCGAGCTCACGCTGACCGTCGATCCCGCGCGCATACTAGAGACGCTCCAATTCCTTCGCGACGATCCTGCCGCTCAATTCGTGTCCATCATCGATATTTCGGGGGTCGATCATCCGCAGCGCGAGAAACGCTTCGACGTCGTCTATCATCTGCTCTCGCCCAAGCTGAACCGTCGGGTCCGGGTCAAGGTCGCGACCGACGAGGACACGCCGGTCATGAGCGCGACTCCCGTCTATCCTGGCGCTGACTGGTACGAGCGCGAGGTTTACGACCTTTTCGGCGTGGTGTTTGACGGTCATCCGGATTTGCGGCGCATCCTGACTGACTACGGCTTCGATGGTCACCCGCTGCGCAAGGACTTTCCGATGACCGGCTTCGTTGAGGTGCGCTACGACGATGCGGAGAAGCGCGTGCGCTACGAGCCAGTGCGGCTCAATCAGGAATTCCGTCAGTTCGATTTCCTGAGCCCGTGGGAAGGCCCGCCGCTGCCGGGGGATGAGAAGGCGAAAGATGAGGGTCGGCAGTAGGCCGCCGGCAGCGGGGTCGGGATCATGAACGAGCAGAACCTACGCAACTTCTCGATCAACTTCGGGCCGCAGCATCCGGCTGCGCATGGCGTGCTGCGCCTGGTGCTCGAGCTTGACGGTGAGGTGGTCGAGCGGGTCGATCCGCATATCGGCCTCCTGCATCGCGGCACCGAAAAGCTCATGGAGGCGCGCACCTACCTGCAGAACGTGCCCTATCTCGATCGCCTTGACTATGTCGCCCCGATGAATCAGGAGCACGCGTATGCGCTCGCGGTCGAGCGGCTGCTCGGCATCACGATTCCGCGACGAGCCCAGCTTATCCGCGTCCTTTATTGCGAGATCGGCCGCCTCCTTTCGCATCTTTTGCAGATCACCACCCAGGCGATGGACGTCGGCGCGCTGACGCCGATTCTCTGGGGTTTCGAGGAGCGCGAGAAGCTGATGGTCTTCTACGAACGCGCCAGCGGCTCGCGCATGCACGCGGCCTACTTCCGCCCCGGCGGCGTCCACCAGGATCTGCCGCGCAAACTCGTCGACGACATTGAGGCCTTCTGTGATCCCTTCCTCAAGGTCTGCGACGATATGGAGGTTCTGCTTACGGGCAACCGCATCTTCAAGCAGCGCAATGTCGACATCGGCGTGGTCAAGCTGGCGGACGCCTGGGCGTGGGGCTTTTCAGGCGTCATGGTGCGCGGCTCGGGCGCGCCCTGGGACCTGCGCAAGGCACAGCCCTATGAATGCTACGAGGAAATGGATTTTGATATTCCCGTCGGCAAGAACGGTGACTGCTACGATCGCTATGTCATCCGCATGGAGGAGATGCGCCAGTCGGTAAAGATCATGCGGCAGTGCTGCCAGAAGCTGAACTCGCCTGGCGGCGAAGGGCCGATCAAGACCGACGACGGCAAGGTCGCGCCGCCCCGACGCGCTGAAATGAAGCGGTCCATGGAGGCGCTGATCCATCATTTCAAGCTCTACACCGAGGGCTATAAGGTGCCGGCTGGTGAGGCTTACGCCGCAGTTGAAGCGCCCAAGGGCGAGTTCGGCGTTTATCTGGTGTCCGACGGCTCTAACAAGCCCTACCGAGTCAAACTTCGCGCGCCCGGCTTCGCGCATCTTCAGGCGATGGATTTTCTGTGCCGCAAGCACATGCTGGCCGACATCAGCGCGATCCTCGGCTCGCTCGACATTGTGTTCGGCGAGGTCGATCGGTGATCGCGGTCGCCGGGAGCGCTTCACAATGACGCTACATTCAAGGAACGTTTGACCGATGTCTGTTCGCCGCCTTGCTGACGAGCAACCGACAAACTTCGAGTTCACGACCGAGAACGAGGCGTGGGCGGAACGGGAGATAGCGAAATATCCTCTCGGCCGGCAGGCGTCGGCGGTACTCGCGCTGTTGTGGCGCGCGCAGAAGCAAAATGGATATTGGCTTCCACGAGTGGCGATCGAAAAAGTCGCGGCGATGCTCGATATGCCGAACATCCGAGTGCTCGAGGTCGCGACCTTCTACACGATGTTCAATCTGGAGCCGGTCGGGCGCCATTACGTGCAGGTCTGCGGCACGACGCCGTGCATGTTGTCCGGTTCTGACGACATCAAGGCGGTCTGCCGCAAGCGCATCGGCGAACAGGGCCACGTCACTTCGGACGGCGTATTTTCCTGGATTGAGGTCGAATGTCTCGGCGCCTGTTGCAACGCGCCGATGGTCCAGATCAACGACGACTACTATGAGGACCTGACGCCGGAAGGTTTTGGGAGCCTGCTTGACGATCTTGCGATCGGTCGGCCAGTCAAGACGGGCTCGCAGATCGGACGTGTCTCGTCCGAGCCGGTCGGAGGTTTAACTTCACTGACGACGCTGTACGGAGCTGAGGCTCCGGGCGGGCTGAGCGCGCCGGCAAACGATCAACCGCCGACCGGAAAGATCGGGAACTGAGCGATGCTGGAGGACAAGGATCGCATCTTCACCAATCTTTATGGACTTGGCGACCGCGGCCTCAAAGGGGCGCGGGCGCGCGGCAATTGGGATGGAACCAAGGCGCTCATCGACAAGGGGCGCGACTGGATCATCGCCGAAATGAAGGCCTCGGGCTTGCGCGGCCGCGGGGGAGCGGGGTTCCCCACCGGCCTCAAATGGTCGTTCATGCCCAAGATCATCGATCCCAAGCGCCCGCACTATCTCGTTATCAACGCCGACGAATCGGAGCCTGGGACCTGCAAGGACCGCGAGATCATGCGCAACGACCCGCACACGCTGGTCGAGGGCGCGCTTCTTGCCTCGTGCGCCATGGGCGCACACGCGGCCTATATCTATGTGCGCGGCGAATTCATCAAAGAGC
>Ga0209624_10000488_pt1 | contig 34950 bp, 38 predicted proteins | sample JacPinW_OM2H0_O1_FD_188565 | JGI IMG/M metagenome (GOLD analysis project Ga0209624, IMG submission 188565) | Forest soil microbial communities from Algoma, Ontario, Canada - Jack Pine, Ontario site 1_JW_OM2H0_O1 (SPAdes) (version 2) | ecosystem: Environmental > Terrestrial > Soil > Boreal...
CGTCACGATCGCGGGCCGGCAGTTCTGGCTCTGGCGCGCGGTTGACGACGAAGGCGAGGTTCTCGACCTGCTCGTGCAACGGAGGCGCGATAAAGCTGCAGCGGTGAAACTGATGCGCAAGCTGCTCAAGAAACAAGGGTTCGCGCCCGATGTGCTAGTGACCGACAAGCTGCGCTCTTACGGCGCGGCAAAGTCCGAAATCGGATTGTCGGCTCGCCACGACCAGGGCTTACGCGCGAACAATCGGGCTGAGAATTCGCATCAGCCGACACGACGGCGCGAGCGTAAGATGCAGCGTTTCAAATCGCCCGGATCAGCTCAACGCTTCTTGTCCATTCACGCCGTCGTCCAAAACACTTTCAACGTCCAGCGCCATCTCACATCCCGCCGCACGCTCCGCGTCTTCCGAGAAGAAGCTTTCCAGACGTGGCGAGCTGCTACCGCAGCCTGAACCTGAGTTGGGACTTCCAATCTTCGCGCGGGCCAAATTTGGTTCGCGTGACAACGCCCGCTGGCCTCATGCGCTCGGTCGTGCATGGGTTTGGCTGGGGGATCGGGCGCGAGGTTGCTCATAGCATTTGGTCACCATCGCGGTGGATGGAAGGATTGTTTAAGGCGTTGCAGCTCGCTCCGTGATTAGTCGTGACGCCCGTCGATAGGTCAGGTAGGCCCAGATCCAGTTGATAAGCACTGCGCTACGGTTTCGGCCCCCACCCAGGAAAAGTACATGAGCGAGGCCCCATACCCACCAGGCGAGTGCGCCATGGACCATGAGCCCGTGGAGGTCGGCGACGGCGGCCTGGCGGCCAATAGTCGCGAGGCTGCCTGCGTGCCGGTACCTGAACGGGCCGGGCGCGGGACGTGTCTCTAGCCGGCGGCGGATCACTTTGGCGACGTAGGCGCCGCCTTGTTTCGCCGCCGGCGCGAGACCAGGGACGGGCCGTCCACGCCACGCAAGGCAGGCCGTTACGTCGCCAATCGCGAAGACCCCGTCGTGTCCCTTGATCGAGAGATCCTCTCCGACAAATATCCGGCCCGCCTTGTCCTGTTCGGCATTCAGCCATGCGCCCGCGGCGGAGGCCTGCATGCCGGCCGCCCACAACACGGTCCGCGCGTGCACGACTTCTTCCGCCAACACGACGCCCTCGGCGCTGACTTGCTTAACCTTCGCATCAAGGCGAACCGTAACGCCGAGCCTCAGAAGAGCAGTAGCCGCATCAAGCGATAGGGCTGGAGGAAACGCTGCCAGCAGTCGGGGCCGGGCCTCTATAAGGACGACGGTCGCATTGGTAGGGTCGATCGCCCGGAACTCTCGTTCCAAACCGTGGCGCGCCAATTCTACGATCGCGCCCGCCAGCTCAACGCCAGTTGGACCGCCGCCAACGATCACGAATGTCATCCACGCCGCGCGCTCTTTTGGATCATCTGCACTTTCGGCCCGCTCGAACGCCGTCAGCAGCCGTCGCCGAACCTCGATTGCGTCTTCAACTGTCTTGAGGCCAGGAGCATTCGCGGCCCAGTCGTCCTTGCCGAAATAGCTGTGCTGAGCGCCGGTTGCGAGAACAAACTGGTCCGGCCGATCACAATTTCGCGGCTTTCGGGACAAACGCCGACCACCTCGCCTAACAGAACGCGGACATTAGGCTGCAAACGAAACAAGCTTCGGATTGGCGTCGCGATGTCCGCCGGCGAGAGTCCGGCCGTGGCGACTTGATACAACAATGGCTGGAACAGATGATAGTTGCGACGATCCACCAGCGTTACCCGACAGTCCGCGCCGGCGAGTCCCCGCGCGGCTGCAATGCCGCCGAAGCCGCCGCCCACAATCACAACATGCGGCAAACATATGTCGTCGACCGCCGCGCCGGGGCTGACACGGCCTAAAGCATGGTCCAAGAGGCGATCGAGAGCGAGCGGGCCCGGGCCGTAAAGAATGAGAATCCCCAGCGCGAGCAGCCAATAGAGACGTTCGTCGAGCTGCATCGCCGCTTGCGAGAAAGGAACAGCCAGCGCAAGAAAAAGGGCGGCGGCACGCGTTCCCAGGCCGCAAATGAGCAAGCCTGCCACGCCAAGCGCGACGGCCGGCTGAGCGGCCGCCGCATCCGGATAGCTCGCAAGCCAGGGCGCTAGCGACAATCTGGGAGGGCCCCCCGCGCGGGACAAGGCAGCTGTTCCGACAGCCAGCGGCGCAGTCGCAATCCACAGTCTCAAGACGAGCCGATAACACGGCTCCAAATTCCGCGTCGCTACGGCGACGGCTTGGCCGAGACCTTTCGAACCGGGGATTGCAGTCGAAACCAGCCCTCGAGACAGCAATGCGTCAACCGAGATCGGTCCCGGACCGCGGACAATGATCCAACCGAGCAAGACGCCCCAGAAAAGGTGTAGCGGCGACGGGCCGTGTGGGCCCTGCAAGGCAAAAGCCTGAAACAGTAGCGGCAGAGACGCTACGCGCGAGCAGCAACAGGATGGAGCAAATCGTCGCGATCGCCGCTCCCAATGGCGAAGCGACCAACCAGTCGACGGTTGGACCGACCGGACTAGCGATCGACATGGTCAGTGGCGCATGCATCACCATGCTGAGACCGGCTGCGACTAGGAAGCCCTTGGCCAGCCAAAATCGGATCGCAAGGTCGAGCCAAGCGCCGCCAGCGTCGCCGAGCGCCTGCATCGACGATATGGCTGAACGGACGACCGCGATCATGTCTCGATAATCCATGCTCTCGGAGCCGGGCGCTTCATGAAAAACCCCTTCAGAACGCGCTTTTCTGGCATGGACGAGCAACCCGCCAGCAGTCCCCGCCAGCTGGACCTCACGCACAGATCGCCGAGTTCAGACCGGATGTGACGCCCTACTTCCGCGCCGTGGGCAGGTTAAAAAAACGGCGAATGAGGTAGTCGGTCGATAGCGCTCCCGGTCCCCAGGCCATGATGCCGAGCGCCATCGCGGCCCAGGTGATATGAATCGGCCAGCCGTCCGGCACGGTCAGTTCGACAATGAGGGTCATGAAGAGAAGCCCGGTCGCGGCGAACCGCGTCCCAAAGCCGAGAACGAGCAGGATCGGGAAGATGATCTCCGCCGAGCCCGAAAGGAACGCCATCACCGAAGGAGCCGGAAAGGAATAAGGTCCGGCCGGAAGGTGCAGTTTGAACTCGTCCGTGAACAGGGTCACGGCCGTGTCGTTGAGTTGAAGAAAGCCGTCCCACTTGAGCCTCCCAGACTTCCAAAAGGGAACGGCCAGCGCGACTCGCATGACGAGTTGGACGAGCCACGGTTGCGCTAAAGTTTGGACCAAGAGGCTTGCCCGGTCGGCCAGCAGCGCCAGAGGACGAAGTCTATTTTCGACTCCGATATAATTCTCCATGGCAGTCACATCGGGCCTCCAACTCTTGTAGTCATGAAAGCGCCCGCCTCGATCGCGCCGGCGATGTTTGCAGCGATATCGAAGGATGGCGCGGCGTTTAGCGCCGACGCGACCGCTGCTCCGAGCGGACGCCCGTCGAGCAGAGCTAAGAGAAACGCGGCGCCTCCGGGCCGTAGACGGCGCAGGACCACGTCGTATTGGGGCCTTGTGATCAGCGCATCCTCGGGTTCGGCTGCGTTGATCTCACCAAATGGACCGTCCGTCCTGTTCGCGGCGAAGATCGTCACTGCCGCAAATCGCGAACGGATGATCCGTGTTGTCGGGTGAGGGGCGAACTTTAGTTCGATCAGTTGCTCGCGCGTCGAGTCCGCAAGATCGTGCGTGGAGAGCGGATACGCATCCGCCGCGTGATAGGCGTCAAGCCATCCGCGCTCGATGCGAGCGACGTCCGCAAGCCAGGGCATCTCGCTCGCATAGGCATATCGCTCGATGAACTCAGGAAACTCGTGTCCGTATTCGAACAGGAGCGGCGAGCTCGGCACCATCTCGCGCACATAACAGCGCGCCATTGCCCGAAAGAACTCGACGCCAGTGATCCGCTGCACCGCCGGAAAGACAGCGGCAAGAGCCTCAATAAGGCTCACGGTGACGTTGTTGCGATATATGTTGTAGCGCTTTGCGGCGCTCTTCCCCTTCGGGCCGATCACAAGCGACGGCGTTTCGAGGTCGGGGTTCAACAGCGCGGGGAAAAATGCCGCCGCATAGCCCAGAGGCCGCGTGTCGGTGTGGCTTGATTCACGCGGCATAATAGTGGCCAGAGTTGACTCGATCCAGGACAGCCTGCACCTTGTCCGCTTCGGCCTTGAGGATCGGCCATCCGGGCAGGTTGCTGTCCCATTCGATCAACGTTGGGATCGCGCCCACTCGCGAGATGGCAAACTCATAGAGCTGCCACACGTCATCGGCCACCGGTACGTCGTGGCTATCGATGAGCAACGGCTCAGCTTCGTCGTCGCTCTGCCGCGCATGCCCGGCGAGATGGATCTCCCCGACACGCGACAACGGGAAGTTCGAGAGGTAGTCTCTCGCGGAAAAGCCCTGGTTCGTTGCAGAAACGTAGACATTGTTGACATCAAGCAGCAGGCCGCATCCGGTTTGCTTCGCGATCTCCCGGACGAAATCCGTTTCGCTCATGGTCGAGGCGCGGAAGGTAAGATAGCTCGAAGGATTTTCGAGCAAGATCGGTCGGCGGATCGCCTCCTGCACTTCGTCGATATGCGCGCACACTCTCGCCAGAGTCGCTGCGTTGTACGGAAGAGGCAGGAGATCGTTGAAATGGATCCCTTCGTGCGTCGACCAGGCAAGATGTTCAGAGACAAGCGCCGGCTCATAGCGTTCAACCGCCCTACGAAATCGCTCGAGATGAGTCTTGTCCAAAGCGTCCGGACCGCCGATCGACATGCAGACCCCGTGCAACGACACCGGATAATCGCGGCGAATAAGCTCGAGCGAGCGATGCGGCGTGCCGCCCGCGCCCATATAGTTTTCTGCATGAACCTCGAAGAAGCGGCGCTCGCGGTCCGCGAGGATAGAAGGGAGGTGCTCGGGCTTGAAGCTCGCGCCGGCGAGCCCCGCCACCGGATAGGCCGGAAAACAAAGAGCAGGCGACTGTAACTCGACGCGCGCAGCAGAGTTTCTTGCTATGGCAGATCCGTGCGTTCCGGTGGCGTTCATCAGATTGATCCGACTACATCGCGGTCAACGAGCCGTGCTTCCCGTTTGGGAGGACAATGGACGTGCAGGTGCCGCCGCGAACGAACTTCCACGAGTTACCTTGGAAATCGACCGTTGAGGTGCCCTGACAGGTCGTGCCCGGACCAGCGGCGCAATCGTTCTGGCCCTTCAGTGCGACGCCAAAACACTTTTCTTTGTGGGCGGCTGCGGCAGCCTGTTCTTCCTCCTTGGTGAGAGGGGCTGCGCTTGCGAGGCTCGCCAGGGCGCTCGAGATGGCGCCGGCGAGGATGAGGGAGCTGATAACATTCTTTGTCGACATTGGATTTCTCTCCAGACTGTGCGATGGCGCTGGTCAGGCGCATCGCGAGATTCAATCATTCGCGCCGAAGTGATAGCTGCAGCCTTTGGGCTGAGTGACCGCGGCCCGATTAATCGCGCGAAGGGGCTCCAGGGTGAAATGCTTAGTCGCAATCGACGCGATAGCCGGCGTGCATTGATGCGACCGGCGAACTTCGAGAATGCCGCGTTGTGTCGCTCAGGGCCTCACAAGATAACCGGCGCTCTAGATTGATGTGATTAAACCTCTGCCGCTCCGGTAAGAGTAAATCTGAGGGAGTGCGCGCCCCTCATGTCGAGCCACCGGCCATGTGGCGTATTGACTGCCCGCAGCAGGATAGCCGTGCAATTGGCGCACCTCAGCACGATTCCCATTGGGGCTGCATAGAAAGGCAACGACCCTACCGCTCCGACTGAGCCGCAGGCGTCGCACTGAAGATGCGCAGTCGTTACCTCAGCGACAAAGATCTCCTGAAGGCCGCCTGCAGCGGCGTCGCCATCAAGGACGAAGTCCAAATCGTTCGCCGTCATTGCCGCTCTCCACTAGTAGGTCCGAACCGCTCCGTCTTTGTCGTATGCGCAGTGTGCCCAAGCTCGACAAATAAGGCCGACACATGTTCAACGAAGGAAGGTGGGGAGCAGACACAAATCTTTGAATTTCGGTCGGGAGGAAGGCACACATCCGCCAACATCGACCCGTCAACCCTTCGCGAATAGCCCATCCATCCCATAGGCTGTTTTCTCGTCGGCGTGCCGATGACACAGAGCCCACAATCGCGGCGCGTCATCGCGGCAAGCTCGCTTCGGTAAATGACACTTTCCACGTTCTTGAATGAATCCAACAGCGTCGCAGGAGCGCGCGCGGTCCGCTTCTGGCGGTGACGTAGCATTGCCATGAGGGCGCCAAGCCCGTTCCGGCTCCGATGAAGCAGACAGGAGCTCCCACGGCCACTGTGCACACGAAGTAGCCCCCGAACGGCCCCCCGCAATTCGAACCGGTCGCCGCAGCGAAGCTCATCAACCAGGTAGTGAGAAACCTCGCCGTTCTCCACACGCTCCACTGTCAAGGAGATAAATCCGTCCTCTGGGGGCGAGACAATCGAATAGCTGCGATGCGCTGGTATCTGTTGGCGGACCTCAACATGTCGCCGCGGCAGGTGTCCCTGCCATCCGGCAATCTCAAGCAGAAGGCTTTTGATGCGCGACGATTCGGCGATGACTTCCGCACTTTGCCTCGGCGCCACTCAAGCTTCCGTGCGGGGCGAAAGCGCGGTTCAATCGCCGTCATATCTCTGCTCCTTCCACGGATCGCCGTGGTTGTGATAGCCGAGCGACTCCCAGAAGCCATGTTCGTCCTCTTCCATGAACCTCAATCTCTGTACCCATTTGGCGCTCTTCCAAAAGTAGAGGTTTGGGACGAGCAACCGGGCTGGACCGCCGTGCGCGGGCGGGATCGGCGAACCATCGTAGCGAGTCGCGATCATGCCCTTACCGTCTATGAGTTCTGCTACAGGGACGTTTGCTGTGTAGCCGCCGTGACAGTGCGCCATGATGTAAGGAAAAGGCGCCTCCTTGAGGTCCACTGCATTCAGCAAATCGTCGAAACTCACCCCTTGCCAGATCGTATCGAGCTTCGACCATCCTGTGACACAATGAATGTCCGTTTTGATTGTGATCTGGGGAAGCGCTCCGAATTCAGCCCAAGTCCACTCGCCGAGCATCCATCCGTTAAGGTGAAGCGCAAAAGTCCAGTCTTCGAGTTTGATTTGCTGAGTCGGACCTGTTGAAATAACCGGCATATCCTTGGTTACAAACTGTCCGGGGGGTACGCGACCGCGCAGAGTCTGCTCTTGGTGTCTCGACCTGAAGCCGCGAGAGATTGGGGGGTCGTCCATGCGTCAGCGCCTTTGCGTGTTTTCACTCCTGCGCGCCTCCGATTAGGCACCGTCGACGTGCGCTTCGCGCTGATGAGGCGCGGACCCATTAAACGCAGAGATATTTCTGAGTTGAAATGCCTATTGGCGATCGATCCAATACGCTCCGTCTATAGCGTTCCGGCCCTCATGGGGTGCACGCGCTCGTCCGTATCTACGCTCCAGAGGGGCAATCGGCAGCGCGACGCGGTCGTGGGCAGGCGCCAAAAATACCATTGCCCATTTCTGCAGCGCATCGCATTTGCCACGCCTTCGGCGCTCGATCCATCCGAGAGTTACGCAGCAAAATCCTCGTCGCACGTCTCGCTCTGTGAATCGAGTACCCGTTCGGGTCGTTTTCCGAACCATGTCTTCCGCATCGCTTCGCGCACCAGCGAGCCGACCGCAGGCGAATACCGACGCCCTCTCACGCTCACGAGGCCGACTTCTCGCCAAAATTCGGGACGGACGATCGGCAAACCAATTACGTCGGGGTGTTTGACCGAATGAGCCGGCATGAATGCAAAGCCCAACCCGGCAGCGACCATAGCCAAAGTCCAGTCGTCACGCTCGCTCCAATAGACAGGATTGCAGGTAACTCCTTTCTGCTGGAGGATCTCGTCAGCGTATCCGGCGAACTCGCAGTTGACGCGGTGAATATAGCATTCGCCATTCATTTCTTCCGTGGGGAAGGCTCCCGTTTCGGCGAGACGATGATCGCGGTGAACGGCAAGGACCATCTGCTCACGAAACAGAGAAATCGAGTGAATGCGTTCGTCAGGCTCCTTGCCTGGTAAGGCGTAAATGGCGACCTCGAGATCGCCACTCAAAAGCCGCGCACGCAAGTCCTTGGCGTTGGCGTCACAAAGTTTCAACTCGACGTCCGGATGCCGAGTGCGGATATTGCCGATCAGATCGACGATCTCGTCGGGCGAGATCGTAGTCATGATCCCCAGTTTGAGCGGCCACTTTTTCGCAAACCCTCGAGACAAACGCTTCACCAAACTCGACTGATCGTAAACAGACTGGAGGTATGGACGCGCCATGTGGCCAAGGTCTGTCAGACGGATCGAGTCGCGCTCGCGGTGAAAGAGCAATCCGCCAAGCTCCTCCTCGAGAAGCTTGATCGCGCGTGACAACGAGGGCTGCGTCACATTGCACCGCTCGCTTGCTCGGGTGAAATTCAGCTCCTCGGTAACTGCGAGGAAATAACGAACCTGATGCATTTCCATGACGATCTCGCTGACATCCGTAGCTTAGATGCACATTAGACAATCAACCGATTGTTCATGTCCGCCCATTCGCTTTAGTCCGTTAAGTGTTCATACTCAGGACAAAAGGGGCTGCGCGGACGCGCGCGGGTCGTTCGCGACCTCATCGAGACTGTCGAGACCCGCTTGCAGGCAGCCGTCCTGAGTTTGGGCCGCCGAAGCGTCGCTTCAATCAACACGGGTCGCCGGTCCGTCGACACTCCAGCGCGTTCATCCCGAATGCTTCGCCATGAACTCGAGAATGAGCCATGCGATATCGTCATTCGCTTCATCCAATGCAAAATGGCCGGCGTCGAGCAGATGGATTTCCGCATCCGGTAGATCTCGTCTGAATGCCTCCGCGCCGGCCGCGATGAATGACGGATCGTGCGCCCCCCACGCCACAAGCGTCGGCGGCCGGTGTTCGTGCAGCCAGGCCTGCCACTGCGGATACGAGGCGACGTTGGTCCGGTAGTCGTAGAGCAGCTCGGCCTGGATTTCACGCTGCCCCGGCCTTGAAAGGTGGGCATATTCGTCAGTCCAGGTATCCGGGTTGAAGCGCTCCGGATGTGCGGTCCCCGCGATGTGCCGCTGCTTCGTCGCCTCGAACGATAAAAAGGTGTCGACGACCTCGGGGTGCGCTTTCGGATCGGCCCAATACTCCGCGATTTTGGCCCACTTGGCGCCGAGTCCCTCTTTATAAGCATTGCCGTTTTGGATGATGAGCGCATGCAGCCGCTCAGGGTGAGCCCGCATCATCCGGAAACCGACCGGCGCGCCATAATCGTGGATGTAGAGCGAATAGCTTTTGATACTGAGCGCATCGAGTAGGTCGCCGGTGGTCTTTGCGAGATGATCGAAAGTGTAGCTGTAGGATGCCGGCGGCGGGCTGTCGCTCTGACCAAAACCCGGAAAGTCTGGGGCGACCAAATGATAGCGGGTCGCCAGCAGCGGAATGAGCGTGTCGAACTCGCGGGACGACGACGGAAAACCGTGCAGCAGGACGATGGTCGGGGCGTCTCTCGGCCCAGCTTCACGATAGAAGATGCCGACCCCGTCGATCTGGGCCGTGCGATAGGTCGTCGTGGCAGTCGTCGATGTCAGCGGCGCGCCTAGCGCACCATAAGGTACCGCGAAGACTGCCGCGGCAGCCAGAAGATTACGGATTTTCACGACGGTTCTCCTTGCAAGCAGGATATGACGACCTCAAGGGTTGACAAACGGAGATCGGCCAGGCCGGGACGGTTCTGAGGCGGAGCGAGCGGCCAACGAAACCTGCGGTCTACCCATATGGCCGTTCCGCTGTTGGGACTCTCAAAGGACCTTCGTTTCTCCGCGATCGACCCGCATCGCCGTGCCCGTGACCCGTTGGCTTTCAGGCGCGAATAGAAAGGAGATAGCGTTGGCGATATCATCGGGTCGCCCGTAGCGGACAATGCCGACCTCGGCGGCCAATCGCTCGGTCGCCGCGTCGAGCTCCAGCGCGTGAGCCTCACCAGCCTCCGGCTCGCGTGGATCTCGCGCGAGGATCAAGGGCTCGGCGCCGTCCGGTCGTTTCGCATCGGCGGTTGCGGCCAGCGTATCGGCGGTGCGCGCCACGATCGCCACGGCGCCGAAGTTGCGGGCCAGGCGGATGGCGGTGGCGCGTCCGATTCCTCGGCTCGCGCCCGTGACGATCGCGACGCGGCTCATGACCGGCGCGCCTCGGCAATGGCCAGCGTATCGATGTACTGGCGGAAGCGCGTGATCTTGCCGTCCTTGATGGTCCAGACATGGGCATAGCGAGCGGCGGCCTTCTTGCCCGTCGAGCCATGGACGCCGGTGAAATCGCCGAGCGATACGACGGTGTCGCCGTCGTTGATGAACTCCGTCGGGACGAGGGCGAAGCTCGACCACTCCGCCATGAGCGGCTTGAACAGGCCCTCCGCTACGCGCTCGGGGCCGCGGCCGTCGACCCGGTAGTGCCACATCGTGATCCACTCGATGTCGGGCGCCATCAGGCCCAACGCGCCGGGAGCGTCGCCCGAGGCGAGCTTGCCGTAGAAGCTGCGAACGATGTCGGTGGGCGTGTTCATTGTCGGTCTCCTTCAGGTATGGCAGCGGGCGGGCGACTGCTCAGGGGGCAAAACGGAAAATCCGGGCGCCAGCGGCGCCCTCACGGCGGCATCAGCCGATGTGCTTGGCGAGAAAGTCGCGCATCGCTGCGCCGATCTCGCATGCGTGCGTCTCCAGCGCGAAGTGGCCGCTGTCGACGAAGCGGATGTCGGCCGAGGGCACGTCCCGCTTGAACGCCTCGGCGCCGGGCGGAATGAAGAACGGGTCGTTCCTGCCCCATACAGCCAGGACGGGCGGCTGATGCTGGCGCAAATAGGCCTGGATCGTGTCGTAGAGGGCGACGTTCGACTGGTAGTCGAGCAGGAGGTCGAGCTGGATCTCGTCGTTGCCCGGCCGCGCCAGATAGAAGTCGTCCAGATTGCGACCGTCGGGCGAAACCAGACTGGGATCGGCCACGCCATGCGTGTACTGGAACAGCGTCGTCTGCGGCGCTAGGAAGCCGCGTAGCGCGTCGCGATTGGCCTGCGTCGGCCCCTTCCAGTAGGCCTGAACCGGCGCGAAGGCTTCCGACACGCCCTCGAGATAGGTGTTGCCGTTCTGGGTGACGATGGCGCTGATGCGCTCGGGATGCTTCACCGCCAGGCGGAAGCCGACCGGCGCACCATAGTCGAAGACGTAGACCGCGAACCTGTCGAGCCCGAGGACTTCGGTGAAGCGGCCGACCACGTTCGCGATGTTCTCGAAGGTGTAGGCGAATTGGTCTCGCCCCGCCTGCCCGGTCATACCGAAGCCCGGAAGGTCGGGCGCCACCAGATGGTAGCGGCTGGCCAGTTCCGGAATCAGATCCCGGAACATATGGCTTGCGCTCGGGAAGCCATGAAGCAGAAGGACGGCGGGACGAGCGGGATCGCCCGCCTCGCGGTAGAAGACTTTGAGGCCGTCGACATCGGCGGTCTTGAAACGGACGGACATGGCAGGTCTCCGTGGTTGAGGGCGTAAGAAGGGGTTCGCCGACGCGCGCGAACGCGTCTTCGTTGGTGCGCTTAGGTTCGTCCGATCAGGCGCCTTTGCGAGCGGCTATTCTTGGGAAGTCGATGTCCGTTTTCAGCGCGTTGTTGATCATGTTGGCGAAAAAATTGATCGCGACATTGGCGATGACCTCGACAATGTCCGCGTCCGAATAGCCGGCTTGCTTCATCGTCTGGACGTCCGCTTCGCTGACCTGGCCACGCTCGCGGGCGAGCTTGGTGGCAAAGCGTACGGCCGCGTCCGCCTTGATGTCGTTCGACGCGCCGCTCCGATTTGCCGTGATCTCCGCGTCATCGAGCATCGCGGCCTTGCGGACGCGGTGGGTCTGCGCCGACAGGCAATAGTCGCTGCCATTCGCCTCGGCGACGGCCAATGCAATGCGCTCGCGGGTGAGGGAGTCCACTTCACCCTTGTCGAGGGCAGTGTAGAAGCCAAGAAAGGCCTCCAAAGCTGCAGGACTGTTCGCGATGATCCGGTACATGTTCGGCACGGCGCCGAGCCGGCTCTTCACGCCTGCAAGCAACGCCTGCGACTCTGCAGGTATGTGCTCGAAGGCCGGGACCGGAATTCGTGACATCGGCCTTTGCTCCTGATCGGTTGAGCCGCGACCGGCTGCTGAGGTGGCATATTACCTTCCGCAAAACGGCAGTAGTCGTTAGTGTTGGAAGCCAGACTTCCGCAATACGAGGCCGGATGGATCGGTTTGAGGCGATGCGCACCCTGGTCGCCGCGGTTGACGGCGGTAGCCTGTCTGCCGCGTCGCGAACATTGTCCGTGCCGCTGCCGACGGTGAGCCGCCGGGTGTCCGATCTTGAAGCGCACTTAGGATCGCAATTGGTGGTGCGCACCAGCCGCAAGCTATTGCTGACCGAAGCCGGCACGGCTTTCGTCACATCAGCGCGTCGCATTCTGGAGGAGCTAGCCGAGGCAGAGCGGGCGGCGTCGGGAGAATATCGCGCGCCGCGTGGCGAGCTATTGGTTACAGCGCCGATCGCGTTCGGCGCGCTGAACGTAGCGCCGGTCGTTCACGACTTCCTTGGGGCCTATCCGGAGGTCACGGTCCGGCTCGTCCTGTCCGATGGGGTCATCGATCTGGTCGAGAACCACATAGACGTTGCTGTGAGGATCGGACGCCTACCGGACAGCGCTCTGGTTGCGCGGCGAGTCGGCGAGATCAGGTGGGTGGTGTGCGCCAGCCCGGACTATCTCCGCCGGCGTGGCGAGCCGCGTGCCCCTGCCGACCTCCAAGGTCATGACTGCATCGCGCTCGAAGGGCTGCAACGCTATCGCGATTGGGGTTTCGCAAGCGAAGGGGCAACCAACCAGCTCTCGGTCACCCCCCGTTTTTCGGTCAATACAGCGGAAGGGGTGATTGGTGGGGCTGTCGCCGGGCTCGGAGTCGCGCGGGTGATGTCGTATCAAGCAGCGGCAAGCGTTCGTGATGGAACGCTGGTGCCGATAATGGCTGACTGGACGCCGTCGCCATTGCCTGTGCAGCTCGTGCATGCCGCACATCCGCAACAGCCGCTGAAGCTACGCGCCTTCTTGGATTTCGTCGCGCCCCGGCTCCAAGAAGGACTCCGCATTATCGCGGAGCAGTTCAAATCGAACGGACTTGCCGCTATCGGATAGGGTTCCGCGCCCAATACGTTTGCTTGGGCTATATCGGCACACGCGCGGCGACGGCCGATCATCTCAGGTCTGATCGAGGCGTCCTCAACAGAGGGCAAGGCGGTGATCGCCGTCCAACGATCTTGGGATTGGCCTCCCTCGTCATTGTGGGCTTATCGCTAGCGCGGTCGCGGTCTTTGCGCCCGACCGGGACGCCGGGTTCATGCGCTCGCTCGTCCACGGGTTTGGCTGGGGGATCGGGCGCGAGGTTGCTCATAGCATGTTTGGTCATCATCATTGGTGGGACATGTCGGTCAGCCGCTCTCGATAGCCGAGTCGAGCTCGGCCATCAGACCACAACAGGCCTCGCTGGGATCGCCCTCGAACGGGCGCCTGGATGGGCGGGAGCGCCGCCATTGCGGCATTAGACCCGAGTTAATCCTGCTATAGACTACAACTATCGCATCGATTGCGAACAGGCATTTCACTTCGAAACGATCCGCGCCTATTGCGGCGCACAAGGCGTCGGCTGCCCAGACATAGCATGGAGCTTGCGCGCTGATTTTCAAGTCATTCGAAAAGCGAGGATAACGAGATGAAGGCCGTAATTTTTACTACAGTGTTGATGCTGTCTTGTTCAGCGGCGACGTTTGCCGCGGCGGCGTCCGAAGGCAGTGCGCTGAGAGAGGCAAGAGCGCTTCTAACCGCCGAAGGGATGGAATCGGAGCGGCCGCCATACCATCCAGGCCACGGGGTCAACTTTAATCCCAGCGACCATGTCTTCATCAAGAGCGCATTGGCAATCGATTTCGCCTATCGAAACGCGAGCGTGACGCTGCCGTTGTTCCGCGGGCTGTCGCCGGAGGGGCAAGATGTTTTCTACATCGTCACGGACGCATCCGATTTTGAGGTCGCGCACCGCATGGGCGTCAATTACGCCCCCAAGCTTGCGGAGGCGGTTGGTTCTCCTGGCGTGCAGGATGTCACGCTCGAAGACGGGATCATGAAGTTTGCCGGCAAAGTAGATTTCTCCCCAGAGTATAAGGTCGTGCCGGGCGACCCGCCGGGCTACTTCCCGCCCAAAGTTGCCAACCCCGGGGCCGTCGCAGACGACAAATGGTCATCCATCGTCGTGCTGCCGAGCGGACTCGTGCTGAACGCACAGATCGTGGCGAACGCCTCGGGGCACCACCTCCGCGTGAAATCCATTGACACCGAGGCGCGCACGGTCACGCTGTCGATCTTGGACGGGGTTCAGGGCGGCAACCAATACTTCTATCATCTCGTCACCGACGCGTCGGTCCCCATTGCGGCAGTGCTAGAGAAAGGCGTCGTCGCGCCGCGGCTCGCGAAACTTCCCGAGTTCGGCAAGTCTCTGCCCGGAGAAAAGTCCGCCCTGCTCGGTTTCTCACCGGTCCTCAACGGACGCACCGACAAGGGCTCAGGAGAGGACCAAGGCTTCTCAACCGCGCTCGCCAACGGCGGGGTCGATCCGATCAACGTCTTTCCGATCGGTCCGGATAACGACAATCCCTCGCGTGAGAACAACTACAGCCCGCTATGGGATGCTCATGTGAGCATGTGGACGCAGGCAGCCATCGATGGCGGCAAGGTGCATCGCATCCACTCGATGGACGAGCAGAAGTCGCTTATCCGCGAAGGGCTCCTGACCAGCGCTTCGATCAGTCCGCCGGGGCCGGGCAACCCCTATGTCGGGGGTCTGCGGCCGACCGACGCCATCATCAATTGTCCGGTGATTGCGCAACCGGATCTGCCGCCGCAATAACAAGAGTCGTGTCGGTCCTGCCCATCCTGTTTGGGCAGGGCCGACGTTTTCGAAGCGCCTGTGATGTTGGAGTGGTGAAGACAGGCCAGACGGGACGTTGTGCTTCATAAGCGATCGGACGAGCCGCAAGCCTGTCTGAGATGTTTTGCGCCTTCGCCGAAAAGCTCGGTGGGGAAGCCGGCGAGGCTCCGGCGAAGATATCCGCCTCTTGTGACGAACGAAAGGGGCCCGCCTCGCCCGATCAACCAACCTGCTCGCTCTCAGTCCATTGGCGCACGGCTAGCGCACGGTCGTTCGACCACGTTCCCAACATCGCTTCGTGTACGAGAGCGCCTACGGCTGGCGAGTGTGGGCGCCCACGCACCGTCACCAGGCTCACTTCGCGCCAGAACTCCGGGTCCACGAGCGGTTTCGCGACCACGCCATGTTGACGCGCGGAGCGTTCTGGCATGAAGGAATAGCCCATCCCCGCGGCTGCCATCGCTAGAATCCAATCGTCGCGATCGCTGGAATAGACGATCTTATTGAAAAGGCCCTGCTGATTGAACACAGTTCGAGCAAAGTCGCCGTATTCGCAATTCGTACGTCGCAGGTACGGAGTTCCGATCAGATCCGGCACCCTCACCTCGTTCAGCTTAGCCAGCGCATGGCCCTCCGCGACCGCGACGACGAACCGTTCACGAAACAGCGGCAAATAGTGAAAGCGAGGATCCCGCTCTTCTCCGGCCTTGCAGAAAATCGCGACTTCGAGTTCACCATTACGGAGATCGTCGTCTATCTTGGACGCCGCGGCGTCACCAATCTCAAGCTGGATGCCGGGGTGACGGGTCCGAACATTGCCGAGCAGCGAAACGAGATCTGTCGGCGCGATCGTGCACATGATTCCGAGCTTAAGACGTGTCGCTTCGAGTTCCCTAAAGCTTTGAGCTTGCTGCGCGGCGGCCTGCGCCTGGTTGAAGACCTCGTCGAGATGGGGCCTTACGATGCGGCCCAATTCGGAGAGGTGGGTGTTTGACCGCTCTCGATGGAACAGGGCGCCGCCAAACTCCTCTTCGAGATTTTTGATTGAGCGCGTAAGCGAGGGCTGCGAAACCTTGCAGCGCTCCGCGGCGCGGGTGAAGTTTAACTCATCACAAAGCGCACGGAAGTAGACGATCTGCTGCATTTCCATGGACGAGGTCTTTCACAGAAGCATGGCGGCGGGCGCTCGGTCCAACCATGTTAATACCTCGAAACGGTGCGGCCAAAGTAGAGTAGGACAAACATCGACCCTTCCCAGTCGAGGCGGCCACCGCCAAACGCACATGATCTTGAAAAACCGGCCTTTATGTATCAGCGCCTGCCACCGGTGCGCACACCAAACGGCGTGTGTTCAGCGCGAATGTGTATGGCCGTCTTTTAGGGCAGCTCATCGTCTGCTGCGGCGAGACCGATGTGAGCTTGCAAAATCACATAGTCTGTCTTGGATGCGAGAGCGACGTGACACGCCTCGCAGGTGTCCTTCGGCCGCAATGAAGCGGTAGGATTGTAAGGCAGAGGCTTGTGACCGAAACTGAAATATCCCCAATGGCCTGGAGCGTCGCTGAAGCGCTTGTCGTCTTTCACCATCACGCCAAGGCCAGCGAACCCGCTTTCGAAGATGCCGGCGCCTATTGGAGAACTACAAAGAAAGGTCGCCGAGTCGCAGCCCTGACCAACACGCACCGCGCTGAACTCTTTGACGATTTGCGTCCCGTCCGGCCACCGACCCGTTCTGCGGAACCGCGTGTAGGCGCGCGGCTCCACATAAGCGTTGAAGATCTCAGGTGTTTTGGTCACTTGGCCATCGAGAATGTTGATCCCGATCGGCTTGAGCCGTGTCCCGATGTGAACCCAATGCCGATATCCTCGCGGCAGGTTCAATGAACCGTGAGCATCGAAAGACGCTAAGGTCGCAGACCCGGGATTCTCCGATCGCGCCGCCGTCACGAGGCCTGCAGCCGTCACAACCGTCAACCCTGTGATGACGAAGGTGCTCCATTGTTTCATCAGTACGCCTTCGGACGAGCTTGGGCTGGCATGACGCCCTTTTGCTCATCGTTCGAATAAGGGGCGCCAAAATAAGGAAACTCGGATCGAATGCGCCTCACGTCGGGTCTGACGCCGTCGCCCAAGGCGGTATTGGTAGCGAGAGTCAGAACAACATCCATGACATCGTCGGGAAGCCCGCGGCCATTGATTCCGACAAAATCAAAGGAGGCCGCCGTGCCGAGTTCATAGGGCAAGGTAGTCGGGCAGACCCTTTCAATCAGTCGCTTGGCGTAATCCTGCGGATCGTCCGCGGAGCCGGCAAGGCCGGTCAGTATGGCCGCGACCTTTCCGATTTGGCTTGCGAACTGGGCAAGATCAGCAGCCGGCGTCGCCCGATTGTAGGCCTCATGCATATCCTCATCGGGCATGAACACATGCGTTATTAGGGGTAAACCCCAGCGCGACACCTGAACTTCCGGCGCGTGGCCGATAAGCGAAGCCGTAGCCCAGGATCGAACACACCCCTTCCCGATCATCGGCGTTGGGACTTCGAGGACGATAGCGCTGACATTCCGGCGCTCGAACAGGTTCTTGCGATTGAGAAAGGCATCGGGATCGAACCGGTGATCTTGGAACGCCGCGGTGCGGAAACGCGCCAGCGCAACTCCGTCGCCTGCAAACAAGTCGGGCGCGAGACCGGCAAATACGCGAACGCCAGCGGCGGCATCAATCGTCGCGTCGGTTTGGCCAGTCGCAATGAGATCGCCATCTAGCCCCTTCGTAGCTGAACCGCCGACGGACCGTCGGACCTCGAGGGACTGCACATGCCGACTCTCGTCTTGAGCGCTGTGCTCGGCCTCGCCGAAGCGCAGTTTGAAGGTCAGTTCTTCGCGCGCGTCGCCATCCAAATCGAAACGGAAGGCGTACAGTGCCTCCTCTCTGAAAGACTCTGGCGCTGAAAGTCCCGCATCGGGATTGACCGTTAGGGCCATCACCGTTGTACCCGGCGCCCCATCAAAGAGGTAGAAATCACAGATATTGATGCGCGGATCTTCGCGCGCGGTTGGCGTATCGAAGTGATGGGACATCGGTCACATCCTTTGGTGGGCTGGGGCAAGACGGCGCAGCCGACACATGGTCGGCAGATACTCCGTTTCCTGGAAAACAAGTGACTTTCCAAGGTATGAACACGATAGTTGTACGCTATAGGCCTCGACCTTCTCGCGACGCGTAGATGAGTTTATTGAGCGCGTCTCGTCACTCGGCCGCCGCGACCCGAATGCTATTGCGAGGGTAGCGTCTTCGAGTTTCGGCCTGGCGTAGGAGGCCGCTTTGTTCACACCGCTCGACGACGTCGCCCACGTCATCCAGACTGCCTTGACGCCCGCCTTCCTCCTGGCGGCCTTGGCTGGTCTGCTTGGCGTCTTCGCAAGCCGGCTCGACGGTGTCGCCGACCGGGTTGCGCAGCTGTCCCGTAAGATGCGAACCGACGAGGATGCGCATGATTACTGTACGCTTGAGCTTACGCGCCTGCATCACCGATCGAAACTTCTCGATGCGGCGGTGTTGCTGGGTGCAATCGGAGGGGGGTTGAGCTGCGTGGCGGCGCTGCTCTTATTCATCGGAGGCTTCGGACGATCGATCGCCGCCGCCAACGTGCTTCTCGCAGCTTTCGGCCTAGCGCTCATTCTGACGATCGGCTCGATAGCCGCATTTGTAGGCGAAATGACGCTGTCGAGTCGCGCAATTCGCGCTGAGATTTCCGCTCGGCAGCCGCACGAAAGTTCAGAGGGGCTGTCCGAGGGATAGCAGCCGTGCGGCAACAAACGAGGCAAGAACCCTTATCCTGAAACCGCTTACAAGTTTGTGGTCGCCAACGCTGCATCCTTGAGCTTGCGCTGCAACTTGAAAGCCTAGGCAACGCCGGTAGAGGCTCGATTTGACCAGTTCGACGCGCGTTCGAGAACGACCGCTAGTTGCACGTTGCTGCCGTCCGCTGCGTCGGGCATCGTACGGCAGGAAGCCGCCCAAAGCGGTCACCCTAGAGGCTTGGGCCGCGCCGAGGGGGCTGGCGCCGGCGGTTCGGGCCGAACGGAAGCCTCCGTCCCAGCGACAGGCGCGCCCTTGATCGCCGTCGCCATCGCCCTGGCATGGTCGACGAGCACGCCGGCAGCGCGTTTTAATTGCTCGTCGATCGTTTGCATCAGCGCCACGAGGGCGTCGCGCTGCTGCTCGAAAGCCTGGCGCAGAAGCCCCGCCTGATAGGCGGCTTTCATCTCGCCGCCAAGATCCGGCCGCTCCTCGGCGACCTTCTCGATCCGATTGTGGTTGGACAGCCCAATCTCGACGGCTCGGTCGTGCTGCCGGCGCGCTTTGCCGGCGATGTCGAGCGCGAGCGCCTTGTAAGGTTTTTCCGACGCGTTCTTGGCGACCTCTTTCCAAAGATCGTCCTCGGTCGTCGGCGTGACATCGCCGAGCGCTCGGGACCGCTGAACCGCGGCGTGGACGGCCGCCTTTGAAATCAGGGTATGCGTCCGGCCAGTGGCGCGGCTTTCGGCGGTATAGGTCTTGAAGGCCGAGGTGGCCGCGGTCCCATACGGCAGGGCATTGATGTGCTCGCCCTTGGTGCTCATGCCCTGCGCGGCGTCGATCGTGAAGGCGTGGCCGAAGCCAAGCAGGAGCCTCCCGGTCTTCGGGTCCGACAGCCGCTTCCAGTCGATCTCGGCCGTCTGACCGCGCGCGTTGCGAAGAGCGAGACCAGCGGCTGTCTTTCGGACCACCTCGACGATGTCGCCGTTGTTGCCGATCGTGGCGCGCTTGCCGTCGATCTCGGCGACGGTTTTCCGGTACATGCGCAGCCGATCTCCGGTCGCGATGGGCAGGTCGAAGAATTCTCGCTTCTCGGAGCGATAGACGACCGCCTTGTAGGTCGCCTCGTCGGTCCCGATCTCGCCGCGCGCTTTGAGACGCTCGCGGATCGCCCGGCTGATGTCGGCCGCCTCGGCGTTGGTGAGCGTGGTGATCGTCACCCCGTAGCTCGGGTCTTGGGATTTGAGCGCGTCGTGACGTTCGATGTAGAGGTCGGCGATCTGCCGCACCACCTGGTCGGTGTCGCCCTCAAGGAACCTCGCCGTTCCGTCCTCGCGCTTCATCGCGAGGGCTGCTTCCGCCTTGCCGTCGCGGAAGAGGGCGGCGATCTTGCGGTCGCGGTCGTTCTTCTGGCGGACAGCGGTCAGCACCTCGGGCATGGCGGACTTCGGCAGAACGCGTTTCAGGAGCGCGATCGTGTCGCCGGCCTCGATCGACTGCACCTGTTCCCGGTCGCCGAGCATCTTGATGGTCATGCCGGTTTTGGCCTGCAGCTCGAGGAGCTTCAGCATCGGGCGGGGACCGATCTGGCTGATTTCATCGACGATAAGGACGGTGTTCTCGCCCGCGAAGAATTCTCCTGTGTCGATCGCGTTGAGGAGCGGCTGGAGCGCGATCGTCTCGTCGGCGCCGGCCTCCTGGAGGACGTCGGCCTGCCGCCAGGCTGTCGACATGCCGATTACCGTTCGGCCTTCGCCGCGCCAGGCGTCGACCAGCGGCTTTAGAAGCGTCGTTTTGCCGGAGCCGGCGACCCCGGTCAGGAGTGATAGTTTTCCGCCGGCGCCCAGCGCATGGATGGCGGCGAGCTGCTCTTTCGAGAACCGGACGCCGGCGTCGTCGGCTTCGACCCGTCCGATCGCCGCGCGGATCGCCGCGTCGCAGAGGTTGGCCGAGCGGTCGCGGGCGGCCGCGCGCGACATTTCGGCGACGCTCTGCTCGGTCCGGAGTTGCTCGGTGTGGCTGATCCGCTCCTTGCCTTCGTGCACGCCGAAGATGAGCGTGACCGCCTTGCCGTGGTGGACGAAGCCGCGTGTCTCGATGAGGCTTACGACCGCGTCGACGTCGTCTCGTCCGCCCGCGGCTCCTGTCTCGATCAGGCCGCGCGCCGCATGAACCCGCAGGCGCTCAGCGTCGAGGACGGCTTTCAACTGGAATTCCGCCGAGAGCGATCCAGAGGCGGAGGCGTAAGCCGCCTCGCGCCGCTGGTCGAACGTACGCTCAACTGGCGGCGTCGCGCTGAGAACGGAGGTTGGCGTCCATCTGAGCTCCGCGACCTGCTCGCGCCAGACCGCGTGCGCTTCCTCCTTGGTCTTGCCGAGCCGCCCCGCGGCGCTCGCCTCATGCAGCATCTGTTTCTTGCGCTCGAGCGAGAGTTCGTCCCAGTCCATCGCGTGTTCACGGGCGTAGCGCTGCGCGTCGCCGACCACCTGCCGGTCGCGCTTGGAGAACATCAGAACGGCGCTCTCGGGGATGTCGAGGGCGACAGCCGCCTCGCCGCCGGCGTCGAGGCCGATCCTCAGTCCAAGCGCGCGTAGGCGGTCGGCGAGGCGCGCCTGAAAGAAGGCTCCGTATTCAGGGACCTTGTGGGCGGTCAGCGCCTTCGAGTCGATCGAGCCGACCCGGCCGTCGTCGGTGACAACGAGATTCGGAATGAAATTGTGCAGATGGTAGTGCGGATCGCCGGCGATCGGCGCGTCGAGAAGGTAGGTCGCGCCGTCCGGCCCGTTCTGGACGGCGACGGTCGGCCGCGCCGCGTCGTGGGCGAACGTCACCCAGCCGATCTCGCCTGCCTCCGCGCCCTTTTCTCCCGCATGCCCCTTTCGGGCGAAGCCGAGGTCGTGGGCGGCGTAGCGAAGCGCGTCGTCGCTCGCGGCGTTAATGGCGTTGCGGATCATCTGCCGCTCCGCCTCGGTCGGGGCGAACTCGGCCGCCAGAGATACGGATTTGTGCGGGGCGAAGACGAAGTCGAACCCCGAGTTCTTGCGGACATGCTGGCTCCAGTCCTCGCCCGTGTCGGCGCGGCGCGCTTCGAACAGTGCGTCGAGCTGGCCGTCGCGGGGAGCGGCGCGGGCGCTTGCAATGCCGAGCGCCGCCGCAACGCGTGGGTCCATGTCGGGACGCCAGTTCGCCCGCTCGCCGCGGCCTGTATAGTAGGCGGTGAGGCGCTCCCCGGTTTCGAGGTCACGGCCGTCAAGGGCGACGCCATGGACCTTGAGAGACTCGGGTTCCGGCTGGTCCTGGGTCATGTAGGCGCGGATCGCCGCGCCGTCGCTCGCGGCGGAGATCTTCCTGAAATTGAGCACGGGAAATCAGGCGTGTCCGGCGCCGTTGGCGAGAGTGTTGGCGTGGGCTGTGGCGTTCTCCGCCGGGGCGAGGCGCGTCAAGGCGTCGTGGATTTGGCGCAGCAGGGCGGCCATGTCGGATTGCTGGGTCAGGATGCGGGCGAGAAGGTCGGCGAGCGATGGTCCTTCCTGTTCGGGCCGCTCCGGGGTCAGGACCTGGATCATATGGGTGATCTGGCCCGTCAGGGCCTCAAGCTGGCCCTGGAGGGATTGGCCGTTTTCAAGAAGAGCGTCCTGGGCGTGATCCATTTTTTCGAGGAGTTTGCGAACACCGATGAGGTCGTCGGCGATTCGGCTGAGGGTCGCGTCATTAGCGTCGTGGCGGAGGGCCATCAGGATGATCCTTGGGTCGGTCAACTTTGGTCTAGCGTGGCTGGCAAAGAGGCCAGTAAAGCTGGCGCCGCGCCTCGTCCTCTCCAGCTTTCCCATTCATCGTGCTCGCCATCTGCTGGACCGTGCCCGACAGGGACTGCACTTGGTCGCTCAGAGCTTTGACGTTGAAGAGCAGCGCGTTCTGAGCCCGCGCGAGCTTGTTGACGGACGCGCGCAGGCGCTCGAGCTCATCGCTCATTCGGGTCGGGGGAGGCTGGGCAGGGGAGTCGGCGGGCGTCCGCGGGAGGGGAGCGGTCATGGTCGAAAACCTCGGTCTCGTTGGAGAGGAAAGTTTCGCGGCCATCGGCGCGAACGGGAAACGCGGGTGGCATGAGGTCGCCTAAGGCGGGGCTCGGCGACGAGCGCGGCATGATTGACGCGTCAGCCAAGGGGCGCCTTCGCCTTCTCGGTTTCAAGGAACCGGTTGGCGAGCCAGTCCGCGATCTGGAGTTGCTTGGCGAATTGTCGCGCCGACCATTCGCGTCGCGACCAACGCAGGTCGAAGTCCTGCGCGTGCAGGCCCTCCCACGAGGAGGAGAGGCCAGTCACCATGTAACAGAGCACGCGGTGGTTGTGGGCGAGGTAGTCAGAGGGGTTTATGGTGCCGCGGGTCAGATAGCCGATATCGAAGCCCTTGGTGATGACGTCGGATGGCCGGACGCTTGGTCCTCCTTTGCGACCATGCGCACGAGTGTAGTATCGAACTCGAATTCGATGGGAAGGTTCCTTGGGTTCTGGGCCACCGCGCCCATATCTTCGAAAGACATTTTTGGTTCCGTTTGAATGGGTTGTCGCCCGTGGCTGATAGTAGATACGAAGAGCCAGGACAGAGCTTTGTCCGTCGGTCTGGCCAAGGCGGGATTGCTTTGGCCGTGATCCGAGCGTGAGCGTCAGCCGCGCGAACAGGAACTCGAAAGAAGAGGAGTTTAAAAAAGCGGGCCGCTTGGGCTGTCTGGGAACAGCAAAGGCGGCGTGCGAGGGAGGCGAGGTCGTAGAACGCGTGAGGGACGGGGCCTCCGCGATCTGGCGGGGGTAGCGGCGACGGGCGGGAAGCCGGTCTACGGCTTCCCTGAAGCCGATTTTGAGCGCAGTCGACTGAGGAGGGTCTGACCTCAAGCCCTGAGTCGCCCGAATTCTGGGATCGCCGCCGGCGGGCGGGCCCCCGCCCGCGCCGCGGGCGGACCGCACCAAAGGTGCATTGGTCCATGTAGCTAATTTTTGAGCCTTCTGAGTGTCTCCCGGCTGGCCCCTTGCTGTCCCCCAGCTGTCCCCCTGGGGTCTCCTTGATGTCTCCCGTTGATCGCTCATGACATGGCCGAGAGCGCGAGCACGGGCGTCGATACTCGTGATGCATGTGCACGCGAGGCGCGCGCCGAGGATCGCGGATGTCTAAATCCTATGCGCGAATTTTCCGTTTCCTGTTCGCGCGGCTGACCCTGATGCTCGGATCACAGATGCGGCAATCCCGCCGCGAGGGCGCACCGATGACGGGCGATGACGAGAAGGAAGGCGCTAAACGCGTGGAACCGGCGCGTCCGTCCAAGAAATCGACAGAGGAGGTCTTGAAACGCGTCGCGCGGCCAGCGTGGCGGTCGCCGTTGTTTTGGTGGCTGGTTGAGCATCACGACGCGGTGCGACGGGACGAGGCGGAGACTGGACGTGGGGTGCCATGGCGAGAGCTTTGTGTGGACTTCGTCGGGATGGGGATAACGTTGGCTGATGGTCGGCCGGTGAAACCGGCGACAGCCAAAAAAATCTGGCAACGGGTGCGCAAAGAAGTGGTGCGCGTCGAGGAGCGCCGCGCACAGGAACGCGCGGAGCGCGAGGCCCGGCGCTCGGCTGATCCGCGGCAGAACATGCCCTCGCGGTTCACGGGCTCGTTCCCGGCGCCCCTGGCGGATCGTCAGCCGCCTCTGGCGACGACATCGTCGACGGCGAAGCCGCCGGCGATGAACATTCAACGCGGCCTGAAAGCGGGCGTCCCCGCCGCGGTGGGAGGGCCGACCGAAGCCACCCGCATCGGATGGACCACTCCGGCGGCGATGACTTTGACGCCTTCGGATCGGCCGATGCCCGGCGGGCCGGTGCCGATCGGGGGTTGGGAGGAACGCCTCTCCTGGGAGGATGTGACCATTATTCTCGACAATGAGCCGTTTGACCTACGGCTCGTACTCGATCCCGAGAGTCAACGAGACGCGGCGCGACCGTGGCGTCTCGGTGATGTCAGCCCTGAAGACGAAGTCCGATCCTTTCAAGGGTATCTGATTGATCGCTTCAAGAGCTGGCGCAAGGACCGGCGAGGTTATTCCGCCAACCAAATCGACAGAACGTGGAGAAAGTATCTTGGAAAACCTTGAGCAAAATGGGCGGAAGCCTGTGATCATGTTCGTCGTCGGCCGGCAAAGGGTCGGCAAGACGGTGTTCCTGAACGTGCTTGCGCAATATGCCCGCGAGCACGGCGCGGATTTCGAGATTTGGGATGCGGATATCTCGAACGCCAGCAACAATCTGTCCGCGCTGCATCCGGAGGCGAAATCGCCGCCGTCGCGCGACCCCGACCAAGCGAAAGCGTGGCTTGAACGGCAGATTAATCACCTGATGGAAGATCGCGTTGACGCGATGGTCGACGTCGGCGGCGGCGAGACCGCGCTGACACGCGTGATCGCGGAATTGCCGCTCGCCGACAGCCTCGAAGAACAGGGCATCCGGGTTGTTGTCGTGCACATGGTGGGGCCGGATGCCGCGGACCTCGACTATCTGGACAGTTTCGAGGATGGCGGCCTATTCGCCGCGCCGGCGACGCTGGTTGTCCAGAATGCCGGCCTCCTCATGACAGGCGGGATCGACGAGGCTTTCGCCTCGATCTACGACCACAGGACGGTTGGGCGCGTGCGGACGCGCGGCGGGATCGTCGTGCAAATGCCGCGGCTGATCTGCATGAACGAGGTGACGAAGCGACGACTTGGCTTCGTCGAAGCCTACGAAGGCAAGAAAGGAGCGGACGGGACGGCGGTGGCGTTTCTTGATCGCGTCCGGGTTCGGAACTGGTGGACGAAAGAGGTGCCGGGGGCGCTGTTTGCCGAGGTCCCGACGGCATGGTTTCCGGGCTTTCCGGAAACCGCAGCGGCAACGGAGTAGGGTCGGTGGACGCCGAGCGGAATGTTCAGAACGAGGAAGCGCCCGAAGGAAGGGCGCTTCCTTCGGAATTGAGCGGATGGGGTTTCATGAAAAAGCGCGGCGGTCAGGGAGGCGGCGATTGCTTGGGGCGTTGGGACTTCGGTCTCGCGGAGGAGATCGCGAGGGTCGAGCAGGCGGCGCGGGACTGGGGCGTGCATATTGATGCGGTGGAAGGTCGGTTTGTGGGTGCGCTTCTGAAAGCGATTGAGGAGACGGGTAAGACCAATCTTGCGGCGCTCGGCGATCTTGAGGCGCTGTTCGAGAGGGCGCGTCGAGAGGGCGAAGCCGATCGGCGTCGGATCGAACGGATGGTCGAGGCGGGCGTCAACGCGCTCGCGATGGCGCATCAGGCGACTGAGAGAGCCGGTCTTGCGAGCGTCCGCGCCGAAGGGGCGATCGACGACGCGATTGCGCGGATTGCCGCGAAGATGTCGGGCGGGCCTCTGTCGGAAAGCCAGAAATGGTTGGTCTCGAAGCAGAGGGAGCGCAATCGGCGCGAGCCATCGCGACTAGCCGCGTGGGTCGGTGCAGCGGCTTTGGCCGGTTTCATCGGAGGCGGTGGGACAATGAGATGGTGGAGTGCGGGGGAGAGCGCGACCCGCCAGGCTGTGCTGGAGGCGGTCGATCGCTGTCGGGTTCAGCCGAGGATGGTGCGAGCGGCGGATGGCAAAACTGTCGAAATGTGCGGGCTCGCGGATTTGACGACGAACAGGCCGAATTGACCGGGCAGCGTGTGAGGATGAAGGACGGGAAACGATGGCAGGCTGAGTATGCTCAGCGCTTGCGGGAAGCGGGTCTACGGGTTTGCGGAGTAAACGTCTTCGATCCCGAGCGCGTCCAGGACGTCGGCGGCGTTGGCGTTGGGGAGGGAGAACTCGAGGTCGTCGAGTTCGGGCAGGTGGGTGAAGAGGTGACCATTGGCCTTGAGGGGGTTGAAGGAGATGGTCATCGAATGGCTCCAACGGTTGGGCGTCGCAAGGCGCCCGGGAGGGAAGGGGGGCGGGGGCCTTTCGGACCCCCGACCCGTGGGGCGTTAGCCGCCGAAGGCTCCCATCTGGGAGGCGGCGGCCTTCTTCTCGACCGTGGCGTCAGCGGAGGTCTCGTAGGCTTTCCAGTCCTCGCCGGTGAGGTCCCTGTAGGCGTCGATGGCGCCGTGGGCTGCGGCAAGGAGGGCGAAGGCCTGCATCGCCATGTCGGCTGCGAACTCGCGGGTGCGCTGCGCCCTGCTGTCGAGGCCGATCGGGGTCCCGAGTTCGTCGTTGCCGCCGTCGGCGGCGCGGGCGGTGGCGTCGCGGGCCTGACTGACCTTTTCGGAGTAGAAGCGGCCGGCTCCAACTGCTGAGGAGACGAGGGCCCCGACGATGCGCTGGAAGTGCATGGCGGTCGCCTTGTCGTTGAGGGAGCCTTCGAAGGCCTCGGCCATGCGCTTGACGGCGATCGAGTGCTGGGCGCGGATGGCTTCGTATTCGGGGACGATGAGGCCGAAGGCCTGGGCGACGTTTTCCGCGACGCCCTGGTGGGGGCAGAGCTGGACGGCGGTCTGGAAGGTGACGGGGGTGCGGGTTTCGCGCTTGGGGGCGGACTTGGAGCGGACCGTGGCCATTGTCGAAGATCCTTCTCGTCTTGCGCCGTGGGCCGCTGGCCCATCGCCAGCTTGTGTCCCTCGGTGCGGCTGCAAGAAGCCGGCCCGGGCGGCCTGCACCCGGAGCGAAGCGAAGGGCCGCAGCGTCAGCGGAGGACGGCGGAGGGAGGCGATTTTGCTTCGCGAGGAATTCGGCCCCCCTTTCGTAAGAATCTTTTCTTGGCCTTAATTTTTTTGGGAGGCCGAAGGGGAAAATCGTCGAGCGCAGCCGTTGCTGGCCGCCCGGGTTGGGCTTAAGCCGCGCATAACCGAGGGACATGAGCGGGCGATGGGTCTCGTTGCGGCCTTTTTAAGAGCGCGAGACGAGAAGGGTCTTCGGGAATGGCCGTGGCACATAGCCGCGACGCCCGCCCCCAAATGCGAGATCCGCTTTACTCCCCCGATTGGAGGGCGCTGTCTTTGCACTGACTGCTCGAAGCCGTCGCGGACAACGTCGCCCCTGGCGTCGATTTTGGCCCCTTCCCGGATATGGAGCGCGCCGCTCCCACTGAGCGCATGGCCGGGGCCGTGTCGGGTCTTCTCCCTCTTGAAGACAAGGCGACCGCCATGCGCATCCCCAGTTGGTCGGGGAAGCCCTCGACGCCCAGTCGGGGCCGGCCGTTTCTACGCTGATTCGGAAGGTTTCAGGCTTGCGTCGTTACCGTCTGCCGATGGCGGCGATGACGAACACGGGGCCCTAGTACCTAGACTCACTGAATCGCGAAGCTTGGCTTGAGGCGTTTCTGATGGACCTCGGACGCGGTCCATTCGAAGGGCCTTGCGGTCTCGTTGTAGGATTGGATGAAGGTTGCGATATGGGCCTTGAGTTCACCGAGCGAGTTGAAGGAGGCTCCCCGGAGGGCCTTGCCTGCCAGGATCGAGAACCAGATCTCGACCTGATTCAGCCAGGATGCTCGCGTCGGCGTAAAATGGAAATGCACGTTCGGATGGCGTTTCAGCCAGCGATCGTTCTTCGGCTTGTGGGTATTCAGATTGTTGAGGATGACATGAATCGCGCGGCCCTCATGTTGGGCGACGACACGGTTCATGAAGTCGAGAAACTCGACGCGCCGGCGCCGCTTGTACTGGCGGCCCGTCACCTTGCCAGTGGCGATGTCGAAAGCGGCAAAAAGCGTCGTCACGCCATGCCGGATGTAATCGTGCGACTGGCCCGTCAGCGCCCGACCGTTCGGCATTTTCAGGTAACCCTGCGAGCGCTCCAGCGCCTGGATCGATGGCTTCTCGTCGACGGCGAGGACCAGAGCGTTCTCGGGCGGCTTCATGTAAAGGCCGACTACCGCGGCCGCCTTGGCGGCGAACGCGGGATCGTTGCTCTCGCACCAGCTCTTGCGGGCGGCAAGATCAATCTTGTGAGCCCGCAAGAAGCGCCAGACATATTGCACCCCGACGTCGCCGAGGGCCGCGGCGATCAATGGCCCGGTCCAGCGCGCATAGCCGGCGGGAACCGGCTGATCGAGCGCCGCCAGAATGCGTTGGTCGTCGGCCTCCGTATATTTTGGATCGTTGCCGCGCTCGCCGGTTTCGTCGAGGCCGCCAAACCGACGCTCGGCGTAGCGCACCCGCCATTTCGACGCTGTCCCCGTCGTGCAGCCAACCCCCCTGCCGATCGCCCGTGTCGCCAAACCATCCGCCGACAAAAGTACGATCCGCGCCCGCTGCCGAAGCCGGTGTTCGGTCTTTGTCGAGCGCGCCAAGCCCTCAAGCTCGGTCCGCTCCTCATTCGTCAATGTGATCGCGGTCGCCTCAGGGATGCTCTTCATCCACCCATGAATCACGACTCACGCAGCAGCGAAAGTGGGTACTAGACCGGCACGCGGGCCTTGCATATCTCGGCATGTGTTTGCAGCCGTCATCGCGCGGTCTCGCAGGCTGCTTTCCGCGTTGCAGCTCATGCCGCTGTCGATGCCAACCCACAAGGATCACGAGAAAGACGTTGGAGCCGAGGCCTGCCCGAGGCCACGGTCGAGAAGAAGGCTGGCGACGGGGGCATGGTCGTCGATTGTCGCCTCAAGGGGCGGGGGTCCGAAAGGCCTCGGCCCTAACCTCGAAGGTCGTGCGCGCCCTTAGGGTTATACTCAATCAATTCGACTGATTGAGACCCCTAAGCGGACGAACGGCGGATTTCACTAATGGTCCGAACAGTGCAGCGAACGGGCCAAGTCGTCCCTGAGCGCCCCTTCGCGGCCGGTCCCATGAACAGGCGGTCTGCGCCAGAAAACCGTCGAAGGCGCTACGGGAACTCTTGCGCCGGGAGCGACCGTTCCTGAAACAAGCTGCGAACGCGTCAGTTCGACCCTAAGCGGCCGTGCGCCGCGAACAAGACGCGTTGCCGGCTTGGGCTGCGGGCGCCGCAGCCCAAACATAGACGACGAGCGAGCGCATTGGGCGCGCCTTCGCTGCATGACTGTACAAAGACGCGGCGTCAGCCGCTGCGCAACCTCGCCAGCGTCTCCGGGAATCGGCGCGAGAGCGGCGCGGTGACGCTTCCCAGTTCCACCTTGTAATCGCCCGACCCTTCCGGTTTGAGCGCCGTCATCCGTCGAGGGTTCACCAACCACGAGCGATGGGTGCGGACGAAGCCGCGCGGGCCGAGCTCGTTCTCCAATGCCGAGAGCGGCGAGCGCATCAAGAGCTTCCGCCCATCGTCGAGTATGAACTCGACATAATTTCCCGCCGAGACGACGGCGAGGATTTGATCCAGCCGCACGCGGGCTAGTTTGGCGCCGTCGCGGATGTCGAAGGTGGGCGTCGGCGCTGGCGCGTCGATCCGCGATTGTTGTCGCACCAGATGCTCAACCAGTGCGAAGGAGGCGATGAACAACACATAACCGAATGCGTCCTTGGAGAATTCGTATCGGAAATTCGGAAAGAACGCGCCGTAGTCGTACTCTGCGCCGCCGAGCCAATAAATAAGTTTGCGCAAAGCAACGAAGCCCGCGACATGAGCGAGCGAGAATAGTAGCGCCGCGGGAATATGGACCAAGAGCTTCCATCGCGGTCGTACCGCGAGCGGCGCGATACGGTAGGCGATCCAGGCGATCCACAGGAACAGGATGAAGGTGAACCAGCTCGATCCCTCCCAGATGATCGGAGCGACGAGGCCGTATTGCGGCTCCTCGTGACGGAGGGTGATGCCATCGATGGTGGCGACGGCGCCGACCACCACGACGGCGACTGCGTAGCAGTAGCGAAGCGTGCGTCGCGCGATGCGGCTTGTCCCCAAAACTTCGCCGCTCAGCCCAAGCCGCTGCCAGAAGTCACCAATCCGGAGCACATCGTCACCGCGTCCTTCCGTCGGCGGGACGGGTCTGGAAGAACGGTCGCGTTCGGCGGGTGCGGACACGTTCGGTCTCATGTTGTCGAACAATAATCGACGAGGCCAGGAATCGTAAGGTGACATATGCACAGACGAAACATGCTCAAGGGGATGGCGGCCGTCATCGCCCTCCAACCCGATTTCCTCTCGCAGCTCGCGGCCAACGCGGCGACCGCATCCGGGTTCAGCCGCGTGCGGCCTGCCGACCCCGCATGGCCGAACGCCGAAAGCTGGGCCAAGCTCAACGAGGCGGCAGGCGGCAATCTGATCGCGGTTGACGCCCCGTTCGCCGCCTGCGCAACCGATCCCAAGAGCGCCCCTTGCGTGGACGCGCTCGCGAACATCCGCAATCCGTTTTACATCGGCGACCAGCCCGGCGGCACGCAGGTCTCCGGCTGGCTCGACGCCTGGACGCCTGCGCCCAGCGCCTACGCGGTGAAGGCCCGATCGAGCAGCGATGTCGCGGCGGCCGTGAACTTCGCCCGCGACAATCGTCTTCGCCTGGTCGTGAAGGGCGCCGGCCACAGCTATCAGGGCACGTCGAACGCCCCCGACTCGCTCTTGATCTGGACCCGCGCGATGAACGAGGTGACGTTGCATGACGCGTTCACGCCGCGAGGCGGCGAAGGCAAGGCGGCGCCTTGTCCCGCTGTCACCGCCGGGGCCGGGGCCGTGTGGATCGACCTCTACCATGCCGTCACCAGCGAGGGCGGCCGCTATGTGCAAGGCGGCGGCTGCGCCGACACCGGCGTCGCGGGATTGGTTCAAAGCGGCGGCTTCAACAGCTTTTCGAAAGGTTTCGGGACTGCCGCAGCGGGATTGCTGGAGGCCGAGATCGTAACCGCGGACGGCGCGGTGCGGATCGCGAACGCCTATACCAATCCGGACCTGTTCTGGGCGCTAAAGGGGGGCGGCGGCGGCAGCTGGGGCGTGGTCACGCAACTCACGCTGCGCACTCATGACCTGCCCGCGCTCTTCGGTGCCGCGTTGGGCACAATCAGGGCGCAATCGGACGCCGCCTTCCAGCGTCTGATCGCGCATTTCTTGCAATTCTACGCCGAAAATCTCTTCAGCCCGCATTGGGCCGAGCAGATCAGCCTCGGTCCCGACAATACGCTCGAACTGACCATGCTGTCCCAGGGCCTCGACAACGCGCAAGTGGGCTCGGTTTGGCAGGGTTTCTTCGACTGGATAAACGCATCGCCGCAGGATTTTGTCGTCAATAGCCGCCTCTGGGCGGGCGCGTTTCCGGCCCGGCGCTATTGGGATTTCTCGGGCAATCCGTCGCTGGTCGCAGATCGGCGCCCCGGCGCGCCCGACTATCGCGGGTGGTGGCGCGGCGACCAGGATCAGGTCGGTGCGTTCCTGTACGGCTTCGAGTCGCTCTGGCTGCCCGCGTCCTTGCTCTCGGAAGGGGAGCGGCCTCGCCTTTCCGACGCGCTGTTCGCGGCGAGCCGCCTTAAGAAGGTCTACGTGCAGTTCAGCAAGGGACTTGCCGGCGCGTCCGGCGAAGTGATCGCGTCAGCGAGAGATACGGCCACCAATCCGGCTGTGACCGAGGCGTTTGCGCTCGCCGTCATCGCGGATGGCGAAGGTCCGCGCTATTCCGGCCTCGCGCGGCCGGCGCTCGACTTGGCGACGGCGCGAAGGGACGCGCACGCGATCGATCTGGCGACAGCCGAGCTGCGACGGATCGCGCCGGACGGAGGATCCTATGTTTCGGAGAGCAACTATTTCAATTCTTCATGGCAGAATGCGTTCTGGGGATCGAACTATCCGTGCCTGCGCGAGGTCAAGGCGAAGTACGATCCAGATGGCCTGTTCTTCGTGCACCACGGCGTAGGCAGCGAAGAATGGTCCGCGGACGGCTTTGCGAGGCGTTAGGGGGTGTCACCATCGAGCAAGATCCGTTCTTGGCACATCCACTCGTTCAAGGCGCCAAACCGAATGTCCGCCCGCAGCCGCCCCAATAGCCTGCCAGAGCAACGTCAGCTGTTGCGAACCGATGCCCATCGGTGGAACGGTCGTGTCAGGCGGAGATGAGGCGATACCCCGTAACGCCCGATGCCCGGTCTCCGACCGATTCCGGCTGTTCCCTGCGCGACGCCTGTAGGCCCGCTCTCCGCCCAATTGTGACGTCCACGGTTGCGATCAGTTATGTCCGCTTAACGTCGATCCCTGGCGTTCCCGCGCGGCCGTTTGGAGGGCGGGAACCCGCCCAAAGCGGTCGACGCTATAGGAGAGGCGATTGGATGCCGGGTAGCCGATCACGAATGCTTGCTTCGTCGCCGATGGCGGAACGCGGCGCGACGGAACTCGAACAACTTGTTGCCGTTGAAAATTTAGGCTGCAGGGGGCGTCTGTTCGTTATTGTTGTCTTCGACCGGATGGTCCTCGAAGGTGAGGCCTTCGTAGAATTCGACGAGCGGAATCGCGAGGTCGATTTCGGGGAGGGCGAGGGTGTCGCCGTCCCTCAGGACGAGGACGTTCCATCCGTCCGCGGCGCGGATATGAACGGTAGCGCCAATCCGGGCCTGCTCGAGCATCACATAGCGTTGGACCGAAGGCGTCGCCTGATATTCGCGCGCCTTGACGATGCGATCGGCGGCGGCGGTGCTCGGGCTCAACACCTCGAAGATCACGACGGGATTGCGGACGATCTTGAGGGTCGGATCAAGACCGGAGCAAATCACCATTCCGTCCGGATAGCGACTGCTGTTTTCCGCGGCCTGGATCTTGAGGTCGCTGCCGAAGAACTGGCATGGCTTTCCGCGCAACCGGCTTCCGAGCGCCAGCGCAAGATTGCGTTGAATGGCGGCATGGGCGAGGCTTCCGCCAGCCATTGCGACGGGCTCGGAGCCGTCGAATTCGTAGCGCAGTTCCTGCCGCTCTTCCCATGCGAGGAATTCGGCGAGCGTCATCGGCTTTGTCGCCGTGAGGTTCATGGGCGACAGAGTAGCACGGTTGCGCATGGGGGTCTTCCTTCGCTTTGGCTGACGGTGCCTCAAGCCCTTAGCCTCGCCCTCGCAGGAGGGCATGGATCAGGCGGGCTTCGTTCGGCTTGATGCGGCGATCCTTGGCGATTTCGCGCTGGACGGCCTCGGCCGAGTATCGATGTCGCTCCGCTTCGCGTGCGTTCACTCGATCGCCGGCGCCAGGGGGCCGGGGGGCATCCTCTGTTCTGCGGGTCATGGCCGTCTCCTCAGAATGGGCAGTCGTCGAGATCGAGGACGTGCGGATGGGTGGCCCGCCAGGCGACGAGCGACGGTCGCTTGTTGTCGAACGGGCTTTCGCCGACCGCGACGACCTCAAAGCTTCCGTCGCCACCGTTCTCATAGTCCTCGTCGGCGAGGCGAGCGGACTTCTTGCGAGCATAGGCTTGGGTCTCGTAGAGACCCGGCTGAAGGTATGCGCGGATGGTGGAATAGCCGTCGACGCCGCCGACGCGTTCCCATTCTCCGATGCGGTAAATTTGATAGGCCATGGATTGGCGTCTTCTCCGAGAGGGAAGTGAGAAAGGCGGGGAGGCCGAGGCCTCCCCGGTTCGGGGTGACAGGTCAGAATGGGATGTCGGAGTCGTCGGCCGGCCCTGACCTCCTTTCCTGCGGCTCGTCGGCCTTATCGTCGCCGTGGTTCGGGCCCTTGGACAGGCGCTCGATGCGTTCGCCGGCGAGCGTGACGCCGTAGAAGGTTTCTCCGTCCTTCTCCCACTTCGTTTGGCCCATCGAGCCCGAGGTGAAGACGAGATCGCCCTTGACGAGGTTGCGCTTGACGTAGCCGCGGGTGGACTCGCCGAAGACGGTGACTTCGTTCCAACGGGTGCGCTCGACCCATTCGCCGCGATTGTCCTTGCGACTGTAGCTCGACGCGATGCTGACGCGCACGGTCGTGCCGACCTGCTTGATCTCGCCGACCCGGCCGATGATCGTGAATTCCGCAATCGTGTTCATGGCTTCGTTCCTCTTTCCATCTCCTCGGGCCTTCGGCTCATGCCGTCGGTCCCTCGGGTGCGGCTCAGAGGAAGTCGGGCGGGCCGGGCCAGCACCCGCGAGGCACGAGCGGGCCGGAGCGTCAGCGGAGGACGGCGGAGGGCGGCGATTTTGGTGCGCGAGGAATTCGGCCTTCAGGCCGAAGGGGAAAATCG
>Ga0209624_10000489_pt1 | contig 34926 bp, 29 predicted proteins | sample JacPinW_OM2H0_O1_FD_188565 | JGI IMG/M metagenome (GOLD analysis project Ga0209624, IMG submission 188565) | Forest soil microbial communities from Algoma, Ontario, Canada - Jack Pine, Ontario site 1_JW_OM2H0_O1 (SPAdes) (version 2) | ecosystem: Environmental > Terrestrial > Soil > Boreal...
AGTATGCACGGTATTTCTGGGAAATGGCTGCGACCCATAAATGCCTCGCTTGAACGGTTAGGAGCAGCATAAGGCAAAGAGCGAAATCCCAACGATCAATACAGATCAAGTATTGGAGTTTTGCTCACGAGCCACCGCCGAGCAGTATTGACCAGACTTTGGAGCGCTCAGAGCAGACAGTGATGTTAGCGGGATTCTGCGGATGTGAATTTCGCGCCCAAGGAGACTACATGCACCGTGGATACCGATATCTCAGTTCGCTTCTTCTGACTGCGGTCCTGGCCGCACCTGTTGCAATGATGGCCGCTGCCAGCCCGCAAGATGATAGGAACCACGAAAATAAACAAGCCGAGAACAACAAGCGTTACTACGACAAGAGCCACAAGGACTATCACAACTGGGACGCCAACGAAGACCGCTCCTACCAACGGTACCAGACCGAGCACCACGAAAAGCGGGATTTCGTTCAGTTGAGTACCCGGCAGCAGACCGTCTACTGGAACTGGCGTCACAGCAATCCCGATAACAAATAGACGAACTCGCCATGCGCATTTGTGATCGTCGAGCGGTGGCGCGGAGGAGCAAGACTTATGATTTACACGATGACTAAACCCTGCCCGATCTGCAAACAGCAATTAACCAAACAAAAACCCACGGAAACCGTGCCGTGCATCTGCGGTCAACATGTTTGGCAGGGATAGCGCCGTTCGTGGCGGGCAAGTTCCCCGAGTACTCAGACGTGTTTGCCGGTTTAGTGTCTCGGGCTACGGAACGAGGAAGCAGCCGGCGATATAGCACCGTTGAAGAGCGATCTCCAATCGAAGTAGCGGAGATGCTGCGCGATGATTTACGTAATCAGATAGTACTCATTGGCCCCACCCTACGCAGCGACCGCTGCCGCCGGCTGCTCGGACGAACCCCGCGATCTGACGGGCAAACTTATGTAACTCCACAGTAACCAGTGCAATGTAATCTTTCATGAAATTGGTCTAAACCTTAATGTCGTCCTGTGGGCTGAACGATTCGCAGGAAAGGTGCACCTGATCTTCTGTTCATCGTTGGCCCGAGAGGCGCACTTCGGCCAGAAAAGGCGCAATTCGGCCTGCGAGGCGTACCGCGCCAAAGGACCAAGGAACATGAGCCTAGACCCAATCACCGCGATTACCGCTTGGACGCATCGGTCGAGCCAAGAGAAGATTCGGCAGTACGGGCGCGGCGAGGAGCCGGGCCTCAACGAAGTTGAGCACTACCTGACCGAGCACGGCATCACCGCCAAGAGTTTCCCCATCAAGGGTGCGGATGGGCGCGAAGTCACCTTCCGCGGTGAGCGGAAGAAACTGAAGGGTCTGGTCAAGGATCTGCTGGGTGAGGCAATCGACGATTCGTGGGAATGGGGTACGTTCCACTGATCTGGCCGAACTGATCCGCCCTGGTCCGAGCTGCACTGGAACTGATCTGCGCCGATCTGGTTTGCTCGGCAATCGAAGGAGAAGCTTCAAGCAGAGAGACAGCCGGGTCGGCACCTACTTCAGCTTTGCGTACTCTTCTTTGGCCGTTTTGAGAATCGGCACATCCGGATCGGCATCTTTCCAGATTGCAAAGAAGTCCTGATAGGCGGTCTTCGCTTTCGCCGTGTCCCCCTGCAGGGCATAAGCGCGGCCGAGACCCAAATGAGCCAGCGAATAGAGCACATTGGTGGAGGCAACTCCGCGATGGTCGAGAATTTTCTGGTATTCGGCGCCGGCTTTCTCTGCGTCGTGCGCGCCGAGAAACGCTTCGCCGCGAACATAGTTGGGATCGTAACCCGAGCCTCGCGGTTCACCTCCAAGTTCATACGGGACGGCGGATTCTGTCTGCGCGATGGCCTCCGCGGTTTGATTCCGTTGCAGACTCAGCAGAGCTTGCACCACGGGAAGGCGCACCTGGCTGAGCAAAGTATCGGAAGGGAACTCCTTGGCAAGATCGTCGACCAGTTTCTGCGCCCGCGGGGCGTCGCCCGCTCTGGCAAATACTTCGGCAGCAGAGGCACGCGTATCCGGAGTGTCAGACTGAGCCAGCGCCGCGGTGGCCTCTTTTCGCGCCTCGGGAAAGAAGCGGGTTCGGGCGTCGCAACTCGCCTCGTTGCTCAGAGCCTCTGATCCAGACTCTTTGTATCCTCTGGCCTGAGAGGCCGCGACCGCGCGCGCGTAAAATTCGCGGGCAAGCTTGATTTTTCCCAGCGCGCACCGGCTTTCGGCATAGATAGAAAGTATGACCGGCTCTTCGGGCCGGCCGGCGGAATGCTCCATCTGATGCTGCAGATCGCTCTCATCGCCGCGAATGAAGTCGAGATGGGCCAACGTTATGTATACCGTCCAGGGCGCGGTTTTTTGCGCAATGGCCTGCTCGGCAATGGCCTTCGCTTCGTCGTACCGGTTCAGAGACAGGTAGATGGCAGAGAGGTTCTGATAGGCGAAAGGGTCCTTCGAATCGAGCTGCATCGCAGCGATGGCGTTGGGCAGCGCTTTTTCGGGCTGACCCATCCCTGAGTAAAGCAGGGCCAGGTTGTCGCGCACAACATCATCCCGAGGATAGGTTTCCTTCCACTGCTCTAACAGCCGGGCGCCCTGGTCCGCGTCGTTCTTGAAAGTGTCGTAATAGTGGCCGGAAATGTAGAACCGCTCCCGTTCGCTCGCCCGGTCCTTGAGATCGAATGCTTTCTGAAGACATTCGTTGGAGTTGTGTTTATCGGTAAGGTTGCTGTAAGCGACGCCGAGCACGGCCCATGCCATCGCGAAGTTGGGGTCGAGTTCGACGGCGCGCTTCAAGTGCGGGAGGGCTGCATCGTCGTCAAACTTGGCGTGCGCGACCTCGCCCAGGCTGTACTCCTTCAGCGCATCCAGTGACGAAGTCGTGGCTGCTTCCAGCGGCGTGGCGAATTTCTCTACCGACCCGATCGACTCGCCGAGTTTTTCTCGCAGGCTGCTGGCGGCGCGATCCAGCGATTTGAGTACCTGCTCTTTGCTCTCGGCCTCGACTTGTTCCCGATCCAGCGTGTCTCCCGTCTGCGCGTTCACGGCTTCCAGAGTGATCACGTAATGGCTGCCGAGGCTGGAGATGGATCCCGTCAGCATGGCCTTGACGCCCTCGCGCAAACAAATTTCGCGGGCCACATCCTTGGTGACGCGTTGGTCGGCGGAGCGGCCCATGTAGCGCAGCGCCTGCTGAAGTCTGGACTCCGGAAAAATATTGAGGTAAGGCGACTGCTCCAGTTGCACGGCCAGCGCCTGTTTCAGCGTGCCGTCGAAAACGGAGTCGCCGGTGGTGTTGACGAAGTCGGCGAGCAGCACGCTGTCTTTCTCGGTGAGCTTGGCGGACTTTCCGGAGCCAAAGAAAATGTGCCATGCCAGGAATAGCGCGAGTGCGACCGCGACCGCGGGAACGAGTATTTTCGAAATCTTTCTGAGACCGGATGAAGGAGCGCTGGCTGAAGGGCTCAGGGCTGAGGGAACAGGTATTGGGGAAGTCAGTGTTGATGAAGCCGCGACCGCTGTCTGCGATGTGGCTGACGACACGGCTGTCGCATGCGACGAAGCTGATGCAGGCGGCGGCACAGTCGCTGCTGTCGGCGGAGTCAGCGCTGCCGCGACGGGCACCGAGCCCGAACTGTGCGCGACGGCGCGTCCGCTGTCGGTATCGCGCTTCAGTCGCTGCAGGTCGGCGCGAACGTCCGCTGCGCTCTGGTAGCGCAGATTGCGGTCTTTCTCGAGCGCCTTGTTGATGGAGTCTTCCAGCTTCGGCGGCAGGTCAGGATTTAATCGGATCGGAGAAACCGGAGCGCGATCGAGAATCGACTGAAAAATCAGGGCCGAAGTTTCTCCGCGGAACGGCAACGTTCCCGTGGCCATTTCGTAAAGCACCACGCCGAAGGAAAATAAATCGGTGCGCGAATCGAGTTCTTTCCCTTTGGCTTGTTCCGGCGACATATAGGCGACCGTGCCCAGGGTTGAACCGGGACTGGTCAAATGCTCTTCGACGGCAACCGCCGTGGGCGCCGTTACGTCAGGCGTTTCTCCGGATGTGGTCGCGCTCGCCTCCACCTTGGCCAGGCCGAAATCGAGAATCTTGGCATGCCCGCGCTTGGTGACGAAGATATTCGCGGGCTTGATGTCGCGGTGAACAATGCCGCCGGCGTGCGCCGCATCGAGGGCATCGGCGATCTCGATGCCCAGCGACAGAATTGTTTCCAACTCCATCGCGCGATTGCCGATCAGGTGCTTGAGTGTGACGCCGTCGAGGAACTCCATGACGAGGAACGTGCGATTGCCTTCCTCGCCAATGTCGTAAATCGTGCAGATGTTGGGATGATTCAGCGCCGACGCGGCCTTGGCTTCGCGCCGAAAGCGCTCGAGGGCCTGGCGGTCCTGCGCCAGACCTTCGGGAAGAAACTTGAGAGCGACGAAGCGGCCGAGACGCGTGTCCTCCGCTTTATAGACCACACCCATCCCGCCGCCACCGAGTTTTTCGACGATCCGGTAATGTGAAATGGTCTGATCGAGCAAGGCATATCCCCGCCCCAAAGGGTCGAGCCATGCTAAGGCGCAGGCGGCTGGAAGTCAAAGAAAACGCTGTAATTTTGGTTTCGGTGCAGAAACCTCATTCACCCCTTTCTGGGTGGCTAGAGCCTGCTGTTGCGCAGGGACTGCGCACAAGTGAACAAGGGCGTGGCGGAAATGAATCCGCGAGAGTCAGCGGTAAAACGTGTCTCCCTGAAGAAAGCTAAGGCCAAGTACGCGAAGCTGCAATAAGAAGCTGGAATAAGTCGGAAAACTCTGCCTCGTCTGCTTGTTACCGATAGTTTACGAGATCGGGCGAGTACGCGTTTTGACCGCTGGCCATTTGACCGTAAACGAGATTTCTCGCCATCCATTCCATCAAATTTGATCTGGCCAGGTCAGGCGTTTGGATGTATCTTTCCGTGTGCTCAAGAGATATGAGTATTGAAGGATACTGCCATGGCAGCAGTCGAACGGGATTCCCGCCCCAGCGATTTTTTCTCAGATCGTAGAGGTTTTCTGAAGAGATCAGCGGCACTTACAGCCCTACTCTCCCCTGCATTCGGAGCGCTCCTTCTGCCCGAAACCGGGCGGGCAACCGACTCGACTCTCAACCTTCTTGGACCAAGACCCGGATACGCACCGCAGGTGGGAGTGTTTGTCTCAATGCTCAGTTGGATGCGCGAGGTCAACGGCGTAAATTTCCGCAACAAAGGGTCTGACAATGGCTGACTTGGATTACCTCGTTGACCCCAAGGCCAATACAATCGGCGCCATCATGCTCCACCTCGCGGCAACCGAGACCTACTATCAGCCTAATACTTTCGAAGGTAGAAAATGGGATAGCTGGCCTGATTCTGTGAAGCAGCAGTGGGACACGGCGATGAATCTGGGAGACGCGGGTCGGAAGACCATTAAGGGCCACGACCGAGACTACTACCTGAATATAGTTCAGGAGATCCGGGCGAAATCGCTGACGGAGTTCAGCAAGCGCGATGATGCGTGGCTTATGGCCGTCGATAAAGACTGGCCCTGGGGTCCGACCAACACGTATTGCAAGTGGTTCCACGTCTGCGAGCACGAGGCGCATCACACTGGACAGATTGCATTTCTGAGAAAACGCCTACCCGGCGCAAAACCAGACTCCGATTGATTTTTAAAGTCGATAGCTTGCGTTCTTGGAACTTAGGGCTCGTGCATTTTTTCTGAGGTTCCACATCGAAGTCAGAGAAGGGAGCGTCGCGCATGGCGTGGAAGGACGTATGCGTTCGTGGCAAGCCTGCCGGTGGCAAAGTACGTCAAGATGACGTGAACAAGGGAGATCCCGCAAGCGCCCATAATGCCGGCGCCCCCTCGCCCGGCATTCTCATCTTTATCGATGAAGTCGTCCGCAACCCTCCTCCCTGGCAATGGCCGCAGAAGCCCAGCGATTTCCCCAGTGCCGGCTGCCGCATCGACACCTGGCCGGGCAGGGCGAACGCGGACGTGCATTATGAAGGCCGGGCCGCCGACGTCTTCTTTGATTACACCGATTCTGACGGCAAGAGATGGGGCGACTGGCTTTTCGACTGGTGCGTGGATAATTGCAAGATTTATCAGATCCAGGGAGTGATCTTCGGGGACCGGCAATGGTTCAGCGAGACCAAGCGGGGCGTCGTGTTTGCTCGGGATAGGAAGGATCACTACGATCACGTTCATATCGAATTGAATGGCGACGGTGCAGCCACGGGACAACCAGCGTAATCGTTGCGTCGGGGCTGGCTGCGTTTCTAGGCGACTCAGACGTTAATGGGCAGGTGATTCATACGCTACTGCCTTTCGAAACGTCCCCAAGCCAACAAAAATCCATCAAAATGCTCTAACATCAAACTCCAATGACCCGCATTCGCGCCGTACTCTGGGACATGGACGGAACCCTCGTTGACTCCGCCGACTACCACTGGCAGGCCTGGCGCGACACCATGGCCCGCGAAGGCCATCCCATCACCCACGACCAGTTCCTCGCCACCTTCGGGCAGCGCAACGACTCCATCCTCCGCCAATGGCTCGGCGCCCAAATCACGTCTGAACTCATCGAGCGCGTCGGCGATGCCAAAGAAGCCCTCTACCGCCAGCATGTGCGTCAGCAAGGCATCGAGCCACTTCCCGGCGTCTCCCAGTGGGTCAGCCGTCTCCACCAGCAAGGATGGCGTCAGGCCATCGCCTCCGCCGCCCCGCGCAAGAATGTCAAAACCATCCTCGAAGCCCTCCACACCGCCGACTGCTTCGAAGCCATCGTCTCCGCCGAAGACGTGCACCGCGGCAAGCCCGACCCGGAAGTCTTCCTGGTTGCCGCCGCCACACTGGACGTCCCTCCGAATCACTGCATCGTCGTCGAAGACGCCCTGCACGGCATCGAAGCCGCCCGCGGCGCTGGCATGAAAAGCATCGGCGTAACCCGCAACGGCAAACCCCTGCCCGCGGACCTCGCAACGCACTCGCTAGCCGAGCTCGCTCCGAATGCGTTCGACAACCTGCTGCTGTCCTGAGTCAGAAGTGCACAGGATGCGTAGTGCCGCTGCAAAATGGTGTGGGACCTTTCGCTGAGTGTTATAGGGATGTTACGACTATCCGCAAAGCTTGAGCGTTTACCTCAGCAATGACCGCTAAACAAAGTTGAGGACAGTGGGCGGATAAGGCGAGACCGCTCCCTGCTTTCCGGTGAAGTAAATGCGGTTAATTCCGTCCTGGCAGTACACCAGCCCTTTTGCAACAGTGGCCGTCACTTTTCCGAGCGAGCGCACGTTCACGCCGTTGCCTCCACTGCTGGCCTTAGCACCGCTGGATTCCGCAATGTCCAGATCCACTAGATTGGTTCCGGCGATCGCGGTCGCAGAGGAAACTACGCCGATGTGGAAGGCTTGTGATCCTGTAGCGGCGTCGTACCCTCCGCCGGTTTTTTGCTGCGCGGCAATATTCGGATCGTCGTATTTCACATCCCTGAAAAAGATGGCCGCATCGTCCTCTTCAATCTCATTTGCGTTCTTCCGCTGCAGTTTGGGGAACATTCCCCAAATCGTTCTCGGCTTGAACCCGGTCGCGCCCGTCGGACTCGGTGCGCTGACAGTGGGAGCCCCGATCCCCCAGTAGTTCGCGACGAATCCGCCGCAGTCGATGCCCAGATTGTTGTCGACGTACGTCGACAGTGTCTTCTCGTCCACCAGACCGCATATGAGGGCGAGCCAGAGAACTTCCTGTATCTCTGTGGGTGTGCCCTTCCCGTTGTACACGCGCCACAATGAAGTCGCTACGTACTTGTCCCCCCGCACCTGGAAGGTGGTGGGCAACGCCCTGGCCGGCGAATCCATCTGCTTCGGCAGAGCTGCGACCAACTGGGCATGCGCATTCGCCGCTTTAGTCGATTGCGCCCCCATGCCGCTCTGCAGGTAGTTACGCACCGCGATTGGGATAAGGGTTGTTTCATTCTTCCAGACCTGTAGCTGCAGATACGTACGAACGTAGTCGCTCGCTGACAATCGAATCACCTCAAAGGATCGTCCCGAAAAATGCAGGATTCACAGTCCTCAAGACCGCAACATAGTACCACTTTCGTTCGCCTACCGGGACGGGCAGAATCGGGCGTGCGAGGCGACCCTCGAGGGTCCAGCCGAGTCAATGCATGAAATGGCAATGTTGCGACAACCGAGGGGACTTCTCCTCGCTTTGGAACTGATGCTCTCCAGCTTCATCTTGCTCATCATGTTTCCCTTGACCCTCTGGTATCCCGCCAGTTCGTTAGCCCGCCAACGTTGAAAGCCGTGATGTCATTCGGAGCGACGGAATCGTCGTTGCTCCACCCTGCCCCATGTCTAAATAACGTGTTTTCAAGGCCCATATGCCACGCAAAAAATTTGCTCTCCGCCGTGTCGATTCCCCGCCACCCCGTTCGACGCATAAGTGGAGCGGTACCGCGCAACCGGCCAGTCGCAACATTCAGGCAGCGGCGCGGTCCAAGCTCTTATATAAAAGTAGCGGCCCTGATACGGTGTCCGCACAACACTCAAGGAGAACACCATGCGTTTCATGATGATCATGTTTCCGAAAGGCTATGAAAATGCAAAGCCCGGCACGGTACCCGACCTCAAAGACATAGAGACCATGAGGAAATACAACGAGCAACTACAGAAGGCCGGCGTGCTGCTCGCGCTCGACGGTCTGACCCCGCCCTCGACGATGAGCGCGCGCGTCACCTTCAAAAACGGAAAATCGAAAGTTACCGACGGCCCGTTTACCGAAGCGAGGGAAGTGGTCGGCGGCTACTGGGTGATTCAGGTGAAGTCACGCGAAGAGGCGCTCGAATGGGCCTCGCGCATCCCCGGAAAGGATAACGAAATGGTCGAGGTTCGCCGGCTGATGGAGATAACCGACTTCCCTGCCGACGTTCAGGAGAAGTTCGCGAAGTTCGAGCAGCAGATCGCCGAAGGCAGCGAATAAGCTGGCACTGCAGTAAAAACTCTCCGCGCTTTGTCGATTTCGCGACGCCTCGTACGACGTCTATGTAGAGAGAGCTTCCGTCCCGCATAGTGTGACGGCGGCTCTCCACAACCTGCAAAACGATAGGAGACTCTCGTTATGCGTTACATGATGCTCGTTCGAAGCGTCGCGCCCCCTTGGGCCTCCGCCTCCAGTGTTCCTCGAAGCGATGGGCAAAATGGCCGCTGAATCCGCGAAAAACGGAAAGCTGGATATCGGCTGGCGCTCATTGGAAGCATCGTGAGTCGCAATAGCCGCTAACACGAGGCATGGATAGTTCGGAAAATGTCGTAGGTTAGGCCGGGTTCAGTCGCACACTCCTTATCCGACAGTCACCGCGGCGATCTCGTAGTCGTCCACACGAGGAATCGTGAAACGCAAGACCGAGCCTTCGAGCCGGAAGGGCGTTGTCCTGTCGGAGCGAAGCAGGTCCACGGCGCTGACCTTCACTCCGCTGGGCAACGTCATGCAGACGGTTTGTGGACCCAGCGGGTTGACCGTGCTCAGCCAGCCGTGGTGGGCGTTCGGGTTCGTGTAATTGAGCAGGTGGATGGCGTAACCCGGCGTAGTTTCCCAGGCAAAAAGCTCGAGGAATCCATCGCCGTCAACGTGGACGACGGCTTCATCTTGAGTGATCCAGCGGATGGTGTTGTGCAACAGGCGCAGAAGATCGCCGTGACCGGTCAGCCAGAAGGTTCGTTCGATGTCTCCAGGAAAGTAGGCTAGGCGGCTGCAGCCGACATCACGCAGCACCACTGCTGGCTCATCGGTGTGCGAGGCCAGTGGGTAAGCCAATTCCGGGGGATACTGCACGAAGCCAGGGACAACAGTAAGAACCGGATCTGGCACCGATTTCACGGGTACACGGTTTTGCGCGCCCGGCAGCCAGTTGGTGTTTGAGAATCCGTCAAGGATCGGATGACTGCGTTCAATGCGGCCGTAGTAGGCGTTGCCGTTCGTTCCGATAACATCTCCAGCCTTGCGAATGCCGAGCAGGTCGGAGAGAGCAAATTCCTCGCGCCGCTGCAGGTTCTCGTCGTACAGGCCCGTTTCGAAGCTTGCCATGATTGACCCTCCGGAGCTGACGTAGTCGCGGATCTGCTGGCACTGGCGGTCGCTAAGCATGGCAATGTTCGGCAGAAGCAAGGCACGGTACTTGCTGATCCGTTCGAGGTCCAGGCGGTCTTCGTGTACGAAGTCGAAGGCGAATCGGCCGTTGAGGAGCGTCGCATAGATCCCCTGTGTCGTTTCGCGCATGTAGTCGTGAGCGTGAGCGGCGACGGGAGTCGGATATAGAAGTTGCGTGCTCTGTCCCATGACGACGCCGATGTTTGCGAGAGATCGGCGGGGCGTCAGGTGGGCATCGTGTTTCTTCGCCCACTGAAAATAATCGGAGCCGAGTTTTTGCCAGCGGCGATCTTCTCCGAATCCCGCCTCCGAGCCGATGAAATGGTAGTAAAGCGCCATGCCGCTGGCCAGCGTTTCGTTCAACCACATTCTTGCTTCAGCGGGATTTTTGGAGGCATTGCGCCAGCGGACCGTGCCGGTCGAGTAAGCGGCGGAGACGTTCGCGGCGAATTTTCCGTCCATCATGGCGCTGCACACGCGGCCCTGCAGGCTACATCCCCAGACCGCGGGATCATCGGAGGTGCGGCCCTGATTGTCGGCCTGGAACCAGACTGCGGTTCTGCCGAGGCGATCGAGGTTGGGGCCGCAGCGGACATTGCCACCAAGGTTTGCGAAGTAAAAACTGTCGGGCTTCCTTTCTTTGGCGATGGCGTCGTACTTGTGCCACAACTCAAGAATGCGATCATTGAAAGCGCGCCAGTAGGCGGTAGTGTTGGGCGGGGGAAGTTTGCTACAGATGGCGCAATGGCAGTTCGGCAGACTGCCGATGGGAGGCCATCCGTTGGTGTAGAAGCAATCCACGTCGTAGAGCGAATTGATTTCGCGCATAATGGCCGGGACGTAGCCGTCCATATAGCTGGTGAACATGCAGGTGCGGAATAGCCGCGAGTCTTCGGGACTGAGGAGAACCGATCCCTGAGCGTCGCGCATGGCCCACTCCGGATGGGCGTCAAGGGCATCGCCCCAATTCAGATCCGGACTCATGCGGGCGACGACGCGCATGCCGCGCTTGCGGGCGGCGGCGACACATTCACCGAAGAAGTCACGGCCATTGAGAAACTTTCCGTGACGGTGGAACTGAACTTTTGAGGGATAGAAGGCGAGGATACCGGTCACACTGATGAAAACGATGTCGGCGCCGGCCGAGTGCCAGTAGTCTGCCCATTCTTCAATGTTCATCACAGCCGGATCGTGCTCGGTCATGTTGCTCTGACCGACGCGGCGAATGTTCTGCTGCCAGGGCAAGGTGGACGGATCGACCGGAGCCAGTCTGGCTGGCAGAGGAATGAGTTTCGGATCCGTGCCGCTAATGGCTGCGCCGGCGATCGGGTCCGCTGAGATCGTCGCAGGATTGAACGTCTGGATGGCGGCGGCCAACGGAAGGGAAGCTGCGCTAGTCTTGAGGAATGTACGCCGGTTGAGCATGCGGTCCATTATTGCCGATTACCGACTTCCGTACGAACAGGAAAGAAGGAACCGCCAACACCCATGTTCGCTAGCTCATCTTTTGCTGGAAGGCAATTCCGTGATCGTGCTCCCACGTCATCCTCGCAAGAGCAGTGTTGATGCTGGTTGACGGGCTAGTTGAGTCTAATCGGGTTATTTGGCCAACTCACAGGACGTGGGGCATAATCACGATGTTTGCCCACCGACGAAATCTAATGCCGACACTGAGAAGCTCCCCGCGAACATCGGCGCTTTTGCTTCTTCTGGCCACGCCGGTCGTGACGCAGGGACAAGTGCGGCAAGGCTTGTGCAGTGACGGATTCGGTGTATTTCAAACCAGCTTTTTCGGCGTTAAAGTAACCGTTGGAGCAGCCAAGAAGGAAGGATTTGCCACGCGGGCGTGTTCCGCGACGCTGGAGTGGGGCAAAAACTCACTACCGGTTGTGCCGGAGGCGGCGGCGGTCGATATCGACGCTTTAGGCGTCGACCTCGGATTGGAGTCTCCCATCGTTGCGCTTCAGGTTAAGAACTCCGACGCAGATTGGTTTGTGACCTACAAGATATATTCGCTGGAAAAGCCGCCTCGCCTGCTGCGCACTGTCAGTGGAGGCAGTTCCTTCAACGCCGCCGACACCGATCTGGATGGACGCATTGAAATCTGGACTGACGACGCCGGTGCGGTGAATGGGATGGATCGGCTTTCCGTCGGTGAACTGGACTTCCCTCCAACCACCGTGCTTCGATTCGAGAAGCACAAGTTGATCGATGTAAGCGCGGAGTTTCAATCGTTCTTCGATCACCAGATCGCGCAACTGCGCGGAGAGCTTGATTCCAAACAGCTGGGCGATTTCAGGAACAGCGATGGGAAACTCTCACCAACGCCATCGTTGTCCGTGGAACAGATGCATCATTGGCGGCTGACGAAGATCAAGGTACTGGAAATCGTATGGGCGTATCTGTATAGCGGTCGTGAGCAGCAGGCCTGGGAAGCACTTGCCGAGATGTGGCCGCCTTCAGACCTCGACCGCATTCGTTCACTTATCTTGAATGCACGAACCGTCGGAATACGAAGCCAAGTCGAGGGCGTAGACGCGAAACCGCGCTTGCACGTGAAGAAGTTCGCATACATTTATGAGACCGCGGCCGAAAGCAACGGACGACCACAAGATCCCACGGAACCTACCTCCCGGAATCTTCGAGCCGACGTTAAGCCGCAGGCGATTCTGCTTCGCCGCCTTGTAGTCGGCGAGATGCCCTTGCCGCAATCGGAAGAGATGGTCGATATTGTCATCGATGCCGCCGGCAAAGTCCGCTCGGCGAAAACCGTCGGCAACAAAGACCGCGACCTTATGAACGATTGCGCTGGCTGGAAGTTCATCCCCGCGTTTAAGGATGGCCGTCCCGTAGCCAGCCGCATGCGTCTTGCCCTCAATTACTTCCGATGAACAAGATTCATCGCAAGCCAAGGCTCGCCCTTTCGTTGACGTAATAGGCGTTTACACGTTGACCGCTGGTCAATGCATTATGAAAGAGCGCCCCAGTTCAGAAGGGTGAAGCTGGATGTGGCGCCTCCTCTGACGGGTGGGGCCGAACCAGTTCCCGGGCGGGAGTTGCACCCTCTGGAGTCCAGCGCCTTTCACGGCGCGCGGCCTGCGTCGAAGAAGCCCCACAAACTTGAAAAGTGAATTAGCGATTCTGCGACCGTTACAAACGGCTCTCGCTGGTGGTGGGGCCCTTTGCTCAATGGCTGATAAACTTCCAGGCCACCAGCATGAGAACGAGGACAATTCCGGCCACATACCCCCAAGCGCGTCCCTTTTGAAGCTTTTCGTGATCAATCATTGAAACACCCTGAGGGTACTGTACCACCGGATAGCCGGAGGTCAGGTCAACAATGAAAAGGAGGTCTGAACTAGTAGAGGAATGTCGCAGCAGCAAAAGCTGCATTCAGGGCAAGCATGCCAAGGGCTAACGATCCAAGCGCCTGCCGCTTTTGATGCTGCTGATAAAGTCTCGTCCACGCAGCAATCGTGACTACGAGAGGCCCGCACGTAAGCCTGTATTGAATGAGCCGAGCAATCATGTTCGGAATCCTGCCAAGAACTTATTATGTGCTCGCGTGCCTTGACGTTACAGCCCTTTAAACGTCTTGACCGCTGGCAAAGGCCCACCGAACGCGGCGCACGAAGGTTCATCGCCACCTCACCTTCAATAAGTAAAGAGATTGGGGGAGGGCGATAAGGGCGACCACGCCCCCCCGACTCATCGAATCGCGCAAGGAGGCGCGGGACGCGCTAAAATGCTAAGAGTTGGCCTGCCACTTTCGTCGCTCCAGAAACAGGGGTGTCGCATGACTCCAGAAACGCAACAGTCCGAATCCCCATACTGCGTCAGGATCGAGACCGAGACCGGCCAGTCCTCTACTGTGCCCATTGCGGTCTTGACGCCGAAGCAGTTGGAAGTCTTTCTTCAGAGTGAGTTCAAGCGGTTGGCGCAAGAAGCGGGCGTAAAGGGTGCTCGTATTCATGTGGAGCGGGCGATAGCCGCTGACTACGAGCAGGTCCTCCGTGAGGTTGCGGCATGCCTGTTCTCTGCAAAGGCACGCGCGGCATAACTTCCGCAGCGAGGGATTGTACAAGTGGGCGAGAGGAAAACTGTTTTTGACTTCCGGTTGATGAGTGACGCGATATTTCGCCAGTGGTCGGAAGCATAGTCAGGACACCACCTGGACGCGCGTGGACAGATGCGTTGCTTAACCGGCAAGAAGGGTTAAGGGAATAACGCGGCTCAAAAGCGAACACGATTCCCGTCGACAGGCGCACGTTGTTCTGAGTCGTGCTGAAGAAGCGCGTATCGATGTAGACTCCTTCGAAACGCAGCGCGATCGGGCGGAAGATGCGGTAGTCGTTGCCGCCTACCCCTGTGGCAAAGGATGGGTTGGACCCGACATGAATACCGACATGTCCAACTCCGAACAGAGCTTCGGCGAACGGGCGCAGCTTTCCTACCCAGAACGATACGCGCGGGCCAAAGAGCATTCTGGACAGCTACCAAACGCACGCGAGTGAACACGATTTTACGCCCGCAATAGGTTCAATGGAGCTTGTTCGCTCGTCTGCCTCCATGCCAGCTGCCTTCCCCGTGTAACAGTTGTTGGTAATCGTGGCCATCAGCAGCATGGCTCTGATCGGCGCAGGCATCCTCGTCCGCACTGAGCGTAATAATCGTCGACTCGCGAAGTGGGCGGCAGTGAACCGCATCCGGGTGGAGTGGGGAGATGCGAAGTCTCAATGTGCTCTGGGCGGTGTATTACTACGGCAAGGGAGTACCCGAGGACTATGTCGAGGCTGTGCGCTGGTACCGCAAATCTGCCGAACAGGGAGACGCTAATGCCCAATACTCCCTCTCTTGCCTGTATCACGAGGGGAAAGGACTGACGCAGGACGATTCAGAAACAGCACAGCCGTGCCGAAGAGCCGCCGAACAGGGTAACGCTTTGGCGCAGGACGCTCTCGGGTTCATCGATTGGCGAGGCGAAGGAGTGGCAGCCGACTATGCGGAGGCTGTCCGCTGGTACCGAAAATCCGCCGAACAAGGTTATCCGCATGCTCAGTACGACCGCGGGTACCTGTATTACTACGGCTATGGTATGCCGCGGGACAGAGTCGAGGCCAACAATCTATTCCAGCAAGCTGCAGCTCAGGGCAACGAAGATGCTAAGCGGGCGCTTGAGTGTTACAGGAAGGGGATTTCAATCGACCCCGGTGCGGGCCTTCGGGGCCTTCAATAAGTCGCTCGTCTTCTTGCTTCAAACTTGGAAACAGGGAATGTCAGTTGAGGCATCAGGTGATAAACGCTCAAAACTCCGGTCACGGAGGACCATGAGCGAAATGGCAATTTTCAGCAGTTATCGGTTTTTGTGAAACAATGAACGGCCGCGGGGTGTGGTCATTGCCCGGCGGGAGCGCACGTATGCGAAAACTTCGTTATGCAGTTGCGATGAGCCTGGATGGCCACATCGCAGGTCCGAACGGAGAATACGACTGGATTGGCACGGACCCCCAAGTCGATTTCGCTGCGTTTTGGTCGCAATTTGACACGCTGCTGATTGGCAGGCGAACCTTCGAGCTTGCCGTCCAAACACGAGGTGAAGCGGCTTTCACTCCTTTCACCGGAGTTACTTCCATCGTTTTCTCGCGGACTCTCAAACAGCAAGAGCACCCCTACGTAACTGTCGTGCCGGAGTTGAATGCAAATTGGGTAAGAGACCTGAAAGCTCAAAGCGGAAAGGACATTTGGTTGTTTGGTGGTAGCAGCCTGTTCCGCTCTTTTTTTGACTCTGGTCTCGTAGACGGCGTCGAAGTTGCTGTCATACCTGTGTTGTTGGGCGCAGGGATTCCATTACTTCCCCCTCCTTACAGCCCCACCAAACTGCGATTGATTAGCCATCACCTCTACCCGTCAGGGAGAGTGTCGTTGGCATATGAAGTGCAGCGCAAGGCGGACGCGCTCGAAATGGAAGTAGCGCATCCTCACGATCATTGTTGATAACAGCATTCACGCTCATTTTCCTGAATCAACCTAGTGCTACCATTCTCGCCCCCATATGAAACAGGGGCTGGCAAGCTTTCACGCGGTCGCTGGAATCGCAGATCCGGTGTTTCCGCTAGCGCCGATCGCCGGTAGGGGAATCCCAGTGGCCATGATTGCTCTCGTGGTGGCAATGCCTGCGGGTCGCTCGATTGGGGCGAGAACGGGGAACAGATTAGCGGGGCTCGCGCATTGGAGTATGATTCGCTGCCATGGGGATGATCGATCCTGAGCAGGAACGGCAGAGGCTGGCCGAGTTCTACTCCCACCAGATGGATGGAGAGTTGGAGGCAGTCGCACAACAAGCCTACGAACTTTCTGATCTTGCTCGAGAAACTCTAAGCGCAGAAATGTCCCGACGAGGCCTCGCCACTCGACTGGTCGAACTTCCTCCCCTGGCCCCTCCACCACCTGTGCTGCCGGGCGATCCGCCAAACCCCGAACTTCCCGTGGTAGCAGCCCTTTCATTTCCCGAAGCGGACCTTGAACTGCGGACGATGGTGACGATTCGTCAAATTCGCGATCTGCCGGAAGCGTTGTTGGCCAAGGGTAGTCTAGAGTCTGCGGGGATCGAAGTGGTTTTGACTGACGAGAACATTGTACGGCTGGATTGGTTCTGGTCGAATCTGATGGGAGGGATCAAGCTCAAAGTGTCTCCGGAAGATGTGGAGGTTGCCAACGAAATTCTGAACCAGCCGATTCCGGACGGCTTTGACGTCGCCGGCGTCGGGGAATATCAGCAACCGCAGTGCCCGAAGTGCCACTCGCTGCAGGTCACGTTTCAGGAACTCAATCGGCCAGTTTCATATATGACGGTGTGGCTTCACGTGCCAATTCCAGTCTACCGCCCCGCCTGGCGCTGCCATGCTTGCGACGCGGAGTGGGAAGATGACGAGGCTGAACAGTAGTGAGTCCTCGCTGAGCTAGTGCGGCTTTTCAGCAGCCCTCACTGCAATGACTTCAATCTCCACCAAGGCCCAGGGAACTGCCAAAGCCGCGACTTGCATCGCAGTGCGGGCGGGCTTGTTGGGCTGCTCTTTGGTTCCAAAGAAGCGCGTGTAGGCTGCCATCAATCCCGGGAAATCCATTTTGCCGCCTTTTGCGGGATCGCCCACAAGATAGACGTGCATCATTACCACATCGCCAAGGGTGAGTCCTTCCGCCTTGAGCGTGGCCTGTATTTTCGTGAGCGTGCTCATGGTTTGGGCCTCGGTGTCGCCATAGACGGCGTCGGTTCCCTTGGCCGGATCGGCGGCATTCACCGGGGACGCCAACTGCCCGCTGAGATAAAGGGTATCGCCCACCCGGACTCCGGTGGCGATAGGACGGTCCTCCGGTTGGATGTGCTGGACATTAGTCTGGGTCTGAGCTTGCACAACCGCAAGGAGGCACAAGGGCACGGTAAGGCTCAGACACATCGATATTCTTCGCATGAAGATATTCCTATCCATCTCCAGGCCCGCTGTGAGTCTAGCTACGAGTGTCCGACCCGGCTGGCAATCATGGTAACCACCCGCTGGGCTGCCAGAGCCGCTCCTTCCTGCCAACCAATCAGATGGCTGCAGTGGTCCCCCGCAAAGTAGATGCGATCGTCGGGAACGATGAATTCCCGGTAGGGTCCGCCATAATAAGCCGATTCGTTCACCGGAGGATAGTCCGGTCCCTGGCTGACCCAGGAGCCCAGGGTATAAGGCACCTTGCCCCAGGACATATATATCGGCTTCTCCAGTTCTTTACTCTTGCCGGGATGCAGTTTTTCCACCGCGGCTCGAGAAGCCGCGATCTTGGCCTCATACGAAGGCAGCTTGCCGAAATCGCCCCAGTTTTCCATAGCGTAGCCGGAAATCAGTACTCCACGTTTGGACATGAGCTTTGCGCTGGGATACCAAACCTGCGGAATCGGTCCGGATGCGAGAAACGAAATGCCGCCGTAGATTGCATCGCCATCCTGTTCCCAGAAGCGTCGCGACTCCCAGGCAACTTTGTAGGCGGAATCATAGGTGACCTGCTCAAATGCGGTCTTCACACGCGGAGCAAAGTCATTCGGTATTTTCCCGAGGATGGTGAGCGGCAGGGCGCAAATGCAATAAGTCCCCTCCATGGAACGAATCGGGCCAGCTTCGCCGTCGCGGTACATCACTCTGACTCCGCCGGTCGTCTTTCGAATCTCCATGATGGGCGAGTTATAGAGGACAACTCTGCCCAGCGAACCGGCAAACGCGTACGCAATACGGTCCATGCCACCGACCGGCTGGAACATGGTGGCCTGCATGTCGAGCACTTCTTCAAAAAGCATAGGCCGGCAGAACTTCGACCGGAGCAAATCGGAAATAGAAAGCGGATCGCGAGGAATTTCGATTTGATCGCCGGCACCGGGCAACTGCCGGTCGCCGGATCGCGAGGAGCCGTTGTACTGGAAATCTTTTCCCAGGGCGCCATACGATTTAAGAAATTCCATCACCGCCATGTGATCGTCCGGGGTGAAGGCCTGATCGAGCGCTCCCTTCTGGACACACTTGGCCAGCAGTTCTGCAATGTGGCCGCGAGTGTCATTGATGGCTTGTCCCTGCCGAATGGGTTTGCCCCCGAAGACGTCGTCATTCTGCAACAATGCGTTCCGCGAGCTATTCACCTCGACTTCCAGCTGGACGCCGAGTTCGTTGCAGTAGCCCAGCATGGTTTTGTGTATGGAGGGCAAACGCGCGGGCCCGCAGTTGAAGTAGTTTCCCGCGTCGAACGTACATTCCTGCGAAGTGCCGTCGGTGAAGACCAGCTTCGATCCTTGGCGCAGCGTCCAGTTCCGTCCCCCGGGGCGGCCCCGGGCTTCCAGAACGGTGCAGTCGAAACCTGCGCGCCGCATTTCGTATGCGGAGACCAATCCAGCGATTCCTGCGCCAAGAATGATCACTTTCGTCCCGCGCCCGGTCGATGCGGGCAGGGGAAAGCCCTTCTGTTGCTCAGTCTCGACCATGCCCAGCAGGCCGAGCGAGTGCATCGTCATAAAGGCGGCGCCGAAGCCTCCCACGCGGGCCACGCTAGCGACGAAATCGCGTCTGCTGATGGTCATCTCTTCGTTGTCCTCGTCCGCAATACAGACGTTTGGGAAAGGGTTTCCACTCGACCATGCGGAATGGCTGATGGCCGGTCAAAAGGCTCTTATTCGCAAACAAGTCCGTGAACAAATCCGCGGTCAAGCATTCTAAGATTCGGGTAAGGTACCACGCTCGGGTCGATAGGGCGCTCTCAATTTTTCGCTTGGAGCCATTCAAGATAAGCGGGCTATCGAGGAGGTGCAATAGAACAGTGGACGTTATTTAGAACGAAATCGTCGGCTTTGAAAACCCTTTCCAGATCACGTCGAGCGTATCCTCCGCCAGCTTCAGCGCCGGCAGCTCGTCTCTGGTAAACCAATCCGCTTCGGCGGCGTCGCTGGCGGCGCCGATGTCGCCCGCAATCCGACGGCAGAGAAAATCAATCAAAACATAGTGATACTGCACGCGCTGCTCGGGATTGCGCAGAATGCGGTCGTAAACGCCGAGCAGTGGGCCGGGTTCGACGGTGAGTCCAGTTTCCTCGCGGGCCTCGCGGATGGCGGCGTCGCGGACCAGTTCGCCGACTTCGAGCACGCCTCCGGGAATGGACCACTGGGCCTGCAGCGGCGGATGGGCGCGCTTCACCAGGAGGACTCGGGAGTCTTCAATGATGACGGCGCCTACGCCGACCAGCGGGACTTCGGGGAATTCGCGTTGCATGTGTGCATGGATTGTAAATCGACTCGGGAGTTGTGATGGCGCAGGCAGCTGCCGAGCTACGCTCGGCATGGACGGGCGCCCGTCCCCACCCAACCTTTCGGCCCCACTCAAGCCGTTCCCATACGAGCGGTTTTCTCTGTGCCTCTGTGGTTAAATGGTGTTCGGTGTGTCTATGGCGCTCGAAGAATATAAGCGGAAACGGCGGTTTGAGGAGACCCCGGAACCTCCACCGAAGGTAGCAGCAAAGGCGGGGAATCGGTTTGTGGTGCAGAAACATGATGCCACGCGGCTGCACTATGATTTCCGGCTGGAGATGGAAGGTGTGCTGAAATCGTGGGCTGTGCCCAAAGGACCTTCGCTCGATCCCGCCGACAAGCGGCTGGCCATGCAGGTCGAGGATCATCCGGTTTCGTATTTTGATTTTGAGGGCAACATCCCGGAGAACAATTACGGCGCGGGCACGGTCATTGTATGGGATGTAGGCAGGTGGCAGCCGCTCTCGCCGGTGCCGGTGAATGGGAAGTATGGGCTGGGCACGGAAGCGGAAGCGGCCGCGATGCTGGCCAAAGGCGACCTCAAGTTTCGTTTGAACGGGAAACGATTGAAGGGAGACTTCGCGCTGATTAAGATGCGCGGTCGGCGACCGGGTAGCAAGGGTAACGAATGGCTGCTCATCAAGAAGCAAGATGATCACGCGGTAGAGGGATATGACATCGAGGCAATCGACGATTCCGTTCTCAGCGGGCGGAATCTCGAGGAAGTTGCCGGGAACGCTGGATCCCGCGAGTGGACAGGCCGGCCCACCGGCCGCGGAAAATTGAAGGCCGCGTGGCTGGCCGATGCGGTCGCGAAGTTGGACAAGAGAAATCTCGCCAAGAAAACAAGCGCTAAAAAAAAACAAAAGAAGTAATCACGGAGGGCACCGGGGAAGACCGGATAAGCCGGTCGGAGCGCTCCAAGAATCTTGAGAAGCCCGCACCATCCAAGCCTAAGTCTCACTCTGCGTCGTCGGTGGTGAAAGCCTCTACTTCCCCTGAACGCTCTTCCCCTGCGCTCTCCTCCGGCGCAGTCAAGCGCCCCATGCCCACCACGATTCATCCGATGCTGGCGGAGTCGGTGGCTGAGCCATTTGATGGTGAGGAGTGGCTGTTTGAGATCAAGTGGGACGGATATCGAGCGATCGCATTTATCGAACACGGCAGGGTGAGGCTGGTGTCACGCAATCAGAATGAACTGACGGCGCGCTATCCGGAATTGAAGGACATGGCCCAACAGATAAAAGCCAAGACGGCGATTCTGGATGGCGAAGTGGTCGCGCTCGATGCGCAAGGAAAAGCATCGTTCAGCCTGATGCAGCAGCGCACGGGATTTCGCCCCGGCGGACATCACGCTGCGGGGAACGCCGAGGTGCCGGTGCTGTATTACGCCTTCGATCTGCTCTATCTCGAGGGCTACGACTGGCGGCGTGTGCCTCTCGAGGAACGCAAGCGCAAGCTGGCGTCAATCGTTGTGGCGAGCGATGGCGTGCGATATTCCGATCACTATTTTGAACGCGGCAAGGCTCTGTTTGAGATAGCGCGCCAGAAGGGACTGGAAGGCATTGTGGCCAAAGTTCGTACGAGTCTCTATGAAGAACGCCGCAGCGCCGAATGGCTAAAGATCAAGATTCGGCATCGCCTGGAAGCCGTCATCGGCGGATACACCGAGACCAAGGGTAGCCGCACTCACTTCGGTTCGCTTGTGCTCGGATTGTATGACGAGCAAGGCCGATTGATTCATGTGGGCCAGGCGGGAAGCGGATTCAATCAGAAATCGCTGAGCGAGATTTCGAGCGTATTGAAGAAACTGACGACGAATAAGAATCCATTTTTCGGGGACGTTGACGCCCTCCGCAAAGTGAGCTTCGTGAAACCTGAGTTGGTGGCCGAGATCGAGTTTGCGGAGTGGACCGGCGGAAATACCAGTTCCCGGTTGTCAGTTCGCAGTTCTCAGTCGCGCAGTTCTCAGTCCCAAGGCGAGGAAAGAAATGCCGGTGGACCCAAGCTGCGCGCTCCCGTGTTTCTGGGATTGCGCGACGATAAAGATCCGCAAGACTGCCGCCTGGATCAGGACGAGCCGCAACCAACCGAGAGCTGACCACGGGGAAGCGAGAACCGGGTCTCCCTACTTGATGTCCTTCATCGGCAACAGGGTGCCGTAATCGCGTCCGCTCGGATCCACGGCGCGGGCCTCGACCGCAGCGAACGCGTCTCTTAGCTCGGGATATTTCGCCACTAGAGCTTTAATAACGGCCATGTTGCTTTGGTAGGCCTGGTTGGTATTGGAAATGTCGGCGGCCTGATACCGCACCACTAGGTCCAGATCGTTGCCGACGACAACCGGAAACATGGCAGTGAGCTTGGAGGTGGCCGTTCCCTGCGGCAGGTCGACCGTCTTCCCGACTGGAAGGTCGGCGGGCTGTACCGCCTGCTGCTCTTCCGCGATCTTATCCGTGGTCAATGTGCCCATAAAAACGAGCGGCGATATGAGGTTGCGAGCCTGAGTATAGTAAAACCATGCATTATGCATCTGGCCCTTGGCCTTGTATTCGCGCGCGCGCGCCAGGAACCAGTCGCCATCGTGGCCCGCAACCTGGGCGCCTTTGATGTAGAGGCCCCCGAGTTTCCAGTCGCTTCCCACCTGCTGAAGAATTGCGGAAAACATGGTTCGCCCCTTCGCGGAATTCGCATCGAGAAGAACCACGCCGTACTTGCCCGCGGGGAGATTGTCGAGATAGAAGACGGCGCTGTTGGCGGTTTGGCCGCTCTTGCCGAAAACTCCGCAGTAAAATTCAGCGTGAGCGACCGGAGTCGTACCATCGAGCAGAAAGACACCCTTCAGGTTCGCCTGGGCACTGGCCAGATCCGGCTGATGGTCTTTGATGGTGGTCTCGATCCCGGAAAAATCAGAAGCGAGGCTGGGAATCGAATTCTGCCGCAACGAGGCCACGTCGCCCTTGGCGGCCATGCCGAAATATCGTTGCCCGGCCGCGGTAATGGCGTTCCGGTTAGCATCGTCGAGATCGCCTGACGTCTGACAGCTCTGCGCGCGGGCACTCGAGGACGAAAATGCCACGACTACCAAGGCCATCCAAAGAGCTGGGATGAGGCTGCGGGCCACATTCATATTGAACTCCGCCTTTACTTTCATTGCCTTGCAATAGGTTGGGTTCAGTTTACCCTGCTTCAGCCTTCCCCTGCTAAGATTGAGGATCAAGGGAAATGGTTGACTGTAATCCAGTTCTTCAGAAGGTCCGCAGTTCTTGGCTTCTCGCAAATCCCTGCAAGAGCATAGCCTTGAGACGTTCCATCGAGTAGGATGGTTCGCCATTCTTTCATGGCGACGCCGGTGATAAAATTGTGGTAAGTCAGCCTGGCAGTGTCCTCGAAAACAGATTCCTCGGAGGAGTAGCGTGAGCACGGGACGGAAATTCAATGCCGGAGTCCTTACCCTGTGCCTCGGTGCATGGTGCCTGGCAATTGTGGGCCTTGCCCATGCCGCATCCCCGCAGAGCCAATCGCAGGCTCCGCTGAAGCAGGCTCCGCTGAAAAAGAAGACGACGAAGAAGTCGCAAAAGCCGCAGTTTCCTGCCCTGCCATCCGGGCCCACCGGGCCAGTGCAGGCGATTCCTCTGGATTCGATGGCGCCGGTGCCGCCGCAGGTGAGTTATCAAAACTCGCAATTGACCATCGTCGCAGCCAACTCAACCCTGGGCGACATTTTGCGAGCGGTCCGCAAACAGACCGGGGCGGAGATTGAGATTCCGTTGGCGACAGAGCGTGTGGTGACCCATCTAGGACCGGGTCCGGCACGGGATGTCATGGCCGACCTATTGAATGGATCGCGGTTTAACTATGTTCTGCTGGGGTCTCCGGCGGATAGCGCGGTGCTCACGCGTGTGGTGCTGGTGGCAAAAACCGGACCGGACGATGCGATCCCGAACAATCCGAATGGCTCGTCGATCGCTGAACAAGCTCAACCTGGAATCGTGCAACGCCCAGTCGGTCTGGGAGGAACACCCATGTCCGAGGCGGGAGCGGGAGCAAATGATGCGCAACCGACGGAAGACGACGACGCCGATCAAGCCGCCGCAGAGGCGGAACAGCAGCAGCAACCGTCTCCAGATCAGCCCGCGGTGAAGACGCCGCAGCAGATGCTGCAGGAGATGCAGCAGCGACAGTTGCAACTCCAGCAGCAACAGCAGCAGTCAGGACAACCGCCGGTTCCGGGACCCGGCTCAGCGCCGCGGCCTCCACAAGAACAACAATAATCGAAAAAGTCGCGAGCACGGGGTCGTTTCAAGCTGATCATTGCCCAGAAAGTTAATTAGGGCTGGTTTCCGCGAACGTTTTCAACGCGAGGCGCGCGCCGAACCGAAACTCGCGAATCGCCCTCCGCCATCGTTTTCTGCAGCAGGTCCCAGTCACGCGCTACTTCTGCTTCGGAGAGGCCCTGCGCCGATCGGCCGCTTAATTCCGACTGAAGTCGCGCCTCGAGAAGCTGACGCTCCATCTCCTGAGGAGCGCCGCCGCTTAAGACATTGCCGGCGGACACGCCCATCTGCACCAGACTCTCTCCGACACGCACTTCAAGAATCGGTCGGCCGTGCTCGTCGACGCCCGTCCTGGCTTTGGATTGCAGCCTAGCCCATAACTTGGCTACTTTCCGTCCCGACTTTTCCGGATAAGCATCGGCCAGGAAATGTTTTAGTTGCTGCTGGTAGGCTCGGCGATCTTCTGCTCCCAAGCGGCGCTCGGGGTCGCCGCTTCCTACGAAGACCATGGCGTTGTGCGCCGGCTCGAAGCGCCCCGCGCCCGTGCCTACATAGACCGCGGCCACGCATCCCGCAAAGATTGGGCTGACCACGACGCTGGGTACGATGTACTTTTTCGAAGTGAAGAATGATTCGACAACTCCATGCACGTTCGAACTGCGGGGCATCGTGCCGGGCACCTGCGATATGATGAGCCGCGAAAACCGTAGCTCAGAATGACGCGTGCTGAACTTCGTCAGCATTTTTGCAATCTGTTTCGGCGTAGTAATACCAACATCGCCGACCAGGCTGCGATGCAGAGATTTTGGGTAATAGAAGTTGAGGACATCTTTGGCGAAATCAGCGCAATTCCTGGTGGCCAGGTGGAAATGAGACTGATTCGGGGAGGTATTGTATTTGCGGATTAGAGCGTCGTCCTGCTCCGGGGTCGTTTCAATGTCGAAGCCGTAGATGGTTCGATCATAGGAAGAGCCAATGAGCTGATACCAGTTGCCGCCGGGTTTTTCTCCATTCTTTACGTCGGGGACGATGTCTTCCAGGTATTTGCGGCGGTAGCGGTCGCGCAGGAAAGCGGCCATCTTCGCATTGGCGAACAGCGGTACATCCTCCGGACGTTCCACCGCATACAAATATGGGATGAGAGGAATGGCTACCCAATCGTATCCGCCTACGCCGTCATACCTGCTGAGGACGACGCCCGTTTCTCCCGCAGCACAATGGCGCAAAACCAGGGGCGTGTCGGCACATACGCCGGAAAGATAAACCGCGGCGTGACCCGTCGCGGTGAAAAAACCCATCCCGCCGTATGGTTCCTCAAGAAGAAGCGTGGCGGAGGCGCTCGCGAGGGAGGCACAAGCCAAAACCATCAGTGCTAACTTGTTGAAAACGCGCCGCATTGTCTGAATGTGGCGTGGAAACATACTCCCCCCAGGAGAACTCACTCTGACTCAGCTCTAAGAACCCTTCCTGCAAAGTTTAGTTGCCGGGAATCGCAAAAACCAGTTACGGAAGGGAGGGTAAATTAGGGTCAGGAAAACTCATAGCTGGGGCGAAGGAAACACAAATGTGTCCCAGGAAACCATCGATCCCGGGGGAGGCGGCGGCCGATTATGATTCCGTGGCCATGGTCAACTGTGTTTTGGCCCAGCGCGCACTTTGGCTGACGGATTCATCCTCGTCCGCCGCGAGTTGGTCAAGCAAGGGCAGGAATTGCCGGTTTCCGCTGTTGCCCATGGCGATGGCGGCATTACGGCGAAGGCCGGAGCGCTTGGTACGACGGATGGGCGATCCGCGGAAGATCGCGCGAAATTCTTCGCCGGACATTTCGGCGATCCAGGCAAGAGCGGGATTCACCAACTCCGGACGAGCTTCAAATTCAGGCATCGTCGATATCGGCGCCTTACGATTCCATGGGCAGACGTCCTGGCAAATGTCGCAACCGAAGACGTGGGAGCCCATCCCAGCGCGAAGATCCTCCGGAATCGATCCGCGTTTTTCGATTGTCAGATAGGAAATGCATCGGTTGGAATCGAGTTGATGCGGACCTAGCAATGCGTCCGTCGGGCAAGCCTCGATGCAGCGGGTGCAGGTACCGCACCGGTCCGGGGCGGGCATGTCCGGCGCGAGTTCTAGCGAGGTCAGAATCACGCCCAGGAAAAGCCACGAACCCTTTTTCTGATCAATGATGCAAGTATTCTTCCCAATCCAGCCCACTCCCGCGTACTTGGCGTAGACGCGTTCCACGATGGGTCCGGTGTCAACGTAGCTGCGGGTGATAAGAGCCGGCTGTAACTCGGCCGGTAGATCCTGATGCTGCACCGCCCGATGCAGTGCAGCCTGTTGCGGCATAGCTTGGTGCAGAGCGGCTTCCACGCGCTTCAGGCGGCGCCGGACCGCATCGTGGTAGTCTTCGCGGCTCCAGGCATAGCGCGAAATCCATCCCCGGCCGGGTTCGTGCACTTGCGTCGAATAGGGATTCGCAGTGTTGTAGTTGATGGCGCAAACCACCACGCTTCGCGCCCATGGAGCGACTCGATCCAGGGAGCCCCGTTTGAGATCGCCGCGATCATCGAGCGCGGCCATATATTTCATTTCTCCGGCATGACCAGCGGCAATCCACTTGGGAAAATGTTGGAGTTCGGCAGCATCGGCGGCGGGAGCGACGCCCGCGAGGTCGAAACCAGCCTCGTCGGCGGCGCGCTTGACGATGGCTTTTACGTTATCGAGTGAACTACCCAATCGAATTCCTCTCGGTGATCCCTTTTTGTAGCGTACAAGCTTCGAGATCCGGAGTCACGCAGCCTCTGCGCCTGGATTGCGAGCGACGGCGCCGTCTGCTGACAGCAACGGCCCGCTGCGGTATCCTTTCCCGCATGCGCGCAACCCGGCTTAGACCTTTTGTTCTTGCACTCACTCTGCTTCTGTCGTCTGTGATCGCAGCTCAGCGGAGCACATCGGTCGCGGTCGTGATCCGAGTCACGGATCCAGCCGGGAATGGAGTACCTCGGGCGCAGGTACGAATCGTTCCGGCGCCGGATACGGCCTCGAAACCTGAAACCGACGAGAAGGGCCAGCTCGCGCTCGATTTGAGGCCCGGCGGATATGCCATCTTTGTGCGTGTCCCCGGCTTCATGCCTGGAATTGCACACCTCGACGTCGTGAACCTCGTTCTTCCCCATTCCGATGCCCAAGCGGCGAAGCCGGCGCAGACGTTCCCAATTGTGCTGCAGCTCGGAGCGGCCGGGTCGCCAACCGTGAGTCCAGTGTCTTCGAAAGATGGCCTATTCGTATCGGCTTATCCATACCACGCTCCGGCCGGATTTTCATTTGCCGATCTGAAGGCCATGCCACACCTCACGGCAACTTTCCACAACGCGCATACGAACGCCGACGAAACTTACTCCGGAGTTCGTCTCGCCGATCTTCTCGGCAAACTGGGAGCGCCGCTCGGCAGAGAACTTCGCGGTGAGGCTCTCACGAATTTCGTTGTCGCCACGGGTGCGGATGGATATCAGGCCATTTTGGCTCTGGCCGAGGTCGATCCCGACTTTCATCCGGGAGAAGTTCTGGTCGCTGACACGATGAATGGTCAACCTCTTGACGCGCACTCCGGTCCGTTAAAGCTCGTCGTCACCGAAGACAAGCGCCCCGCCCGCTCAGTTCGCAACCTGACCACCATCGAACTGAAATTATTTCCGTAACCGACTGCTGAAAATCCACTGGAGTCAGTCTTGAAAGGACGCGGCGTTTCAGCCGTGCCGTCCGTCGCCTGCGATGAATGACGGCTGGGCCGCGGAGATGCAACCTCAGGAAAAACTTTTCAGCAGACTGCTAGGGCTTGCGGGAAGCAGCCTAAATGCCCAGCTTCTTGACTTCCTCGTTGTAGTACTTGCGGTAGAGGATGTCCCACTCCTGCGAGCCTTCAAGGATGGTGCGCTTCTGGCTCTCGATCTTCTGGCGGGCGGCGACGTCGATTCTGGCTTCCTGATTGAGTAGGTCTTCGAGAATCTTGCGGGTTTCCTGGCGGATGGTGTTGGGGTCTTCGATGAACTCGACCTCATCCATCTGCTTAAGAACGTCGGAAACCGCCCGGGCCAGCACGTTGACTTTGTCGCGGCTGAGCCTCACAGCACCGCCTTGTACTTGCGCACCAGTTCGGTCTTCACCTTGCGGAACATTTCCTGGTAATTGGCGCCAGAGTTACGCATCTCATCGGAATACGCTTCGAGGATGACGCGCACTTCGTCGTTGATGCGGTCCTCCAGCGAGAGTTCGTCGACCAAGGCGGCGTTCACTCGTTCGGTGACCGCGGGAACAACCGCGGTCTCGATGAACTTGCCGGCAATTAGTTTCTTGGTGACTTCGCGGGCCAGATAGCCCACATATTCTTTGGACAAAAGCATGTCTGGATTGGGCGTGCTGCGTGCAACCGTTGTCAGTCTGAATCAAAAAAGTGTACCACAGCCGAAGCCCGAGCGGCGCGAGCCCTTCGAGCAGCGCCCCATTTTGGCGAGGGTACCGAGCGGGGGCGACGGGCTGCACTTCACCGCGCTTTCTTGAAAGTGTCATCCCGACGCAGGCCGCCATTCAGCCGGAGGAGGGTCTCGCGTGAAGCTGTTCTGAAGCCTTTGCCGGTCGGCCCGCGAGATGCTGGCCTTCGCCAAAAGATTGGCTCCGGTCAGTTGGTTGCATCGGAGTGAACCTTGTTGGCTAGGGAACTTGAGCTGGCGGCTGGTCGCGCAGGATGTAGACAAATTGCCGGATTTCATGGCGCTCGCGTTCTGTCTCCTGCGCCAATTCTCTAGTGATCTGGTCATAGACTCGGAGCTCCGCTGCGGCTTTCGCAGCATCTCCAGTCTGCCGATAAGCCTGAGCCAGGCGATAATGCGCCTCTTCCATTTTCGGATCGACCTGAATTGCCTGCTGATACTCGGAAATCGCCTTGGGGTAATCTTTCTCGTCGGCATGGACGATCCCCAGTTGAACGTAGGCAGCGGCAAAATTCGGATCGAGACGAATGGCATGGTTGAGCAGCGACTCGATCTGCGGTGTGCCCGCCGCGTCCGGCGAAACCTTCCGCAGCTTCCAAAGTCCGACGGCATAATAGTAGTTGGCCTCGGCATTGTCCGGTTGCTGGGCGACGAAGCGCTGTAGCTTTTCGACAATTTTCTCGGAGGGCGCGGACTCCGCGCTTTGCATCTTTCCCATGAACAGATAGGGAGCGGGATCATTGGGATTCAGATCGGACGCTTCACTGACTCGCCTGACGGCCTGATCGTAGGAGCCGCGGGCAAACCACGCCGCGCCGAGTCCAATCAACATGCGCGCGGAGTGAGGATACAGATGATTGCCCTTGGTGAAGACTTCCAAGGCGGGTTCCGGAGCATGATGCAGCAGAAGTTCGGACCCCCAGTCAAACACATAAGGTTCGCGCGGATCCAAATCCGCGGCGCGCTGATACTCGCGCACGGCCTCCAGCGAATCGCCCAGTTTCTCCAGCATATCGCCGAGCAGATGATGGAGCTCGGCGCTGTCTTTCTGCGCGACCAAGGCTAGGCCCTGATCGCGTGCCCGCCCATAATTGCCGGCATGCGCGTTGGCGAGCGCCAGATCGTAAGAGTTTTCGTAGTCGCTGGCTTTGAGTTCGCCGGCGCGTTCGAAGTATGGAATCGCCTCGCGGGCCTTGCCGTTATTGTCCAGAAGTCTTCCCAGACGATGGTTTGCCTCGAAGCTATTGGGGGCGCGCTCTAGGCTCGCGCGCAGCCATTTCTCCTCCTCGGACGCAGCCGCTGGCGGTGCGCCGGGCGTCGACTCGCTCAGCGAAACCGTTTCCTTCGCCAGCGTTTCGCGGGTTCGCACCATCGTGTCGGAGCCGTGACCGCCGAGACTTGTCGTATCGGTAACCCCGGCCACCGCGAATCGGGGTTGATCGAAGAACTCGGAGGCTTGCCCGGCAGAGGCTTGCGCTGCTGGACTCTTGGCCGGCAGGAGAACGAGATCGACATTTTTTGCTTCTTTCGGGGCAAAGAAGAGTGAAGGAATTTCGGCGTCGCTGTATCCGGCCATCTCCGTTCGCAGACCATAAACTCCGCCGCGCAAAGCCGTAAAACTATACTTGCCTTGCGCATCCGTACGCGCCGTTCGTGTCTGCATGGGGTCCTTGGACTCCAATTGAACGGCTGCGCTGGCCACTGGTTTTCCTTGTGAGTCGCGCACGGTGCCGCATAGAGAAGCCGACGTTGCGCTCTCTTGGGATTGCAGCGACAGTGGGAGCAATGCGAGGAGGACGAGCGCGGCGAATTCGCGCCTTAGAACGCGATCGGATCTGCGTTGCCGGGAAATGGCGCGGATACGGCCCATGAGGATTGGCGCTGGTGAGGAGCTCGAACCACATCAGTTTGCTGCGCCTAACCGTGCATTCTATCTGCCTTCATCGTCGCTCGCAACCGACTCCCGGCACGCTCTTTTGTGAAGGTGCGAAAGAAAAGCGCTGGCGGATCTTAAGCCGCACAAAATAGAATGCAATGTTTCGCGATAAGTCTTGGCGAGGGTGTCTGCAAGATTTCTACGGGTTCCTCCGATGCAGCAAAGAATGGGTATCAGGGAATGTGCACTCAATGAGGATGTGATGAGACTGCTCCGGTTGTGGCTGTCAGTGATCGCGGTGCTGCTGGTGACTGGCCTCTCCGGATGGAGCCAGCAGGCCTCCGCCAGGCGAAGGCTCATTATCGATCAGGACGCATCCGGCCCCGGAGGGAGCGATCAGCAGGCGATCCTGCTGCTGGTCCAGTCGCCGCAAACCGAAGTCCTCGGCGTGACCGTGGTGACCGGCGATGCCTGGCTCAAAGAAGAAGTCGCGCACACCTTGCGCATGCTGGAGATCATCGGACGAACCGACATCCCGGTCGTGCCCGGGGCCGAGTATCCGCTGCTCAGGCGCAAGGAAGAAACGGAACTTTGGCAGCAGCAATATGGCTCCGTCGTCTGGCTGGGTGCGTGGACTCCGCAGCGCTACCACGCGGCGGATCAACTGGGGGAAATGCCCGAGGGCAAGCCCACCACAAAACCGGCAGATGAAGACGCCGCGCATTTTCTGCTGCGCATGGTTCACAAGTATCCGCACGAAATCACGATCTACGAAGGCGGACCGATGACCAACCTCGCGCTCGCTATCTCGATCGATCCCCAGTTCGCCGGACTGGCGAAGGAGTTGGTGTTCATGGGCGGGAGTCTGAATCCCAAGACAGATGATCCTGAGTTTGTGAATACGCCCCGGCACGAATTCAATCTTTGGTTTGATCCGGAAGCGGCACACATCGTGCTGACGGCGCCGTGGAAAAAGATTGTTGCCACGACAGTAGACATTTCTCTGAAGACGCGCTTGACTCAGGATTTGCTCGACCAGGTTAAGGCCGGCAACACGGCTGCGGCTCGGTATGTCACCTCGTATTCGCGTCTTTTTGGCAAATATAACTACTTATGGGACGAACTGACAGCACTGGCCTGGCTCGATCCAACTCTGATCACAGCGAAGGAGTCGCGTTATCTGGATGTGGATCTCAGCCGCGCCGCTAGTTACGGAAATACTCTCACTTGGACAGAAACGGACAAGCCCAAATTGGCGAAACAACTGGTCCAAGTGCAGATGGATCTCGACGCGCAGCGGTTCTACAAGATGTTTGTCGATTTGCTGACCGCTCCCACACCAAAACCTTAAGGCTGGGTGGGTTTTTTTATGTTACGGCTGCAATTGCTCGAGCATCCGCTTGGCTTGCTCATCTTCGGGATGCTGTTTGAGCAAATCGAGCAATACGCCGCGAGCCTTGTCCCGCGCTCCATCCAGAGCATAGACGCGCGCCAGATTGAGATACGCCTGATCGAAACCGGAAGCCACGCGGATGCACTCTTCGAAGCTGGCCACCGCCTGATCGCGCCGCTGAGTGACCAGATAGAGCACCCCCAAATTGTTCAGCGCTTCCGGGTAGGCGGGACGAGCCTTCAGGGCGCGCTGCAGATATTCGTAAGCTTTGGCGTTGTCGTCAGTCTGCGCAAACACCATCCCCAGACTGTAGTTCGCTTCCGGATCTTGCGGTGCGACTTCGAGCGCCCGTTCCAGAACTTTGCGGGCCTGATCCCAACGCTTCTGCAGACGATAGGCATTGCCCAGATTGTCGAGCGCCAGGACATGATGCGGAGTCAGCCGCAAGGCTTCCTGAAAACACTCCACTGAATCGTCGACCCGTCCCTCGCGCGTAGCAAGGACGCCAAGATTATTCCAGGCATCAGGAAGCGTATCGGGATAATTGGCCGGAAGCCTCACGGCGCGTTCGAAGGCGTCGCGCGCAGCCGCGTTCTTACCTTGATTCAGGTAAACGCTCCCCATGCCGTACAGCGCCTCGGCGCTCGACGGATTGTCGCGCAACGCCTGCTGGAATGAGACTTCGGCCTGATCCAGATATCCGCGCTGAAAGAATAGAACGCCGTAGGAAAGATGGTTGCGGCCAACTTCCAGTGCGTACTCCGCGCTCGGGAACGGCAGCGCCCGCCTGAGTCGCTCGGCGTCGTTTCGCGGAATGCTCTGGAAGTCTTGTTCGAGGTGTTCAGGCACGATCGGGCCCTGATACAGCTTCACGATGTCGCCGCGACTGTCGATCAGGAAAGATGTTGGCAGGCTGAGGTCGCGATGACGATCGAATAGTTGGCGATAGAGAATGTTATAGATCGCCACGACATCGTCGGATCCACGCACAATCGGAAAAGCGAGGTCGCTTGCTAAGGCGCGAACTCCGGTATCGGCGGTAGCATCTACGTTCACCGCGATCAGTTGCAGGCCTCTGGTCGTCCAATCCGCATAAAATTTCTGCAGCGTTCTCAACTCTTCCCGAGAATTCGACGACTTCGTGGTCCAGAAGTTCAGAAGGGTCGGCTGGCCGCGGAGCGCGGTCAGCGTCCGAATCCGTGCCGAAAGATCGGGAAGTGAAAAATCTGGCGCAGGAATGGGAGCCAGAAGCCAGGTTTCAACGTTGGCCGGAAGTAGCTCGGCTTGCTTTATCGCCGGCGCAGGAAAGACGCTGGCCTGTCTCGCTTGAGTTTTGAATGGTTCCCGACGCGAAGGTTGAGCGTCCTCTTCCAGCCAGATCCGATGATTGATCGGAAGATTGTGGAACTCCTGCACGAGTCCGCTGGGCCAGCGAATCGAAGCTCTTACCGGTCCTGTCGTATCCCCAAGGCCGAAGAATACGTCCTTGCTGTGCTGGGAAAGAAAACCGGAACCGGCCTGAAGCGTGCGCGTCTGCCGGCCAGCGCCGGATTCCAGGGTGATCGCGGCACCGATGGCATCGCGATTGCTCTTCGTGCCTCGAAGGCGAAATGCAATTGCAGGCGGCAGATTCTCCATTGCATTTTCCAGCACCCGCAACTGTGGAGCATTGCGGTTCTTCAGAAACACTTCGACCCGGCCATCGTGATCGAAGTCGGCCAAGGCAAATGCTCTGCCATCTTCCCTGAAGTCCATGCCAATCACGGCGGATACGTCCGAGAAAGTTCCATCTCCATTGTTGGCGTAGAAGACATTTCGTTCATAACCGCTCCACGTCCCGTCAGAACGGATGAGTTCGTTGATCGCGTTCCAGCCTTGCTCATATTGGTGAGATGCGCGGGCTTGGTCGGGAGAACAAGCGACTACTTGCCGCCAGAAAAAACTGTTTAGATCCGGGCGCGACGAGCCAGAGACCATTCCGTTGACGATGTAGAGATCGGGAAAACCGTCGTGATCGAAATCGAATGCGTCGCTCGACCAGGCCCAGCGGCCCATTCCAGCGCCTGAAGAATCGGTTGCGTCGTCGAAAGCCGCTCCACGATGGGGGAGCATACCACCCAACGTATTAGGCAGCATATTATGAAACAAGGAATTCCCCATCGCGTGTTTTTGATAGAGCGAGCGGGTCTCTGGGGGCGATTCTTGTTTGAAGATTTCCTGGGTTGAGATGCGTTCACCGGCCGCCGTCCACATATCCGCAACGTAGAGATCCTGGGCGCCGTCATTGTCATAGTCCAGCCACGAGACACTCATTCCTGCGCCAATGTCCACGACCGCAGCCTCGGCTGCAACATCGGTGAACGTTCCGTCTCGATTGTTGCGGTAGAGGTTTTTTCGTCCAAAATCATTGGCTACGTAGAGATCGGGCCAGCCGTCGCGATCGTAGTCGCTCCATCCGCAACAAAAGCTGTAACGCGTATTGTTCTGATCCAGGCCTGACGCCGCGGTTACATCGCGGAACGTGCCGTCGCGCTGGTTGCGCATCAGGAAGTTGGGTGGGCCGTTTTCCGCATCGTGATAGGGAGATGGATATTTATATTGACCGGTGCCCTGGTAGTAAGCGTACAGGCAGAAGTACACGTCGAGCCAGCCGTCGCGATCATAGTCCGCGGCGGCCGCTCCAGTGAACGTTCCCTGCGGAGGAGCCGCAAACCGGAAGGCGTCGGGTTGTGGGCGAAACCTGCCGCCGCCATCGTTGACAAACAACAGTGGCCCGTTGGCGCACACCACGATGGCGTCCTGGCAGCCGTGGTTGCTGAAGTCGGCGAACAGAGCACACGACGTATTTTCCAGAATTCCTAGCCCAGACGAGTCGGTAACGTCTTCGAACGT
>Ga0209624_10000490_pt1 | contig 34892 bp, 27 predicted proteins | sample JacPinW_OM2H0_O1_FD_188565 | JGI IMG/M metagenome (GOLD analysis project Ga0209624, IMG submission 188565) | Forest soil microbial communities from Algoma, Ontario, Canada - Jack Pine, Ontario site 1_JW_OM2H0_O1 (SPAdes) (version 2) | ecosystem: Environmental > Terrestrial > Soil > Boreal...
GGTCCACAGGGAGTCATCGCAGGTACCGTGGGTCTCAACCGCTCCATTGAGGATGGCTACGCCGCCGCAAAATTCTGCGCCCTCGTTCAGTTGGCCGCGCTCAAGCGCCACCTGGGCTCGCTTGACCCGATCAAGCAGGTTGTCAGGGTGAATGGTTACGTGAACGCCGTCCCCGGTTTTCCGGACTCTCCGAAGGTCATCGACGGGGCTTCGGATCTGTTCGTTGAACTGCTGGGTGAAGCAGGCCGTCACGTACGTGCCGCGATCGGCGTCTCCGCCCTTCCCCGCAATGCTCTGGTCGAACTGCAGATGACCGTCGAGCTGGAAGCCTGAGTCCGTCATGCCGGAACATTCTCTTTCGGCGACACCCACGCACTCCCGCTGGAATCGCGATTTGAAGCCGCGCCTCGCCATCGCGCCGGGTGACACCGTTCATCTGGAATGCCAGGACGCGAGCGGCGCGCAGGTGCGTCCGGGAATGGCGGTTGCCGAATACTTGAGGATTGACCGCGAGCGGATTCATGCTCTCACGGGACCCATTTTTGTCGAAAGCGCCGAACCAGGCGACGTCCTTGAAACCAAGGTCCTTGAGGTCGACCACACCGGCTGGGGATGGTCGAGCGTGATCGCCGGGCTCGGCTTTCTGAAGCAGCGGTTCGCCGAGCCATTCCTGTTTCACTGGAAGCTCGAAGGCGACCTCAGCCGTTCGCTTGCCCCAGCTGTTGTGCCGCTCCGCCCGTTCTGCGGCGTGATGGGCGTTGCTCCGGCTGAACCTGGCCAATTCCGCACCCGGCCTCCAGGTGCCTTCGGCGGAAACATGGACGTGCGCGAGCTATCACGCGGAGCCACGCTCTACCTGCCGGTGCTGAATACAGGCGCGCTGTTCTCCGCCGGCGACGCGCATGCCGCTCAGGGAGACGGAGAGGTCTGCATCAACGGCATCGAATGCCCGGCAAACGTGACGCTACGGTTCGAGCTGCATAAGCAGCAGGCGCTCGCGGCTCCGCTGGTCGAATCGGCTGCCCAGAATTCGATCCGGGACGGAGAGGAGTGGATTGTGGTCGAGTCGGGCACCGATGCCGTCTCGACCGCCCGAGGGGCCACCTCGCGCATGATCGATCTGCTCGTTGACCGCTGGGGCCTTCCGGATGTCCACGCATATCTTCTTTGCAGCGTAGCGATGAATTTGAGGCTCAGCCAGGTCGTGAATGAACCGATGTTCACCGTCAGCGCCGCGATCTCCAAGCACGTTCTCCCCGCAAGAAAACTCTTCAAGGCGCAAACTCCGTAGTTTCTGTAGGCTTACGCCCGCGTCATCGGTACTTTTGCAGTCCAGGACCGCTGCCGCAACGGTACATCGAGTCAGAAGCTCGGATCCTTTATGAAATCCTTATCACACGAGACATCCGCGCCGGGATGAATCGAAAGGTTAAATGGCATTAAAAAAGGTGATCTAAGTAATCAGAAAGTTCCTCTTCCCTTTCGGTCAGGACTGGCATAAATTGCCCCGCATAATCGGCAATCCAGAGCTCATGTTTGAGCCGGGCCATTGTGGCCACGGCAATGCAGTTCCGTTTTTTGACATCCGACAATTTCTCTTTTGGAGGCGTTGATGATGATGAAGAGAATCAAGCTCACCGCGCTATTCACGGTGACGTCTTTCGCTTTCCTGTGTGCCTTCCTCGTCCCGGCGCAAGCCCAGCAGACCTTGGGCGGAATCACCGGCACGGTCACCGACACATCAGGCGCCGTAGTTCCAAACGCCGTCGTGACCATCGTCGGAGATCAGACACAACTTACGCGCACGCAAAACAGCAACTCCGATGGCAGCTACCTTTTCGTGAATTTGCCGATCGGCAGCTATACCATGACTTTCAAGCACGAGTCCTTTGAAACGCAAAGGATCCCTTCGATCACGGTTCAGGCCAACCGTACGGTTACGGTAAACGCCGCGCTGCAGGTCGGGGCGGTGACCACGACCGTCACCGTCGAAGAGACGCCCCTGATCAACGCGGTGGACACGACCAACGGCTACGTTCTGGATAAAGTGCAGCTGGAGGCCATCCCGCTGCCCACTGGCAGCTTCACCGGAATTGCCATCCTCTCTCCGGGAGTAAACGCCGAGCTCTCAAGCGGTACCGGCGCCAACAACGGTCTAGGCAACGCACCCATCTGGGCGAATGGACAGCGCGACACCAGCAACACATTTCAAATGAACGGAGTCGATGCGAGCAACCTGTTCAACGGCAAGAGCACAAGTTCGGTTGCTTCCGCGCGCGTCGTGAACAATACCGGCATCGGCGGCGCCGCCAGCATTTCCAGTACGACCGCTGAGCCGATTCAAAGCACGGCATCCCCGTATTTGGCCGTCGGACAGGCCCTGCCGACTCCGCCGCCGGAAACGATCCAGGAATTCCGCGCCAACACGTCGATGTATGACGCGCAACAGGGCTCAACCAGCGGCGCGCATATTGACCTGAGCACTACCTCAGGCACAAACCAATATCACGGGCAGGCTTACCTTCACCGCGGAACCGATTGGCTCAACGCCGCGCCTGTTTTCGACAAATTAGATCCGAATATCCCGAACAGCGATAAAGTGCCGGAACTGCACCGCGAGGTACCTGGCGGAACTTTCGGAGGTCCGATCATCAAGAACAAGCTGTTCGGTTTCATCGCCTATCAAAACCTGCACGATTCCGACACCGAGATTGGCAGTTCCCGCGTCGCCGTGCCATTCTTCCTGACCGACGATCGAAGTGTGTCAGGCTTGGTCAACGCCGCCGAAACCACGACCGTCACACCGGACTGCGCGGCGCCTCCCTGCCCGTACTTCGCATCGACGCTAAACTCTCCGGGTTCGATCGGTACCGGCCCGGGTCAGATCAATCCCATCTCCTACGCCCTGCTGAATTACAAACTGAAGAACGGCCAGTACCTGATCCCGTCGGCTGATGGTTTCACGCCCACGATCAATTATCCGGAAAACACCTATACGCTGGGCACCGCGTATTTCCGTGCCAATCAGGCGGTCGCCAATCTTGACTTTATCGCGACTGCGAAGGATACCCTGGCGCTGAAGTATTACTACCAACACGATCCGAGCGTTGCCCCGTATGCCTATTCCGGCGTCGCCGGCTTTACGCAGAAACTGGACGCCGGCAGCCAGGTAGCTTCCCTTACAAACACGCAAACGCTGACTCCGAACTTCAACATCGCCGAGTCCATCGGCTTCATTCGGGAAAAAGTCTACAGCACCATCGGCCAGCCCTTTACACCCCAGCAGTTTGCAACCTACGTGGAAGGTCTCACCGGTGCATCCGCAGCAGACTCCACGATCAATACCTTCGGCTCAACCTTTTTCCCCGGCATTACCATCACCGACAACTTCGGGAATCCCTCGGGTTTCACGAACAGTTTTATTTACAACACAGGGGAAGTCTTTAACGCGCCTATCAATCTCGGCGACGGCGCCAACTCTCAAGGGGCGTTTACAGGTGTCTTTCAGAATCGCTGGATGCCTGCCGCAGATGCCGTCTGGGTCCACGGGAGACACACGGTCACGCTTGGCGGCAGTTTTTCCTATACGCAACTGAACATTAAAGACAACAGAACCGACAAAGGCGTCATATCCTTTGACGATTTCGCCGCCTTCCTGCAAGGCATCGATAGCACCTACACGACCAACGGATTCGTGACCAGCACCTTCCTGCAGGGCAACGCGAACCGCTACTATCGCTCAAACGACGAAGGCATCTATGTGCAGGACAAGTTCCAGTTTCGCTCGAACCTTAGCCTGAGTCTGGGCCTGCGCTTTGACCGCCACGGCGGCCTTACCGAGAAGGGCGGCCGTCTCTACAATTTCGATCCGTCTCTTTACGACTACGACCCGACCACGGACACGATCGTTTCAAACGGTTTCATCATCGCCGGAAATAACCCGTTATTTCCGACCAAAGGTGTGAGCGATTCGACTCTTACGGGCCGGCAGTGGGGCTTTGCTCCCCGCATCGGCGTAGCCTGGAGTCCCAAGATGTTCAACGACAAGATTGTGGTCCGCGCTGGCTGGGGCATGTACTACGACCGTGGCGAGCTATTCACCTATCTTTCCCCGGGCGTCGCCGCCGGCGTCGTTCCCGGTGGACCATTCGGAGTTGCACAGTCACCACCGTACGTAAATGCACAGCTCTGCATCCCCGATCAGGAATACGCCGGCTTCATTCCCGCCTGCGATACCGCAGCACCCGGCGGCGGAGGTTTCGAGAATCCGTGGGGAACAACGCTCGGCGCACCTCCGACTGGGAATCCGGCGGACATCGCCCTTCCCAACGCGGCGGCCATCGAGGGAGGGGCTCACCTTTTCGCCTTTGCAGACTACAACCGGGCCAATAAACTCCCCTACACGCTCAACCAGACCTTGGATATCCAATGGCAGCCGCGCAAGGACCTAGCCATCGACATCGGCTATGTCGGCAACCTGGGACGCCACGAAGTCATTCCCATCCCATTCAACCAAGCCAGAATCGCCGCGCCGACGAATCCGCTTTGCGGCCCGGCGAGCGTCTGCGCCTCTCCGGCGACAGCCGTGGCTCCGCAAAATTACACCTACGGCTATTCGATCATTACCAGCGACGTTACCTTCACACCTGCGCTGCTGCCCGATGGCACGCCGTACCAGCAAAACTACGAAGGCGGGAACGTCGACCTTCGGGTTCCCTTTATCGGCTATTCGTCGGAATCGGAGTCCTACACCGCGGCGGGTGTCTCGGCCTACAATGCGCTTCAGGCCCATGTGGAAAAGCGCCTGAGCCATGGCCTCCAGATAGGGGCCTCTTACACCTATTCACACGCGCTCGATGAGCAGAGCGGCCTGGGTCTGTTTTACAACGGTAACAACCCACTGAATCTTCACTCCGCGTACGGGAACTCGGACTTCGACCGCACGCATGTGATCACGTTCACCTACCTCTACGAATTTCCCAAATTCTTCTCAGACTCATCGGTCAAGGGCAGGTTCACCAATGGCTGGGCTGTGGAGGGTCTGACCATCCTTCAAAGCGGCCAGCCCTATAGCGTTATCGATTACTCGGGTGCCGTCGGTAGCATCTTCTATGGCACCTCGGACGGTATCACCAACCCGATTGTTCCGCTGGCTCCCGGTTGCACGCCAAAGAGCGCTGAGACCGGGAAGTCGGGCGTCGTCAACGCTGCACTCGATGCCAACTGCTTCACCCTGCCGTTGCTGGCGGCAGGCGGCGCCGTAAACGGTGTGCCTGGCGCGATTCCATCAAACGATCCCTACGAAACGAACTTCATCAGCCAAGGCCAGCGGAACATTTTCCGGCAGCCCTGGCAACGGCGTGCGGACATCTCGATCGTGAAGAACACGCGGGTGACGGAGCGAGTCATGGTGAGGTACAGCTTTGACGTCTTCAACCTGACCAATACAACCAGCTACGACATTCCGGTCGACAACGTTTCGCAGAACATCAATTTCAACGACTTCCCGGTCGCGGGCACGCCTTCATCCAGCACACCCTGCGACAGCTCGTTCGCCGACCTGTACGTCTGCGCAAATCTGAGCGGCCTTGGCATTACGAACAAAACAATCAGCAGCCCGCGCCAGATTCAGATGTCGCTGGGTGTCACCTTCTAACTGCGGCCGCAGCGAACCCCAGGGGACGGCGAAGTCCGCCGTCCCCTTTTCTGGGTCCGAACAGCATCGCGTGCGGGAAACTCAAGCCGCGCTGACCGTCACCGAGAGTGTTTCGATCGGGGATCTGTCAAACTGTTTCTGTAACTCCGCCGAGGTCGAAAATATCTTGCCGGCGACATGCCGCGCCGGGAACTCGAAACTCACAGAAGGCTCGCTGAACGGGTAAGGATCGAGCGAGAAATGCCGCGAGCCAACCGGCTGAACTTCGATGCGGGAGTAACCGCCGGCGCGCAGGGGCAGCGGATGCAGCAGATGTGCCGGGTGGCGGAAGTCAACGCAGGTGAGCAGCGAGAGGTTGTCGGTCGCCTGCAGCAGGCGGAAGTGGTCGATGATGGCGGCTTCAGTTCGCTCACCAGCCGTGAAGCGGGTATCCTCGGCAATCTGCTGCTTCAGGGATTCTTGAAATCCTTTCAGCCTGTCCAGAAACTGATCGAGCAGAGGCAGCTCGGCCGGTGCGATGGTTGAACGGTCAGCGTGTTCAGTAAGCAGGCTGTAGGTGTGCATTGAGATCAACAACGCGGCGTAGGCGTCTTCTTCGGCGATCAGGCGAACGGCGCGGTCGCGTACGGCGAGGTAGTCCGCAAGATCGATCTCCTCAAATGCCGAGTACTTGCCGACCAGTTCGACCGAAAAGGCACTCGGTTTGCCCTGGCGCGTGATTTGCGGTAGGGCGTCGCGCGTAGCCCATCCGTCGTCGTGTCGGGCGATGCCCTTGAGCACATTGCCGCGTGGTTCGGGCGGCAGAAGTAGCTCATTGCCCCAGCGCTCGGCGAATGCTCCGGCCAGCCGAGCGTGGTCGGGATGAGTTACCAGCCACCATCCCGTTTCAGTTTCCAGTCGCAGCATCACCAATCTCCTCGCCAAGCGTGCGGCTTTACTCCGTTTCAGGGGCTCGGGCCGACTCGTGCCAGCGATGCAGAAAGTACCACTCCAAAAACATCACTACGAAGAAGAAGCCAAATCCCAGCACCGTCGCCGCAAGCACGAGTGCAAACAAATAATCCGTCTGGAGTTGCGACGATGCATACAGGATCGAATATCCCAGCCCGCCTTCACCGACGCGACTCGATCCGGCGTACAGCTCGCCGGTAACGGCCCCGATCACGGCGATGCCGCTCGCGATGCGAATCCCCACAAAGAGCGAGGGAACCGCATGCGGCAGGCGCAACTTGAACAGGACCTGTGCGGGTGAGGCGTTGTGCATCAGGAACAGATTGACCAGATTCTCATCCACGCTGACCAGACCCTGCGTGGTATTTGCGATCACCGGAGCAAGCGAAATAATGAACGCGATCAGGCCCACTGCCACCGTGCCCGCTCCTACCCACATGAGGATTAATGGCGCGATGGCAATGATGGGCACCGTCTGCAGCAGGATCGTGTAGGGGTAGAGCATCCGCCGCACCCAGCGCGACTGGGCAAAGAACAACGCGACCAGGACCCCGACGATAATGCTGGCGACGAGCCCGCCCGCCGACTCCTCCGCCGTGATCGCAAGCGAGTTCAGCAGGGATGGAAATCGCGCACTGACCGCGCGCGCGACAGCCCAAGGCGAGGGCAACATATAGGGCGGCACTTTGAAGATCCACAGCACCAGCTGCCAGACGGCGAGAAGCGTTGCGAACACGGCCACCGCATTTGCGAGCGTAATAAGACGCTGCCTCATGCGACGAGCGCCTCCCTGAGCAGGTGCGATGCGCGCGCCACGAGCGCTTCAAACTCTGGAAGCTCGCGCAAAGACGCGACGCGCGGAAACGGGAGGTCGACTGGCAGCACGGTGTGCACGCGGCCCGGTTTTGGCGCAAGGACGATAATGCGAGTGGACAGAAATACCGCCTCAGCGACTGAATGCGTAACGAACACCGCCGTCCATTTCTGCTCCTGGCGCAGGCGCAGTAGTTCTTCGTTCAGTCGGTCGCGGCTCATCTCATCCAGTGCAGCAAATGGCTCGTCCATCAATAGCAGCCGGGGACTCGTCGCCAGAGCCCGCGCGATAGACACGCGCATTTTCATTCCGCCGGAAAGCTCGCGCGGGTAGGCCTGGGCGACGTCCTGCAGCCCGACGAGCTCGAGAACACTTCCGGTCGTCTTGTTCCGCCGGTCGCTCGGAGCTCGCTCCAGCTCCAGGCCCAAACCCACGTTGTCCCGCACCGTTCGCCAAGGGAGCAGCGTTGCATCCTGAAAAATAAACGATATGGTCTCGCGCGCATCCTTAGGCGCCATGCCGTCCACGCGAATCGTGCCGTCGCTGGGCGGAGAGAGCCCCGCAATCAATTTCAGGACTGTGGATTTGCCGCAGCCGGAAGGACCGATCAACGTCACAAACTCACCCTTCTGGATATTCAGGTCGATTGCGCTCAGCACCAGTCGACCGGAGCCGTAGCTCTTGCTCACGGCCGCGAATTCGATCTCTGGAGCCGCCGAGGCTTCGCTCATCGGGCGCCCTCGCTTACCGGCAAAAGCAGCGTGGAGGGCAGATCGGCTGTGTGATGGACGATCTGTGTCGATCGCACCCACTCCCAGGAGGTCGCGTGGGGCGAAGGTACTTCACTGCCTGGATTGCGATCGTAGAGCGGAAAAGCGCTGCTGGCGATTTCCAGGCGAATCCGTTCTCCGGTGGCGAACAGGCAGGACGTCGGCTCCAGATCAAACCGCCAATGGTGGACTTTATCAGCGGTGTAACCGGACTTCGCAAAGAGCCAACTGGAGCGGGCGATTCCAATCGAGATGAATTCCGCAGCACCGGTAGGCCGGACACGCACGAGTTTCGCCGTGATGTCCGCGTGCGCCGCCGAAGTCGAGCACCGGAGCGAGACGCGCGGCGCTCCAAAGACGCGCAGCGGCGCCGTCAAGGGCGCGGTTGTGTAAACCAGAACGTTGTTGCCGAGTTCCAGCGCGGATTGGTCGAATTCTCCGGCAGGCGCTGCGGGTCCGCCTGGCGCGGTGACAGGCACCTCGGGGTCATACACGAAAACGTCCGCGGGTTCCTCGGTCGCGGGTTGCGAACCGGACAGTACACCGTCGCCCCTGCGCGAGTTCGCGCGACCGGAGCTGTGCAAATAGAGAGTGTGAGTGGGCTCGCCAGGAAAAGCGTCCGCTTGCCGCCAGCGGTTTTCACCAAGGACAAAATGGCGAATTCGAGATTCGCTTGCAAACTCGCCTGAACCCTTCAGCCAGTGATTGAACCAGCGGAGCAGAATTGCGTCGGTATCAACAATGGCATCCGAGCCGAAATCGGCGGCGCCGGCGCGATCGCCCCAAGGAATATGAACCCAAGGGCCGGCGATCAGGAATTGGTTTTCGCGCGCGGCAACCGACCCAGCATGTGCTGTAAGGGCAAGAAAACCGTCGATACTCCCCTTGAGATAGGTGTCATACCAGCCTGAAATGTGGAGCGCAGGGACACGGATACGGTCAAGCGATTGGCTGGCATCAAGCGCCGCCCAGTATTCCCCGAATTCCGGGTGATCAAACCAATCAAGCACATAGGAGGGCAGACCTTCCCCGTGGAGCGCGGGATTACCGCGGAACGGCAGCATACTCGCCTGTGCGCCCAGGTTTGACCAGGCCGCCTCGAGAGCGTCGCTTGCCTTGCGCAATCTGCAACGCCGCGCATCGGCCTTCAGCATCTGTAATCCCCAACCGAGCGAGGCGGCCAAGCGCAGGGCCCCATGATGATAGAACCAGCCGTGGTAGAGATCGTGCGCAGTCATTCCCGGCGCGATGCAGATCAATCCTTCCGGCTGTTCGGCGGCTGCCAGGAGTTGGGTCATGCCCTGATACGAGAAGCCATACATGCCGATGCTGCCGCTGGATTCTGGCCGCATGCTTAACCAAGCGATCGTTTCTCGGCCATCGCGCCCCTCGTGCCGGAAGGGGTAAAAATCGCCTCCGGAACCGCCGCGGCCGCGAACATCCTGGACGACAACGTTGTAGCCATGGCGGGCGAACCACACCGGGTGGGAATAGACGACTGTTGAGGCGATGTCGCGTCCATAGGGCTGGCGCATGAGCAACGTAGGGTGCGGGCCGGACTGGGGAGGATAGTAGTGGTCGGAAACCAGCTCAACGCCATCGGACATGGGGCAGCGCACCCCACGTTCCAGTCGTACACCGCTGCCGCAATCCACCAGCAGAGCCTGATTCATGGTTTCGGCGGGTCCGGAAAACGCATCATGGCCTCAAGTGCCGCAGCAAGTCGTGTGGCCGCGTGGCCCAGCCACAGCGCGCCGTTCTCTGCGCTGGCCGGCCGGGGGTCACCCATCACGCCGGTGGGCGAAACGTCGCGAGTGAGCCACGCGAAAGTGGCCGGACCATTTTCCGGGAGCAGCATTTCGGGCTTTCCGACGTCGGCGATGTAGTGGGCCGTGTAAGCCGAACGATCGACCAGTTCCGGCGCCGCGGCCAAGAGAAAAGCTGTCTCCACTTCGCCCGCATGGAAGCCGTAGGCGCGCTCCTGCGGATTGAGACCCTCAAACTTGATTCCGCCCGAACCGTGGAGCGTAAACGTACGCAGCTTGAATTCAGCGCGCAGGTCGCGTGCCATGACATCAACCAAGGCGCTGTTGCCGCCATGGGTGTTGTAGAGCACGAGCTTCTGAAAACCGGCGCTGGACACGCTCGCTCCAAGGTCGCGCAACACCGCCATGAACGTGGACGAGCTGACCGAGAGTGTTCCCGGAAATCCGATATGCTCGTTGCTCTTGCCGTAATGCACCGGCGGCAGGGCGTAGATGGGTAGATCGGCGGGGAGTCTTGCGAGCGCGTGCCCCAGCAAGAGGTTGTTGATGAGCGTATCGGTCGCAAGCGGCAGATGATGGCCGTGCTGTTCGATCGCAGCGGTGGGCAGAACCAGCAGAGTCGTCTCGCGCGGCAGCGCGTCCACCTGCTTCCAGTTGAGATACGCGAAATTGCGGACGTCCGGGATCCAGGTTTTCATCGTGTGAGCGCTTCCGGTTTGAAGGTGATCATCTTTCCGGGGTTCAGCAGTCCTTTCGGGTCGTAACGCTGCTTGGCAAGCAATTGAACGTTGTCTGCGCGATAACGTCCGCCGCCTTCCACATTATTCACGTGCGGATTGGCAACAAAGACGCCGATCTCACGGCAAAAGGAAATCATCTCGTTCAGCCTCTCCTCGGTCGTGTAATACACCACCGGAATCGCGCCGGGGATCACTTGGCTGTCTGCGGCCTTCCAGAATTCCATGTGGAACAAGATTTCACGCCCGAAGCGCTCCTTGAGCAGGCGCATCTGGTTGCGGACCGTCGCAGGATCGAAGGCGCACTGCAGATACGTGTAGGCCTCATCCGCGCCGATTGCCCATAGCGTGGTGTGGTTCCAGGTGTAATCCGAGAGCAGCGGCCGAGCTCGCAGCCCCAGATACGGTGCCGAGTAAGTGACTTCCCCGCCGCTTGTCTGGGCGGCAGCCTCGAGCGCCTGACACTGCTCGGTTGCGATCAGAAAGAAGATCAACGCTTTACCTTCTCGCGTGCATTGCTTCACGGGCACGAAAAATGATGGGATGGGCCACTCAAAGGTTGTGACCAGGCGCTTGCTCCAGCTCGGGTCGTTCGCAATGCGCTCACTGAAATCGAAGGCGGCCTCGAAGCCGTCAAAGGCAACCGCACACTGCGACCATTCGATGGCCGGCGCGAGCGCAAGCCAAATGCGCGTGGCGATGCCATTGGTGCCCCACGCGTGGAGAATGTCGTGCACGTCTTCGCCCTGGTGCAACACCACGCGCGGCTCCGCCTCCATGGTGACCGCTTCGATCGCGCGCACGGTTTGAAAATCGCGCAGATTGCCATGTGCCACCGAGCCGATGCCGCCAGAACCCCCGCCGAGAAATCCGCCCAGCGAGGCCTTGACGATCGTCGAGGGATAGCAACGCAGCTCCCAGCCAACCTTGCGCGCCTCGTTTTCAAGGACACCGAGTCGCACGCCAGGCTCGCAGACCGCCACGCCGTCAGCCTGAATTCCCTCGATGCGGTCCATGCGCGCAAGATCAAGCACCACGCCGCCGTGCAGGGGAACGGCCTGCCCGTAGTTCCCCGTTCCTGCGCCCCGGGCGGTGACGGCCAGATCGTGCGCGTGGCAATAGCGCAGCACGCGTTGAATTTCATCCGCATTGAGGGGCTGAACCACAAGATCGCCGACCTTGCCATCGAGTTGCTTGCGGAGTACCGGTGAGTACCAATAGAAATCGCGCGAGAGCTGCTCGACCGTCTGGCGATGCGTGATCACGCGTGCTTCATCGGCCAGCAGAGAGGCGATCGCGGTAGCGTGGCGGGGATCGGTGCTCATGGTTCGAGTCTGCGATTGCAAGCTAGCTTTTTCCGTTGCTCTTGGATGTGCTCCAGGTTCTGAAAGCCTTCTGCATTCTCGGATCATCAAACAAAGTGTTGCACTCTTTCCGCAGGAAAGGGCCCTGGACGATGCAGGACATGTCCGCGCGACGGGCTACTTCTGTTGCGGGAACGTGAATCTGCAGGCAGTAGCGATTGGCGTCGTCAATCGTCGCGCCATACACGACCCGGTCGAGTCTGGCCCACAAAGCGTTGGCCATGCACATGGGGCATGGCTCGCAGGTTGAATACAGGGTGTATCCGGCAAGCAACGGACCCTGGAGCCTCTTGCCGGCCAGGCGGACAGCGCGCAATTCAGCGTGAGCGGAGGCGTCATGTTCCCGAGCAACGGCGTTGACGGCGCGTATCAACGGCTTGCCGGTGCCTGTGCTGACAATCAGTGCGCCGAACGGGGAGGGGTGTGGGGTACTCAGGGTACGAGCCGTAAAGCGGACCAGTTCGCGCATCCGCTCCTCGTCGGCAACCGAGAAATTAGGCGTCGTTTTGGGGCGCGCCATGACGGATCGTAGCACGACGGTCAAGACTGATAACAGCCTGAAAATCGCGTTAGATAGGGGGTCGCGGGGGGCTACCAGACGGGAAGCGAGCGTGCTACTCTGCTGCATGCGCAGGCCCGTTCGTCTAGCCACCTGCATTCTCCTCGCTGTTCCCGCCGCTTTTTTCGTCGCAGGCTGCCACCGCCCCTCCGGCGCGACCGGGGCCACCAAAATCACGCTGCAGGCCGACTGGTATCCGCAACCCGAACATGGCGGCTACTACACAGCTCTGGCAAAAGGTTACTACCGGGACGAAGGTCTGGACGTGGCGATTCAGCCAGGCGGGCCCTACGTCACGGTCGAGCAGCAGGTGTCTGTGGGCGCGGCGCAGTTCGGGATGAGTTCGTCGGACAGGATTCTGGAATCGATCGCGGACGGTCAACCGCTGATCGCTGTGGTCGCGACGATGCAGCGCGATCCGCAGGGAGTTATGGTGCGGAAGGACTCCCCGATTCATTCCTTCGCTGATCTCAATGGCCACACCGTGGCGGTCAAGACAGGCTCCACATGGTGGGAATATATTGCCAAGCGTTATCAGCTGACCAACGTCCATGAAGTGCCGGCAATGATGAATGTCGCAAATTTCGTGGCGGATCCCAATTACGTCCAGCAAGCCTTTGCCACTTCCGAGCCGTTTTTCGCGAAGCAGGCGGGGATTGAGACGCGCGTGCTGCTGACGAGCGACGCAGGCTACAGCCCGTACCGGGTAATATGTACGACTCGGGATTTCCTCGCGCAACATCCCGAGGTCGTCGCTAAATTTGTGCGCGCATCCCTGAAGGGTTGGCGAGACTACCTCGCGGACCCTAAGGTGGCCCACGACATGATCGCCACGCTCAATCCCGCACTGAATGCAGAATGGATGGATTTCACGTGGCGCGCGCTCCGTGACGGCCATTTCGTCGCTGGCGACGACCCGAGCGGCTCGCAACTGGGCCAGATGGATCGGGAGCGCTGGAACACCATCTACGCTCAGCTGTTGGACCTGAAGGTTATCGGCAAACCGTTTGATCCCGGCACGGCGTACACTCTGCAGTTTCTGGCATCGAAATAAGTTCAACGAGGGGACGTGTTGGATCTGTTCATCAGCGGCGGCACGGTGGTCACGATGGACGCGGAGTTTCGCGTGATCGAGGATGGTGCCGTCGGAATCGAAGGCGACGTGATCACCCAGATCGGCAAGCGCGCCGATCTTGACACGAAGGCGCGCGGCGCGAAAAAGACGATCGATGCGCGCGGAACGCTGGTGCTGCCGGGAATGATCAACGGTCATGCGCATGCGGCCATGAGCCTTTTTCGCGGCGTCGCCGAAGATCACTCTCTCGACGACTGGCTGCAGCGGTATATCTTTCCCGCCGAAGCACGGAATGTGACCGAAGATTTCGTGTTCTGGGGCACGCGGCTGGGCGTTCTGGAAATGCTGCGCGGCGGGGTTACGACCTACGCCGACATGTACTACTTCGAGGACGTGGTCGCGCGCGTCACCAAGGAAGCCGGCATGCGCGGCGTGCTGGGTGAGACGATCCTGGATTTCGCTGCTCCCGATCACAAGACGCCGGCTGCGGCGCTGGCCTACACCGAGAAATACATCGAGCGCTGGAGGGGCGACCCGCTCATCACGCCCGCCGTCGCCCCACATTCGATCTATACGCTTTCGACCGAGACGCTCAAGAGCACCGCCGCGCTCGCGCGCGCAACCGGCGCACCGATCCTGATGCACATTGCCGAGGCACCCTTTGAAAGCGAGCAGAGCCGCCTAAAGCATGGCGGCTCGCCGGTCGACTATCTGGAACGGATCGGTCTGCTCGGTGCTGACGTCGTGGGCGCCCATTGCGTGTGGGTGGACGCAACCGACATCTCGACGCTTCTTAGGCGCGGCGTTGGGACGGTCCACAATCCTTCAAGCAACATGAAGCTAGCTTCGGGCGTAATGCCTGTCGTTGATTTACTGACCGCGGGCGTGCCGGTCGGCCTTGCGACCGACAGCGCGGCGAGCAACAACAACCAGGACCTCTTTCAGGAAATGAACGTCGCGGCGAAATTGCAGAAAGTCACGCGCATGGATCCGCGGGCGCTTCCCGCCAGGCAGGTCGTCGAGATGGCGACCATCGGCGGCGCGCGCGCGCTGCACCTGGACAAACAAATCGGGTCTCTTGAAGTCGGCAAGCAGGCAGACGTCGTCCTGATCGGCACCGGCGCAACGCATTCGACGCCGATGTACAACGTTTACTCGCAGCTGGTGTACGCGCTGAACGCGCACGACGTGCTGACGGTGGTGATCGCCGGGAAAATTGTGATGGAAGTACGCGTGATGATGACGATGGACAAGCCGGCCATTCTCGCCAAAGCGCACGAGTATCAGCGCAAGGTTGCGGCCTCACTCATTGAACCGCCGCCGGTTTAGGCGGCACGGGACCAAGCCTTCGATTCCGTCGTCTGGCAATTTGCAGTCAAGGAGAGCGCTGGAATGCACCGCTTCATCGGAGTTCTGGGCATACTCTTTGTTCTCGGCATGGCGTTCCTGATGTCGAACAACCGTCGCGCGATTCGCTACAAGACAGTTGCCTGGGGCTTGGGCCTACAGATCGCTCTGGCCTTTCTGGTCATGCGCTGGACGTGGGGCCAATGGGTGTTCAGCAAGCTCGGCGCCGGAGCCAAGTGGCTCCTGGATTTTTCCTACTTCGGTTCCTCGTTTGTCTTTGGCGAGCTGGGACAAAAGGACTCGCCCCGCGGCTTCATCTTCGCGTTCCAGGCGCTTCCGATCATCATTTTCATCGCCGCGTTTTTCGCGCTCCTCTATTACTACGGGATCATGCAGGTGATCGTGAAAGCGACGGCGCGTGTGATGACCCGCCTGATGGGCGCAAGTGGTGCGGAATCGCTCAACGTGGCAGCCAGCATCTTCATGGGCCAGACCGAAGCACCCCTTACGATTCGCCCGTTCTTGCCGGAGGTCACGCAGTCCGAATTGATGACCATCATGACCAGCGGCATGGCCCACGTTTCCGGCAGCCTCATGGGCGCCTACATGGCTTACGGAATCAAAGCCGAGCATCTGCTCGCCGCCGTGATCATGACCGCGCCGGGCACGATCCTCATTGCCAAGATGATCGTGCCGGAAACGGAACACCCCTTGACGGCGGGCCGCGTGGAAATGGCGGAGATGGAGCGCGACACAAACGCCCTCGGTGCACTTGCCCGCGGAACGGTAGATGGGCTGCATCTCGCGCTCAACGTCGCGGCCATGCTGATTTCATTCATAGCTTTGATATATCTGGTGGACGCGTGTTTTGGCGGTGTACACAACCTGCTTGCCGCGCATCATGTGACCTGGTTTCCGTCAAGTCTGGAGGAGATTTTCGGCTGGGTCTTTGCTCCGATCGCATGGCTCGCCGGAGTTCCCTGGCACGACTGTTCAACGGTCGGCAATCTGCTGGGGTTGCGCATGGTGACAAACGAACTGGTGGCGTTTCAGCGGCTCGGTCCGATGCAGGGCACTCTTGATCCGCGATCGTTCACGATTGCCACCTTCGCGCTCTGCGGCTTCGCAAACTTCAGCTCCATCGGAATCCAAATCGGCGGAATCGGGGCGCTTGCGCCCAACAAGCGCGGCGATCTGGCGCGTCTTGGTATCCGCGCAATGCTCGCCGGGACCATGGCGAACCTGATGTCGGCGTCGCTGGTGGGAATTATGCTGCGATGAGTCCGTCGTACCGCAAAACGGCGAGCGCGAATCGCTCTCGGGCGGGCGGTGATGAATTTGCGCGCGCTTCGCGGGCGTCAAAATTCATCCAGTCGAAAACCAGGTTGCGGCCGCGAGTTGCTCTGGTGCTCGGCTCAGGACTCGGCGCATTCGCCGACGAACTTGCCTCTGCAAAACGCATTCCTTTCGACAAGATTCCTGGTTTTCCGCGCTCGACAGTCCAGGGACACAGCGGCCAGCTTGTCATCGGGACAGCTGCCGGCGTGCCGATGGCCGTGATGCAGGGGCGCGTGCACCTGTACGAGGGATATTCCCCCAAGGAAGTTGTGTTTCCCATGCGCGTGCTTGGACGTCTAGGCATCCGGGCGGCGATCCTCACCAATGCAGCCGGTGCGATCAATCTCGACTATAGCCAGGGCGCGCTCGTGGTGCTCCGCGACCACATCAATCTGCAGGGAACCAACCCACTGATCGGACCAAACGACGAGCGCCTGGGGCCTCGATTTCCTGATATGTCGCAAGCGTATGGGAAGGCGTATCGCGAAATCGCGCTCCGCGAGGCGAAGCAACTCGGCATTCAAGTGCACGAAGGCGTCTACGCGGCACTGTGTGGGCCGAGCTTTGAAACGCCGGCGGAGATTCGCTATCTCAAAACGATCGGCGCCGACTTGGTCGGAATGTCCACGGCATTCGAAGTGATCGTCGCCCGCCATATGGGAATCCGCGTTTTGGGAATTTCGTGCGTGACCAACATGGCCGCCGGAATCCTGGATCAGCCGCTGACCCACGCTGAAGTGATGGAAACCGGTGACAGGGTGAAAGGACAATTCATTTCGCTGCTTCGAGCCGTGATTCCACCCATCGCTAGGGACGTCGACGCTGCACCCTGCTGAAGTCCCGGGTCAAAGGGTCTCGAGAAAGCTGGTGCCGTGCGGGATTGAGGCGCCAAAATTGTCGGCGATCGTTTGGCCCATGTCCGCAAGCGTCGGGCGGATGCCGAGATTTGCGCCGCCGGGTGAGCCGGGACGGTAGGCGAGAATCGGAACGTACTCGCGCGAATGATCGGTCGTCGGATTTACAGGGTCTGGATCGCAGCCGTGATCGGCGGTGATCAGTAGAAGGTCGGACGGGCGCATCGCGGACAGAAACGGGCCGAGAAGGACGTCGAATTCTTCAAGCGACCGCGCAAAACCTTCCACGTCCTTGCGGTGCCCGTAGAGCATGTCGAAATCAACCAGGTTCGCGAAGATCAGACCGCTGGACTGCCGCAAGAGAGCTTCAGCGAGCTTGGCCATGCCATCGGAGTTGTTCTTCGTCGTCACGTAATTGCTCACGCCGCGTCCATTGTAGATATCGTGGATCTTGCCAACACCAAATACCGGAACCGTGTGTTCGGCGAGCACGTCGAGAAGCATCGGTCGCGGCGGCTCAACGGCGTAGTCGTGGCGCCGCTCGGTGCGCCGAAAACTTCCAGGGACACCGGTAAACGGGCGGGCGATTACACGGCCGACGCGATTCGGTCCATCCAGCAGCGCGCGCGCGATCTCGCACATGCGGTACAGCTCGGTGATCGGGATTACGTCTTCGTGAGCCGCGATTTGGAAGACGCTGTCGCCAGAGGTATAGACGATGGGAAAGCCGGTGCGCACGTGCTCCTCGCCGAGCTCCTTGATGATCTCGGTGCCGGAGGCCGGTTTGTTGCCAAGCGTGCGCCGCCCAATTCGGCGTTCAAATTCCTGGATCAGTGCGAGCGGAAAACCTTGGGGATAAACCGGGAAAGCCTGGTCGAGCCAGATTCCGGCCATTTCCCAGTGGCCGGTGGTGGTGTCCTTACCAGGCGAAACGGTTGCGCCCCTGCCAAAATTCCCGATCGGGTGCGGAGGCGGCACGAGGTGCTCCAGCGGTTTGATACTGGCAAGTCCCAGGCGGACCAGATTCGGAAGATCGAGCCGACGCGATCGAGCCACGTGGCCAAGCGTATCGCGTCCCACGTCGCCGTAGTCAGCTGCGTCGGGGAGTTCGCCGATTCCAACGCTATCCAGAACGATCCAGACTACCCGCTCAATCTGTGTGTTGTTCTTCGCCATGCGAATTTCCCGCCCGTGCGCCGTGAGAGAAAGTGTAGCAGCTAGAAACGTCGAGACGCCGACGCTGCAAGTCACACCAAGCAGTCAGGCCTCGCCTTCTAGACTTCTCCGATATCCTCATTCCATATTTCGGGATGGAGGCGAATATAGCCCGCCATCAACGATGCGCACTCCTCGGAATCCAGATCAATCACCCGGACGCCGAGCGAGCGCAACCAGTCGAGTCCTCCCTGAAAATTACGGCTTTCGCCCACGACCAAAGTCCCAAACCCAAATTGCCGGAGAAGTCCGCTGCAATACCAGCAGGGCGCGAGCGTCGTGACCATGATCAAGTCGCGATAGCTGCGCTGGCGGCCTGCGTTGCGGAATGCGTCGGTCTCACCATGCATCGAAGGATCGCCATTTTGCACGCGGCGATTGTGCCCCGCACCCACAAGCTTGCCACTGGCGTTGAAAATTGCCGCACCCACCGGGATGCCACCTTCAGCGAGGCCCTTACGGGCCTCTTCGAGCGCTACCGAAAGCATTTGAGCAAAATCGTGTCCGGAATTCATTTTGTGACAGCCCTCATGGAGTTCCGGGAATCGTGGATTTGCGCTCGGCCCAGTGCTCGACAATGTCACGTACAACTTTATCGCCCACAGTTTCCGCCGCTTCGAGCGAAGGCAGGAAGGCCGGATAGTTTCCGGTTGCCATTTGTTTCAGGCTGTCGGCGGGAGACGTCCCGGCAGCCTCGCGAACGTAATTGCTGATGGTACGCAGCACGAGTACACGATGGATGTCCACCCGGCCGGCCTGACCGAGCAACGTAAGAGCTTGCATCGTACCGGTGTCCTCCATGGCCGACGCCATAAAATTGCCCTTGCCGCCGCTAAAGTAGGCGACCCATGCGTTCGCCCAAGCGTCCATGAGCGCACCGTGCCAAAACGTGCTTCCGGACAGCACATCGCCCCGCGTGACAAACGGCGGCCTCATTGCGTTGGCAAACCCTACGTAGCCGGCCCGCCAGGTACGCATCGTATCGGAGTCGGAAAGAAGCGTGTCCTTCGTCAGCTGAAACGCCCAGCCCACAAGCTGAGGGTTTAGCGAGTACATCTCGCCATCAAGGCCGCTGCGCGCAGGCTGTTCGTAGGGCGTCGCCCTGTTCAAAGGAACGTAACCCGTAGGCCAGTCCTTGGGAATTTCGCGCCCGTCAATCTCATAGGCAAGGTCGCTGTCGACTACGCGATCTGCCCAGACGGCCGATCCCAGTGAAACGTCCGCCGGATCGCCCCCGCCAATTCCCGCTACGATCCAATACGCCTGCGAAAAATCGAAGCGCGGGTCAAGCCCGAGCGCCATCACCGACGCGGCCGCGCGTGCGGTACCCACGCCTGTCAGCATGCCGAGCACGCCGTCATCATTCATGCGGACATGGTGATACCCGGCGGGAACCGGGATCACGCGATCCAGATGCTCGCGCTCGACCCACAATTGATATTCGCCCGGAGCGTCGCCAGTGTCCTCGCCGCGTTCAAACATCGTGACGACCACGACTTTGACCGGGATTGGAGAGGCCGGATGAGCCCGTTGCGGAGTCTGCGCGCCGAGCCCGGAAGCATGTATGCCCGCGGCGGAAAGTAGCAGGCAGGCGACTCTCGCGATCCTAAACATGCGATCTTCGATTCCTGCATGGTGTATGAAATCCGTAATTCACCGGTAAGAGTTTACCTCACGGCACGGATTGAGAAATTGTGTTTGTGCGCGCTGCACGTTTAGAATGGACGGCAAATGTTGACGACCCTGTTGGAATCGCACACATGCGGATAGCGAGGCTGCTCGCGTTCTGTTTCAGCGCTATCGCTTTCATGCTCGCGTGGGCAGGCTGTTCTCAACCGGGTTCTCACCCAACAGGCGGGACCGCCGAGGAGCGCACTGCCCGGGCTTTTGACGTATCGAGAGCGGACCCGCTGGATCTTCGGGCGTTTCTGGTTGGCATGCCGAAGGGTGGCGACCTACACGTTCATCTCTCAGGTGCCGTGTATGCAGAGTCATGGATCAGGGCCGGCGCCGCAGATAGGCTCTGCGTAAACATAGCGGCGCTATCGTTCGTACAGCCTGCAACTGCGGCGGGAGCTTCCTGCAAGAAGGGAGAGGTTCCCGCAGCGCAGGCCTTCAGCGATCAGCATCTTTTCGACGCCCTCGTGGACGCGTTTTCGATGCGCGCTTTCGTGCCCACCACAGGCGTGACCGGGCACGATCACTTCTTCGACACTTTTCCGCGATTTGGCAGCGTGAACGCTCGCCACACCGGTGAGTGGTTGGACGAAGTGGCCACCCGCGCCGCCGCGCAGAACGAGCAGTACCTGGAACTGATGGTCACCCCCCCGTTCGACCGCACGGCGGCAATCGCGAAGCAGCTCGGATGGCAGGGCGATAGCGATTTCCATGCGTTTCGCGAACAGCTCCTCGCCAGAGGATTGCGTGATGACGTCGCGGTGGTTCGTGCATATCTGGACCAGGCCGAAGCGTTACGCCGGCAGAACGAGCACTGCGGCGAGGCGAGTGAGTCTGCGGGCTGCAGCGTCCAGATCAGATATATCTATCAAGTGCTGCGCGCGTTTCCGCCTGCGCAGGTGTTCGCGCAGACGCTGCTTGGCTTTGAGGCAGGAGCAGTCGATCCGCGGATCGTCGGAATCAACTACGTGCAGCCCGAGGACGACCATGTGGCCATGTCCGACTACGTGTTGCACATGAAGATGGTGGCTTTTTTGCACGGGCTGTATCCGAAAACGCACATCAGTTTGCACGCGGGCGAGCTTTCGCCGGAACTCGTGCCGCCTGACGGGCTTTGCTGCCACATCCGGCTTGCCGTCGAGCAAGCCTACGCCGAGCGAATCGGCCACGGAGTCGACGTCATGCAGGAGGATCGCCCCTACGAGCTGTTGAAAGAGATGGCTGCAAAACACGTGATGGTTGAGATCAATCTCACGAGCAACGATGTGATCCTCGGGGTGACCGGCGCAGAGCATCCGCTGCCGCTCTACGGAAAATTTGGCGTTCCCGTCGCGCTCTCAACCGACGACGAAGGAGTATCCCGGATTGATTTGACGCACGAATACGTCCGAGCCGTCCAGACGTATGGATTTACATATCCGGAATTGAAACAGATGGTGCGCGCCAGCATTGAGCACAGCTTTCTGCCAGGCGCAAGTTTATGGAAGCAACGAGATCGATTCGATCATCCGGTGCCAGAATGCGCCGCGGACGTGCTGGGCGCTGAAAAGCATTCGCAGGCATGTGCTGCATTCCTTCAGACGAGCGAACGGGCGCGGCAGCAATGGGAGCTCGAGCACCGGTTCAGCACCTTCGAATCGCACCATTAGCGCGATTGGCAGACGTACTCGAATTCAGATTGCTTTGCGCTCTCGATGGGGGTGGTCCATCCGTCACTTGGAGGCAGCCATCTTGAGGATTTCGCCGAGATCGCGCACCACCCGATGCGGGCGGCGGGTGAGGGGCTGTGCGGCCCAGTCTTCTTCAGTTGTGAAACCGGTCGTCACGCCGAAGCCCATTGCTCCGCCACGCCGAGACATGATCATTTCCACGAGCGGATCATCACCGACGACGCCCACTCTGCGCATGGGTATTGCGAGTCGTTTTGCAACCAGCCTGAGTGCGTGTAAGGAAGGCTTGCCCGTGAGGATCATGGGCGCGCCGGTGATCTTGCGCACCGCGGCAGTAATTGCGTGGGAATAGCCCATCGTCTTGCCGCTGGACGTTGCGAAGAAAGGCACGTCCGAGGCTACGTAAAGCTCGGCACCATTCCAAATCGCTTTGCAGGCTGCTTCGATATCCTTCATGACGCAGTCGGGGTGCCAGCCGATATAAACGGCTTGGACGTCGTCGGCGCGATCCTGGCCGGGGAAGACGGCCTCGATCCCGACCTCGGTCAATGGCTGGCCGACTCCCGGCACACCTAGCACGAGCGCGCGCTTCACGCCACGCTTCGGCATCAGGTCGGCGGTGACAGTATTCGGAGTGAGCAAAGCGTCGTCAGAAATGGGCAAGCCCAGGGCCCGGAGTTTCGGCGCCTGCTCGGCCACCGGGTACGCGGTGCCGTTGGTGAGCACAACAAACGGTGTGCCGCGAGCTTGCAACCTTTGCAGCACTTCGACTGCGCCGGGCAGCAAGCGATAGCCGCCAAGCGAGCGGTCACTGAGGATCAGCGTGCCGTCGAGATCGAACATGAATCCTTCGACGGGCCCCAATCGTTCCCTCCAGTGGATCTTGCGGGAACCCATGCTTAGGCCTCCACCGGGGCAGTCGGACCGCGCAGCTCAAGCTTGAAGCCGCTCTTCTCAATCGACAGATAAGCGATGTCGTGAAGGGCAGTCAGTTGACGAATCAAGCTCATCACCGGAGCCATGTCAGGATCGTAGGATTGCTGCGCCGGACCCGCCGCTTTCATCGCGTCGACCTGACCTGCAGGCATCGTGGCCCGAAGGAGAAATTCCTCATCGCTAAGTTCCGGGCCGATGCGGCGGCGCAATTCGCCCAGTGGCGACATGCCCGGCTGTTGGCGCAGCTCGCGGGTGCGAGCCAGAGACTCAATGCGATCCATCACCTCCGGCGCGATCGGGATGTTGGGCCGGCCGAATCTTCCCAGCGCGTAGCGGATGATTTCGTCCGGGATGGTGGCATAGCGCTGCTTTCCGGTGACATTCAGAACCGCCTGCGTAATCAACATCTGCGCAAAAGGCGTCATTACGATCGGCCAGCCAAGTTCCTGCCGCACGCGGTCCAACTCCTCGATTACGGCACCTTCCAAATGGGAGACTCTGGTTTCGGCGAGGTGGCGGCGCATCGTGCCAATCGTGCCGCCCGGCAGCTGATGGCGGAGATAGCTTGCGTCGAAGGCCTGCGGGGAGCCTACGGGAAGTCCTTCGGCTTCAGCAAGTCGAGTGAAGTAACGGCCGACTTCAGCAAGCGCCTGGTCGTCGATGTCCACCTGATGCCCAAGCGCACGAAGATTGGAAACAACGCGCCCAGAAGGCGGATTGGAAATGCCGTCCGCTACTGCGCCCGACGCGCATTGCACAGCGCTGACGCCCCACTGGGGCGCATCCATGTAAGCCAACTCGCCGATACCGATCGTGCAGTGCGAATGTAGCTCGAGTGGCTTATCGCCAATGACGGCCTTGACCGCCGGGATGAGCGTCCGAGCGCGCAGGGGCGTCAGCAGGCCGCCAGGATCCTTGATGTACAACGCGTCGACGTCGGGGCTCGCAGCAAGCGTTCTTGCGCGATCGACGTAATGGGCGTCGTCGTGAATCGGACTCAGTGTAAAGACCAGAGCACCAATCACGTACCTGCCCCCGGCCGCTTTGATCATGCGCGCGCAGGCGACGTTTGAATCGGCGTCGTTCATTGGGTCGGCCAATGCGAACCGGCGCATCCCGTTGTCGATGAGAGTCTTGAAGGCCAACGCCATGAACTCGGGACTGGCCGTTTCCCAGGAAATAAAACGGAATCCCGTAGAGAGGAACTGCAAAGGCGTTTTCGGCATGGCTTTGGCCATGAGGCGAATGCGTTCCCAGGGGTCTTCCTTCTTGAAACGGACGGCAACTCCCATGTGCGTCGACGTCGTGAAATCGATGGCTTTGAAACCTACGCGGTCCATGACGGGCGCGATGGCGAGGCTCCTGGCTGTATCGACGCCCAGCGCAGACCACAGGCACTGGTTGCCGTCACGGAGGGAGGTCTCGACGATTTGAATATTAGCCATGCGCCCGAACCTCCTGCGCCAGGCGACGCCTCTCAAGGAAACGCGGAAGATAGGACGTGTCGACACCTCCTGTTTCAAACTCCGGATCGGTGAGCACGTCGGCGTGGAAGGCGAGATTTGTGGCCACACCTTCGATGCGAGTCGCCGCCAGTGCGCCCTGCATCCGTTTCAGGGCCGCCGGGCGATCGGAGGCGTGAACAATAATTTTGGCCATCAGCGAGTCGTAATAAGGGGGAATGCGGGAACCGGAAACAATGTGGGTATCGACGCGCACGCCGTCGCCTGAGGGCCACACGGCGGTCCGAACCGTACCGGGGCTGGGTTGAAAGTCGCGCGCCGGATCTTCGGCATTGATCCTGCACTCCATGGCGCAGCCCTCCGGTCTGACTTCCTCTTGTTTCAAACGCAGTCCGCGACCCTCGGCGATGGCTATCTGCTCGGCCACCAGGTCTGTGCCGGTCACAGCTTCGGTGACCGGGTGCTCCACTTGAATCCGGGCGTTCATCTCGAGGAAGTAGAAAGCGTCGCGCTCCAGATCAACCAGGAATTCGACCGTGCCGGCGCTTCGGTAGCAGAGCCGCTCGGCAAACTGAACAGCAGCCGAATGGAGACGTGCACGAAAATCCGCGGAAAGACCCGTAGCGGGTGTTTCCTCGATCAGCTTTTGATAACGGCGCTGGACAGAACAGTCACGCTCCCCGAGATGAACCACGCGACCGTTCCCGTCACCGAGAATCTGGACTTCCACGTGGCGACCGCGTTCCACGAATCGTTCAAGGTAAACGCGCGCATCGCCGAACGCAGCTCCCGCTTCGGCTCCGGCAAGCTCCATGGACGACGGGATGTCCTCCAGGCGATCGACTCGCTTCATGCCGCGGCCACCACCGCCGCCAACCGCTTTGATAAGCAGCGGCGAGCCGATCCGCCGTCCGAGCGCCATGGCTTCGCGCACGTTTTCGACGGCACCGCCGGGAGCGGTCGGCACGCCGGACGACTCAGCTTCGGCGCGGGCGCGCAGCTTGTCGCCGACAGCCTCGATTTGAGCTGCCGTGGGGCCGATGAAAACTACTCCCTCTTGCTCGCAGAGCCGGGCGAGAACCGTGCGCTCGGAAAGAAATCCGTAACCCGGGTGTATGGCATCCGCCTTCACACCCAGCGCAGCCTGGACGATGGTGTCCTGCCGCAGATAACTGTCAGAAGGCCGGGCCGGGCCGATGCACAGGGTGCGGTCAGCGAGTCGAGCAGGGAGGGAATCCAGATCGGCCTTGGACGCAGCGAGCACGGTCTCAATGCCTAACGTCCTGCATGTGCGGATCACGCGGAGGGCGATTTCGCCGCGATTGGCGATGAGTATGCGGCGGATCGCCATCGCTAGGCTCCGGGGCGCACACGCACGAGAATCTCGTCGAATTCGACCAGCGCCGCGTTTTCCACCAATATCTCGGCCACTTCCCCTTTTACTCCGGCGCACACCGAGTTCATCAGCTTCATCACCTCAATGATGCCGATGACCGTGTCCTGTTCGACTTTTGAGCCCACTTCTACGAAGGGCGGTTCGCCCGGCTTGGGCGCACGATAGAAAATCCCAAGCAGAGGAGAGGCAACCTCCGAGAGGCCTGGCTCTGACGGCGGTTTGGCTTTTGGCAGAACTGACTGCGGCGGCCGCGAGGAGCCGGTTGCGGGGGCGGGAACAACGGTCCGTTCGACAGGCGCGCTTGAGCCGCGTTGCAAGTTTAACTTCACGCCGTCGATTTCGATCGAGAGGCTATCGAAGCTCGATTGTTCAAGCAGTCGCATGATCTCCGCCACGTCCTTGGCCGTGAGAGTCACCGGCGGCCTCCGAAGATTTTCATGACGTGCTGCAGCGGGTTCTCCGCGGGCTTGGCGACAGGCGCCCTGTCCTTGGAGGACCAAACCGTCTCTGGCCGGCTCTGCAACAACACGATCTTGCCGGACTGATCGATCGCCCACTCGATGTCCTGTGGCCGGCCGTAGTGGCGCTCGACCCCGCGGGCGATGTCCCTCAGACCCACAATCTCGTCGTCGCTAAGGCAAGGCGCTCGCCTAAGATGCTCGGGAGTCTCGACGTCAGCGACACCGCCATTCGGCGCCGGCAAATGTCGAACGTGCTTGTCGGAAATATCGCGCACGGAGATCTCACCGGTGATCTTGGCGATCACGAAGCGGTCCGGCGTGACCTCACCGCTCACGACAGCGGAGCCAAGACCCCATGAACCTTCGATCGTGACTACGGAACGGTCGCCCGTAAGCGGGCTGCGAGTGAACATCACTCCCGCAGTTCGCGCGTTGACCATACGCTGAATCACCACGGCCATTGCCACACCACCCTCCGGCAGACCGTGCTTGCGGCGATACGCTATCGAGGGAACGGAATAGAGACTGGCCCAGCAGGAACGCACGTCGTTCAAGGTCGCCTGAGCGTCCTTCACCCACAAGTAGGTGTCCTGCAAACCCGCGAAACTCGCGTCTTCCGCGTCCTCTGTTGTGGCCGACGATCGGACCGCCACAGGCGCATTGGAATCTGCGCCACAAAGCTCCGCGTGCGCTGCGAGGAGTTGTGATCGAATGTCGTCCGGCAACGGCGAACTTTCCAGGCGTGCGCGCAGGTGTTTGGAAAGTGCGGTGATCTCGTCCAGTTGATCAGTTCCCAGAGCCTCGACCTTTGGACGGATTTGCTCTTCCTTTTCGAGAGCACTGAGAAATCGTTCAAATGCAGCTGTTTTTACCACGAAGCCGGGAGGCACCGGAATGCTCGCCCGCGTCATTTCGCCCAGAGATCCGCCTTTACCCCCGACGGTCGGACGGTCAGAGAGACCGATGTCGGCAAACCAGCCGATAATCTCTGAAGAGTGCACGGTGTCTATTCTACTCGAGAAGGGTTACCACACCCCGGCCGCCGTCGACCCGGATACGCTGGCCGTCCTTAATCTTTTGAGTGCCAGTGCCCGTACCGACCACAGCTGGCAGGCCGTACTCTCGTGCCACGATTGCCGCGTGGCTCATCGAGCCGCCGATGTCAGACACGGCTGCGGAGATGTTCTGAAAAACGGGAGCCCAGCTCGGATTGGTGATTTGGCAAACCAGGATGTCACCTTTGCGCAAGCGACCAATCTCGTCCGCCGACTTTATGACGCGGGCTATTCCCTCAACGACGCCATTCGAGGCTGCGAAACCCTTGATCTCGTTGCAATCCGCCTCCTCTCCGGTCGCCAGCCACGAATCGAGATTTTCGCGGGTGATGCCCCACAGCATTACGATCGCGGGATCATCGATGATGTCGGGAACCGGTCCGAGCGCTGGGGGAGTGGGGTGCTTGGCCCACTCAGCGATCGCCGCCTTGCGTTCTCGAACAATAGCGGGCCAGCGCGAGATACCGCGCGGAGGAGAACCGTTCGACCAGGAAGTCATAAGATCGACCAGTGCCGCCTCCAGCTCGTAATGGCTCAGTTGAAACACGTCCTCGATATCGGGGAAGAAACCGCGTTCGGCGAGCAGGCCGCCGAACTCCCGAATCTTGTTAAAGAACAGGTTTGTGTACCAGTGCTCGCAATAGAACTTATGCCCCTCGACATAAGGGAACACGCGGTGGGCCAGCTCGATCATCTGGTCGTAGGCGGCGCGTTCATCATCCGTTTCGAGCAGCTCTCGATAGTCCGCGATGAGCTGCTTGCGCTCGGTTACGAGCCTGTCCGTTTGGCGTTCCAGACGCTCCCCATTCTTCGCATTTGCGATGTAGCCCGGCAGCGCGGCAAAGGGCATCGAAAGATCGTCGTTCCAGGAGCGGTGGTTGTGGTAAAAGCCATCGCCAACATTGACGTTGAACCAGGGATCGCGTGACACAGCGAGCTCCTTAAGCCATGCCACGCCGGGGTCGCCCAGTTGCTCGAGCGCCTTGATGACTTCGCCAGGCGGAGTGCCTTCGCGGAATTGGCCGTCGACGCCGAGCTCAATCGCGCATTTGGCCAGGCGTCTGAGTTCGTCATCGGGACGAAAGATTTCCGCCTCCATCCCGGCCACCATGCGGGCTACGGTCTGATCACTGATCTCCGGGAAAGCCTTCTTGCAGAAATCGAAGAAAGTCAGGTAGGCCCCGTATCCGAGCAGGAGAAACTCGAAATGGTGCTGCCACATCCGAAAATAGCCCTCAAGCGTCTTCTGATACGTGTCCAGAATGTAGTGGTTCGAGGCGATACCGCGACCGGCATGAACGTGTTCCAGAGGCTCAAATTCCGGAAGCTCCAGCTTCGGGAGCGCCTGTGCTTCCCGAATAAGACCCATCATCTTGTCCTTCCAGTGAGCGAAGAGCCGCTCCCAGTTCGCATAGTAGTAGAAGGCACGACGTTGGAACTCTTCCGTGCGTCTGGCAATCTCGGCGGGATCCGTCACAGCGTTGCCGCCGATATATACGCGGCCGTTGATGATCCGGTAATCGATGCCTAGGGTTGTAGGTAGCGAGTGCACTCGAGTGTTGGCCGAGCCCAAGGCGCAATAGGCAGCTTCTGCGGTGATCATGTCAAAGACACACATCGGCTCAGGAAAGTGCATCGAGTTATAGAACCAGAACCGTTCGTCGTCTTCCTTGCTGAACTGCATGTAGTAAGGAAAGGACGCTTGTGCCGATTCAGTGCCTGCCACCACCTTCAACGAACTCGGGGGCGGAAAGCCTTTTGCTCTAGCGATTGGGGTCATCTTCGTCATTCCGGCGCTAGCTGCGCTCAGCGGCGGTCAAGTTGCATCCATGTATCTATTCTTCGGCGAATTCTCTCATGATTTCGCCGCCCCACGACCCGCGATGTTTCAATTCAGCGCATCTTCAAGGCGTGATTCTAGTCATTCGATTCCAACATGAATTCCGCCTTTGGAATTCTGCAGTCGATTCAGTGCCTCCACCCAGCGTCAAACCGCGTCCGGGAAGAGCCTCGATGCCCAGGGTGCATGTTCATCGGCCAACGCCGGACCTTCAATGGATTGAAGGTTTCACGGCGACTAGGTTAGGCTCGCGTCATCCATCGGAAGGAACAACGCGTATCGTGCGATGGCTGGCAACCATGAAAGAGCAGTCTAGCCAAGAAAGGGTCGAATCGCTGTGTGGAATATCCTTAATCGGAAGCCTCAACAACTGCAGAAAATAACAAACGGCCGGTTCGAAATCGAGCAGAGCGGGCAAGTAGCCTATTTGGAATACAGCTTGACGGGAAACATCCTTGAGCTGATCCACACGGAAGTTCCTGAAAGGCTGCGGCATTTGGGTCTCGCATCAGCTCTGGCAGAGAGCGCTCTCCAGTGGGCGCGACAACACGACCTTAAGGTCGACATCGTCTGTCCGACGGTACGGCGATTCGTAGAGGAACACCCTGGGTATTCGGACCTGGAGATGCATTGACCAAGACTTGGGGGTGTTGCTGTCGAGATTTGTCTCAAAATATCGGTTCGCTCCAGACCCGAAACTCGAAGTTGGACCCTTCAGAGAACTCGCTGTAAACTGTTCAGAGTATTTTTGTTGCACGGCGTGGGCGTGTAGCTCAGCTGGGAGAGCACCTGCTTTGCAAGCGCGCTCCGTCGTTCCAAACGCTCCATCCTTTGCTTTCGGTTTTCAATGTTTTCAACAATTTCGGGGAATCTGCTTCTCGCTCGAAGTAACCCCCGAGACTGCAATTACGTAGGGTTATGGAACACTAAAAAACCAGGTTTTTCATAAATTCCTCTAACGGTGAATGCTCACGAGGCAAGAACTTCAGAATTACGTTCAATAGTCCCCGTCCGAAACTCCTTGCTGTATCGCTCGCCTTTTTTCGCTCCACTTTGCGGCTCCTTTCACACAAAGTGTTCAATATAGAAGTGTCTCAGTCTAGGGGTTCGCTCCAGTATTTCTCATCCGATGCCCTGGCGACGAGGCACAGCTTCTTTAACCGCCAACGGTTTAGCAAATTCACCTTTTAGAGCTTGGTCGTCCCAATTAACAACTCACGTTCGGATGAGTTGCCTATTTCGAGCCAACGTGCGTTCGGCAGCAATCAGCCGTAGACCTCCCAGGGCTTGAGTACATGTCTATACTTTTCGAAATCTACTCGCTTCCCGTTGAACTGAACCCCCTCCAACTTCAAACGTGCTCTTTGTTCTTGCGCAGCAGCGCCACGTAGTTTGACTTCGCCGCCAACGCCCACGACGCGATGCCACGGCAACATATCTATGGGGTCGGTCCGTAACAGACGTGCGACGGCACGATGATACTGTGGATAGCCCGCCGCTGCCGCGACTGCGCTATAGGTGCTTACCTTTCCAGGTGGAATCGAAAGGATCATGTGGCGAAACGCTATGTCTCGCTCCTCGTTCCGCCGCAGCGCGTCTCGTAACAATGCCCGCTTGGCTCGTTCGGTCCAGACTTGTTCTAGCCCTGGAAATGATCTTCGTTTCGCTTTTGATTTCTCGCTCATTTTTATTCCAACGAGCTGGACGGCAACGTCGACGGTTCGTCACAGGAAGAAAGATCGTCAATTGCGATAGCACGTGTCCGCCAAACTTGGCTTCAAGCCGTGGCTGCGCCTTCTCGACTCATGAAGCCCCGAACGAGCTGCGCAATTTCATCCGCCGCAGTATCGAGCGCGAAATGGCCCCCGTCGACGGTGTGCACTTCAGCCTTCGGCACATCCTGGCGATAAGCTTCCGGCTCCGAGGAATCGAACGAGAGTTCATACTTACCCCAGATCACTAGCAGGCGCGGCTGCTTCTCGCGCATCCAGGCCTGCCATTTGGGGTAAGCATCAACGTTCGTGCGGTAGTCGTAGAAGAGATCGCTTTGAATATCGGCTTGGCCGGGTTGGTTCAGAAAGTAAAATTCATCGGTCCACAGATCCGGGTTGTAGCGTTCCACGTTAGGATCGTTCCCCACGTGGCGCGTCCGAGTCGTCGCCAGAGAGAGAAGATTTGTACGAAGCGTGCTTTCGCTGGCCGCGCGATCAGCCCAAAAGGCTCGCCGGGTCTTCCAATTCGCTCCAAGACCCTCGTTGTGCGCCACAGCATCTTGGATAATGAGGGCCTCGATTCTTTCCGGATGCGCTATAGCCATGCGAAAGCCCACGGGGCCGCCATAATCCTGCATGTAAAGCGTGTAATGGGAGAGACCCAACGTTTCGGTGAAGTGATTCATAATCTCGGCGTAATGATCGAATGTATATGCGAATTTCTTCGGGTCTGGCCAATCGCTGTGTCCAAAGCCCGGGTAATCTGGAGCTACGAGGTGGTAGCGATCGGAAAGCCGCGCGAAGAGTGGCTCGAACATCCGCGACGAAGACGGAAGTCCGTGCAGCAAGAGAAGCGTTGGCCTGTCTTTCCGGCCAGCCTCCCTGTAAAAGATAGAGAGCCCATCGATCTGCGCTGTGCGATACAAAGTCGGGTTTTCCATTTGGCGTTCCTCTCTTTGGGTCTGGGTCGGCGATTGAGTCAGGGTCGCGCCTGCTGGGCCGTTCTTGGAGGATCGCGCGTCCGCTGAACCAACGATGCCCAGTTCGACAGCTGCAATGGTTATGGCCGAACTGGAAAAAAGAGTGCCGAGAACGCGGCGGCGATCATGGTTGATCTCTTCAGGCATTCTATTTTGCTCCAATCGGATTCACACGCGATCCAAACATCGCCGGTCGCTTAAGCGGCCACTTCGAAAATCACTTCGAGCTCCAGAGGGACGCCGAGCGGAAGGCTTGCGACGCCGTACACCGAGCGGCACGGGTTCTTATCTTTTCCGAAGACGTCTTGCAGCAACTCTGAAGCGGCATCGGCAATTTTCGGTTGATCGCGAACATCCCCCGAAGTGGCCACCGACACGCCAAGCCTGACGATACGCGTCACCTTGTCTAGCGACCCCAAATAATTCCGCGTGACGGCCAAGACGTTGAGCGCCGCGAGATGCGCCGCCTTCCGTCCAGTTTCCACATCGACCTCCGCTCCCAAGCGACCGATGAATTTCGCCTCCCTCCCTTCTGTGGGAAGCATCCCCGTGAGAAAAAGCAGATTGCCGGTCTGCACCGCTTCTGCATAAGTTCCGAACGGCTCAGGCGGCGCCGGGAGCTTGATGCCAAGTTCTTTCAACCGCTGCTCGGCGCTGGCCGGCGGAAAGTCTTCGCTGGCTACCATTTTCTGTCGAGCGTTTGAATTCATCGCTTTCTCCTATAGATCAAGGTTTGCCGAGCAACAGGTGCGACGGTGTTGGCTTGCCTCGCTCGCGGTGGCCGCTCCACTAGAGCTCGGCGAGAGCCCGATGCACCATACTCACGGAAGTAGCTCCTTCACCAACGGCCGCAGCTACCCGCTTGATGCTTCCAGCACGGACATCGCCTACGGCGAATACTCCTGGGAGGCTGCTTTCGAGCATGAAAGGCGGACGGGAAAGAGGCCAAGGAGGATTCCGATCTGAGTCAATCGCCAGTGGCAGATCGCGTCCGGTGAGGATAAAGCCCTTCTCATCAAGAGCGACACGGCCTCGCAGCCAGTCTGTGTTCGGGGAAGCGCCGGTCATTATGAAGACGTGACAGGCTGGGACCGAACGCACCTGACCGGTCTGCTTGTTGATCCAACGCACTTCTTCGAGGTCGTTCTCGCCCGTAAGGCCAGCTAGTTCGGAGTTGCAAAGCAACTCGATGGAAGGGTTCCCGGAAATGCGTTGAATCAGATACCGCGACATTGACTCGGCCAAGTCGGCCCCCCGCACGAGCATAAAAACCTTGCGTGCTGTCTGCGAGAGAAAGACAGCCGCTTGACCAGCCGAGTTGCCGCCCCCGACCACAATGACCTCTTGGCCCTCACACAGCTGAGCCTCAAGGTGGGTCGCACCGTAATGGATGCCGCGACCCGCGAAGCGCTCTAGAGTGACGGTCGTTGGCTTGTTGTAACTCGCGCCGGTCGCAACCACAATCGTCCGGGCGAAGAAGACAGTCCCGTCGTCCATCACGAGTTCGTAGGGGCGACGTTGGCACCGAAGTTGAACAATCGCGCGTGCCAACGCCATCTTCGCCCCAAACTTCTGTGCCTGCCTAGTGGCGCTCGTGGCGAGTTCTTGACCAGACACCCCGGTTTCAAACCCCAGATAATTCTCGATCTTTGAACTAGTTCCCGCTTGCCCCCCGGGCGCGTGGCTTTCAATAAGGAGAGTATCCAGTCCTTCCGAGGCCCCATATACCGCTGCAGCCAGGCCTGCCGGCCCAGCGCCCACGATAACAAGATCATGAAACGAACCCTTGTTGATATTGTCGTTAAGTCCGAGGCAGTCCGCCAGCTGTGAGGTTGACGGATTGCGTAAAACCATCGTCCCGTTGCCGATCACGATCGGGATTTCGGAGAAAGCAATTGCAAAACGGTCGAGAAGGTTCCGAGAGGTATCGTCCGAATCCAAGTCGACATAAGTGTATGGATGACCATTTCGGCCCAGAAATTCCCGAAGGCGCAGCGTGTCGGCAGAATGTCGTGAGCCAATTACGACGACATTGCCCAACTGCCGGTTGATGAGCATAAGCCTGCGCAATATAAACGCCTGCAAAAGGATCTTACTCAGAGCTGCATCGCGCGCCACAAGAGTTCGAAGCTCTTCGGGCCGAAGCTCCAGGATTTCACCTTCTTGCATGACTCGGGCCTGCACTACGGTTCGTTGTCCTGCGATCATGCCCGCCTCGCCGGTGAACATTCCTGGGCCTAAGTTGAAGACCAGCCGTTCGCCGTGGATAGTTGGCTGAACGATTTCCAAGCTGGCTGATAAGAGAATGAAGCACGGCACTCCCACCTCTCCAGGCCGATACAGAATCTCGCCAAGCTGCACTTGGCGCACCCGTGCATATGGCCGCACACGATCCATCTCGACTTGCGTAAGGACCGGCCTGGTCTCGGTATCCACGTCGAACGCCTTCATGAGTTCTTCGTTCGTGGCAGCAAGCTCTGCGGTCCGTTGCGCGACCAGTTGATCGAGGTGGCTAGCGACCCGCATCTGTGCACTCCGGGAGGTTGCTTCCTGCAGCCCGATCGCAGCCTGATTGGCCGCCACACTTAATACAAGTTTCTCAGTCTGCTGTGGGAAATCGACTCGCTGAGATCCCGCCACAACTGCGCCGAATTCGCCTTGCAAACCTAATCGCAGCGGGACTAAACAAATCTCTCGGCCTCGAAAGGATTTTCGTATCGCGGCAGGCCATTTTTGCGAGTCGCTGCCTAGCCATTGCTCGATCGCTGCGGCGAGTTCTTGCGGCTGCGGTGTTGGTTCCCATGTCGGCGCGAACCGCACGATTGGATCGGGGGCCTCTCCGGATGAACCCCTCAGGCGTACAAAAATGAGATCCAGCTGGAGCATTAGCAGTAATGAATCGTTCAACGTGCCAACAATCTGGGAAGCTTGGGCACCAGTCCAGATCGCAGGCAGAGCGAGAATACCAACCAAATCATTAATGCAGCGCTGGAGCCGCTTGATGTCCTCGGCGGGACCTTCGAGTTGTTTTGTCATGTCAGGATGCTGTTGAGGCTGACTTATTCCGCCCTGCCCGTCGTTCGCGGATCTCGCGCAGGAACTCCTGCGGCGGAACAAAGAAAGGATTCTGTTGAAGAATTCCGCCGATGATCACCATTGGGTGCGTTCGCAGAATGTCAATCACGGTGTCTCCACCAAACTTCCCCAGATGGTAGGTGCAAATGACCGCGTCGTCGTGGCGGCTCCATACATCGTT
>Ga0209624_10000491_pt1 | contig 34802 bp, 36 predicted proteins | sample JacPinW_OM2H0_O1_FD_188565 | JGI IMG/M metagenome (GOLD analysis project Ga0209624, IMG submission 188565) | Forest soil microbial communities from Algoma, Ontario, Canada - Jack Pine, Ontario site 1_JW_OM2H0_O1 (SPAdes) (version 2) | ecosystem: Environmental > Terrestrial > Soil > Boreal...
CCACACACAAGCTCGCGCCCGCCGCCTTCTACAACTGGGGCGACGCGATCGGCGATCCGACGACCTCGACCGGCTTTGCGATGTTTGGCCCTTCGCCGCACTCGGCATTCAAGACCGACGATCTTGACGCCAAGATTGGCCCGCTTTGGGGCGAGAAGGACGAGAAGAAGCGGATCGACGGCTGGAAGGCGGTCGACGCCTATGTCGCCGAACAGGGCTATGTCATTCCCCTCCTCCAATACGTCCAGCCGATCGTTTACAAGTCGGACCTCAAGGTCACGCCGAACCAGTCCGGCGCGTTGCAGCCGACGCTGGTGTCGCCGGCGACCTGAGCACGCATGCGATCACCGCATCCGAGGCGGCGGCGCCTCGCGCGCGGCGCGATTGGGTGAAGTCGTGACGAAGCGATGATCGCGCTTGCGATCTTCCGGCGTCTCCTTGTGGCGCTCGCCACGCTCGCAGGCGTCGCGATCGTCGTTTTCGTCCTGCTTCGGGTCGTGCCCGGCGACCCTGTGGCGATGATGATTTCGCCCGGCGCAAGCCCGGCGGATATCGCGGCGCTGAGAGCCCATTACGGGCTCGACGGCAGCCTCTTTTCCCAGTTTGCCGTTTGGGTCCGCTACGCATTGCGCGGCGACTTCGGAACCTCGATCTCGCTGCACCGCGACGTTCTCGCCCTCCTCGGCGAGAAGCTTCCCGCGACCCTTGAGCTCGCCACCGCGGCGCTTGAATTCGCGGTGATTGTCGGGGGCGCCGTCGCGATTATCGGGGCGATGGCGCGCCGCACTTGGGCGGAGCCGATCATCGATGCGGTCAACGGGCTTTTGCTCGCCATTCCCGATTTCGTATGGGCGCTCGCGCTCGTGCTCGTATTCGGAGTCGTGTGGCCGCTTCTGCCGCTGACGGGGAGAGTCGATCCGAGCGTCAGCGCCGGCATGACGACGCCCTTCTATCTCATTGAGAGCCTGCTCAGGCTCAAGTTCGATGTGTCCTTCGACCTCCTCAAGCACCTCGCCCTGCCCACGCTCGCGCTGGGCCTCCCTCTCGCGGCGGTGATTGCCCGCGTGCTCAAAGGCGCGCTCAATGAGGCGGTGGCGCAGGACTATGTGCTGCTCGCTCGTCTCAAGGGCATGTCCGAGCTCCGGCTCGTCTTGCAGGAGGCTTTGCGCAACGCGATCGGCCCGACGCTGGCGCTGACTGGCGTTCAGTTCACATTCCTGATCGGCGGCACAGTGATCATCGAGCGCATCTTCGCTTATCCAGGCATCGGCAACATGGCGATCGAGGCGGTGATCAATCGTGATCTGCCGCTCATTCAAGGACTCGTGCTGGCGTTCGCCGTCATTTTCATCCTGATCAACATCGCGGTCGATCTGCTCGTCGCGCTGTTCAACCCAAAACTGCGCTATGCTTGATCGCGAAGCCCACCGAAGTGCGCGGCGCCCATGACAGAGGCCTGGGCTTCCTCTCTCCTTGCGACACCCGGCCCGAGCCTAGCCTCACGGCGTCTGCGCGCGCTGCTCGCGGAGCCCAAAGTCATCATCGGCGGGGGCTTTATCCTGGCGCTGATCGTGATCGCTTTGTTCGCGCCGTGGATCGCGCCGAAGAACCCGCTCGACCAGGACCTGATGCTGGCCTCCCTGCCGCCGGCGGGGCTCGCCAGCGCGGAGCCAGGTCATTATTTCGGCACGGACGACCTTGGCCGCGACGTCCTTTCGCGTCTCATCTATGGCGCGCGGATCGCGCTGATCGTGGCCTTTGTCGCCGCGAGTCTCGCAGCGCTCGCCGGCACGACGCTCGGGCTGCTCGCCGGCTGGTATCGCGGCTGGGTGGACGGCGTGATCTCCCGGCTCGTCGACATCTGGATGGCCTTCCCGCCGGTCTTGCTCTCGATCCTCCTGGTCGCCGTCCTCGGCGCCGGCGTCGGATCGGTCATAGCGGCGATCGCCATCATCGACTGGACGCGCTTCTGCCGCGTCGTGCGTGCCGAGACGATGGCGCAGGCGCAAGCCGACTATGTCACTGCGGCGCACGCCATCGGGTTTCCGCCGTTCCATATCCTGATGCGCGAGATTCTGCCAAACGTCGTCCCGGCTTTATTGGCGCTGGTCAGTCTCGAAATGGGCATTGCGGTCATCGTCGAGGCGATCCTGTCGTTCGTCGGCCTGTCGGTGTCGTCGGACACGCCGACCTGGGGCGGCATGATCGCTGAGGGGAGGCAATTCATCCATCAGACCTGGTGGGTGTTCGCGGCCCCGCTCGCGGCCTTGTTCGCGACCGTGCTCGCCTTCAACCAGCTTGGCGACGGATTGCGGCGGGCGCTTGATCCGGTGCTCAGGCGATGACGGCGCCGATCCTCTCCATTCGGGCTTTAAGCGCGGTCTCGGAACTCGGGAACGCGCAGCCAATCTTGAGGAATGTGAGCCTCGATCTTGTAGCCGGCGAAACGCTTGGGCTCGTCGGCGAAAGCGGCGCCGGCAAATCAACGATCGCCAAGGCGCTGCTTGGCGTCCTGCCGCGCACGGTCAGGATTACGAACGGCGAAATCCTGTTCGAGGGGCGGGACCTGAGGACGATGCCGCGACGTGAGACGCGCGCGATCTTCGGCGACGCCATCGCGCTCGTGCCTCAAGACCCGATGACCGCATTGAATCCGGGCCGGCGCATCGAGGCGCAACTGACCGACGGTTTACGGCTTCGCCGCGGCATGACCGCCGTCGCCGCGCACAAGCGCGCGCTCGAGCTGCTCGCCGAAGTGCGTATCCGAGATCCGGAGCGCGTGCTGCGCGGCTATCCGCACCAATTGTCGGGCGGCATGCGCCAGCGCGTCCTGATCGCGGCGGCCTTCGCGCTCGAGCCCAAGATCATCGTCGCCGACGAGCCGACAACGGCCCTCGACGTGACGGTGCAAAAGCAAATTCTGAGACTCATTCGCATCATGCAGAAAGCGCACGGCACCGCGGTTATCTTTGTGACCCACGATCTTGGCGTCGTAGCGCAGATCTGCGACCGGGTGACGCTGCTGTTCGCTGGCGCGGTTATCGAATCCGGGCCGACCGCAGACATTCTCTCGGCGCCTTGCCATGCTTACACGCGCGCCTTGATCGCGGCAGGGCCACGATACGATCGGCCCGACGCGGGCCTTGCGCCTGTGCCCGAAGCTCTGGTCGCCGAACTGCGGCTCGAAGTCGCCGGAACGGGTGGTTAGGAGGCCGCATGGAATCGTCATTGCGAGGAGCGAAGCGACGAAGCAATCCAGAGATCGTAGGGCGCCCTGAGACTCCTGGATCGCCACGCCTCGCTGCGCTCGGCTCGCGATGACGATGCCAACCAAATGTAGCGCACCCTAGGCCGTCGCATGGCTCAGGATCTTTTCGTCGCGAGCGGCGTCGAGGTCGCCTATGGGGGAAAACGGCGCCTGAACGGCGAACGCGTGGGTGGGGTCAAAGTCCTGCATGGCGTCGACCTCAGGATCGGGCGGGGCGAGACCGTCGGCATCGTCGGCGAATCGGGCTCTGGCAAAACGACGCTCGGCCGCGCGCTCCTGCGGCTCATCGACATCGATGCAGGCAATATCGTCTTCGACGGTCGGGACGTCACGCATCTCGCCGAGTCGCAAATGCGACCGCTAAGGCGGCGCATGCAGATGATCTTCCAGGACCCGATGACCTCGCTCAATCCGCGCCATACGGTCAGGCGAATCCTGCTTGAGCCGCTCCTCTTTCATCGTGTGGCGTCTGACAGCACGGACGCCGAGCGCCGGGTGCGAAGATTCTTCGATCGCGTCGGGCTCCCGCTCGCCTGTCTCGACCGGACGCCGCACGAGCTTTCGGGCGGTCAGCGTCAGCGCGTGGGCATCGCGCGCGCCGCGCTGCTCGAGCCGGACTTCGTGCTCGCCGACGAGATCGTCTCGGGCCTCGACGTATCGACGCAGGCCCAGGCGCTCAATCTCCTCAAGACGCTCACGCGCGACCTCGGTCTCGCCATGGCGTTCATCAGCCATGACCTCTCAGTGATCCGAGCCGTTTGCGACCGGGTCTACGTCATGAAGGCAGGACAGATGGTCGAGGAGGGCCGCTGCGAGGACGTCTTCGCCGCGCCCAAGAGTCGCTACACCCGGCTTCTCATCGACGCCATCCCACTGCCCGAGATCGACCCCGGCTGGCTCGATCGGGATGTGGCGCCGGAGATCGAGTGATCATGCAAGGGTCGCAAGCAGGAAGGCTGAGCTTCGCGGTTGAACTCGGGCCGGAAAGACCGTTTACTGCGATCGGGGGACGCGACAGATGGCGAGCGGGCCAGAGTTGGGCTCGACGTCAAGGCTCGCCCATGAATTTCGGCGGAGGGTTGGCGCAATGAAGATAGGGATGCAGGGCCTCATCGGCCTCGGCCTGGCGCTCATGGCGGCGTCGGGCGCGGCCGCCGCCGACAAGCCGGTTTTCGGCCTCGTGATGTCGTTCAGCGGATGGTTCCAGCCGATCGACGCGGATACCATCGCCGGCGCCAAGCTTGCCGTCGACGACATCAACGCAGCGGGCGGAGTGTTGGGTCAGCCGATCGAGATCGTCCAGTTCGACAACAAATCCGATCCCCCGCTTGGCGCGGACGGCGCGCTCGACGTCATTAACAAGGGCGCAAAAGCCATCCTCTTTCCCTCGGATTTCGACTTTGGCGCGCCCGGCGCCTACGTCGCGCAGCAAAACAACGTGATCGCGTTTTCGGCCGCTTCCGATCCCAAGTTCGGGGTCGCAGGCGTTGGCCCGCTCGCCTATTCCGTCTCGAACGCCGCGCAGGCGCAGGGCGCGCTGATGGCGGAATGGGCCTATAAGACGAAGGGCTGGCGCACCGGCTACGTTCTTCTCGACAACACGATCTCCTATACAAAGTCGCTCTGCAGCAGCTTCGCGACGCGATGGAAGGAACTCGGCGGCGATCAGGCGCTGCTCGGACAGGATACGTTCCTCAACAGCGATCCCTCGATCGCCGCGCAAGTCACACGGATCACCTCGCTGCCGAAACCGCCCGATCTGATCTTTCTTTGCTCGTATGCGCCCGGCGGCCCAAGCGCGATGCGCCAGCTCCGCTCGGCGGGCATTGATGCGGCGATCCTCACCGGCGAATCGATGGACGGCGACTACTGGATCGGCAGCGTGCCGAACCTGAGCAATTTCTACGTCGTGAACTACGGCTCGAAATACGGCGACGATCCCGACGCCGACGTCAACGCCTTCTTCAAGAAGTTTGAAGCCAAGTACGGCAAGAAGGCCGATGTCTCCTATGGCCTGCGCGGCTACTCGGCCGTTCAAGCCTGGGCCAAGGCGGCCAACGCTGCGGGCTCGCTGGACGGCGACAAGGTTGCGGCGAAGTTGGACGCGTTCAACAAGGCGCCGCTTGTGATCGGCCCGACGACCTGGACGCCGAGCCTGCACATCGCCACCGACCGGCCGATGTCGATTATCGGCGTCAAGGACGGCAAGTTTACCGCCGAAGGCCGGTACTCGCTCGACAAGGTTCCTCCTCTTTAGCGGCTTCTCGATGTCGCTGGTCGCCGAAGGCGTCTCCGTTCGCTACGGCGGGCTTTCGGCGATCGATGGCGTCTCGTTCACGCTCGGCCCGGGCGAAATTGTCGGCCTGATCGGGCCGAACGGGGCGGGAAAAACAACGCTCATCAATGTCCTCTCCGGCTTCCAGAAGCCAAGCGCCGGCGAGGTCCGCCTTGATGAGCGCCGGTTTGACGGCGCGACCCCCGACGCTTTCGCCAGAGCTGGAATCGCGCGCACGTTTCAGGCGGTGCGGCTGTTCAAGGGGCTCAGCGTGTCGGAGAACCTCGAAGTGAGCCTGGTGGCGAATGGCCTGAGCCGAAGACGGGCGCGCGAGCGTGCGAAGGCGCTCTTGGCCGAGTTTTTGCCAGGAGATCGCGGGGGCGTGCCCGCTGCGGCGCTCACCTACGGCGAGGAGCGCAATGTCGGGATTGCCCGCGCGCTGGCGCTCGAGCCGAGCTATCTCCTGCTCGACGAGCCGGCGGCAGGCATGGCGGCGGTGGAGGTTAAAGATTTGAGGAGGGCGATTGTCCGCATCCGCGCCGTTTACGGCTGCGGCATCCTCGTCGTTGAGCACAATATGGCTCTCATTTTTGCGCTCTGCGACCGAATCCATGTGCTGGGCAGCGGGAGGACGCTCGCTATCGGCTCGCCGGAGGAAATCAGCGCCAATGCGACGGTGCGCGAAGCTTATCTCGGCGTGTCGGAGAACGCATCCGCATGAGCTCGGCTAGCGAAGTAGTCCTTCGCGTCGAGGATCTTACGATCCGTTACGGTTCCCTAACCGCCGTCAAAGACGCGACATTCGAAGTCGGCCCCGGCGAGATCGTCGCGATCATCGGCCCGAACGGCGCCGGCAAGAGCTCCTTCCTGTCGGCGATCGCTGCAATCGCGCCGAAAACCCGAGGCCGCGTCGAAATCTGCGGGCGCTCGACCGATGGCGTCCCTCGCAGCGAAATCGTGAGGCTTGGCGCTGCGCTGGTTCCAGAGGGGCGGCAAATTTTCACCACCCTCTCGGTTATCGAAAACCTCAAGCTCGGCGCGACGATCCGGCGCGACGAAGAGATCGCGTCTGATCTCGAAGCGGTTTTCGTGGAGTTTCCCGTTCTCGCCGAGCGGCGCCGTCAAATGGCGGGACTGCTTTCCGGCGGTGAGCAGCAGATGCTCGCGATCGGGCGCGCGCTCATGTCGCGGCCGCGCCTCATCATGCTGGACGAGCCGTCGCTCGGCCTTGCGCCGATGGCGATCGCTCGGGTTTACGACAAGTTGACGGCGATTCGATCCCGCGGCGTCGCGATTCTCGTCGCCGAGCAGAATGCGGCGCGCGCCTTTGCGGTCGCCGACCGCGTTCTCATCATGAGTCACGGCCGTTTCAGCTTAAGCGGGCGCCCCGACGAAGTTAGGGCGCATCGCGATTTCGACGGCGCCTATTTTGGCGTCGTGATGGGCGGCGTGAGTCGGTGAGAGAGGCCGCCCAAGTCCTCGTCGACGCGGTCAGCGTGGGCGGTCTCTACGCGCTCACTGCTCTTGGTATCGGCATGATCTTCGGCGTGATGCGGCTCGTCAACTTCGCTCACGCCGACCTGATCACCTTCGCCGGCTACGCGATTCTCATGTTTTTCGCCCAATCGACGATGCTCGCCATCGTTGCAGCCGTGATCGCGGCGATTGTCCTTGCGCTCATCACCGAGCGCACCGCCTTCAGGCCGCTCCGAGGCGCCAATCCGGAGACCCTGCTCGTCTCGTCGTTTGCGGTGAGCTTTTTTCTTGAAAAGACATTGATCATGGTTGTCGGCGGGCGTCCCAAGGGCGTCGATTTCCTGCCCGGATTGGCGCGGCAAGTGGACGTCGCCGGCGTCCGCCTGCAACTCCTCCATCTCGTGACGATCGCCATCAGCCTCGCGCTACTCGCCGGCACGACCTGGATCTTGCGCGCGACTCGCCTCGGCCTTGAGATGCGCGCGGCCGCGGAGAACTTTCGCATGGCCGAGGCGCTGGGCGTTCGGGCGAACCGGGTGATCGCCGCGGCCTTCGCCATAAGCGGCCTATTGGCTGCCGCGGTCGCCTGTATGATCGTTGCGCAGACGGGGCTCGTGCAGCCTCGGATGGGCCTCCAGCTGGTTGTTATCGCCTTCGTTGGCACAGTCATCGGCGGTCTTGGCAGCTTGCCGGGAGCCGCGATCGGCGGCTTTCTCGTCGGCGTCGCCTCGATTTTGCTGCAGGCCCTGCTGCCCGAGGCGCTCCGACCATTCCGCGAGGCGTTTGTTTTTGTCGCCGTCGCGCTCGTCCTGATTGTTCGTCCGCTCGGCCTCTTTCCGTCCCGTAGCCTGCGGCAGCGCATATGACCCGGGCTATGCGGGAAAGCGCCGCGCGTCTTGCGCCCTTGGTCCTCCTCGTCGCGCTCGTCATTGCGGTCGCGTGCGCTGCGACCTTCGCGCCGATCATTCTGCAAAGACGTGTCACGCAGGCCCTCATCATGCTGGTCAGCGTCGTCGGCCTCTACGTCTTCGCGGGCAACTCGGGCGTCTTCTCTTTTGGCAACGTGGGCTTCATGGCGATCGCCGCCTATGTGTCGGCGCTCTTAACGATGGCTCCCGGCCAGAAGTCGGTCTTCCTGCCGGAGCTGCCGAAACTCCTCGCGGAGCAGCACTGGCCAGGGCCCACGGGCGCGCTCGCTGGCGGCGCGACGGCGGCAGTGATCGGCGCGCTGGCTGGCTTTCCGCTCATGCGCCTCTCCGGCATTTCGGCGAGCATCGCCACGTTCTCGATTCTGGTCGTCGTCTATGTCGGGCTCGGCAACTGGACCTCGGTCACCGGCGGCCAGAACTCGCTCATGGGGCTGCCCAACTATGTCGGCCTTTGGACCGCGGCGATCTGGGCCGTCGGCGCCATCGCAATCGCCTTCGCCTATCAGGAATCGCGCGGCGGATTGCTGCTGCGCGCCTCGCGCGAGGACGAAGTCGCGGCGAGAGCCGCGGGCGTCGATATCGTGCGCCATCGCTGGATGGCCTTCACGCTTAGCGCCTTCTTGAGCGGCGTCTCCGGTGTGCTGCTGGCGCATTTTCTTGGCACGGTTCGAGTCGAGACCTATTATCTCGACCTGACCTTTCTCATCATCGCGATGCTGGTGATCGGCGGGGCGGGAAGCCTGACTGGCGCGGTTGTCGGCGCGCTGACGATATCGCTGCTGACAGAACTATTGCGCGAGGCCGAAGTAGGCTTTTCGATCGGCGGGACTCACTTCGCCGCGCCGGCCGGACTGGGCGACAGCGCGCTGGCGCTTCTCATGCTGATCATCATTCTTTATCGGCCCAAAGGCATTGCGGGGGGCCGCGAAATCGGCTTTCCTTCGCGAACCGTGTCCGTGGCCGGACGCAACGACGTCCCGCCGCCCGACATCTCCTCGAACCACGAACTCGAATAGCCCATGGACGAGACGCCTCCGCCTCCGAACGTCGATCCCAGCGCGCTGAGCGAGATCGCCAAGGGCGTCTTCGTCATCGGCGATAGGCGAGTTCCCCTCGTGCCGAATATCGGAATCGTCCTTGGAGACGATTCGGCGCTCGTCATCGATACGGGCATGGGGCCCGCGAACGGGGCTAAGGTGTTTGAGGCCGCAAAAGACCTGGCGGGATCACGCGCGCTGATCCTCACCCTCACCCACTTCCACCCGGAGCACGGCTTCGGCGCGCAGGCCTTCAAGGGCGCCGCCAGGATCATCTACAACGAAGCGCAGCGGGATGAGCTCAAACGCAAGGGCGAGGGTTTTCTTGGCATGTTTCGCACGTTCGGGCCGGCGGTCGCCGCGGCGCTAGAGGGGACGACAATCGTCGAACCAGATGAAGTCTACAGCGGGCCAGGCGCCACGATCGATCTCGGCGGTCGCACCGTTGAACTGCGCGCAACAGGAAAGGCGCATACGCTCGGCGATCAGACTGTGCACGTGCCCGATTGCGGAATCGTCTTCACCGGCGACCTGGCCGAGGAAAGGATGTTCCCGATCTTCCCGTGGTTTCCTCCTGACGAAGTCGACATTGACGCGGCGAATTGGGCGCGCATTCTGACGGCGCTCGACGCCGAGGCGCCGCGCATCGTGGTTCCCGGACACGGCGCGCTGGGCGGTGCGGAAATCGTCCGGACTGTGCGCGACTACATGGTCGATCTCGGTCGACGCGTGAAGGCGCGCCGCGACAAACAAGAGGACGCCGACGCGATCGTTGCGACGCTTGGTCCCGAGATCCGGAGCGAGCACCCGGACTGGAGCCAGCCGGAATGGGTCGACTTCGCCATCCGCTATTTCGCCGCGACCGGCGAGGCGCCAAGTTGAGCGGAGACGAGGTTGGCTCGCGCGCTGATTGCGCTTCACTACCAAAACGACATCTGTCACCCGGACGGAAAGATTCCTTTCGCGATCGACCGTGCGGCGGCAACGTCGCCCCGATTCCTGGAGGCAAGCAGGAACGCGCTTGGACGCGCGCGCCAACTCGGGTTCGTCATCGCGCACGTTCACATCGCATTTTCCTCGGACTACTCGGACCTGCCGAGAAATGGCCGCCTGTTTCGCAAGGTTGCCGAACTCGGCGCGGTGAAGCTTGGCTCGTGGGGCGCGGAGCCCTACGAAGGCTTCGAGCCGCTTCCGGGCGAGACCCGCCTTGTTCACAAGGGCAACAGCGCCTTCTTCGCGACGGGACTTGACGCGATCCTGGAGGCCAGCGCCGTGACCGATCTCACGGTCTGCGGGCTTGCAACGCAATTTTCGGTCGAGCACACAGTCCGGGACGCGGCGGACCGCGACTTTCGGGTCACGGTCCTGCGGGATTGTTGCGCGTCGGCCAACGCGGCGGCTGCGGAGGCCGCGTTCGAAGTCATGTCGATGCTGGCGGAAGTGGCGGAATCGACGAACTGGCCTTAGAGCCTACGGCGATCCGACCGGGCGCAAGACTTCTCAAGGATGACGCAAGAATCGAGTGGCCGCCGCCATTGATTTTCCGCCAAAGCCGGGGCATTGACGGCGGCGATCGTTCAGGGCGGCCCCGAACGATCGATGAGACCTCGCTCTTTTGCTTTCAGTGCGCCGCCTTATATCCAGCTGACTGCGTCGAGCGAAAGGAAGTGATTATGGTTCGTTTCGTTCGGCTCTTCGCCGGCGCCGCGCTCGCGGCCGGCCTCGCGGCGGCGCCACCGGCTGCGAACGCCCAGACAGGGCCGCAGGGGGAGGGCGCCGTGCAGACGACGGGACCTCTGGGGGCGCCGCCGCAGAAGGCAAAGCCGCGCCAGACAGCGCTTAAAAAGCGCGCGAAGCCTTCGGCTCCGGCAGGGCGGCAGATCACGGTGCACGCCCGTCCGTCCTGGCTGACGGCTGGCACACAGGCCCCCGTAGGCACGGTCGGCAACGGCTACGTCTACAGCACGTTCAACCAGCCGACGCCGATCGAGGGGACTTTCATGGGGATGCGCGGCCGGGAGAGGCTGACCGACCCGTTGGGCAACGCAGCGCCAGGGTTCACCCTGTTCAGGTTCTGAACTCGGCGAACTTCGGCGGGCCAAGCCCGGCGCGACCCACTCCTTCACGACATAGAGCGGGTCGCCGCAATCACATACGCTCGAATCCGGCCATCAATGGCGGTTGCTCCAAATCGGCGCGCCAGCGCTTCGGCGGCGCGCTCGGTCGCTTGCTCCAAGCGAGCGGCGTCACGAGACTCGATTTCGTGCCTTAACGGCGTCCCCTGGCAGTAGGCGATCGCCACGTCGAGAGGCGAGCGGGCCTTGCTTCTCGCGCTGACTGCGTCAATGGACACTTCGGCAAAGCCCGCCGATTTCAAGTCATCACGAATCTGCTTTCCGTCATGGTGACCATGAGGGGTGCGCGCGAGAAACCGCGGAGGGTCTTCGGGGAAGACCGTCGCGAGCGCTTCCGTGACGACGTCGGCAAAATCATTTTCCGAAATCTTGTCCCAAACATTGAAGAGGAGCGAACCGCCCGGCCTGAGCACCCTGCGCGCCTCCGCGTAGCCGCGAACCTTGTCTGGTAGGAACATCATTCCAAACTGACAGACGACGGCGTCGAAGCTTTCATTTGCGAACGGCAGCGCCTCTGCGTCGGCCTGCCTCCACTCGATGCGGTTGTCGCCGCGCGCAAGCGTTTTGGCCTTATCAAGCATCGGCTGATTGAGGTCCGTGGCCACAATACGCGCGCTCAGGGGCAAGCGAGACGCGATCGCGCGCGTCAGGACCCCGGTTCCTGCGGCGGTCTCCAAAACGTCGCCGGGGCGGTTTTTGACGACCCGCTCGGCAAGATCGTTTGCATAAGGTTCGAACAGGAGCGGAACCAAAAGCCGCTCGTAGATTTCGGGAATCGATCCCCCAAACAGTTTATCGGTGGCGGACATTCGACTGTCCCTGTTCGAACGCGGCGGAGTGCGGCCGATCAAGCCTGCGGGAACAGCGCCTCGACCGCAACTTCGAAGCCCGGCGAATCGAGCCGCGCCACGCCGTCTGTCAACACACGTGTCTCGATCGCGTCGCCGACGCCGCGCTTGTGATGAATGACGACACGCCGATCGGGATCGAGGATGAGATAATGCTGCACGCTCGCGAGCGAGAAATAGCCGCTCAGCTTGCGGCCATGGTCAATCGCCGCCGTGCTGGGGGAGAGCACTTCGACCACGATGACGGGATTGTCGATTTCGATTGCGTCGGGGGAAGCTCGAGGGCCGCAGGCAATCGATGCGTCCGGTTCGTAAGTCGTCCGCGCGTCAATCCTAATGGCGAGACCGTCTGTAAACACCTCGCAAGGCAATCCCGCCGCACCCAAAGCGTCTTGCAGCGCGGTTGCCGCTTTAAGTTTGTTCCGATTGTGAGCGACTCGCTCCGGCGCCATCATCACCGCCGCGCCGTCGTGCAACTCCCAACGTCCCTCCCGACCCTCCGCCCAGAGGAGGAACTCGTCGGCGGTCATCTGTTTCAAAGCCGTGGGCATAACGAACGGTCTTAACCTAATGGCTGGACGCGAGATGCGAATATACGCCTCTCCGCGTTCTCCGTCTTCCTCAGTTCATCGTAGGAATCGAGAATTGCGCCCCGTCCTTGATGCCGGACGGCCAGCGGGCGGTCACCGTCTTGGTTCGGGTGTAGAAGCGAATCGAATCCGGCCCGTGCTGGTTGAGGTCGCCGAAGCCTGAGCGCTTCCAGCCGCCAAACGTGTAGTAGGCGACGGGAACCGGAATCGGCACATTGACCCCGATCATGCCGACTTTGACCTTGCTGGCGAAGTCGCGCGCCGCGTCGCCGTCGCGAGTGAAGATCGCGACGCCGTTGCCGTACTCATGGTCGTTGCACAGCCCCAGCGCCTCGCCATAGTCGTGCGCGCGCACGACCGAGAGCACCGGGCCGAAGATCTCCTCCTTGTAGATGCGCATGTCCTTCGTCACGTTGTCGAACAGACATCCGCCCATGTAGAAGCCGTTCTCGTAGCCCTGCATCCTGAAGTCGCGCCCGTCGACGACGAGCTTCGCGCCCTCCTTCACGCCGATATCGACATAGCTGCGGACCTTCTCCAAAGCCGCCTTGGTCACCAGCGGCCCATAGTCCGCCCCGGAGTCGGTTGACGGTCCGATCTTCAACGCCTCGACGCGCGGAATGAGGCGGCGCAGGAGATCGTCCGCAGTCTTCTGTCCGACAGGAACCGCAACCGAGACCGCCATGCATCGCTCGCCCGCCGAGCCGTAGCCTGCGCCGATCAAGGCGTCGACCGTCTGGTCCATGTCCGCGTCCGGCATCACCACCATGTGGTTCTTGGCGCCGCCGAAGCACTGCACGCGCTTTCCAGTCGCCGTGCCGCGCGAATAGATGTATTCCGCGATCGGCGTCGAGCCGACGAAGCCGATCGCCTGAATGTCGGGATCGTCGAGAATCGCGTCGACCGCCTCCTTGTCGCCGTTGACCACGTTGAGGATGCCTGGAGGCCCGCCTGCCTCGACGAAGATTTCGCCTAGCCGCATCGGCACGCCGGGGTCGCGCTCCGAGGGCTTCAAGATGAAGGCGTTGCCGCAGGCGATCGCCGGCGCGAGCTTCCAGAGCGGGATCATCGCCGGAAAATTAAACGGCGTGATGCCGGCGACCACGCCGAGCGGCTGACGCATGGAATAGAGATCGATGCCAGGGCCGGCGCCGTCGGTATATTCGCCCTTCATCAAATGCGGCACGCCGAGCGCGAACTCGACCACCTCGACGCCGCGCTGAATGTCGCCCTTGGCGTCGGCGATCGTCTTGCCGTGCTCGCGCGCCAGAATGTCGGCGAGTTCGTCATTGTATTTCGCGATGAGATCGAGAAACTTCATCAAGACGCGAGCGCGGCGCTGCGGATTGACCGCCGCCCAACCAAGCTGCGCGGCTTTTGCATTCTCAACCGCGGCGCGCATCTCAGCTTTGGAAGCGAGCGCCACATGCGCGCGCACCGTGCCATCCATCGGCTGGAAGACGTCGGCGGTTCGCCCCGACTTGCCGGCGACCTGCTTGCCGCCGATGAAATGCCCGTATTCGATCATCGCTCCGCTCCCTGATGTCTCTGCTCTGAGCGCTTTATGCGCCACGATTTTGCGCACAGCAATTTGAGAGATCGCGCATCGGCTGTGCGAAAATTTGCTAAGGTCCGCCCGACAACGAGCGAAGGGATTGCTCGACATCCGCCATGCGGACGATCATGGCGCGTCTAGGATCGAACGGAAGGTCGACGAAATCCCATCGTCGATAGAAAGCGCGAATCGCATCATCGATAGGGTGTGTGGTGACGCCAAAACTCCCTACGCTTTCGGCAGCTTTTAGCGCGGTGCGCAAGGCGAATTGGACCAGCGAATCCGCCAATCCTCGTCCTTGCCACCCGAGATCCACCGCCAGTTGTCCAAGCAGTGTGACCGGGATCGGGTCAGGCTGATTCCGCTGGTGCGACTTTGGTAGAAAGGCGCGTTCGATATGGGCCGAGCTAAGCGTCACGTAGCCGACGATCCGGCCAATGCTGACGGCGGTTATGACATTGACGCGGCACAAGCCGTTCTTGTGATTGTTCCACGCGTGCCTGGCAAACCATGCATTCATAGTTGGGCGGCCGCAGTCGAAGGCGTTGCGATCGTCGGCCGCCGCGAGCGGACGAGGCGACGAGACAGCCCCAGGTTCTATGGTTTCCAACCGGATCCACGTCGCATGAGGGCTTTCAGTTTAGGAAGCGCCTCCGCCGGTCGAGCGGCCCAAATCTCGAAGGCTTCCCACGACTCTGCCGGAATCGTGACGGTCGATCGGTTCAGGACTTCCGTCTCGGCCGCCTCGACCGCGGCGCGCCGCACAAAATCGCTGACGGAGGTACGATTTTGGCTCGCGGCTGCGTCTAGCAATTCCCGCTCCGCCGGGCTGATCCGGACGCTCAGGATAGACGTGGCTGCTCGTGTCTTGCTCATGCGTATGACATTAGCATACACCGGGCTTGCGCGTCAAAGCCGCTTGAAGGGATGGGACTTGGGAAATGGATTGGGATAACGTCCGGGTTTTCCTCGCGGTCGCGCGCGGCGGGCAATTCGTCGCCGCCGCCAAAAGGCTCAAGCTCGACCATGCGACGGTCAGCCGCCGCATCGCGGCGCTCGAAGAAACAATCGGCGCCAAGCTGTTCGACCGGCGCACGACGGGCGCGAAGCTCACCGGCGCCGGCGAGCGCTTCATCAGCGCCGCGGAGCAGATGGAAAGCGCGTTCCTGCACGCGCAGGGCGAAATCTCCGGCGTCGATCTCGAGCTGTCAGGCGACGTACGCATCGGCGCGCCGGACGGGTTCTCAACCTATTATCTCGCAGGCGCGCTGCGCGACTTCGCGGAGCGCCATCCGGCGGTGCGCCTGCAACTGATGCCGCTGCCGCAATTGACCCCGCTCGCGCGCCGCGAGGTCGACGTGGTGATCGGTCTCGACAAGCCGGAAGCGGGACGGTTCGTCGCCCGCCGACTGACTGAGTATTCGCTCGGCATTTATGCGAGTGCGGCTTATCTCAAGCACAATGGCGCGCCCGCAGACGTCGAGGCGCTAAAAGCTCACCGGCTCATTGGGTACGTCGAGGAGCATGCGTTTTCGACCGCGCTCGATTATGTGCGCGAGCTCTACGGCGGCGCGCCGACAAGCTTCGAAAGTGCAAACGCGGTCACGCAGCTCGAGGCCGTGCGGGCAGGCGTTGGGCTAGGCGTTGTGCATGACTTCATTGCCCGCCGGTTCAAGGACCTCAACCGCGTCCTGCCTGAACGCCGGGCGACGCGCGCCTATTGGCTTGTGACGCACGAGGACACGCGCGGCCTCGGCCGCATCCGCGCTGTCGCCGAGTATCTCGCGCAGTCAGTCACGCGCGATCGCGGGATGTTCTTGTGAGGGCTAACCACCCCCGCCGATCCCGGAGGATCGGCAGGCTCGGGCTACGAACGTCGGGCAGGGCTACTGCGCAGACCTTGCGACAACTCTCACTTGGGGCGAACCGCGTCGGCGGTGCCCTGGATAAAGGCTTTGATCTTGTCGAGATCGTCGGGTTTCAGCTTGCCCGTGAAATCGGGCATGCCCAGTTCGGCGAACTCCTTGCTGAACACCGCGTCCTCGAGCTTTGCGATCGAGCCCGCATCGACATATCCAAGATTGGGGATGTTGCCGCCTTTGTCGACGCCCGGCACGCCGTGGCAGAACAGGCAATTGCTGACATAAAGCCCGAAACCGGCAGGCACATCCTTGGGATCGTATTTCACCCCGGAAATGAGCGGCCCCAGCTTGTAACGCGCGACCTCGGGGAACTTGGCCTCGCCCCCCGTTACAAACGTGTAGACCGTGCCGGGCGAAGCGTGATCGGTCGAGCGCTGCGATTGCCCGAATACGCCGCCCCAACCGACGGCGATCGAGACATATTGCTTGCCCTCGATCTCATAAGTCATGGGGGCTGCGACCACGCCGGCGCCGAGCGCGGCGTCCCACAGCTTCTCGCCGCTTGTCGCATTGTAAGCGACAAGGCGCCCGTCCGCCGTCCCCTGGAAGACGAGATCTCCCGCGGTCGCGAGCGTCCCGCCGTTCCACGGAGACGCGTAATCCTGCGTCCAAGCCGCCTTCTGATGAGCCGCGTCCCAGGCGATGAGCCGGCCAAAAGGCTTGCCTTTCGGCGGCGTCGTCACGAGGTTCTTGCCGAGGTTCCAGCCGATCCCGTTCATAGGCTGGCCGACAGTTGCGCTGCCCTGGGTCCAGTTGGGGTCGTCTATCATCATGAAGGGGACGTTCTGCGCCGGGATATAGGCAAAGCCGGTCTTCGGACTGAACGACATCGATTGCCAATTGTGCGCGCCAAACGGCCCGGGAATCGCCTCGATGGGCTTGTCGGTTCCGCGCGCCCCGGGGATTTCGATGGCCTTGCCGTCGGGCGTGTAGCCAGTCGCCCAGTTCACATCGACGAAGTTCTTGGCCGAAATGAACTGGCCGGTCTTGCGATCGAGAACGTAGAAAAAGCCGTTCTTCGCCGCATGCAGAAGGACTTCGCGCTTCTGTCCGTCGATCGTCAGATCGGCCAGGATCGGGTCCTGATCGGCGTCGTAGTCCCAGGCGTCCCCGGGCGTCCCCTGGTAGTGCCAGGCGTATTTGCCGGTATCGAGTTCCAGCGCGACCACCGAGGACGTGTACAGATTGTCTCTGGCCGAGGGATTGCGGATCGAGGACGCCCAAGGGCCCGCATTGCCCGTGCCGAAGTACAATAGGTTCAAGTTGGGGTCGGCAGAGAGCGTGTTCCAAACCGTTCCGCCGCCGCCATTCTCCCAATAGTGGAACTTGGCGTCCCAGGTCGCTGCCGCCTTGGCCATCGCGTCGTTCTCGAACGGCTTCGAAGGATCGCCCGGCACTGTGTACCAGCGCCATTCGAGTTTGCCGGTTTCGGCGTCGAAGGCGCTTAGAACACCCCGAACGCCATACTCGCCGCCGCCCGCGCCAATGAACACTTTACCTTTCGCGACGAGGGGCGCACCCGTAATCGTGTAGGGGCGAGCATGGTCGGGGCTCGCGTCAATGCTCCAGAGCACTTTGCCGGTTGATGCGTCGAGGGCGATCAAGCGCGCGTCGGGCGTCCCGACATAGACCTTGCCCTTGTAGACCGCGACGCCGCGATTGACGACGTCGCAACATAGCCGATACCCCTCATTGTGAGGCGACTGGGAATCGAACGTCCAGATCTTCTCGCCGGTCTTTGCGTTGATCGCGTAAACGATGCTCCACGGCGCCGTGACATACATGATCCCGTCGACGACGATCGGGGTCGCTTCGACGCCGCGGATCGAGTCCAGCGGGTAGGACCAGGCGAGGCCCAACTTCCCGACATTAGCGGCCGTGATCTGATCGAGCGGACTGAACCGGTTGACGCCATAGTCGAGGCCGTTGCTCAGCCATTCCTTGCCTGTCTTGGCGTTCTCGATGATACGCGCATCGTCGACATTTGCGACGTCGGCGGCCTTAGCCGACACGACGATCGAGGAAACACCCAGGGCTATGAGGAGGCCGGAAAGCACGCGGGGGGGTCTTTTCGCTGCTGAACGCGGCGCCGCACTGGGATTGCCCATTCTGTTCCTCCCTGATCGCCTTCGCACGGTTAGCCGAAGCTCCGTGACCGGCCGAGACTCTTCGGATGAAGGTCTCGATTCGGCTCAGATTGCCGAGGTCAGGATGCTTTTGCAACACCGATGCGTCGTGACGGCCGCTCTGCCGTCGATCGACCACGCCCTCAATTGACAGGGCCGCCAAGGGTCGTATGGTGAACAAGCGCGTCGCGGATGGAAGCCGGTGCAAGTCCGGCACGGTCGCGCCACTGTGATCGGTCTTTTTCGACCGAGAGTCAGACCCTTTCCGCGGCGAAGCACGTCAAACGGGGACGCGATATCCCCAAGGAGTTCAACATGACGGCTTCAACAACATTTGCTCCCGCCGCCGCACGGCCCGCTGCGATCCCAATTCGCGAATTGCTTCCCTGGGTCATTTTCGCCGGCCTCATTTGTTTGATCGGCGTCTATTTCGTCGGCGCGGAGGAAGGCGCGACTTCGATTATCAAGGGCATGTACCTGCATGAATTCGTGCACGACAGCCGCCACCTGCTCGGCTTCCCCTGCCACTAAGGCATTCGTTAGTCGGACTTCGGGCAGCGGAGTCCTAGTCCGGGAAGATGAGTTGACTTGAGCAAGCCGCGCCAAACGTCGCATGACGGCGTCGGCGCGAGTTTGCGGTGAGGATGATCGGAATGACGACAGGATCTTTGTTGTGGCGGGGAATGATCGTCGGCTTCGTCGCCGCCCTGCTTTCGTTTGGTATATTGAAGGTCGTAGGCGAGCCCGCGGTTGATCGCGCCATCGCCTTCGAATCGGCGATGGACGAGGCGAAGGCCAAGGCCGAGCACGACGCCGCGGTGGCCAAAGGCGAAACCCCGCCCCCGCCCGAACCGGACTATGAGATCGTCAGCCGGCCAACGCAGGCCGGCATCGGTCTCTTCACCGGCGTCACCGCCTACAGCATCGCTTTCGGCGGCCTGTTCGCACTGGCTTTCGCGATCTGTTACGGGCGCATGGGGAACTGGAGCCCGCGCGTGACCTCGGCCCTGCTCGCGCTTAGCGGCTTCCTCGCCGTCTACGCCGTCCCGATCCTCAAATATCCGGCCAATCCGCCATCGATTGGCAATCCTGACACGATCGGTCTGCGCACGGCGATCTATTTCGGGATGATTCTGTTGTCGCTCGGCTCGATGATCGCGACCTGGAGCATCCGCAATCGCCTGATCGACCAGCTTGGGGAGTGGAATGCGACGATCGTCGCCGCAGCGGACTTTCTGGTCGCGGTCGTCATCTTCGCTCTCGTAATGCCGCCGCTGGACGAGGTGCCTGAAGGCTTCCCGGCAGTGGTGCTGTGGCAGTTCCGCATGGCTTCGCTCGGCGCGCAGGCGATCATGTGGACCGTTCTCGGGCTCGGCTTTGGCGCCTGGGTCGAACGCGATTTTGCGCAAGCCAAGGCCGGCCGGCTGCAGCCTGTCTATTGAGCCACGAGGGCGCGCCCATGACAGCGCGCCTCGACCTTCTCGCGCATGGGCCTTCCGCGGCGACTCGCGCGGCCCGGTTCCCGGACGACGAAGGGCTCGAAGCCTCCGCCGTCGGCGCGATCGAAGCCCTGAGAGGCAAGTTGCGCCCTTACGCTCAGGTGCTGAGCGCGCCGGCGCGCGCGGCGCGCGAGACGGCTCAAGCGTTGGGTTTCAACGCCGAAGTCGAGATCGCGCTCCGAGATTGCGACTATGGGCGCTGGCGCGGTCTCGCGTCGAAGGACGTCGCCGAGCGCGAACCGGATGGATTCGCGGCGTGGCTCGGCGATCCTGCAGCCGCGCCGCACGGCGGCGAATCGCTCGCGGCCCTGATGGAGCGAGTGAGCGAGTGGCTCACGCAATCGTTGGCGCGCGGAAGCGCAACGCTGGCCGTAACCCACGCGTTGGTCGTTCGCGCGGCGATCGTCCATGCCCTTGGCGCCGGCTCCGCGACGTTTGCTCGCATCGATGTCACGCCGCTCTCGCTTGCGCGACTGAGCGGTCATGGCCAACGCTGGAATCTTTTGGCGCTCGGGCCTTTGGGAGGGCTCACGTGAGAGGCGCACGGATCGCCCTCATTGCGGCCCTAGTCATGCTTGCGGCGCCGCCAAGCGAAGCGGATCGAATCTCCACCCGCAGCGGCCCGCCTCCGGCAGGCGTCTCGATACCCAGTCTGACGCATGGCCAGATGGCGGTGATCCGCGACAATCTGCCCGCAATCCGGGCGCTGGCCAGCGCCGGGCTCGGGTTCGATCTTACGACCTGGCGGTTGAAGGACTATCTCAATCTGCAGTCGTTCGCCTGTCTCTGGGGGATCGTGCCGGGCAGCATCACGGATGAGGAAAGTCCGTTCAACGAATGCGCCCACGCTTATCTCGCCGCCGGGCGGGCGCTGCTCTTGCAGCTCGCCCATGAGCCCGGCGCCGATCACAAATCGATCGATGCGCTGATCAGCAAAATCGAGGTTGAAATGCTGGCCGACGGCGCCTCGCTGAACCTCTGCCGCTACAGCGACGAGCCGTTCAACACCAACGAGATCATCTGGCCGCACTGGGGCATGGTCCCTTTCATCCGCCGACCGCGATGATGGCGGTGGCCGCGTTCGCCTGGATCGGCGTAGCGATGTGGGGCATATGGCCCAGGCGGAGCGTCAGCCCGCCGCGGGAAGGGACAAGTGCATACCTTTCGGCGCATCGCGCTCCGTGGCAGATCATCGGATAGGGGCGATTACGGCGCCTTGGATTGCCGCTACCGTTTCGCGGTGGTGCTCAACGACGCAAGGTCCTCAGAACATCGTGTTGGCGTTGGCCGAGGTCTCGGGGATCGGCTGGATCACGTCCCAGTGCTCGACGACCTTGCCGCCTTCCAGGCGAAAGATGTCCACCACCGCCTCTCCGCGGGGATTATCGGACAGGCCGTGCCAATGACTGTGAAGGATGACGTGGTCGCCGTCGGCAAAGACACGCTTGATCTCACAATGAGCATCCGGATGATTCGCCATGACAAAGGCAACGAACTTCTTCACGCCTTCCATCCCGTCTTCGATGAGCGGATTGTGCTGGCGATAGGGGGCGCCGGCGTAAAGCCGAAAGGCGTCTTCGACGTGACCCTCGAAGAGGGCCTTCTTGTAGAAGTCGACTGCTATGTCCTCGTTGGTCTCCGACATGGGCTTTCTCCTTAGGTCAGAACATTGTGTCGGGGTTGGCGGCGGTCTCGGGCCGGCGAATGGGTTACTGCGCCGTCAGGCCCCCGTCGACCATGAATTCGGCACCGGTGGTGAACGAGGATTCATCGCTGGCGAGGAACAAAATCGTATTCGCGACCTCGTCGGCCGTGCCCATGCGGCCCATCGGCGCGGCGCGCATGAGGCCCGCGCGAATCCGCTCCGGATCCTTGGCGCGGGCGATGCCTTCGAGCACCATCGGCGTTTCGGCGAACGAGGGGTGCACCGAGTTCACCCGAATTTTGTAGCCGGCGCGGGCGCAATGAAGCGCCGCCGATTTGGTCATGAGCCTCACCGCGCCCTTGCTGGCGCAATAGGCCAGCGATGAAGCGTCGCCGATGATCCCGGCGACCGAGGAGAGGTTGACGATCGAGCCGCCGCCAGTCTCCTTCATCGCTCGCACCGCCTCGCGGCAGCCAAGAAACACACCCTCGGCGTTGACCGCATTGACTTTGCGCCAGTCGGCGAGCGTCGTCGTCTCGATATTGCCGAGGACCGCGACGCCGGCGCTGTTGACGAGAATGTCGAGGCGCCCGAACGCGGCGAGGACCTCGTCGACAACAGCGCGCCAGCGCGCTTCGTCCGTCACATCCTGCACAAGGGTAAGATCGGCATCGGCCCCGAGCGTCTCGAGGCCCGCTTCGTTGCGGTCGGTCGCCGCGACCTTGGCGCCTTCGCCATGGAAGAGACCCGCCGTCGCCCGGCCGATGCCGGAGGCCGCCCCGGTGATGAGCGCGACCTTGCCGGAAAGCCGCCCCGCCTTTGCTCCGTCCATCATTTCCTCCCTCAGTAAGGTCGAGCGCGGTCCGCGGCGGCCGTCCTAAGGCGAAGAGCCGCTATTCTCTCATTGCGCCCAAGGCTTTTCGGTCAGACCGTAGCTCGGCAACCGACAAGAACAAAGCTTTCGCGGGCCGCGCGTGCGACAAACTGAAGGAGGGAGGCTTTGTCCCGCCGACGCCGACGCTTCACCGTGACCCGCCCGTCCCGATCGTAGGTTCGCGTGGCCAAAGGCGTGGACACAGGGTAACCGCCGCCAATGTTCCGGCGAGTTGGGCAAGGATGAATCCTACGACGCCGGAAGGCGCGATTCCCGAGAACGTGTCCGAGAGCGCCCGGGCGATTGTGACCGCTGGGTTGGCGAACGACGTTGAGGCCGTGAACCAATAGGCCGCCGTGATGTAGAGGCCGACGGCATAGGGCGCCGCCGTCGGGACGCGCGCTACGCAGCCGAAGATTGTCAGCACAAGGCCGAACGTGGCCACGCCTTCCGAAAGCCATTGCGCGGAGCCGGTGCGCACATGCGTCGAAATCTGCCACACGGGTAGAGCGAACATCAGGTGCGCCGCCCAGACGCCGACAACTGCGCCCACGAGCTGCACGGCGACGTAGCTGCCAAAGTCTCGCCACCGCAGGTCTCGGCGGAGCGCGAAGGCAAGGCTTACCGCGGGATTCATATGCGCGCCGGAAACGGGGCCGAAGATCAGAATCAGGACAACCAGCATCGCGCCGGTCGGAAGCGTATTGCCGAGCAGGGCGAGGGCGAGACCCGCAAGGCTCGCGCCCATGATGCCCGAGCCGACGACAGTTGCGAGCAGGAAGCCGGCGCCGAGGCCCTCCGCGAGCAGCCGACGCGCCAAAGGCTCCGCAGCGCTCACGCGCCCTGAGACGCGCGCGTTGCGCCGTCCACATGCCCGATATCGCGCAGCCGGTTCGTCAGCCCATTTTGTCAAGGCTCGCGAGCGGCAAGGCGATGAAGCTCGTGACGCGGTCGCGCATGTAGCGAAACGCGGTGTTGAAAGCGTGCTCCTTTTCGACAGCGGTTCCTTGCAAAGCAGCGGGGTCTTCAATCCCCCAATGCGCCGTCATCGGATGCCCCGGCCATACGGGACAGACTTCCCCCGCGGCGTCGTCGCAGACCGTGAACACGAAATCCATCTTCGGCGCGTCAGGCAGCGCGAATTCATCCCAGCTTTTGGAGCGCAAGCCATCCGTCGGATAGTCGAACGCCCGAAGCGCCTTGAGCGCCAAAGGGTTGACCGTCCCTTTTGGATGGCTTCCGGCAGAGAAAGCGCGGAAGCGGCCCGCGCCGTCCTTGCGCAGGATGCTTTCGGCGAGCACCGAGCGTGCGGTGTTGCCGGTGCAGAGAAACAGGACGTTGAAAATACGATCAGCCATGGGCCGGAACTTTCGCAAGGCAGCTTGGCGTCAGATCGGCGATCAGGGGCGCACAAATGTCGGGATGACCGCCGCAGCAATCCTTGAGAAGAAATAGCGTCACCTCGCGCAAGCGCTCCAGGTCGGCGCGATAGGTGATCGAGCGGCTTTGGCGCTTACCGCGGACAAGACCCGCGCGCGCCAAGACGCCGAGGTGTGCTGACATCGTGTTTTGAGGAATCGCGACCAGGCGGGCCAGCTCACCGGCGGCTATGCCGTCAGGCTCTCTGCTGACGAGTAGTCGGAAAGTATCCAGTCGTGTCGTCTGGGCGAGCGCCGACAGGGCTGCAATGACTTCATTACTATCCATATATCGAGAATAATGGATTTATAGGCCACTTGCAAGCGGCCTATAAAATTAAAGAGTTTCGCAACATGAGCCAGCGCCGAAGGGCGACGACGGACCACGGCGGCGGCGGCAGCCTTTGAGGATAAGCTCTCATTGTCGGCTTTGACATTATTAAAGCACGGATAGACCGACGGCGGAGTGGCCAACTGGGGTTAAACAGCGAACCGCCCCTCACTCGGCCGCGACCGCTAGCGACAGGGCCGACGCTCCGCCTTGGGGAAGAAGCGCCGCGGCAAATGGCTTTTCAGTGCAAGCGACGGCCTTTCAATTATGTTCCAAGAGAATGCTGCGAAGCTCAGTGAGCACGCTAGGCCAATAAGGGCCGTTGCTAGAGCATGACCGCGAAGTGAATGGAAAAGCGCCAAGCAAGCCTGCGTTATCGGATAACCGTACAAATAAAGACCATACGAATAGTCTCGATTCCGCAGCCAAGCGATTTCTCGAATTCCCACCACGCCGGAGGAAAACTACACAATACACCACGAACATCGGTGCAAGAAAAATCGAATGCTTGAAGTACATAAAGATATAACTCGCGCCAGCCGAAACAGCAAACAGCCACCATCGAGCTGGAATTTGATCCTTCCAATGATAGAACAACATACCTACGAAAAAATAGTATGTTATTGTATACCCGCTATATACAAAAGGAGTAATTGCAAAGGAGCTAAAGGTATTTAGAAACACAAAGACAACCGTCACGATTGCTAGAGCGGCAGTGCAGAACGTCTTTCGAGATATTGCGCCAGTCAGCATGAGGAGCGCGGTGATAAAATAGCAGTCAAATTCTGAAGGAAGTGTCCAAAGATTGGCGTTGACTATATCATATCGATTAGTTTCGAACACGCCAGGGAGATAGAAAGTTATCCAGCCGATGATATTGCCAAAATAGCGGAAGAACTGTGAATTTGAGAAGTATTCGTGTAACAACAACCGCGTGAACAATGGACCAAGCAGAAGCGCTGAGAGCGTCACCTCGACGAAGAGGGCGGGAAAAATACGAAAGGCCCGGAAGGCCAGGAACGTCGACATATACCGGACCCGCAAGGCGCTTCCCGTGACGAGAAATCCGCTAAGCGCGAAGAACGCCGCGACGTGCACAACAAAGAAAGGACGCTCCGCCGTCCAGGCGCCGATGTCCTGCTGAGCTTCTTTTCCAATCTCGGCCGGCGCGGCCGGGTCCGCAGAGCCGCCCAGATGGGAAAGGTATCTCGCATGAATCAAAAAGATCGCGAGCGCCAACAATAAGCGTAAAACCGCGAATCCCGGCCCCTCCCCCCGATGAAGCCGGGGGCATCCCCAAAAGTGCCGCCACGAACGACTCCGAAGCGCTCGTTATGAGGAACAGGCCAATCATGACGGGCGTCCCCGCTTCTCTTTTCGCGTCTTGGCGTCGCGTAGGGCGTGTCCTGCGCCGGGACTCTGATTTCTTGCCCTGAGCCATGGCTCATCTTGGCTTCCCCTAAAGTCCGGCTCCGAGCATCTGGCCGCCTTACTCTTGAAGTTTGACTTGATTTACAACGCAATAAGGCAGCAACTTATATAGTTGTCAATCTCCTCCTGTTTGAGGCGATAACAATTTCTGGTAAACCGAGATATGAGTTACGCAGCGAGCATTCGGGCCCTGCGATCAGGGCGCAATTGGACGCAGGCGGATCTGGCAAAACGGATCGGCGGCGGAATCACCAATCAATCGGTGTCAGGCTGGGAGCGAGGGATCTCCAAGCCATCCAGAGATAACGTATTTGAATTATCTAGGATTTTTGGCGTCCCGCTGGAACAATTCCTGCCGGAAGACGACAAGCAGAACCCTCCGCAGCCAGGTCAAGACACTGCGTCCCCCGGCCCGGTCAGCCTTGTTTTCGTAGCGATCGAGGAAACCCTTCGGGCAGCGGGAATCAGTGAACCTGCTGCGGCAGAAATCGCCGGAGTCGTCGAGCTAGCGCTTGACAACCTGAGGGTTCCCCACGGGATGACCCGGCAAGCGGCGCTAAGGCGGATAATTGGTTGGGAAGTTCCGGAGATCCTAGGGCGGAAACGATAGCGGAAAGATCGGAATATTCCTGGGCGGTCGGCGCTCCACGCGACCAGCCCATCGAGATGATCCCAATAACCTCCCCGCTCGGCCCGCACAGCGGGCGATAGTCCCGAGTCAGCAGAAATTCTCGGTCGTTGTGAAAAAGCGAGCGGTTCGAAAAGCTGATCGTCTTGCCGCTGAAGATCGAGTCGCGGACTTCCTCACAGGGCAACACGAATGTGTTGCGGATTATCGACGCGCCCAGCGGCGCTGGCTTGAGCTTGGCGCTCGCCTCATTCTGATAGGCGACGACACTATCCCGTCCCAGCGTGATGAGCAGTTCCATCGCCAAATGCCTTCCGACGTTAACACTGCTCCGCAGATATGTTTAATCAATTATAATTATCTTTAATCAGTTCAAAATTACGTGATCGAAGATGTTCATTTAAGCGATTCTCCCTTCCAGGTATCAGTTGATGAAATGGCATTTTAGATTGAAGTGTTTGAGGTCGTTGAAGCGCTCCGTGTGCGGACAAGCTGAGGGGGAGCTTCGTCCTGACCGTCTCCCGGTCGATGGGGAGCGGCCCGGTGGCGGAGCAAGGCTCGGGGGTGGAGCAAAGATTCCAGAATTATTCGACATTTTCTTGCATAAAGCCGAAACCGGCCCTATCATCGCGCCGATGGCAAACTTGTCGACCGAACTCGCTTGGCCGCTTGTCCTGGGTCGCCTGGAACAACAAACGGGAGACGTGCGAATGCAGTTGGAGCGGAGATCTGATTTTTTTTACTCCAAACGGCCGTAACCCATTGAAAAGTCTCGATTCGAAAAAATAAACGCTAGTAAATGCTAGCTCTTTTACTAACGTTTACTAGCGTTTACTGGCGTTTACGCGCGTTTATTCGCACTGACATGTCTGGTTGGGCCGGGCGGAGCTGACTCGCCCAAGGCTTGGCTGCGCTTGGTAGGCGGCCACGCTCAAGCCTCGCGCCTCAAGGTCGCGCGCGGAGGCCTGGCCGATTCGCCCGAGTCGAACATGAGCCGGCGTTCGGGCTATGGTCGGCCATGGCGATTCGACCGATAAGGAGAGGCGATTCCTTGAGCGTTGCCGATTCCACGATGCTGCCCCCCGCCAATCCTCTGGCCTCGCTCATCGAGGGAATCATTCTGTCCTGGGGCTGGCGCAGACGCGCCATCGCCTTCGTCTCGGGGGCGGTCGGGGCGTTGGCGCTGCCGCCCTTGTCGCTGTTTCCGCTGATCGCCGTGCCGTTGACCATCGCCGTCTGGCTGATCGACGGGGCGCAGGATCGCGGGTCCGGATGGCCGCTCGCCGGCTCACTCAGCGCCGCATTCGGCGCCGGCTGGTGGATGGGATTCGGCTACTTTCTCGCGGGCCTCTGGTGGGTCGGTTCGGCCCTTCTAGTCGAGGCCGACAAATTCGCCTGGGCGCTGCCGCTCGCGGTCGTCGCCCTGCCGGCGGCGTTGGCGGTCTTTCCTGCTGCCGGATTTGCGCTCGCGCGTCTCCTGTGGTCGCCGGGGCCAGCGCGCGTTTTCGCCCTCGCCTTCGGGCTCGGGGTCACTGAGTGGGCGCGCGGCCTCCTGTTCACCGGTTTTCCCTGGAACGATCTTGGCATGGCGCTCGGCGTCAACCTTGCGCTTGCCCAGACCGCTTCGCTCGTCGGCCTGCATGGGCTCGCGTTCCTGACAATCGCGATCTTCGCCGCGCCGGCGACGCTGTGGCGGGTCAGCGAAAGCCGGCTCAATCTCACGCCGACGATGGTCGCGGTTCTTGCGTTGGTCCTCATGGCCGCCTTTGGCGAGTTCCGCCTCATGGCGCCCCCGAGCGCCACGCTTCCCGGCGTGAAGCTGCGCCTGATCCAGCCGAACGTCGGCCAGGACGACGCTTCGTTCTCCCCTGAGACGAAGCAGGCGATCCTTCGCCGCTACTTCGACTTGTCGGAGCGCGCGACCTCGCCGGATCGATCCGGGGTTCGGGATATCACCCATCTCATCTGGCCCGAGTCGCCGTTTCCGTTCATTCTGTCGCGGGATCCGCAGGCGCTTTCCGAGATCGTCGACTTTCTTGCGCCCGGCGCGACGCTGATCACCGGCGCCGCGCGGCGAGAGGACGAGGGCGGACCGCCGCGTTACTTCAATTCGATCGAGATTGTCGGCCAGGACGGGTTGTCGGCGCAGCGCTACGACAAGCAGCATCTGGTGCCGTTCGGAGAATATATACCGTTCGCGAGCCTGTTGGAGCGCGCGCATATCACCCAGATGGTCGACATTCCCGGTGGGTTCGAGGCCGGTTCAGGCCGCCGCATCCTCCGTATTCCGGGCTTGCCGGACGCCATGCCGCTCATCTGCTACGAAGCGATCTTTCCAATCGAGCTGGGCAGCCTCGTATCCGGCGCCGAGCGCCCCGGCTGGCTCCTGAATGTGACCGACGACGTCTGGTTCGGTCTGACCCCAGGGCCCTATCAGCACTTCGCGCAAGCCCGGTTGCGGGCGATCGAACTGGGCCTGCCGCTGGTGCGCGACGCCAATTCCGGCATCTCGGCGGTTCTTGACGGCCTCGGCCGTGAGATCGCTGTCGCTCCGCTCGGCGCGGAGGGCGTTTTGGACGCGGAACTGCCCGCGGCGCTCGCGCCCACCTGGCAGTCCCGCCTGGGATCAGCCGGGGCCACGCTGATCGGATTGGCCTTTTTGGCGGCGGCGCTGGCCGGAAAGCGTCGGGTGTAAACGAAGACCGCCGATTGTAAAATTGGACCCTTGCGCGCTATCCGAGCATCCGCTATCTCATTTCCCTTGGGTCAATGATTCCCCGCGCAAACGTGCGGCGGCGCGTGGGACGGCTATGGGGTATGCGCCTGAAATGATGCCCAAAGTGTCCAACATCGTCGACGTCTATGTCGGCGCGCGATTGCGAATGCGGCGCACAATGCTTGGCATGAGCCAGAGCAAACTCGGCGAGCTTCTTGGGGTGACATTCCAGCAGGTGCAGAAATACGAAAAAGGCTCGAACCGCATCAGCGCAAGTCGTCTTCAGCATACCGCCCGAGTGCTCGAAGTCTCACCGGGCTACTTCTTCGAAGGGGCGCCGGCGGACTCGGCGGAGCCAGGTTTCGCTGAAGAATCATCGCAATCCTACGTGGTCGACTTCCTCGCCTCGACTGAAGGTCTTCAGCTCAATCGCGCGTTTTTGCGGGTTACCGACCCCAAAGTGCGACGGCGCATCGTCGATCTGGTCATTGCGTTGGCGTCGTCGCCAGAGGACGAAGGCGCCGAAGACCCCACCGTTCGATAAATCGAACAAACTGGCCAAAACGGCTTGACGGACCGAACGGTCGCTGTCAAAACCGGCGGCGTTTGCGCGGCCATGAGCAACCACCGGGCCGCAAAGTCGTGGCGCCAGGCGCCAGCAGGAGATTGTCAATATGGCTCGTCAAAATTACGAGTTCACCAGTGAATCCGTGTCTGAGGGGCATCCTGACAAGGTTTGCGACCGCATCTCCGATGAAATTGTCGATCTGTTCTTTCGCGAAGGGGCAAAAGCAAATCTCGATCCTTATCAAATTCGCGTCGCGTGCGAGACTCTAGCCACGACCAACCGGGTCGTCATTGCCGGCGAGGTTCGCGGACCGAAAATTTCCGAGGAGGAAATGGCGGCGACGGTCCGCAATGCGATTAAGGAAATCGGCTACGAGCAGGACGGCTTTCACTGGCGCAACGCCAAGGTCGAAGTGCTGTTGCACGCGCAATCAGCAGACATTGCACAAGGCGTCGACGCTGGCGGCAATAAGGATGAAGGGGCGGGCGATCAGGGGATCATGTTCGGCTATGCCTGCCGTGAAACGCCGGAACTCATGCCGGCTCCGCTTTATTATTCTCACGAGATCCTGAAAAGGATCTCGAATGCCCGCCACTCGGGCGCTGAAAAGACCTTGGGTCCCGACGCCAAAAGCCAAGTGACCGTTCGTTATCAGAACGGCAAACCGGTCGAGGCGACACAAATTGTGGTCTCGCATCAGCACCTGGTCGAATCGCTCACGTCCGAGGAAGTCGCCGATCTCGTGCGCCCGTATGTCAAGGCGGCGCTGCCAGAGGATTGGATCACGCCGAAGACAGTTTGGCACGTCAATCCGACCGGGAAATTCTTTATTGGCGGCCCTGACGGCGACTGCGGCTTGACCGGCCGAAAGATCATTGTCGATACTTACGGCGGCGCGGCGCCGCACGGTGGCGGCGCCTTTTCCGGCAAGGACCCAACTAAGGTCGACCGCTCCGCGGCATATGCGGCGCGTTATCTGGCCAAGAACGTTGTTGCAGCTGGCCTGGCCGACCGCTGCACGATCCAGCTTTCCTACGCCATCGGGGTGGCGCGCCCCCTGTCTATCTACGCCAACCTGCACGAGACGGGGCGCATCGATGAAGCGAAACTCGAGACGGCGCTGATGGACGTCATGAACTTGACCCCTCGCGGAATTCGCGAGCATCTGAAATTGAACCGCCCGATCTTCGCCCGAACGTCGGCCTTTGGTCATTTCGGCCGTGCGCCGGAAACGGACGGGGGCTTTTCATGGGAAAAGATCGATCTCGCGGACACGCTGCGCGCTCTCGCCTGATCCGCGCCGCATTGCGAGGCAGATGACTGCGAATGGCGGACGCGACGAGCCGGCGCCGGTTCGCAGGCTCTATGGACGCAGCTCCGGCAAGGCGCTTCGCGCGGGCCAGGAGCGTCTGCTCGCCGAAACGCTGCCGCTGTTTTCAATCGCGCCGGAGGCGCTGGCCGCAGGGCATGGATTCGCCACGCCGCTGCGCGAAGTCTGGCTGGAGATCGGGTTCGGCGCAGGCGAGCATCTCATTGAGCAAGCCAAGGCCAATCCCGATGTTGGGGTCGTCGGCTGCGAGCCCTTTCTCAACGGAGTCGTCGCGCTGCTTGCCGGGATCGAGCGCGAGCAACTCTCTAACGTGCGCCTGCGGCGTGGCGACGCTCAATCTCTTATTGAGGCAGCCCCTGACGCATTCTTTTCGCGCATTTTCATGCTCTACCCCGATCCCTGGCCAAAACGACGGCATCACAAGCGGCGTGTGGTCGCCATCGGCATGATCGAGGCGATGGCGCGTGTCATGCGTAGCGGCGCCGAGTTGCGCTTCGCCACGGACATCGACGACTACGCCGGCTGGACGCTGAGGCGCTTTCTCGCTTCGCCACATTTCCGTTGGGCGGCGACCCGAGCCGACGATTGGCGCCGACCCTGGCCGCAATGGCGCCCGACACGCTATGAGGCCAAGGCGCGTAACGGGGGCCGGAGATCAGTTTACCTCACTTTCGTGCGTTTGTGAGACCAGGGCGGATTCTCCGGTGGAGGAGAATCACGTAAGTAGAGCGCCCGATCGAAGAGGTCCTGATGTCCGAAAGCATAGATCGCCGCACATTGCTGAAGGGCGCCGCCGCGTCCGCTGCGGCGATGAATCCGCTTGCCGAAGCGTTGGGGGCCCAGTCGGACGGGTTGCAATTCGATTCCCCGGTCCCGTTCACTTACGATCTTTTCAAGGCGCACGCGCGCGACAAGGCCCATGCCCCATACGCGCCCCCCGCTCGTCCCGCACAAGAGGTGCTGCAGAAGATCAACTACGAAGAGTGGGGAAAAATCCGCTACCGCGACGACTATGCGTTATTCGCCAATGGGCCCGGCCGATTTCCGGTGACATTCTTCCATCTCGGCCTATTTTTCCAAAAGGCGGTGAGGATGCATGTCGTCGACGGCGGCGACTCTCGCCAGATCGTCTACGACCAGTCCTATTTCGACATGCCAACCGATTCGCCGGCGCACGATCTGCCAAAAGGGGCGGGCTTCGCCGGCTTGCGTATTCAGGAAGCGCGCGATGGAACGCTGGATTGGCATAAGAACGACTGGGTCGCATTTCTCGGCGCAGCCTACTTCCGCTCGATCGGCGAACTCGCGCAATACGGCTTGTCATCGCGAGGCGTAGCGATTGACGTTGCGGTGGCTGATCGGCCGGAGGAGTTTCCCGACTTCACCGACTTCTACATCGAGCCTGGCGTTGGCGACACGATCACTCTCTACGCTTTGATGGAAGGCCCCTCAATCGTTGGCGCCTTCAAATTCCTGATGACCCGCGCCAAGGGCGTGGTGATGGACATTCAGACCACAATGTTCACGCGCGCGCAGGTCTCGCGCTTCGGCATCGCCCCGCTCACCTCCATGTATTGGTACTCCGAGACCAAGAAGGAGACAGCGATCGACTGGCGCCCGGAGGTGCATGATTCGGACGGTTTGGCAATGTGGTCCGGCAACGGCGAGCGACTGTGGCGGCCGCTTAACAATCCGCCGCGCATCACGGTCTCGGCTTTTGCAGACAACAATCCGCGCGGATTTGGCCTCTTGCAGCGCGACCGGGTGTTCGATCACTATTTGGATGGCGTCTTTTACGACAAGCGTCCGAGCCTGTGGGTCGAGCCGCTGCTCGGCCCGAGTGGAGAGGGTTGGGGCAAGGGGTCCATTCAGCTGTGCGAAATCCCGACTGACGACGAGATCCACGACAACGTCGTCGCGATGTGGGTGCCAGCCGATCCAGTTCCTGCGGGCGCTGAGCTCAATCTCAGCTACCGGCTGCACTGGCTCGCTAGCGAGCCCTATCCGAGCAAGCTCGCATCGGTTTGGGCGACGCGCCTCGGTCGTGGCGGTCAGCCCGGCCAGCCGCGTCCGAAGGGGGTGAGGAAGTTCATGGTCGAGTTCCTGGGCGGTCCGCTAGGTGCGCTGCCCTTTGGCGTCAAACCTGACCTCGTGGTATCGGCCTCGCGCGGGACCTTCGGCCCTTATCAACTCATCGAGGCCGTTCCTGACGGGGTCGCCGGCCACTGGAGGGCGCAATTCGACCTCATCGTCGATGGGACCGATCCAGTCGAATTGCGCGCGTTTCTCAAGTCCGGCGGCGAGACGCTGACCGAGACCTGGATGTTCCAGTACCATCCCTTCTGACGCCGCTACGGACGCCGCCGTCCTCGTAACGCTTCCGCATTTGGGTTTACGCATATCCGGCCTTCCTGCGTTATGCAGCGCATCCTCGGGTCTTTATTTCTCTTAAAGTCCGCGAAGCCGCTCTTTTCGCCCCGCCGCTAAGGCGTTCGCGGCGATGACTTCGGTCCAGGAGCAAAGAATCGAAATCGATCCAGCGGCCCGGAACAAAAAGCAGAAACATCGCGTTGGCGCGGCACGGTCCAACGCAGGGAGTTTTCGATGAGGTGCTTTTTGATAACTGCGCTGTCGGCGACAGCGATTTCCGCGTTCGTAGCCGCAACGCCCGCTGGTGCTCAAGCCACCGCGCCGGGTGCGCCTAGAGGCACAGCGCCAGTAACGATTGAAGGCTACGGCCCTTCGTCGGCCATCGTCTGCGATCAGGCCGGCACTACCTGCTGGCATTCGGTGGAGCGGTACGACTATCCGCCCAATGCGAACGTGGTGGTTCATCCGTACGACTGGCAGTGGGACCCTGGCGCTAACTATGCCTGGAGAGAGCACGCCGGCCGCGGATATTGGCAGGGCGAACAGTGGCAGCAGTTCTGAAGCCGCAAAAAAGCGGATTCTAAGGCGGTCATGTTGACCGCCTTATCGCTCTACCGCTGCTCTTGCGAGGCCAAGCTTCATAGTTGCGCGCCGGAAGCGGACCGTGCGGCTACCGCCTCGACGCCGATCGCGACCGCGCGATCCCTCAGTTCGAAACCATAAGGAGTGATCATGGGCCTTTTTTCCAAGGAGATCGGGTCGATGGACGATCTGTTCATCCATCAGTTGCAGGACATCTACTATGCCGAGAAACGTATCGTCGGCGCATTGCCCGATATGATCACCAAGGCGACGTCGCCTGAGCTGAAGTCGGCCTTCGAGGCTCATCTCGGGCAGACCAAAAACCACGTCAAGCGTGTCGAGCAGGTGTTCCAGATGCATGGAGCAGAGCCGAAACAGGTCGATTGTCCCGCGATCGACGGCATCATCGAGGAGGCGGATGAAGTCGGCGGTGAAATTGAGGACAAGAACGTATTGGACGCCGCGTTGATTGCCTCGGCGCAAGCAGTCGAACATTATGAGATGACGCGGTACGGGACGTTGATCGCGTGGGCGAAAACGTTGGGGCGGGCGGATTGCGCTCAAGTCCTCCAGCAGAATTTGGCAGAAGAGAAAGCTGCGGACGAGAAGCTGACCACATTAGCGGAGAATGAGGTCAATCGGGCGGCGGCCTGAGGGAATTGGACGAAGGCTCGCTCGAGTCGACGCTGGCGATGGTTAAGCCATCGCCGGCGCCGCCCCCGATGCGGATCTGCGGAAGGCCAACAGGCAATCGCTTGGCCGTGGCGCGCATCTACGGCAGCAACGAACTGCCTCACTTCTGTTTCTGACGCGGATCAGAGGGCTAGTACGTATTGATGGGCGCCGCGCCGTCGCGCTGAAGCTGGCGACTGAGCGCGAGCAAATGATAGTGCATCAGACAGCGGATCACATAGAGCCGCAACAAAACGCCGTCAGGTCGATGACGGATCGCCCCCATGAATCGGCGGAGGTAGAAATTTCGCAAGGCGCTGTCTCGCATTTGTACCGCAAGCCGCGCCGCCAGAACACACGCTTCAATCCAGCCGCGCGCCTGTTTGAGGATTCTCGCCACGGGCCTCGTTGACGCATATTGACGCCATCCGGGTTCCGCGCGAAGGGGGCCCGCCAACCACATGCTATCTACACGGGTGAAGAAAGCCTTAGGCTCATACAGGTCCATCATCAGTCGCGCATACCCGCTGCTCAGCCTTTTCTGATTCATTTTGAGCGGGATAACATTCGTGCCGTG
>Ga0209624_10000492_pt1 | contig 34776 bp, 27 predicted proteins | sample JacPinW_OM2H0_O1_FD_188565 | JGI IMG/M metagenome (GOLD analysis project Ga0209624, IMG submission 188565) | Forest soil microbial communities from Algoma, Ontario, Canada - Jack Pine, Ontario site 1_JW_OM2H0_O1 (SPAdes) (version 2) | ecosystem: Environmental > Terrestrial > Soil > Boreal...
TGAGAGAATCGATGCGCCCAAGACTCTGCTGCTTTCTGACTGCGCTTTTTCTCGCCGCCCTGCCCGTTCATGCCGCCAAACGCGCGTTCTCGATCGAGGACGTGTACCGGTTCCGGCACATCGATGACCTGCACTTGTCGCCCGACGGCCGGACGATCCTCGTGACCATTGCGTCGTACGATCTTGCAAAGGCCAAGCGCGCAAGTCACATCTGGCTTGAGGATGCAGACGGCGGGAACGCCCGGCAGTTCACGTTTGGAGAGGCGAACGACACCTCGCCCGTGTTTTCGCCCGACGGCAAGTGGATCGCTTTCATTCGCGAGGCGGGCGGCGAAGACCAACTCTACGTCATTGCCGTAAACGGCGGTGGAGCGCGCAAGGTCACTGATGTGTCGACAGGCGTTGCAGATCCGCTCTGGTCGCCAGACGGCAAGTCCATCGCATTTTCAAGCGACGTCTATCCGGAATGCGGTTCCGACGATGCCTGCAACAAGAAGACGAGCGACCGCTGGACCAAGGGACCACTCCATGCCCACACGGCGAACTCGCTCCTTTATCGGCATTGGACCGAGTGGAAAGATGGCGAGCGAACGCACGTGTTGCTGGCCGATGTTTCAACCGGCACGGTGCGCGACCTCACGCCCGGGAATTTTGATTCGCCGCGCTACCAGCTCGCTGGGCCGTTGCAATACGATTTTTCACCCGATAGCAAGGAGCTGGTGGTCGACTCCGACCATGGCAGCAACCCGGAATCTTCCACTAACAGTGATCTGTGGGTCCTATCGGTTGACGGCTCGCAGCCTGCGCGCGACGTGACCGCGTCAAACCCGGCGTTTGACGGCAATCCGAAGTATTCACCGGACGGGAAGTACATCGCCTACCTGCTGCAGAAGCAGCCCGGCTACGAATCCGACCTTTTCCGGCTCGCCCTGTACGATCGCGCTTCGGGGATCTCGCGCGTGCTGACTGAATCGTTCCGCAACTGGGTGCAGGATTTCCAGTGGGCCTCGGATTCGAAGTCGATCTTTTTCACGGCGCCTGTGGAGGGCGACAATCCCATTTTTCAGATTACCGTGGACTCGGGCGTCATCCGGAAAATCCTGGTGGACAAGACGATCGACTCGTTCGTCGTTTCACCCGACAGCCGCCGGATGGTGTATGTCGAGCGCTCCGTTGGAGCGGTGCCGGAAATCTTCGCGGTTGACCTGGCTGGCGGCGGCACAGCTGCTCCGCAGCGGCTTTCGCACTTCAACGACGACTTTATGAACGAGGTGGATGTACGCCCGGCGGAGAGAATGTGGGTAGCGGGAGCGGGCGGCGCGAAGATCGAGGTCTTCATCGTCAAGCCGCACGACTTCGACCCGTCGAAGAAGTATCCGCTGATCCTCAACGTGCATGGCGGACCCCAGGACCAGTGGGCCGACGCCTTCCGCGGAGATTGGCAGGTATACCCGGGAGCAGGTTACGTGGTCGCCTTCGCCAATCCACACGGATCCACCGGCTATGGACAGGACTTCACCTCGGAAATTTCAGGCGATTGGGGAGGCGAGGTTTTCGACGACCTGATGCGGGTCACCGATGAGCTCGCGAAACTGCCGTACGTCGATCCGGACCGCATGGGCGCGATGGGATGGTCCTATGGCGGCTACATGATGGACTGGTTTGAGGGTCACACGAACCGCTTCAAGGCCATTGCTTCGATGATGGGTGTGTTCGATCTGCGCGCGATGTACGGGGCAACCGAAGAGCTGTGGTTTCCGGAGTGGGAGTTCAAGGGGCAGCCCTGGAATTCGCCGGATTACGACAAATGGTCACCGTCGTCTTATGTGAAGAATTTCAAGACGCCCTGCATGGTGATTTCAGGCGAACGCGATTACCGGGTCCCCTACACGCAGTCGCTTGAGTTTTTCACCTCCCTGCAGAAAATGCAGGTGCCGTCGAAGCTGTTCATCTATTCCCGGGCCGGGCATTGGCCCAGCTGGTACGAGATGGCCCTGTACTACACCGCGCATCTTGAATGGTTTCATGGATATCTGGGTGGGGATGCGCCCCCATGGACCGCCGAGCAGTTCCTGAGGAACGCGGTATTTGATCCGGCCACCGGCAAGCGCGTTCCCTAGGGGGCTCGACAAACGGCCTGTTAAGCATCTTGACATAGCCAGCTGCTTTCTTTTCCCGCCCGAAGTCCTGCGTCTGTAGAATTTTAGACGAGATCCTAATTGGCTCAGGCGTGAGCCTATCTGAGCAAAGACCAAGGCGAATTTGTACATGTCGACCGACCCATCGCACCGCGACCGGGCGCAGTCCGTCTCCCTGACTGTTTCCGACACTCCGGTTGAAAAACTGTCGGAGACGATTGTGCGTTCGCAGCATGACTACCGCGAACTGATTGACCATCTGGATCAAGCGCTGTTCACACTTTCACTCGATGGCGAGGTCCGAGTCGCCAATCTCCGCCTTTCCGAGATCCTGGGTACGTCCTTTCAGGAGTTGATCGGCCGCTCGCTTGGCGATTTCATCGAATCACCCACCTTGGACGAAGCCAAGAAAAGTCTCCCGAATTTCCTTGAAACCGGCCTTTGGTCCGGAACGATCCCGGTGTGGCTCAAGAAAGACAAAATGCTTCGCTATTTCGACTGCTGGCTTCAGCTCGCAGCGAATCAAGGGGTCAGGACGATCATCGGATGGGCGCGCGACATCACCAAACAGCAGGAGTCCGAAATTCGCTTCAAGGAGTTGTTTGAAGCATTCAGTGAGGGAATTCTGTTTGTGACACCCGCAGGTCAGCTGCTCGATGCAAATCCCGCCCTGGTCAGAATCCTGGGTTACAGCAGCAAGCAAGAGCTGCAGGAAGTCAATTTCAGGGACGTCTATGCCGACCCTGACGCCCGAGACGCGATCCTCCGGGAGCTTGAGACCACCGGCGCCGTGAACGAACGCGAAATCGTAATGCGCCGCAAGGACGGCAAGCAGATTCATTGCCTCACGTCTGGGTTTGCAATACGGGATGCGTCCGGCCGGCCGGTCCGGCTGCAGGGGACTCTGGTGGACATCACCGAGCGCCGGGACATGGAAAAGCGTCTGTTGCAGGAACAGAGTTTCATTCGCCGCATGGTGGCCAGTTTCCCCGATTTAATAGCGGTTCTAGATCGTGACGCGCGGTTCCTGTATATCAGCGATCACGTGGACACTGTCCTCGGTTGGCAGCCGGAGCAGTACGTCGGAAGCGTATTTGGCGCCCGAGCGAACCCGGAGGACAAGGCCAAGCTGGACGCATTGTTCCAGCGCGTGATTCAGGGCGAGGAAAGTCAGGGACAGGTCGAGTTCCGTTCGCCGCATGCCGATGGTTCCTGGCGGGACCTTTTGCTCACCGCCCGCCCGTTTTTCGGCGACGATGGCGCCATCAACGGGCTGGTAACCTCCGCGCGAGACATCACCGAGCGAAACCGGATGGAAGAGGACCTTCGCCAGAGCGAAGAACGGTTCCGCCTGATGGTCGAGGGAGTCACTGACTATGCGATTTTCATGCTGGACATCGATGGACATGTGACCAGTTGGAACCGCGGAGCCGAACGCATTAAAGGATACAAGGCCAGCGAAATCATCGGGAAGCACTTTTCACTGTTTTATCCCCCTGAAGATGTCGCAAGCGGAAAGCCCGAACGGGAACTGAAACTGGCGGCGGAACAAGGCCATTGCGAGGACGAAGGCTGGCGGGTGCGCAAGGACGGCTCGCGGTTCCTCGCCAATGTCGTGATTACGGCCGTGCGCGACCAGGAAGGGAAGCTGCAAGGGTTTTCAAAGATTTCGCGTGACGTCACCGAGCGTTACGAAATGGAACGGAAGCTTCACCAGGAGCGGGAGTTTGTGCGCAGTCTGGTCGAATGCTTTCCCGACCTGATCGTCGTGCTGGATACCGAAGGCCGGTTCAAGTTTGTGAGCGAACGCATCAAGGACATTCTCGGCGTTTCGCCCCAGGAGTACATCGGCAAACCGGTCGGCCAGCGGATCGGACCGGAAGACCGCCTGAAGCTCAACAAACTCTTCCAGAATGCCATTGCCGGCCAGAAAGGCCAGGATCAGATCGAGATCCGCGCCCAGCATGCCGATGGAAGCTGGAAAATCCTGCGAGTCAGCGGGAATCCCCTGTTTGACGAAAAGGGGACGATCGTCGGCATGGTGTCATCCGGTCGCGATGTAACCGAATCCAAGCACCTCGAGCACCAGCTCGCCGACAAGGAAAAATTCACCGCCATGGGTCAGATGATGGCCGGGGCGGCCCACGAATTGAACAACCCGCTCACCGCCATCCTGGGCGTGAGCGACCTGCTCCGGGAACGTGCGACCGAGGACGCGACCCGGCGCCAAGTGGATCTGGTCCTGCAACAGGCCCGCCGCGCGGCGACCATCGTCCAGAATCTGATGGCGTTTTCACGCCCTTTGGCCCAGGGCCGCGCGACACTTAGGCTCGGCGACATTTTAAAAGAGGCGCTGCAACTGGAGCGCGCAAACCTGGAAAAGAAAAATATCCGCACAAAATTCACCACCCCGAACGATTCTTTTACAGTAGACGGCGATCGAAAGCTACTCCTGCAAGTGTTCCTGAACATCCTGGCCAATGCCGCGCAATCCATCTCGCCCGCGCGCGAACAAGGCCAGGTGGACATCACCGTCGCGCGCACCGGGGATCAGATCCGGGTCACGTTTGCCGACGACGGTCCGGGCATCCCCGCTGAAATTATCGGCAAGATCTTCGATCCCTTCTTCACCACCAAGCGCCCGGGAGGCGGCAGCGGCCTGGGCCTCACCATATCGCTTGCGGTAATCAAGGAGCATGGCGGGACGATCGAAATCGAATCTGGTTCCGGCCCAGGCGCAACAATCCACGTCCTGCTGCCGGCAGCCGCTGCAAGCGAGGTTTCGCCTGCTCCAGCGGCCTCTCGAGCAAAGTCCGCTCCGGCGTTGGCCGGCCACGCAGCGCTCGGCGGCCATTCGGTTTTGATCGTGGACGACGAGGAAGGCATCCGCGAGATCGTGCAGGATGGCCTTTCCGCCCGAGGGATGAGGGTTGAGGCGGCGGAAAGCTCCGAGGCGGCGCTCGAGTATCTTGCGAAAAACACCTGCGAAATCGTTCTCTGCGATTTCAATCTTCCGGGTATGAGCGGAGAAAAACTTTTCGAGGAGCTGCGCACACGGTTGGGTGATTCAATGCCGCGCTTTGTATTCATGACCGGCGAGCTGGTGTCTCCGGCCGTTACCGAACGCTTTCGCGAGAAAGGGGCGCGCGTCTTGCAAAAACCTTTTCAGCTCTCGGGCCTGGCCACGCTTTTGACCGACCTCTTGCAGCCAGAGCCGTCTCAGGCAAAATAGCCCTGGGGTTTAGCCCCACCCGGCTGCTGGTCGGGTGTTATTTCCCGTCAACACCGAAGTCCCAGACGTACAGCCCGGCGCCCTCATCCTTTACCATTTCAGCGATCGCGTATTCTCCTGCTGCGAGCTCCTGGCCGAGCGTAAAGCGGTAAACGCCCTTGGCTATGTCCCAGGCCTGCATCGGCACCGCGTCCCGCTTCTCTTCTTGTTCTCCGAAAATTTGATCCAGGTCTTCGACGTGGCGGGTGTCTCCGTGGGCCTTTGCGCGGATCAGAACCAGCTCCGGCTGGCGCCTATCGGACACGCGTATATAGAATTCCGGCCGTCCCCCACGAATGCGCAGCTTGGCGTGCGCTCCCGCGATTGAAATGGAATGCCGGGTCGGGACGATGGGAATCGGTACCATCACCTGTTCAATGAAATGACCTTTGGAGAGCTTCGAATCAGTCTCTGCCTGTGACAGGGGCTGTACAGCTCGCCCGTCGTAGACGAAAAGAAGGTCGCCGGGAGGCAGAAAAACGCCTGGAGCGACTTCCAGACTGGCGTCAATGTCCTGTGGAACGGCCACGCGCTCAGCCTCCTGCTTGTGTACCTTGGCGACGAGGGCGGCGTCGGTCTTGGCCTGTTCGGCCTCGACCTTCTTGGTGGCCTCCCAGTCCACCATGGCCAGAGGAATCTGCTCCCACTGCGAGCTGTCGATGCTGTAATACCGCACCCGGTCGCCCTCGATTTTGTATTCGCGCACAAGCTGGAAGCTGCCATCGGTGAGCATAAGCTTCTTGCCACGGGGCAGGGCGGGGTTGGCAGTGGCACCGCTTGCAGAGGAGGCGGCCTTGGAGCTCGGCGAATCCTGGCGGCCGAAGGCCGGGAAGAGCGAGGCGGGGGCAGCGATCAGCCCACAGAACAGGAGCAGTAGGGGCACCGGGGGCCAGGCCCTCAAAATCGAGCTTCGGTCGGTCCCGCCCATGGTCTTAGCGCCCCCTTGGAACCTTAGGATGCCGGATCGGGCGATTCGGTTGAGCGGAATCCGGCCACGCAGAAGGGAGGATACGCCGACAGGGCGCCTGCTCACAACAGGCTTCGGGGTCGTAAGGCGGGAACTCTAGTGCTGGCACCGCGGATGGAGCACGGTCATGATCATCAAATCGGAGTTGCTGAAGAGCAGTTTCTCGGCTCCAGCGGCGGCTTCGGCGACACCAGTCAGGGTTCCGAGATGCTTGTTCCGCGCCAGACCGCGCAGATGCTCGGGACAGATGCCGGTCAGGCTCGCGACCTCTTCCTCGGTGAAAACCTTTTGGCTCGACTTGATTCGGACCATCGCCGTGCCCTCCGATCCCTTCGATCCCTTCGATGCTTCGAGCAGATTAATTGCTGCCGTATTTCCCAGCAATAGTCGTTCCGTACTATCCCACTAGAACTCTCCGGCCCGATTCCAGACCAAAAGCTCATGCATAACGAGATTTAGATGCGGAAAGTGCAAATGCGTTTCGATGAAACGTGCCATTTTTTTGCGTCTAAAATGAAACTTCGACTCTAACTATGGAAAGTTTCTACGATATTGCGGATTTGTTTCGCCCCGTAACCGGAGAGCGAGCGTTTGCCTAGGGTCATCGACGTGAGGTTTCGTGAGTTCTGGTACGAGACCCGACTGAGGCGACGGATGTCTCTGTGGTGTTGCTGCAACAGTCCCCAGGCTCTCCGCAATGACAACAGAACAGAAACGATCCGAAGGCTTTCGTTCACGCCCCACCGTCATCCATCGGTTGACGACCCAGGCAGAGGCGTCTGCGAGACCTAAATCGTGGAGCCACCTGCTTGCTCGAAGGCCTGGGCGAGTTGCAGGACGCATCCCTCTTTGAAGTGTGATCCAAAAATCTGCATCCCGACCGGCAGACCTCCCTTGGTCTTGCCGCAGGGTACCGAGATTCCGGGAACCCCGGCAAGCGATCCGGTGACCGTGTAGATGTCGGCCAGGTACATCTGGAGCGGGTCGGAGGTCTTTTCGCCCAGGCGGAATGCGGGAGTGGGCGCCGTCGGCGTGATGATCGCATCAACCTTTTGAAACGCATCCGCAAAATCGCGAGCAATCAGGGTGCGTACGCTCTGTGCGCGCAGGTAGTATGCTTCATAGTAGCCGGCCGAAAGTGCGTAGGTTCCCAGCATGATCCGGCACTTGACCTCTGGCCCAAACCCACGCTCGCGCGTCTGGCGATACATCTCGGTGAGGGTAGCTCCAGGCACCCGCAGGCCGTAGCGCACGCCATCGTAACGGGCGAGGTTGGAACTGGCCTCCGCGGTCGCCAGAATGTAGTAGGTAGCAATCGCGTAATCGGTGTGCGGCATCCGTAGCGGCACCCAGCGGCAGCCGAGGCGCTCAAGCAAAGCAATCCCCGACAGAACCTTCTGCTTCACTTCCGGGTCGAGTCCCGCCCCGAAGTAATCCTCCGGCACTCCGATCCGGAGGCCTTGGACTGGCTTGTCGGTCTCGACCGCGTAGTTGGGGACCGGAACTGGCGCTGAGGTCGAATCGTTTTGATCATGCCCCGCGATCACGGACAGGACGGCAGTCGCGTCTGCGACACTCCCGGCCAGAGGGCCAATTTTGTCCAGCGACGATGCAAATGCGATCAGGCCATACCGGGAGACACGGCCGTAGGTGGGCATCAGTCCAGGAACCCCACAGAACGAACCCGGCTGGCGAATCGAGCCGCCAGTGTCGGTTCCAAGAGCTGCCACGGCCAGTCCCGCCGCTACGGCCGCAGCTGAGCCGCCGCTTGAACCTCCCGGCACGCGATCGGGATCGCTTGGGTTGCGCACCGGTCCGTAGGCCGAGTTCTCGTTCGAGCCGCCCATGGCGAACTCGTCGCAGTTTGTCTTTCCCAGGAAAACGGCCCCCGCTCTGTCCAGGCGCTCAACGGCCGTCGCATCGTAGGGCGGCACGTAGGTTTCCAGGATCTTTGATGCGCAGGTAGTGCGAATACCTTGGGTGCTGATGACGTCCTTGATAGCGATCGGGACGCCAGCGAGCGGTGGCAGTTCGTCGCCGCGGGCTATGGCTGCGTCCACACGGTCCGCCTGGGCGTAGGCACGGTCGGGTGAAAGCGTAAGATAGGCGTTAAGCTCGGGATTGCGGCGCTCGATCCTGGCGTAGAACTCACCGGCCAGCTCGCGCGCCGATACCTTCTTGGCCTGAAGCGCCGCGCGCACCCCGTCGATCGTCCAGGTCGGGGCGGCGCTCATCGGTCGATCACTTTGGGGACGCGGAAGAAAGGCTTTCGGGCGTCGGGCGCGGCTGACAGGATCGGGCCGGATACGTCGCAAGGCCCTACGACGTCTTCTCGCAGTTCCGGGTGATTCGCGGCGGCAGCGGGAGCTGCCGGTGCGTAAATCACCTGCGCCATCGGCTCGACGTTAGTAATGTCGAGCTCCTTGAGCTTGTCTATATAGGAGAGGATGCCGTCGAGCTTGTCGCGGTACGTCTCGATCTCTTCAGCAGAAAGACCGAGGTGGGCGAGCTCGGCAACCCTCAATACATCCTCGCGGCTAATTTTCATGGTGATGCATTTAATCTTAGTAGAAACCTGACACAATGCAAGTAGGTGAGCCTGTGAAGGAAAGCGAAGCCAAGACTACGCGCGACGGCGGCGAATAAAGGGGATATGCGCGTTATCCGCCTCGCGGGAAATAAACCGCGGTCCCGGTTTTGCAGCCACGAACGTGACTTCGCGAACCAGGTTGCCGCCCCAGGCCCGATTGATGCGATCGCGCAACTCGCGCTTCATGCCCTCGATCTGCCGCTGCCATGCCTGTGCGTCCGCCGCCACCTCGAGAAAGGTATTGTCACACCGCACGGGCCGCGTATGGGCTGCCAGAGTGTCGCCTGCAATTGCCGGCCACGCCGCGGCGAGCCATGCCAGCGTTGTCTCCGGGCGATCGAACCTGCGGACCACGCGGCCTAGAAGATCTCCTGCCTTATCCATGGGAGCCGGGATTCTACCACAGACCAGAGGTCCGCGTTTGGCCGGCTTGCACCGAAGATTTAAGCATGCGAAAATTGCAGCACACGGTGGCACTATCTTCCAGCGATTCGCGCTGTACTTCATAGCGGCGGGAACGCGCGAGCGACGGCGATATCGTCTAAGGGTTAGGACGGAGCCCTCTCAAGGCTCAAATCCGGGTTCGATTCCCGGTATCGCTACCAAACTTCAAAAAGCTGCGAATTCCCCAACAAAATTGGGGCATCAATAAGAAACGCGGGATCTGCTACCACCTCGGTTACCAATCCGTGAAAAAAGGACGGCTGCGAGCGGTCCTCGGCACCTACCTTGGTGATTCGACCACGACTCCATGGGAAGTACCGCTGCCTGTTACCGGTGAAAACTCCATCCGCTGCTAGCTCGGCGATGAAAAGGTCTTGCGAAACTCACTTCAGTTCAATTGGCGCGGGCGGGCTGCGACGGTCGGTCCTCGGCGTTACTTTTGCGTTGACGTGTCGCCCGGCCCCCCGTTTCCACGAGTGTCGCCGTCGACCGAACGTCCGTCAGGGAACGTCACCCGCCGTGTATCGACAAGATGAGAGCCGTCTTTAGCACGATAGCCATCGACTACAATCGTGTCCCCGATCTTCAGGTCGCCCTTCTCCCATCCCCGCCGCGTGAGCGCTGAGGGAGCGGCTCCTTCGCAGCCCCAATTCGTGACGTTGCCCTTGTCATCGATGACATCAATGTATAAATACGAATGCGGATTGGTCCATTCGACGCGCGTGATCTTTCCCACGAGACGGACCGGTTTGCTGCCGTCAAACTCAGCGCCAAACGAGTGATGAGCAATCGCCGGTGTTCCCTGCGCGAGAAGTGCTACAACTAGCAGCATGCCCGATTTGATCTTCATGGAGGATCTCCTGAAACGCGGATCGTTGTCGTCGAGAAATGCGAAAGCCCGCTCGGACGAATGCTGGGAGCGGGCCTGTGGGTGGAGGCGCGAAATCGATTGCTAATCTAGACTAACATCGTTCCGGGATCACACTTCGCCCGTCCGCTTTGGATCAAATTAGCCTTGAGGACTACACGAGCAAGAGTCGCAGAACATCCCGGAATTTTATTCGATGGTCGTGGGCGTGTCAACGAGGCGGTTGACCGCCATGGCCGCCTGTGGCACAAAGGAATCTCCAATGAATCTAAACTTCTATTTGCAACTTCGACTCCCGCCGTTGCCAAAAGTGATGTTCGCCACGACCTTTTCTATGGCATTGCTAGCGGCTTACTCCAAGCCCGCCGTCGCCCAAAACGCCGCGCCAAACCAGGCGCCTAGTGAGACCACCGAGGGGGCGAAGACGACAAACTCTGAGTTGGAGTCGGCGGTCTCGCTCTTTTCCCGCCGCGAGGAGGACCTGCCGAAAGGCCCAGCGCCCAAGACGACACAGGGCCATCCCGATCTCTCCGGCTATTGGGTGCCATCGAGCAAGGACAAACCGGTGGGAAACATCGGCAAGGATCTACCCGGCTATAAATTGCCACTTACCGAAGCGGGCCGCGCTGCGCTCAGGTACAACCTCGAGCATACGATCGATCCGGAGAGTCTGTGCATCGTCGGTGGCATACCGCGCCACGACGCCAGCGCGCTGCCTTTTCAACTGCTCGAAGGCGCCGACCAGATTGCTTTTCTCTACTGGTATACGACCTATCGGCTGATTCCGACCGACAGCCGCAAGCACAGCGACGACCCCGATCCTTCTTTTTTCGGCGAAGAGGTGGGAAGCTGGGATGGCGACTCTTTCGTTATCGATTCCGTCGCGTTCAAGGAGGCGAGAACCTGGGCTGACGAGAATGCGAACCCGCACAGCGATCAGCTCCACACCGTCGAGCGCTGGACTCGTCCTGATGTGGGTCATCTGCATCTGGAACTCACGGTGATCGATCCGAAATTCTACACCGAACCGATTCACTATCAGCGCACATGGTTACTCGGCCGGCCCGGTCAACAGGTGCGGGAGTATTCGTGCGCGGAGGACAACGTTGACGCGCCTCACCTACAGCCGGGGCCCGGCCCCATCGGTCCTGACGGTCAACGCGGTTACGAGAAGATGGCTCCGCTGCCACCTCCACCCGACAAAGATCACCCGGCCAAAACCTCGATTCCCGACTAGAATCAGTGAACGAACAAGCGCGCCGAATCGATTGATCGCAGGTGGCATCGTTTTTTGAGCCAGAAAGGCCTTGATCGGCGCGCCGAAGGCGATGGGCCGCGAAAGTCAGTTCCGCACCGCGAAACGAACGTTAAGAAATGCTGAAGTTGCCCAAGGCGATAGTTACCGGCGAGAGGAACCGGACAGATGGTGGTGATCTATGTCATAACCACAGGCGGGACGATAGAAAAGGTTTATTCCGAGCAGAACGGCACGGTCGCGAACCTGGACAATAAAATCGACCGCTACCTTCGGCTGCTGAGGCTTCCTGACTGCGATGTGCACATCGTGCCCCTGATGAACATTGACAGTCTGGAAATGAATGATTCCGACCGCGCCAAGATCCTCGGGACGGTGACCGCTCTTCTTCCGGAGAAGGCTCCCATCCTGATTACCCACGGAACGGACACAATGGTTGAGACAGGCTTATATCTCCAACGCGCTTTGCCGCAGCTAGATGTTCCAATTGTAATGACGGGAGCAATGGCACCACTTGGGTTTGAAGGCAGCGACGCCTTGCAGAATTTGACCGAGAGTCTTCTAGCTCTGCGAATCCTCTCTCCCGGAATTTATATCGTGAGCCATAATCAGGTTTTTCCGATCCCAAACGTCCGTAAGGACCGCGTCCTAGGCCGATTCGTGAAGGCCGAAGACAAGACCGCGTAGACTGCAGATCGTATTTACCTGTCGTGAGTGCGAGGAGCAACGCTGAACATGAAAGCTCTTGTTAAGAGCCATCCAAAACCCGGCCTTTGGCTCGAAGAGATCCCCGTCCCGGTACCAGGCATCAATGACGTCTTGATTCGTGTGCTTATGACCGGCATTTGCGGAACAGACCTGCACATCTACGAGTGGGACCAGTGGTCGCAGTCAACGATTCCCGTGCCTTTGGTGATCGGTCACGAATTTGTGGGGGAAGTGACCGAGGTCGGATCCAACGTCGCCGACCTCCAGCCCGGAGATATTGTCAGCGGTGAGGGTCACGTTGTTTGCGGCCGCTGTCGTAACTGCCTGGCTGGACGGCGGCACCTGTGTGCGCACGCCATGGGTGTCGGCGTAGACCGCCCGGGCGCCTTCGCCGAGTACATCACGTTGCCGATGAGCAACATTTGGAGGCACAGCGGAAAAGTCGACCTTGAAACCGCGGCCATCTTTGATCCCTTCGGAAACGCGGTGCACACGGCCCTGTCATTCCCGGTCTTGGGGGAGGATGTGCTCATTACCGGGGCCGGACCCATCGGGATTATGGCGGCTGCCGTAGTGCGTCATGCCGGCGCACGTCATGTCGTCATTACCGACGTCAACCCGAAGCGCCTCAAGCTCGCAGAGAAGTTGGGAGTCACGTTGGCAGTGAACACGAATGAAACGCAGCTGTCCGATGTCCAAAAGAAGCTCGGAATGTACGAAGGATTTGACGTTGGACTCGAGATGTCGGGGAACCCAGCTGCCTTTCGTGAAATGCTTGCGAACATGAGTCATGGTGCGAAGATCGCGGTGCTCGGGATTCCATCGAATGAAATGTCCGTTGACTGGAAGCAGGTTATCTTCAATATGCTGACAATCAAAGGCATCTATGGCCGTGAGATGTATGAAACCTGGTACAAAATGACAGTCATGCTCGAATCCGGTCTCAACATTAAGCCCGTGATTACGCATCGATTTCCCTGGCACGAATATGAAAAGGGGTTCGCCGCGATGAAATCGGGCGATTCCGGCAAGGTTATCTTGGATTGGCGCGAAGCGCGCTGATATGTAGGAGCGAACGCATATGTTTGACGTCGCAAAACCACAGTATGAATCACAGCTTCGGGAGATTCGCGAGGCCGGGCTGTACAAGGCTGAGCGCGTTCTAGCTGGTCCGCAGAACCCGCTCATTGATCTTCGCGGTAAGAAATCCGTCTTGAATATGTGCGCCAACAATTATCTTGGGCTTGCCGACCATCCTGACGTCGTGGCTGCTGCGCACGAGGCGCTGGACCACTGGGGCTACGGCCTATCCTCTGTCCGCTTCATTTGCGGCACCCAGGAAATTCACAAACAACTCGAACTACGGCTGAGTGAATTTCTCGGCATGGAAGACACGATACTTTACGGCTCTTGCTTTGACGCCAATGGTGGTTTGTTTGAGACTCTGCTCGACGCGCAAGACGCGATTGTCTCCGATGAACTCAACCATGCCAGTATTATCGACGGTATTCGGCTGTCGAAAGCGCAACGCTTCCGTTACCGGAATGGAGATATGGCCGATCTGGAACGGAACCTCAAGGAGGCTTCACAGGCGCGGCGCATTCTGATCGCGACCGACGGCGTGTTCTCGATGGACGGGTACGTCGCGAAGCTGCCAGAGATATGCGATCTTGCAGAGCGCCATAAGGCGATGGTGATGGTGGATGATTCTCACGCCGTGGGGTTTATGGGTGCAGGCGGTCGCGGAACCCACGAGCACCACAAGGTAATGGGACGCGTGGACATCCTAACAGGAACATTGGGTAAGGCGCTGGGCGGAGCAAGCGGAGGTTATGTGAGCGCGCGCAAGGAGATTGTGGACTTGCTCCGCCAGCGCTCGCGGCCGTATCTGTTTTCGAATTCGGTTGCGCCCGCAATCGTTGGTGCCTCGCTGAAAGTGCTCGACCTCGTCACCACAACGAAGCACCTCCGGGAGAAACTGTTTTCCAACACGCGGTTCTTCCGTGAGCAAATCGCGGCGAAGGGTTTCGATATACTGGCGGGCGAACACCCAATTGTGCCCGTGATGCTGGGCGATGCGACACTGGCGGCAAAGATGGCGGAGCTCCTGCTGCAAAAAGGAGTTTATGTGATCGGCTTCTCCTTTCCGGTTGTGCCCATGGGAAAGGCACGGATCCGGGTGCAGCTGTCCGCGGCCCACAGCCTTGAGGATTTGAAGTTCGGGATCGAGCAATTTGCCGCAGTCCAGGGGCAGCTGCGTGCTGCTTGAGATTCTCGGACGCCGACAAACCTGGACCTAACGCGGTCCAGGCAACATCCGCGGTTCCGCATAGAATTCAAAACGACACCCAACCTGGGAATGGTCGGCCGGATTGTCCGATCGGTGACGCTGCCTTCATCGATTGCATCGCACCTGTCATGGAGATTCACGGCAAGAACGTGCGTGTCTCCGTCTCCGATAACCTTTCGCATTGTGTTGCGTTGGAACCGTCGACATTTGTGCTCCAAACAATGGGTGGCTTTCCGGTGAGTGGGTCAATTAAGATCCGTATTCGAAATTAGGAGCTCCGGTTGCGATTTCGGAAACTCACGCTTCGCGAACTTCATATGAGGCTTCTTGCGCCTTTTGAAACGAGCTTCGGCAAGACCGAGATGAGGCGCATCATTCTGGTTGAGCTCGATGCCGACGGCGTTTCAGGCTGGGGCGAATCGACGGCCGGCGAGACACCGTTCTATTCCTATGAGACGGTTGAGACCGCCTGGCATATTTTACGGGATTACGTCTGGCCGATCGTGCGAGGCAGGGAACTCGCATCGGCTTCCGACGTGTTTGATTTGCTGGCTCCCATCCGCGGACACAATATGGCCAAAGCGGCGCTCGAAACGGCGGCATGGGACGCCGAGGCAAAGCAAAAAGCAGTTCCGCTGGCGAGGTTGCTCAAAGGTACCCGCGAAGAGATTTCCTGTGGCGTGTCGATTGGCTTGCAGCCGACGATTAAGGACCTGCTCGGCAAGGTAGATACAGAGCTCGCCGCGGGCTACCAGCGAATTAAGATCAAGATCAAGCCCGGAGCCGATCTCGATCTGGTTCGAGCCGTTCGGGAGCGATTCCCTCGCCTTCGCCTAATGGCCGACGCGAACTCCGCATACACGTTGGCGGATGTCCGACTGCTGAAAGCGCTTGATGCGTTTCACCTTATGATGATCGAACAGCCGCTGGGCTGGGATGACATCTTTTCGCATGTAACGCTCCAACGAGAGATCGAGACGCCTATCTGTCTTGACGAGTGCATACACGATGCCGATCAAGCCCAGGCTGCTATCGAAATTGGCGCTTGCCGGATCATCAATATTAAATTGGGTCGAGTGGGAGGGCATACGGCGGCTCGCAAAGTTCACGATGTTTGCCAAGCAAACGCCATACCGGTATGGTGCGGCGGCATGCTTGAATCCGGAATCGGACGAGCGCACAACATCGCCATGTCCTCGCTTCCCAATTTCTCTCTGCCGGGCGACGTTACCGCGAGTCGGCGATACTGGGCGGAAGACATCATCGAGCCCGAAGTGGAGGTCTCCCGACAGGGAACCATCAAGATTCCCGCGGCAGCGGGCATCGGCTACGCGCCACGCCTTGATCGCATCGCCTCACTCACGTCCCGCTGCGAGGTCCTTGAATAAAAAATCGGCGCCAAGCCAACCCCCGGAGGCCGTTGATCCTACACGTTGGACATGCCTCACACTCCGACGGCCAACGGCTCCAGTGTAAGGTTGTTGCTCTTTCATCCGGGGGCACTTCTCGCCCTTATGGCCGCACATGATTGCAGCTGGGAGCGCCTAAGCCCGAGCGACCTTCGGCTAGTCAGGCTATAGCGATCAGGTCGATCTCCACGAGCACGTCACGTGGCAGGCGCGCCGCTTCGACCGTCGAGCGCACGGGGGGATTCTGCGGGAAGTAGCCCGCGTACACCTCATTCATGGCCACGAAGTCGCTCATGTCCTTCAGATACACCGTAGCCTTGACGGCGTAATCAAGCGAAGATCCGCCGGCCTCGACAATCGCTTTCAAATTGTCGAGAACGCGTGCCGTCTGGCGAGCGATATCGCCCGAGACAAGCTGGCCGCTGGCAGGATCAAGCGCGATCTGCCCTGCGGTGAAGATAAATCCGTTGGCCCTGACCGCTTGCGAGTACGGGCCAATTGCTTTCGGAGCCTTTTCCGTCGAAATATTCTCTTTCATCGAGTCTCCTGTGGCACGACGTAAACAGCTTTGTTTCGTGCAGCGCGCTCCCGCGCTACGGTCGAGCTCGCGAGAATCTGCGCGAACTTCTCGGGCAGACCGTTGCGCTACGAGCATACCAAGACGTTTTAGTTTGTCCGAGTGGCTTGTCCACTGGGCACAACGAGTCCCCGAGCGCAGATTTCTCGCGGAGGGGAAGCCCATGGGTGAGTGGGATTCCATTACCTGTGGTGGCAGATCCCGTGTCCCGGGTTTCGCAGGCGCCGCGTGACCCTAGCCTTTCCGGTAAGCCTTCGGTCGCGATTCTGTCCGGGAATGATCACGGACCGAGGAAAACTCGAACCGGGGCCTAGCGGAGGTCCGTCAGGAATTTCACGATGAGACTGAGCGTCGCTTCAGGCTGATCGCGATGCGGGGAGTGGCCGCACTCCGGGAGCATGGCGACTTGTGCAGAAGGGATTCGCTTCTGAATCGCTTCGATCTGCTGAATCGTGCCGTACTCGTCGTTATTGCCTTGAATCACAAGAACAGGGCAAGTGATGGAGTCCAGACACGACTCAATGTTCCAGGAGCGAAAACCCGGGTCTAGCCATATGTTGTTCCAGCCCCAGAATGTCGCATCAGCATCCTGGTGATACCTTCCAAGTCTCGACCACAGGTCGGTGGTCTGATACAAGGTTCTGGATTTTTCGATGCTCTCAACTGACAAGTCTTCGACAAATACGTGAGGGGCAGCCAGGACGAGTCCACGTGCCGATTCCGGATGTCGACCCGCATATAGCAGCGCAATTGAACCGCCGTCGCTGTGGCCAAGGAGCACGGGCCGCTCGATCTCGAGCTCCTTCAGGAGCAGAGGCAGCACGACTTCGGCCTCGTGGTGCATGTACTCGACCGGGCGACCCTGGTCAAGTCTGTCCGAACCGCCGTGACCATAGCGAGAGTAGACCAGTACTCCCGAGCCGGTTCGCGCAGCGATCGATTGCGGGAATTCCTTCCACAGCTCGATCGATCCCAGGCCTTCGTGCAACATGACGAGGGTTGGCAGTCCAGGTATCGAGGGTGCAAACCTTAACGTTTCTAAGCGTCGTCCGTCGACCCTCACTTCACCTTTGACTCTCGCTACATTTGGAATGGCCATCTCGATGCGCCTAAGCCTGGTCCGACCCGTTCTTGAGTTGTCCGCAGTGTTTCCCGATGGAGCCCTTCATCAGCTATTTCATCAGACCATTTCCCAAACCCTTGAGGAGCAGCTCGAAGCTGTCCTGTTGCGTGCGTCCACCGCTGTCGACAGTCAGGTCGGCCTTGCTGTAGAGAAGTCTTCGTCCCTCCAGAATACGTTTGAGGTCATCCATGGCCTCACTGTTATCAGCCATCGGGCGCATATCGCCCTGCGCGATCACGCGTTGCATGTGTTCTTCCGGAGAAGCTTGGACCCATACGGTAAAGCAACAGGAGAGCAGTCGTTCGAACGTGGCGGGTTCAGACACCAGACTTCCGCCAGTAGCCAAAACGAACCGAGAGTGACGATCGAGCACTTGCTCCAGGCACCGCCGTTCCAGACGCCTGAACCCCGCCTGACCGTGGAAATCAAAGATCAAGCTCAGTGGCAGTCCGCTCTCCTGCTCAATCAGCCTGTCCAATTCGATAAATGGCATTTCGAGCTTTTCCGCCAGCTTGTTACCCAGCGTCGATTTTCCAGCCCCGCGCATGCCAATGAGCGCAATCCGCTGCTTCCGCACCGCCAGGTCCACTCCGCTGAACTGCTGCAGCAAGAGGAGGCGTGCCTGCTTTATGTGTTCTACCGGGAGTCTGCGCAGGAATTCGACGGCGTGAACATATTCGACAGGCGGTTCGGCGCCATCGGAAAGCAGCAGGTTCAGAGGAACATCGAGCGCTTGTGCCAGGCGTCGCAAAACAAGTATCGAAATGTTGCCCTGGCCAAGTTCAATTTGCGCGAGATAGCGTTCGGAAACACCCGAATCCCTGGCCAGAACCTTTCGTGTCATGCCGCGGCGCGTGCGCGTTTGGCGAACCGAGTCGCCCAGTATCTTCAACGTTTCAAGGACGGACTCTCTTGTGGCCCTACGAGTGGCTTTCGAAGGCTTCGCAGGTTCCTTTGTCGGGGCTGTTCTCGAGAGGTTCATGGTCCGCCATTCCGCACAACCCGATTCCAATGCACTTTTCGGCTATCCTGGGTCCTTGCCAGGACCCTGCGCTTCGCCTAGTCGTACTCCGGTCCGGCACTTGCAGTATAGTACATAGAGGCTTCCTTCTCTACCCCCGAAATGCAGTCTTGTAGCGCGGAACATCAAATTATTATTATGAAAACTAGCGTCTCGAGGCATCGCGACCGTCAATGTATTATAATGCACGTAATTCGATTGCATTGTTTCGTTCCGTGGGTTAGTGTTTTACAGGAGACATCGAGCATGGAAGCCGCCTTGACCCACAGTGATTTTGTCGACTACCGGACCGACCCAGCGCGCTATCGCCACTGGAAGCTATCCTTTGACGGACCCCTCGCAACTCTTTGTATGGATACCCAGGAAGAAGGCGGAATCCGTCCCGGTTACAAACTGAAGCTGAATTCCTACGATCTTGGGGTTGACATTGAACTCCATGATGCGTTGCAGCGCATTCGTTTCGAGCATCCCGAGGTCCGCGCTGTCGTGGTTACCAGCGGCAAGGCCCGTGTCTTCTGTTCCGGAGCCAACATCTACATGCTGGGTCTCGCAAGCCATGCCTGGAAGGTGAATTTCTGCAAATTCACGAATGAGACACGGAACGGGATCGAGGACGCCAGTGCGAATTCAGGGCTGAAGTTTATCGCCGCCTGCAACGGCTCCACGGCAGGAGGCGGCTACGAACTGGCACTGGCCTGCGACGAAATCGTGTTGGTCGACGATCGTTCTTCGGCGGTGAGCCTTCCCGAACTTCCGCTCCTGGGAGTTCTTCCCGGCACCGGTGGTCTCACGCGCGTTACCGATAAGCGCAAAGTACGGCGGGATCTTGCCGACGTGTTTTGCACTACTGCCGAGGGTGTCCAGGGCCTGCGGGCCAAGCAGTGGGGACTGGTGGACGAGATCGTAAAGCCGCAGGATTTCGAAGCCCATGTGAGGGAACGCGCACTCGAACTGGCCAAGCGCAGCGACCGCCCAGTTATGGAGAAGGGTGTCGAGCTTGTTCCTTTGTCACGAATGCTGACTGACCACGGCTACCGGTACGAGTACGTGAGTGTCGAGTTGGATCACTCGGCACGAACGGCGACACTGACGATCCGGGCTCCGCAATCTGCAACTCCGTCGACGATCGACGAAATTATCCGTGCGGGGGCAGGCTGGTGGCCGCTGCAAATGACCCGCGAACTTGATGATGCCATCCTCACGCTCCGTACAAATGAACCGGATCTCGGCATATGGATCCTGAAAACAGAGGGCGAACCGAAAGCCGTCGAGGCGATCGATGCGGTTTTAATGGACCACCAGAACCAGTGGTTCATCCGTGAGGTTGTCGCGATGATGCGCCGTACCTTTGCCCGTCTTGAGGTCTCTTCACGATCCATCTACGCGATCATTGAAGCGGGGTCCTGTTTTTCGGGCAGCCTGCTGGAGCTAGCGCTCGCGGCAGATCGGGTCTATATGCTGGACGATCCGGCGGTGTCTGTAGGATTGTCGGAAATGAATTTTGGTGCGCTTCCGATGGCAAACGGGCTGTCCCGGTTGCAGGCACGATTCTATGAAAGTCGCGATCTGATCGCGCAAGTGCGCATGCGTGTCGGCCGGAAAGTTTCGGCGCAGGAAGCTCTGGAACTCGGCCTGGTCACTTTTGCACCCGATCAGCTTGACTGGTCCGACGAGGTTCGCCTTGCGATCGAAGGGCGCAGTGCGCTCTCCCCGGACGCGTTGACAGGTCTTGAGGCAAATCTGCGGTTTGGCAATCACGAAACCATGCACTCGCGAATCTTCGGACGGCTCTCGGCATGGCAGAATTGGATTTTCATTCGACCAAACGCCGTTGGGCCAACCGGGGCGCTGAAGGTCTATGGAACCGGAAACCGCGCGAAATTCGATTGGGGGCGCGTCTAACATGTCCGAAATTACCGACGGAACTCAGCAGGCCATTGATTATTCACAGCGGATTCCAAACAATGTGGATCTGTCGACTGACAAGTCCCTGCAACGCGCCCTGGAGATGTGGCACCCCGCGTTTCTCAATTGGTGGGACGAAACGGGTCCCGTTGACACGGCGAAGCTCGCAGTCTATCTGCGCACGGCGGTCAGCGTGGATAAGGGGGGATGGGCCAACTTCGGATATGTGAAGATGCCGGAGTATCGATGGGGCATTTTCCTCACCCCCAGGGACGAGAGCCGCAACGTCAGTTTCGGTGATTACAAAGGGCAGCCGGCGTGGCAAGAAGTTCCAGGCGAACACCGATCGACGCTTCGACGCATCATCGTCACGCAGGGCGACACGGAGCCTGCCTCGGTCGAGCAGCAGCGCCTACTGGGAATGACGTGCCCATCGCTGTACGACTTGAGGAACCTGTTCCAGGTAAATGTCGAGGAGGGGCGTCATCTGTGGGCCATGGTGTATCTGCTTCATCGCTACTTTGGCCGCGACGGACGCGAGGAAGCCAAAGCGCTGCTGGAACGCCGCTCAGGAGACGCAAATAATCCCCGCATCCTCACGGCTTTTAACGAGAGGACCGGCAACTGGCTGGCATTCTACATGTTCGCGTTTTTTACCGACCGCGACGGTAAGTTCCAGCTCTCTGCGCTGGCTGAATCCGGCTTCGATCCGCTAGCGCGTACCTGCAGGTTCATGCTTACCGAAGAAGCGCACCACATGTTCATTGGCGAGTCCGGCGTCGCGCGCATTCTGCAACGCACTTGTGAGGCCATGCGAGATCAGAAAGTGAGCGATCCGGCCCAGGTGCGGGCCCTGGGAGTCATCGACCTTGACACACTGCAGAGATACGTCAACTTTCATTACAGCGTGACCCTGGATTTGTTTGGCGCTGAAATCTCCTCAAACGCCGCAAGCTTCTATACCAGCGGTTTGAAGGGCCGCTTTGAGGAAACCAAGCTCACAGACGATCACAACCTGGGCAAGGATCAATACGCGCTTCAGGTCGTGGAAAACGGCCGACTCATCGATCAGAGTGTGCCAGCTCTGACGGCGTTGAATGCGCGCTTGCGCGACGATTACACCAGAGAGATCCAGGCTGGCCTGTCCCGTTGGAACCAGATCCCGGAAAAACTGGGCATCCCGTTCCGCATGAAGCTTCCTCACCCGGGTTTCCACCGTAAAATCGGGAACTTCGCCGGCCAACATATCAGCCCCGACGGCCAGGTTCTGTCCGAAGCTTCATGGAGACAGCAGTCGAGCGCATGGTTGCCATCCGACGACGACCAACTCTATGTAGGTTCCTTGATGGCCCGTGTCACCGAGCCAGGTAAGTTCGCCAACTGGATCGCCCCACCCGCACGGGGTATCAACGGCATGCCGGTCCAGTTCGAATATGTCCGTTTCGATTAGGAGCATTCCGTAACAGCCAGGTCCCGGACGAAATGCGATTCGTCACCACTCAATACACACTGCTGCAGATTGGGATCGGCTGAAAATGGACGCCGATATCCAGTCTCTTATCGATCGTCTCGGCGAGGTCCCCACGAATGCGAGAAAGCTGTTTTGTGTTGTCGTGCGACAGGCCTATCACGGCCCAATCCATCCCAAGTTACCCGGGGTGGCCACGCCGGTGGAAATTCTGGAAGCCTGCGGCCTCGACGTGGGCGAGTTTTATTCCCTACTAGCTGTCCTGCAACACAAACATCTGCTGAAGGTTTCCGGTGAATATCCGTTTGAAGAAATCAAGCTAACGCCAGAGACCGCGGTCGCAGAAGTCATCGCCGATCGGTGCGCAAAGGCCGGTGTGCCCCTCGAAGAGCCTTTCGTCAGCTTGGGAACGAGCTTCCTTTCGAAGTAAATTGCGTGTGCGTGTTTCGACCGAGACTTCGTCGCTCCTGGGCAACTGCCGCGGATACCTCGGGGGCGATCTGGTTCCATCAGAACGATACGATAGGAGACGACAACGGATGCGAATGAACCGACGCACGATCCAAATCCAATGGGGAGACTGTGATCCCGCAGGGATTGTGTTCTACCCGCGGTATTTTGAGTGGTTCGACGAGTGCACGGCCGCACTGTTTGCAGCCGCTGGTTTACCTAAAGCGGACCTGGTGAGAACGCAGGGCGTTGGTATTCCCATGGTGGATACCCGCTCCCGATTTCTGATTCCGTCCCAATTTGGCGACGAAGTGACGGTAGAAACGGCGTGCACGCGTTTTGGCCGAAGCAGCTTCGATGTACATCATCGGATGCTGAAAGGCAGGGAACTGGCTGTGGAATGCTGGGAGACCAGGGTGTGGACGCGGATCGTGCCTACCGGTGACCAAAAACTCAAGTCGCAACCAATTCCCGACGAGGTAATTCGGGTCCTGTCACAGGGCGGTGAGTGAGCTTGCCCGCACCGAAGATGTTCCCTTGATGGTGTGCCTCAGGTCTTGGGCGAGGTCGAGCTCAGTGATGCCGCGACCACAGCTACCGCGGAAACGGCCTGGTTGCCGACGTGGGATCTCAAAAACTGTGAGTGTCGGGTTCGCTGCTTCCCTCTCTGGAGCGGTCGCGCAGGGCAAACCGCTGGATTTTTCCCGTCCCAGTCTTGGGCAAGCTGGCTACAAAATGAATCGCCCGCGGTCGCTTGTATCGCGCGAGCTTTTGTTCTACCCAATCTTGCAGCGCCTGAGCCAGTTCCGCAGAAGGCTCCCGGCCTTCGCGTAACACCACATATGCATGTGGTTTTAAGAGCGTATCCGCGTCTGCGGCTGCAATCACTGCAGACTCAGCTACGTCTGGATGCTCCGCCAGAACTCCTTCAATCTCCACGGGGCTGACCCAAACCCCACTGACTTTCAACATGTCGTCTCGGCGACCGGCGTACCAGAAGAAACCATCTTTATCCTGCCAGTACTTATCGCCTGTACTGATCCACTCGCCTTGAATCGTGTTCTTTGAAAGTTCATGTCGGTTCCAATAGCGTTCGCAGATAGCGTCACTCTTGGCCCAGAGATTACCGATTTCACCTTGAGGAACCGGCCGGTCCTGATCGTCGAGAATGCGGACCTCGACACCCACCACGGGCTGTCCGGTCGAGCCCGGCCGAATCGCGCCGGGACGGTTCGAGATAAAGATATGCGTGGCCTCGGTTGAGCCAATACCGTCTAGAATCTCTATTCCGAAGCGATCCTTGAATCGCTGGAATATAACGGCCGGCAGCGGTTCTCCGGCTGACACTGCGAAGCGAACACTGCTCAGCTCCGACTTTGGAACGCTTGCCGCATGTTGAAGAATAGCCGAATAGTTGCTCGGCACTGAGAACAGTAACGTTGGCCGATGTTCCTTGATCACACCGAGTACATTCGCCGGATGCGCCGATCCGGGCCATAGTATCGACGTCGCGCCAAGAGCCAGCGGAAAATAAAGCCCGTTGCCCAAACCGTAGGCGAAGAACAGTTTGGATGCACTGAAGAATCGGTCGTCTTCGGTTGCGCCCAAAGTCCTCTTGGCATATTGCTCGGCAGCCACGGACATATCATGTTGCAGGTGCACACAACCCTTTGGTTGCCCCGTGCTGCCGGAGGAATACAACCAGAAGGCCGGATCGTCTCGTGTGGTCCGCTGCGGAGTCAAACAGGTCGACTGGGCGGCCGTCAGATCGCCGAAATTCAGATAAGGACGATCCGCTTGTTTGCCTGCGACGACCACCGCGCTCAGATACGGAAGCCGCTCTCGAATTTCTTCCAAACAAGGCAAGAGTTCTGGGGAGATGACGATCGCTCGAGCCCGGCAATCATTGAGCATGAACTCGTAATCGGAGGGCTTGAGAAAGGTGCTGAGCGGGACGGGAACGGCGCCAATCTTGACGGCTCCGAAGAAGCTAAAAGCAAATTCCGGAGTGTCGTTCAGAACGAGGGCGATTCTCTCCTCAATGTGCAGGCCGATACTGCGAAAAGCGTTTCCTGCACGATTCACATTGGAATGGAGCTCATCGTAGCAGACTCGCTCGCGGCCACACTCGATCGCGACCTTTCGGCCGCGACCCTCTGCTATGTGACGGTCAATAAAGTATTCAGCGGCGTTGAACTGCTCCGGGATATCACCCATAAGCTTTGGTTCACCTGATACGGAACCAGTCCTCGCTGAGATCCTGCGCTTCCACAGCCGGGCCGCTTCACCCAGACACCGCTCGAATCAATCCGTCAGGGAAGCGCTTTTCACAGGCACCGGACAGTGACGCAATGTGAGCCACGCTCTTCCAGCGGGATGGTCATGCCAATACTATTGGGGATGATTGTAATACGGTATCCGCATAACCAGATAAAAGACGCCCCTAGCAATCGTGTGGCAGATCAGCGTTCAGCGCGGCGATTGGGCGATTCGCGCATCGCCGCAGGGGCAGGATAACAATTACCCTGAGACCGATAGCGTATGTTATACGTGCGGTCCCGTCGGTTAAGCTCTGATTGCGATACTCGGTTTAGAGGTTTTTTTTGACTTCGAGGCCAATCCGCTTGCTCGTCTATCTGGCCGGTTGGACCTTGTTCGCACTGTTCTTCGTCAGCGAGGATGCGGGCCGATTCCTATACCAGGGCCACGCCGTCCAGTGGCGCCCCTACCTCATCGTGTGGCTGACTACCGCCTATGCCTGGGCTTTTCTCACCCCGTTCGTCTGGTGGCTGTCCGGCCATTTCCCCATCATCGGTCAAAAAACATGGTGGCGCAGCGGGGGCATCCATCTTGCTTCAAGTCTCTGTTTCGCACTGATCGAGGAGGTGCTGTTTGCATCGATAACGCCGTGGTTTGGGCTGCCCTGGTTCCAGCGGAACTTTGCGGCGACTTTCCGGGCCGTCGTGCCGATCGATTTTCATCTGAACGTCATCATCTACTGGTTGATCGTTGGTGTTCAACACAGCTGGAGCTACTACCACAAATATGCGGAACGTGAGAGAGCGTCGGCGCAACTCGAATTGCGCGCGACGCAGCTTGAGACTCAACTCGCACAGGCCAAGCTGAATGCACTCAAGATGCAGCTCCACCCTCATTTCCTTTTCAACACGCTCAATGCAATCGTCGTGCTGGTGCGACAACATCGAACGAGAGAAGCGGATGATATGCTGACCAATCTCAGCGAGCTTTTGCGCCAAACCCTGGCGGGGTGGGAAACCCAGGAGGTTCCGTTGCGCCGCGAGATGGAATTGATTCACTTGTATCTCGAGATCCAACGGGTGAGATTCCAGGACCGTTTGACCATCGAAACCAGTCTCGCGCCAACGACGCTTAACGCGCTGGTTCCGAGCCTGTTGCTTCAGCCGCTTGTTGAAAATGCAGTGCGGCACGGCGTTTCGGACGGGTCTGCGCCCGTCCGGATCGAATTGAAATCGAAATTGAAGGACTCGCTGTTGGAAATACAGGTGTGTGACGACGGCCCCGGAGTTTCGGCGGAAGCCCCCGGGAGCGGTGTAGGGTTGAGCAATACGCGGGCCCGTCTGCAGCAGCTATATGGCGAGCGCCAGTCCTTGCGTCTAGAAGGCCTCGCAGGGGGAGGAACGATCGTGACGGTCTTGCTTCCCTATCATTCCCAGGAGGGCAGTACCTCATGAAGCGGCTCCCTCGTCGCCGGACTGAAAACCTGGAGATTCGCACTTCACACCGCGGGCTGCGGGCTCTGATAGTGGATGATGAGACTCTCGCGCGCCAGGGGATCCGCATGCTCCTTGAGCAGGATGATTTGCCGATGGTACGCAACCCCGGTGGAGAACAGGCGGTTTACTGCGCCTCAGATATCAATCTGCTGGGGGGCATTATCAAGAACACCACTGGATCCTGGCTGCCCGAATTCTTTGAAAAATATTTTGCCCGACCACTTCAGATTAAATCCTACTACATGAACCTCATGCCGACGGGCGAGGCTTACCTGGGCGGAGGCCTCTACCTGCGCGCTCGTGACCAGCTGAAGCTGGGCCAGCTTTATCTTTCGGGTGGAGTGTGGAACGGGAACCGCATCCTGAGCGAGGCCTGGGTGAAGGATTCTTTCGTGCAGCACTCCGGTTTTCCGCCTGCCATCCCCTCAGACCTAGATCATGGATATACCTATGGTTGGCACACGCGCCGTCTGAAAGTGGGCGGGCGGGAATTTCGTGATTTCTACGCCGCCGGGAACGGGGGCCAGTATGTGCTGGTTATTCCGGAACTCGACATGGTGGTGGGAATTACAGGAGGAGACTACTCGGAGCGTGACAAGTTCTATCCTTGGGAGTCCGAACTCGTGCCCGAATATATACTCCCGGCGGCGTTGGCCGGGGAGATTCACTGACGCCATCGGCCGATGAAATCGAGGTCTCACATGAGATGTCATCGAGCAGCCTGGATGTTGGTATTGGTCGTCGCTGTTGTATCGACAGCCTACGGGCGCGCCGCGGCCCCCACGGTTGTTCGATTTGACTCCGGTCGCACTTCAACGTCTTTGCCCTTCAAGTTGGTGGATGGCCGCATTTTTGTGAATGTCAAGGTGAACGGAGAGGGGCCTTTTGCCTTCCTGTTCGACACCGGCGCCGATGCCGATATCAGTTCAGGACTGGCCGGGCGCCTGCATTTGTCTGCAGGTAACACCGAGACTGGCACCGGTACGGGAGAGAAGCCGGTGACGGCAGTCGATACGAGCGTCCGCGAGCTGCAAATCGGAGGCCTCAGGCTGTCGAATGTGGCTTTCCACGCGATCTCGCTCGACGATGCCCCTGCGGTTTTCGGCAAACAGCCGGTCGATGGCATTATTGGATTCCCGATTCTTGAGCAATTGATCGTGGAAGTTGATTACGAGTCGAATCGGTTGAGGCTGACGTTGCCTTCCGCATATACGCCGCGGAACGCAGGAACCACGATGCACTTCGAGCGGCTCCGCTGGGTCCCGCTGATCGATGCCACCCTGGATGGAGTTCGCGGAAAATTCGGCGTGGATACCGGAGCGCGCTTGTCGCTGTTGCTTTACGGTCCTTTTGTCGACAAAAACGATCTGCGAACTAAGTACCCGTCTCAAGTGAGCGGCGTCACGGGCTGGGGGTTCGGAGGACCCATCCGCTCCCAAATTGCACGCGCCAGGATATTCACTCTGGGGAACCTCGAAGTCCGCGATCCGTTGGTTCGGCTGTCACTCCAGAAAAGTGGCGGACTTACGGCCTCGGATACGTCTGGGCTGATCGGCCCCGACATCTTGAGCCAGTTCGATATCACTTTTGATTACGGCCGCCAGTCGATCACCTTTCAAAAGAATCGCCACTTCGGCAAACGCTCCACATTCGACCGAGTCGGTGTCTGGCTGCGCCATGACAGTGCCGGCTTCAAGGTGATTGACGTGGTGGCAGGGAGCCCGGCGGACATCGCGGGAATCAAAGCCGGAGACACGGTACTTGCCATCGATGGCAAAGCCGCCAGTTCACTTGAACTTACCTCGGTTCGTGAGCGATTTCGAAGCGATCCGGTGGGGAGCAAACGGCAGCTGCGCGTGCAGTCCGGCGCAGACGTGAAAGACATTATCCTCAGCTTGCGCGAACTGGTTTGAACGTTGCTACCTCTCTCGAGTTCTCGACTCGCAGGTCCCTAAAAGCACAAAAAGCGTAGATCAGCGTGGAGAGAGCCGCGCAGTTCCTTCGACGGTTCAAGGGCGAAAATACCGGGGAGACACACCAACACTCCACTGTAAAACGGTTTCGTCGACTTCCTTAAGACCTAGACTATGCTATCAAGCTGTACTGAGCGGTCCGATCTCATCGCTTCCCGGCCAGGAAGCGATCTGGAGTGTGCCCGTAAGGAACATGTTCCACAACACAGATGACCTTCGCATAAAGTGGACGAAAGTAGTCATTCCCCCACTGTTTCTTGAACAGGAGCTGCCGACTACGGAGAGGGCTTCCTCGACCATCTACCACGCGCGCGAGGAGATCAGCAATATTCTCAGCGGCAAAGATCATCGCTTGCTTGTGATCGCCGGGCCCTGCTCGGTTCATGACACCAAAGCTGCGCGAGACTATGCATTGCTTCTCAAAGACGCGATTCATGAGTTTTCGAACGAGCTGCGCATTGTCATGCGCGTGTATTTTGAAAAGCCGCGAACGACAGTTGGGTGGAAAGGGCTGCTCAATGATCCGTATCTCAATGAGTCCTTCGAGATCAATGACGGTCTGCGGATGGCGCGGCATTTGCTCCTCGATCTAGCCGAAATGGGCGTCCCTGCCGGAACTGAATTCCTGGATATGATTTCTCCGCAGTATGTGGCAGGCCTGGTGAGTTGGGGAGCAATAGGGGCCCGCACGACCGAGAGTCAGGTCCACCGGCAGTTGGTCTCGGGGCTTTCCTGCCCCGTAGGATTCAAGAACGCTACATCTGGGGACACTCAGGTCGCAGTCGAAGCTATTCTGTCGGCGGCCCAGCCGCATACGTTTCTAGGTCACACCAAGAACGGGCAATCGGCGATTTTTGCGACCAGCGGAAATCCCGATTGTCATTTGATCCTGCGTGGCGGCAGAGAATCCGTGAACTACGGAGCCGACTCCGTTGCACAGGTGTGCAGACAACTTGAAAGTGCTGGACTCCCACCGCGCGTTGCGATCGACTGCAGTCACGCCAACAGCAGCAAGGATCACACCAAACAGGGAGAGGTGTGTCGCGATGTCGCAGGGCAAATCGCGAACGGAGATCGTCGCATTGTCGGCGTAATGCTCGAGAGCAACCTGATTTCCGGGGCACAGAAGCTGGTCCAGGGGCGCGAGCTGCTGTACGGACAGAGCATTACCGACGCCTGTATAGGATGGGCGGAAACGTTGGGATTGTTCGGGGAGCTCGCCGGGGCGATTAAGTCTGCGCGATAATCGGTTGACCGGTTGACGGCGCAAAACTCACGCTCGCGGGACCGTTGTCCTCGACCGAATAGTCGGCGTCTTTCCAGCGCTTCCTCATACAAGTGGCAAATGTCGTTTCGGAGCTTTGTCTTCTCGACCGGCCCATCGTCGGTAAATTCCAGATACGCTTGGGAGACAGAATCGTGCCGGGGCCACGCCGGAAGAGACTTGCCGTTGGGGTCACCGGACTTCGCGAAATTCGTCCAATAGGACTGCAAGTCCGCGGCGATTTTCAGGTCCACTGGCCCAGGTTTCCCCATCACGGAGGGACGACGGGCGTCCCGGTGAAGACTGCCTGCGCGTCAACATCTGGACGCTAGGGGTGAATGACAGCAAGAAGCGTCCTGTAATAATATGGCTGCACGGGGGTGGGTTTTCTGCGGGCTCCGGCCAGGAGCTGAAGTCCTACTACGGCGAGAAGCTGAGCCACCGCGGCGACGTCGTCATTGTCTCGCTCAACCATCGCTTGGGCGTCCTAGGTTACTTGGTTCTCTCGCAGGCGGGCGGCGCAAACTACGCCAATTCGGCAAATGTCGGCATGTTGGATATCGTGGCAGCGCTTGAATGGGTGCGCGACAACATTGCAAACTTCGGTGGAGGTCCGGCGAACGTAATGATCTTTGGGCAATCCGGAGGCGGTCGCCTGCGTTCACCGCCGATCAATGCCCCACGATGATTTTCGACACAGAGTGCGTGATGAAAAATAATCCCGACACTGCCGAAAGAAAGGCACTGACCCAGACCTAGAAAATCCCCAGATTGCCTTCGACCTGGAGTCGGGATACTTTTGGTCCGTGCCCAAACCACGATGAATAGCCACACTGCGCAGGATAGGTTGGGAGCTGTGTCGCCGCTTGAGCACGGTCGCTACGGGGGCGCGCTCGCGACGGTCACGACGCTGTTTTTCATGTGGGGATTTCTCACATCTCTGAACGACATTCTGGTCCCACATCTAAAGTCGATTTTTGAATTGAATTATGCCGAGGTGATGCTCATCCAGTTTGCCTTCTTTTCGGCGTATTTCGTTTTTTCAATTCCCTCAGGAAAACTGATCGACTGGATCGGCTACAAAAGGGCCATGGTTACAGGCCTGCTGACCATGGGCAGCGGAGCATTGCTGTTTGTGCCCGCGGCAAGCGCGCCGTCCTTTCCACTGTTCCTTGGGGCCTTGATCGTTCTCGCGGCTGGAATCACGGTTCTGCAAGTTGCCGCAAATCCTTACGTAACGGTTCTCGGACCGGCGAAAACCGCCTCCAGCCGCCTGAACCTCACGCAGGCCTTCAATTCGTTCGGAACATTTCTCGGGCCACTGCTCGGCGGCCTTTTCATCTTGAGTGCGGCTCCCAAGAGCGGGGATGAATTGCGACAGATGTCGGCCGAGGCGCTCCAGGCATACCGGTTGCATGAAGCCTCATCGGTAAAGCTCCCATACCTGGGACTGTGTCTTGCGCTCCTGATCCTCGGCGTCGTCATCGCCCTGGCGAATCTGCCTCCCATTCCGGAGGCCCAACGCGCTGGAGGGTCGTCGGGGGCAACGGGGAGCGTGTGGCGGCATCGTCACCTGGTGCTTGGAGCCGTCGCAATCTTCGCCTACGTCGGAGCAGAGGTCGCTATCGGAAGCTTTCTGGTCAACTACCTCGGCCAGCCAGCGATCGGGGACTTACCCGCCAAAATTGCGTCTCGCTATGTGTCGCTCTATTGGGGAGGCGCGATGATTGGCCGATTCATCGGAGCGGGCGTCCTGCGGAAAGTGCGCACGGGAACGGTTTTGGCTGCGGCGGCGATCGGGGCCTGCCTGCTGGTGGTCACCTCCATGGCTACGACGGGTCACGTGGCGATGTTTGCCATCCTTCTTGTGGGACTGTGCAATTCCATCATGTTTCCGAGCATCTTTGCTTTGGGGGTTGCGAAGCTTGGACCGTTGACAGGAGATGGCTCAGGAGTCCTGGTGATGGCAATCGTCGGGGGAGCGATCATTCCGGAAATTCAGGGAGGGCTCGCTGATCACATTGGAATTCAGCACGCGTTCATTCTCCCGGCACTCTGTTATCTCTACATTCTTTACTACGCTCTTAAGGGCTCACGGCCGGACACTGGCGCGATTCCGAATTAACTTGGGGGAACGGTGGACAATCGGGACCGGCAGGCCCAGCACGATTCAGTGAGGCGCTGCTGCCAATTCGCATGCCTGCTACTTTCAGTGCTAGTCGCCGGTGTACTGGCGCCGGTGCGATCTGTATCGTCAGCTGATTCTGATCTTGACCGCCGAGTGGACGCAATAATTGCCAAAATGACTTTGGAAGAAAAGATTGACTACCTTGGTGGCACGGAAGGATTTTTTGTGCGCGCACTCCCTGAGCTCGGAGTGCCGCGACTACGCATGGCCGATGGGCCCATGGGCGTCCGCAATTTCGGCCCGGCCACTGCGATGCCCGCCGGTATCAATCTTGCAGCCACTTGGGATCCGGCACTTGCTGAGCGCGTGGGTACCCAGATCGGACGCGACGCTCGCGCCAAGGGCGTCAATTTCCTTCTCGGTCCGGGACTGAATATCTATCGCGCCCCAATGAACGGCAGGAACTTCGAATACTTTGGCGAAGATCCGTTCCTCGCCGGGCGCATTGCGGTCGGCTACATCAATGGTGTCCAGAGCCAAGGCGTTAGCGCGACGGCCAAACACTTTATGGCCAACAATTCGGAATACGACCGACACAACACCGACGCGATCATAGACGAACGCACCATGCGAGAGATCTATCTCCCTGTATTTGAAGCCGCAGTGAAGGACGCGCACGTCGGCGCAGTGATGAACTCCTACAATCTCGTAAACGGCGCTCACGCGACTCAGAACGAAACCCTTGACACTGAAATCCTGAAGAAGGAATGGGGCTTTCAAGGTGTGCTGATGTCGGATTGGGTTTCAACCTACGATGGTGTAGCCGCGGCCAATAGCGGCCTGGATCTGGAAATGCCGATGGGCATGTTCATGAACCGACAAAGTCTTCTACCGGCTCTGCGTGACGGCAAGGTCTCGGTTGCGCTAATCGACGACAAGGTGCGTCGAATTCTGCGGCTTGCCGTGAAGTCGCATTGGCTCGACAGGGATCAGACCGATCTCTCGGTTCCGCGCTACAACCTCGATGGCCGCAAGGCTGCTCTTGACGCCGCACGGGAGGGCATCGTGCTGCTGAAAAATGAGGCAAGCGTGCTGCCTTTGAACAAACACACGATCAGGTCGGTAGCCGTCATCGGGCCGGACGCCTACCCCGCAGCCCCCGTGGGAGGCGGTAGCGCCGGTGTGCGGCCGTTTGCCGCTGTCAGTTTCCTTGAAGGCATCTCGAGTGAGCTCGGGCCATCGGTGCATACCGAGTATCGCCGTGGAATTCCGGAGTTCAATGAATTGGCCGAGGCCACCGTATTTTCAACTGCGGCGTCGGGTGGAAGCTCAGGCCTGGCCGCCGAGTATTTCTCGAATTCGAACCTAGAGGGTGATCCAATCATCCGCCGCAACGATTTGCACATCGATTTTGGAGTTGCGCCTAACTCGGATCTGGGTTTTGGAGGGGCTGCCTATCCTCCGGGAGCTGGGTCATCCCGGTGGACGGGGTGTTATACGGTATCAACCGAAGCCCCTTACGATGTCTTTGTCCAATCCACGGGCGAAGCTGGTGGCAATTATCGTGTGTACCTCGACGGCAAACTCGTTCTCGACGACTGGACCGAGTCTCGAGAGCTTGTCGGCCGCATCAGCGCCACGCTCGATCCCGGTCCTCACAAGGTCGTCGTTGAGCACCGGGGCAGGCCGGGTTTTCTTGGAATGAGATTCCGGTTCGGGATTGTCAGGCAGGACAGCTACGTGGATCCGGCAGCCGAGAAGATCGCGGCGTCGGCGGACGCGGTTGTGGTAGCGGTTGGTTTTGATCCTGAATCCGAGAGCGAAGGCGCCGATCGTACTTTCCGGCTACCCCCCGGCCAGGACCAGCTGATAGAGAAAATGGCGGCGATAAATAAGCGCACCATCGTCGTGATTACTTCCGGGGGAGGAGTGGACATGAATCCCTGGATCGACCACTTGCCGGCAGTGGTTGAGTCGTGGTATTCCGGCCAGGAGGGTGGCACGGCGCTTGCCGAAATCCTCTTCGGTGACGTCAATCCTTCCGGCCGCCTGCCGGTCAGTTTTGAACGGCGTTGGGAAGACAATCCCACCCGTGACAGCTATTACCCCGCGCCGGGCACCAAGCGCGTCGAATATAGGGAGGGCGTTTTTACGGGTTACCGTGGATACGAGCACGAGGGAACCAAACCGCTGTTTCCGTTCGGGTACGGCCTTTCCTACACCACGTTTCGCTACCGGAACCTGTCCATCCGCCCTGCCGGCCCTGGGGTCACCGCCGCAGACGCTCCTGGCTCGGGAGCGCGCTACGAGGCGTCGTGGGACGTCACAAATACGGGAAGCCGCGCCGGCGCCGACGTGGGCGAAGTGTATGTCGGCGAGTCGCATCCGCTGGTCCCGCGTCCCGCGAAGGAGCTGAAGGGATTTGCGCGGATCGCGCTACGCCCCGGCGAAACCCAGCGGGTCAAGGTCGTTTTGGATGGCCGGGCCTTCTCGTATTACGACGCTCGGGCGCACCACTGGCGTGCGGACCCGAACGAGTTCACGATCTTCGTTGGGCGGTCGGTTGATCAGATCGAACTGCAAGGCACGCTAACGCTGACCCCATCGGTTGCGGCCTTGGCGAATGCCAAGCCGTAACGCCCCAAGCGGTTTCTTTCAGCGATAGAGATCAATCTTCCGGCAGCTTCATGCTGTATCCGATCCAGGGTTCTTTGATCAGATACCGGGGAACTTCAGGCGATGGTTCGATCTTTTTTCGCAAGCGATTGACGAACACGCGCAGGTACTCCCGGCGGTTTCGATACCCGGGTCCCCAAACCGCGTCTAGCAGTTCCTCGTGGGAAATCGCACGATTGGGGTGCGACGCGAGATAACTGAGCAGATCAAACTCCTTGGAACTGATCCGAATCTGCTTTGCCCGGGCCGTCAGCCGCCTCGCTCGAAAATCGATCTCCATGTCCCCAATGCGTACGGCTCCAATGCCCGCCACAGGAGCAGATCCGCTGCGGCGCAGCACCGCTCGGATACGCGCGAGCATCTCGGGAACGCTGAAGGGCTTGGTAACATAGTCATCCGCCCCTAATTCCAGCCCTACGACCCGGTCGATTTCGTCGCGGCGATGACCGGTCGTGATGATGACAGGGACGTCGGAGCGGGATCGCAGATCGCGCAG
>Ga0209624_10000493_pt1 | contig 34761 bp, 29 predicted proteins | sample JacPinW_OM2H0_O1_FD_188565 | JGI IMG/M metagenome (GOLD analysis project Ga0209624, IMG submission 188565) | Forest soil microbial communities from Algoma, Ontario, Canada - Jack Pine, Ontario site 1_JW_OM2H0_O1 (SPAdes) (version 2) | ecosystem: Environmental > Terrestrial > Soil > Boreal...
CCACGCCAACTCCCCGCGCGACGCCCTGGCTCGCATCGAGAATATGGTCTCCATGGCCAACCTCAATATTCCCGAGCGCGCCATCCGCCATCAAATTGCCAACGCCATTCATGCGGTAGTCCAGGTGGCGCGCCTCTCCGACGGCTCGCGCAAAGTCATCACCGTCTCCGAGGTCATCGGCATGGAAGCCGACATGATCGTCCTCCGCGACGTTTTCGTTTTCGATCGCAGCGGAATCGACGAGAGCGGCAAAGTCCGCGGCGTCTTCCATTCCACCGGCGTCCAGCCGCAGTTTACCGAACGCCTCGCCACCGCCGGCTGCCGCCTCAGTCCGGCGCTGTTCGAATCCCGGATGGAGGTTTAGCCATGTTCATCATTGCCATCCTGGTTTTTATCGTCGTGACGCTGGCCGTCTTCGTCGCAGTCTCGCTCTTCGATGAGCGCAAGTCCCAGGCTCGCGTTCTCCGCAACCGCCTCTCCACCGTTCAGGAACCCACCGCCGAAGCCACGCCCAACGTGGCTCTGCTGCGCGATGAAGTCCTCAGCCGCATCCCCGCCTTCGACAATCTCCTCCGCCGTTCTGATCGCGTCTCCGCCCTGCAAAAGGTGTTGGCTCAGGGCCACGTCGATGTGCGCGCCGGAAACTTCCTCATGCTCTGCGCCGCCTCTTCGCTCCTGCTCGCCGTCGTCGCCTACTTCGCCGGAGGCAACATCCTCTTCGCCTGGGCCGGCGTCGTCCTCGGGTTTTTCCTCCCCTACGCCTACGCCTCGCACATGCGCAAAAAGCGCTTCCAGAAATTTGAGGAAAAATTTCCCGAGGCCATCGACACCCTGGCCCGCGCCGTCCGCGCCGGACACGCCTTTACCACCGCCATCGAAATGATCGCCAACGAGGTTTCCGAACCCGTCGCCGGTGAATTCCGCCAGCTCTTCGAAGAACAAAAATTCGGCCTCCCCGTGCGCGACGCGCTGCTCAACCTCGCCGACCGCATCCCCTTGGTCGACGTCAAGTTCTTCGTCACCGCCGTAATGTTGCAGCGCGAAACCGGAGGCAACCTGGCCGAAATTCTCGACAACCTCTCCTACGTCATTCGCGAGCGCTTCAAAATCCTGCGCCAGGTCCGCGTCCACACCGCCCAGGGCCGCCTCACCATGGTCCTGCTGATGGCTCTTCCGCCGACCGTGGTAGTCGTCATGTACGTCCTCAACCGCGGATTCATCATGCCGCTCTTCATAGATCCAATCGGCCACGCATTAATCGTCGCCGGAATCACCATGCAAACCTTAGGCTACTTTTTCATTCGCAGAATCATCAGGATTCAAGTGTGATGAACGCAGAGACTTATTTGAATTACAAGACCTGGGGCGGTCGTCGGTCGCTAGTCGTTAGTCGTTCGGTGGTTTGGTTATCGACTAACGACCGACGACTAACGACCGAAGACCGAAGGCCGGTAACGAATTCATGACTGTCGCCATAGCGCTCTCCATTTTCGTTTTCCTCACCATCGCCGTAATCGTCTTCGCCTTCGGAGCCGCCACCGTCACGCCTTCCTCCGTCCTCGGCTCCCGCCTCCGCGAAATCGGCTGGCAACGCACCAAGCCCGAGGTCAAGCCCGCCATCCGCGAGCGCATGCAGCAGGCTCTCGACCCTCTCAGCCGCGCCCTGCCACTCTCCTCCGCCGACGTCTCGCAAACCCGCCTCTGGCTCATCCAAGCGGGATACCGCAGCCCGCAGCACGTCACCATCTACCGCGGCCTCCGCGTGCTCTGGGCCGCCATCGCCTTCGTCTCCGTCTTCCTCTTCACCGGATTCAACTCGCCTCTCCTGCTCTTAGGCCTCACCGCTCTCGGCTTCTTCCTCCCGCGCTTCGTCCTAAAGAAGAAACTAGCCGAGCGCCAGCGCCGCATCCGCCTCGGCCTTCCCGACGGACTCGACCTCACCGTCATCTGCGTCGAAGCCGGCCTCTCCCTCGATCAAGCCATGATGCGCGTCGGCAACGACCTCAGCTACGCTCATCCCGAACTGAGCGCCGAATTCCATCTCTTCGATCTGGAAACTCGCGCCGGCAAACCCCGCGCAGAAGCTCTCCGCAATCTAGCCGACCGCACCGGCGTCGAAGACATCCGCTCCCTCGTCGGAACCCTCATCCAAACCGATCGCTTCGGAACCAGCGTCGCCCAAGCCTTGCGCGTCCACTCCGACTCCCTGCGCACCGAGCGCCGCCAGCGCGCCGAAGAACAAGCCGCCAAAACCACCGTAAAAATGATCATCCCCCTCGTCCTCTTCGTAATGCCCTCCCTGATCTTCGTCACGGTCGGCCCCGCCATAATCCAGCTGATGCACATCTTTGTGCCCGTCCCCGGCAAACGGTGAGCAAATGTGTAATTGATAATTTGTAATTTGTAATTGGAAACCGAGGCCGTCGGCTCTAAGAGTTTTCAATTACAAATTACAAATCGCCGATTACCAATTCCCCAGGAGTCGCCATGCCGCGCGGGCCCAAGTCCTACGCCTTCAACCGCACCCGCAATACCTACCTCGCGACCGACCTAGTCATCGCGAGCACTCACTGGACCCGCTTCCGCGGCCTAATGGCCACCAGCGCCGACCAGTTCCCCCCCGGCCAAGGCCTCTGGATCAACCCCTCCCACGGCATCCACACCTTCGCCATGCGCTTTCCCATCGACGCCGTGTACCTCGACCGCGACCGCAAAGTCATCCACCTGGAAGAAGATCTGAAACCGTGGCGCATGGCTGCCATCCGCGCAAAAGCAACCTCTATCATCGAGGTCCCCACCGGCGCCATCCAAGAATCCCAAACCACCCTGGGCGATCAAATCGACATCCTGCAAGAACACCCCATCCACACCGAAGCCGCGTGAGCCATCGACGGCTACAAACACGCCGCGCGCTTCGTATCAGGGTATGCCTTCAGGCATACCACAAGCCTTCGATTTTGTTCTTGCCTTTGGGCGGCGCAGCGGTCACCGCAACGATAGGCGCTAACTTCCCGACGAACGGGAACGGCACGAGTTTACTTACGACGCGCGGAACAAGGCTCTGCTCTATCAGCCCCGAAGCGGCACAAGAACACAGTCCACGGCGCAAGCCGTGGGAACATCGGAGAATCCGACAAGCCCCGAATTTCGGGGGTCAGCTGTCAAGACTCCGGCAAAAATCAAGCAAAACCTCTAACTCATTGATTCCGCAGTATTTTACCCACAATCCCTTATTCCCAAAGATTTGGCGGGATTTTTTCGCTAACTCCGTGATTCCAAAAGATCGGGGGTAAGGGGGGTAGGGGGTACCCTGGCTAACATCGCGCTTCGAAACATTCAGACCGCCGTCCGCGAAAAAGAATAAAAAACACCGAAGTGACCGCGAAATCAACCCCGTTTTCTGGCACACTATCACTAATCCCCAATCCCCGAAGACCAACGCAGCCCGAAATAATGTCCGTAGTCATTACGACGCCCGAAGTCGCTCCCATCACCGAGCAGTGGCCCGATCCCCCGCGCCTGCTGGTCGAATGGTCGTCTCCCTGGGACGAATTCAAATCCGCCCTGCGTCCCGCGCTCGCGCGCCCTCCGAAAGCCCTCGCCGGAGAAGCGCCCATCGGCATCTTTCCCTATCGCGGCATCCTCATCTCCTGGCTGCTCGAGTGCCTGCTGCTGATCGCCATGATCGTGCTCCCCGAGCGCTTCGTCAGCCTCGAAATCCCGCCGCCTCCAACGCGCCCGCAATGGGATGTGATCTACTATTCCGGCGACGAACTCCCGCAAACGCAAGATCGCGGCGGCGCGCAGTCCGGCAAATCCGGGCGCGCCGGCGGCCAGCAAGCTCACCATCGCACGCAGGCTATCCGCGTAGCGCGCGGCGACAAGCCGAGTGAGAAGATTGTCGACGCGCCGCATGTCAATCTTCCGCGTTCCGATTCCGCCGTTGCCAATCTCCTCGCCTTCAAACCGACCCCCGGACCGCCTCCATCTGAAGGCCTGCGCTCATCTCTGATCGCGCCCGCAATGCCGACCGTGGCTCCAGTAGCGCCAACGCCCGAACTCAATTCAGACCTGAAATCTCGCAACGCCAACAGGCTCACGCCGAGCATCATTGCCCCAGCGCCCGATCTTTCTCACGCCAGCACACGCACCTCACCAACATTGAATGCATCAGTAGTTCAGCCCGCGCCTAGCGTCACGCGCGACAAGATGCGCACCGCCGATTCGCTCGCGCAGACTGTAATCGCCCCCGCTCCACGCGACACCCCGCGCGACCTGGCCAGTTCCCGTACTCCAATCGCGCAAACTGTCGATGTAGTTCCACCCCCGGTTTCCGCACCACAGCGTGACTTCTCATCCACTCCCAAGCTCACCTTGCCCGCGCCCGTAGTAGTAGCGCCGCCGCCGTCGCAAGTGAGCCGCGACCTCAACAGTTGGGGAGCTACTGCAACCGGCGACCTGCGCGCGAAACCCGTCCCTCCGCCACCATCCGCATCCGGCGGAGGCTCGTTAGCCAGATCAAGCGGAGCCACGCTGACGCCGCAAGTCGTCCCACCTCCAGCCAGCATAGATGGAAGCGAAGGAACTGGCACAGCCTCCGGAAAGTCGGCAGCAGGATCACTAGGATCGCTTCTGGGCTCGGCCACCGTCGTACCGCCGCCGCCCACTCTCGGCGGAGGCAAAGCCCTATCCGGCAGCGGACGGGGCAACAACGGTGCCGGCGCGGGAGCCCAACTCGACCTAGGCTCACCACTGGCTCCGCCCGCAAATGCCGGAGGAAACACCGCCGGAAACGCCGTCGTCGTATCCAGCCAGCCCGGAACAAAAGTGGGCCTGCCGAATTCCCCCGAGCCAGGCGCCATCGCCATGTCGCCAACCGGCAACGGAAAGAGCGGCCTCGGGGGCAGCGGAGGCGGAGCCAGCATCGGCAAAGGCAACGGCCCCGGCAGTGGCCTGCAAGCTGAAGGCTCAGGCGCAGGTAGAGAAGGCGCCGGGCGCGGCTCCGATCCCAACGCCCGCGCAGGCATCTCGCCCTACCCCGGCCAGGGCGGCGCAGGCAACGGCACCACCGGCACGCCAGCCATGCCCGGAGTCTCCGTCCAGGGAGGCACCACCACCATCACCCTGCCCAGCTTCGGCGCCCCCGGCGGCGACGCCTCCCCCGGCCCCGGCCATTCTTCCATCCGCACGCAGGGTGGCCCGAGCTACACGGTGAAGGCTACTTCAAGCTCCGGAGGTGTTTTCGGCCGTTATGGACAACTGAAGGGCGACAACTATTCCTCCTACATCGATACGTCGTTAGGAATCGCGGTAATGCAGTACGCGGACGCGTCATCCGCCGCGCATCCTTACTCCGGGGACCTCATCGAACCTAAGCCCGTACGCATTGACCTGCCCACGGGGTTGCGTTCGACCCGCGTGGTGTTCGCCTGCATTCTCGACCGCTCCGGAAATCTGAGAGACATAAAGGTACTCGAGCCCGGCGCCGCAGAAACCACATCAAAAATTCTGGCAGCTCTGCACAGCTGGAAATTTCGTCCGGCATACCGGGGAAATGAACCGGTAGAAGTAAATGCCTTCCTGGGCTTTGGAATCGACACTCGCTAGGCCAGACATACATAGATTTATGTACGGTCAAACGTACTAGAATTCACACAAATACGCCAAAAAGCCAAGTTTATCGCTCCGCAACCAAGCAATCCCGGCTGGCTTCCTACTCGTAACCCGTTTGCGTTGTTATGCCTGCATGTACTTGCATTAACATGCGTATAAAAGTATAACCACCAATGTTCCCCGTGGAACACTTCGACATTTTGCAGGAAAAGCCTAGTAACCCCTAACCTTGTCTACCACCGCCAGCAGCGGAAAGCCATCAAGGTAGCGCCGCAGATTTTCCGAGAAGAGCGCATAGTGCCGTTCCCATAGCTTGTCGGTCAGCGCGGCGGTATGGGGAGTGATCAACAGGTTAGGAACATCCCAGAGCGGCGAGTCGGCCGGCAGCGGCTCTTTAGGAAAAACGTCGAGGGCCGCCCCGCCGATCTTCTTCTCACGCAGGGCGGCGGCGAGCGCCGGTTCATCCACGAGCGGACCGCGACCAATATTGATCAGGCAGGCATCCGCTTTCATAAGCGCGAGGCGTTCAATGTTGGCGATTGCCTTCGTGCCATCGGTGACCGGCGCGGCCAGCACCATGTAGTCCGCCTGCCGGAAGATGTCATTGATTTGGCTGGGGCCGAAGACGGCGTCTGTGCCTTCGCTTCCCTTCTCTGGATGCTCGCGGACTGCGAGTACCTTCATCCCTAGAGCCTTGGCGCTCTTGGCGACGGCACGGCCTATGCTGCCCAGGCCAATCAGGCCAACTGTTGCGCCAGCGACTTCACGCACGCGCGGGACTTCGTCCCAAAGAATTTGCTGCCCCCAAATGTGCTTCTCTTGCAGGCGCACTGACCCCGGAAGTTTCTTGGCGAGCGCAAAGATCAGCGCGATGACATGTTCCGCGACTACCGGTCCATGCACTTCACGCGCGTTGGTGAGAACGATGTCGCTCTTGATGAGTTCGGGAAACATCAACTGATTGACCGCCGCCGCCGGAGAGTAAATCCAGCGCAGTTTTTTGGCCGCCGCAATCTGCTCGGGACGGATCGACCAGGCAATGACGATCTCAGCATCGACGATTTCTTCATCCACGCGCTGGTAGTCGGGGAGGTTGACGACGCTGATTTCCTGAAACTCTTGCTGCAACTTTTCTGGGAACCAAGCGGGAGCATTCCATTGGTCGAAGGGATGATGGACGAAGATCAAAATGCGGATCGGATGATCGGGTGATCGGGTCATCTAGAATCGTTCGGCGTTCTCTGCGCCTTGGCGGTTAAGATTTTAGCGACTTCCGCAAATCTGTTCCCGTCATTTCCTTTGGCTCGTTAATGCCCATCATGCCGAGAATTGTTGGGGAGATATCGCGCAGGGATCCGTTGGGCTTTAGCGAATATTGTTGTGCGTCTTCGGCGATCACTATGAACGGAACTGGATTCGTGGTGTGCGCGGTGTGCGGACCGCCGGTTGCGGGATCGATCATCATTTCCGCGTTTCCGTGATCGGCGGTGATCAGCATGGCTCCGCCTTTGGCGCGGACGGCTTTCTCGATCTCGCCGAGGCAGGCATCGACCGTTTCTACCGCCTTCACCGTCGGCTCGATTTTTCCTGAGTGGCCGACCATGTCGGCGTTGGCGAAGTTGACGATGATCACGTCGAAGGTGGCGTCGTTCGTGGCTTTCACGACTGCTTCGGCGATTCCGGCGGCACTCATCTCGGGCTTCAAATCGTAGGTGGCAACTTTTGGCGATTGAATCATCACGCGATCTTCGCCGGGAAAAGGCTGCTCGACTCCTCCGTTGAAGAAGTAGGTGACGTGGGCATACTTTTCTGTTTCCGCGACCCGGAGGTTGCGCATGTTGAGGCCGCCCATTACGTTCGCCAGAATGTTCGTCATCGTCTCCGGCGGAATCACGATCGGCAAGCTGAAGTTTTGGTCGTACCGCGTCATGCAAACATATTTCAGATTCTTGGGTACGCGATGACCGGGAATCGTGGCGTCGAGTTCGGCCGCGCCTGGCAGATCGCTTCCACCTTTTTCGTTCAGCCCGCTGTTGCGGCAGAGAGCACGCGTGATTTCGCGGACGCGGTCGGCGCGAAAGTTGAAGCAGATGCAGGAATCGTCGTCGCTGATTTTAGCCAACGCTGCGCCCCGAGCATCCGTACAAACGAAAGGCACAACGAACTCGTCGGTCACCTCTTTGTTGTAGGAATTCTTCATGCCCTGCACGGGATCGACGGAAGTTCCGCCCTCGGCTTTGCTGTCGACCATTGCGGTGTAGGCTTTGGCGATGCGGTCCCACCGGCGATCGCGATCCATGGCATAGTAGCGGCCGCTGACGGTTGCGATCTTGCCGGAGTTGTATTCGCGCATCTTCTGCTGGAGTTGTTCGAGATAGCCGGCGCCGTTGGTAGGGAGAGTGTCGCGGCCATCCATGAAGGCGTGCACGAAGACGCGATCGACTCCCTGCTGCTTGGCCATTTTAAGTAGGGCGTAGAGATGTTCCTGACGCGAGTGCACGCCGCCGTCTGACACCAGGCCGAAAAGGTGCAGGGTGCGGCCGCTGGTGCGAGCGTTCTTCATCGCTTCGACTAGCACGGGGTGCTTGAAAAATTCGCCGTTCTGGATCATGAGGTCGATGCGCGTGATGTCCATGTGAACGATGCGACCGGCGCCGATATTGAGATGGCCGACTTCGCTGTTGCCCATCTGGCCTTCGGGCAGTCCGACGAAAGGGCCGCTGGTGTGGATGAGCGTGTTGGGATATTCACGCAGGAGGCGGTCGTAGACTGGTTTGCGCGCGAGGGCGATGGCGTTGGCTTTGGTTTCGGCGCGATATCCCCAGCCGTCGAGAATGATTAGGACGAGAGGTTTGGGACGGGACATAGAATCGGCTCTTAGCTCCTGGCTATTAGCTTTTGGCTTCCGAGACCAATTCACCACGGAGGCACGGAGACACGGAAAAACCTGTGAAAGAAGAATCTATAGGAGGGAACGCTGCTTTTCAAATTGACGGCGTACGGATCGATTCATTTTTCCGCCGTCTGCTGAGAAGGCTATACTATCGAAACACAAATCGCAGAGGATAAATATGCCCATCAATGAGTTGCTTCTGACTGAGTTCGACGAAGAGATCAAGAAGACGCGCACGATGCTGGAGCGCGTTCCCACTAGCAAACCGGATTTTGCGCCTCATGCCAAATCGATGCCGCTGAACAAACTTGCTCCGCATGTGGCGCAACTGGCAGGATTTGGGACGATTATTCTTACGACTCCAGAGCTCGATTTTGGCAAGACGAAGATGCCGTCGGTGCCGTTCGAGTCCGCTGCGCAACTGGTGAAGACTTTCGATGATGGCGCAGCGCAGGCTCGCACGGCGCTCAAGAACACGAAGGATGACGCGTGGACCGAGCCCTGGAAGCTGAGTTTCGGAGGCAAGCCGATCTTCAGCGGGACGCGTTTTCTGGCCTACCGGCAGATGTTTCTCAATCACCTGGTGCATCATCGCGCACAGCTCGGAGTGTATCTGCGGCTGAATGAAACTCCGGTGCCATCGACGTATGGGCCGTCGGCGGATGACCGGATGGGGTTCTAGTTGTCAGCGTCGACTTCAGAAAACCTATTCACCACGGAGACACAGAGGCACGGAGAAAAGCAAAAGACAATTACCAGATCACGTCGACCGGATAGCGCGCGAACCAGGGATCGTCGGTGATGATGGGCCATCCCTCTTCGATGCTTTGCGCTATTAGCAGGCGATCGAAGGGGTCGCGATGATGCATCGGTAGTGACTCCACCTGCAACACGTGGCTTAGGCTGACGGGTAAGAGTCGAACATCCTCGCCCGTGGCGAAGCGCTCGAGCAGGCGGGAGAGGTGGGTTTTGGCCTCGTGGATATTGACTTCCATCCCGTCGTTATAGCTTAGTCATGGACTTAGTCAAGTTTGCCGTTCGTAAGGTTGGTTCTTTGCTGATACCTAGTTCTCTTTCGTTTGGTTCACCAACTCAGCGATCTCATGATCTAGCTGCAGAGACTTGGCCGCGAATGCTCGACGGCCGATCTCCCCGCCAGCTTCCATGGCCTCAGACGTGACAGCGGGCATTTCCTTAAGGACTTTCTGGCCGGCCGGAGAGGAATAAAAAGACGTAATGGCGGCCAAGTCCGTTTTGGTGAGATGCTTCTGGTAAATCGGAATGACGGCATCTACGATCTCGTCGAGAGGCAACTCTTTGAAGATTCCGTCGAACAATTGATCAACCTTCGCTAGTTGCTCAGGGGTAGCATCCGGAACCTTCTGCTTAAATCCCTGTTCGGCACCGAGGCGCATCTGCTTCGCCAGTCCATCGAGAACGTGAACCATTTGAGTTCTCGCATGAATCAGGTCGAGGAACTTCAATACGTCGGCCTTGTCCGGAACATCGGGAGGGGTTGGCGGTTGTTGCGCGGTTACGATTGCGGGAACGGCCAGCGCGAAACACAACGTCAGTAGAAGGGCCAGCTTTTTCATATTGACCTCCTGGTTTGCTTTCCTCGTTTGGTCAGCGCAATTATCCCTTATAGTTCAGGGCTTTCACACCCAAAAATCTCGCCGCGCCGCCTAACTCTTCTTCGATGCGCAACAACTGGTTGTACTTCGCAATTCGGTCGGTGCGCGAGGCGGAGCCGGTCTTGATTTGTCCTGCGCCGGTGGCTACTGCCAGGTCGGCGATGAAGGTGTCTTCGCTTTCGCCGGAGCGGTGCGAGATTACGGAGGTGTAGCCGTTGCGGCGGGCTAGGTCGATGGCATCCAGCGTTTCGCTTACTGTGCCAATCTGGTTGAGCTTGATCAGGATTGAATTGGCAATTCCCTTCTCGATGCCTTCGGCGAAAATTTGAATGTTGGTGACGAAGATGTCGTCACCCACGAGCTGAATCTTGCCGCCTAGTTCTTTGGTGAGGAGAGCCCAGCCATCCCAATCGTTTTCAGAGAGGCCGTCTTCGAGCGAGACGACGGGGTAGTCCTTCACCCACTTTTCCCAGTAGCGAACCATGTCTTCGGAGCTCTGGGCGGACTTGTCGGATTTTTTGAAGACATATTTTCCGTCTTCGTAAAACTCGCTGGCGGCGGGATCGAGGGCGATGGAGATTTCTTCTCCGGGCGTGTAGCCGGCTTGCTGAATGGCCTCGAGGACGACTTCGATGGCTTCTACGTTTGATTTTACGGAGGGAGCGAAGCCGCCTTCGTCGCCTACGGCGGTGTTGTAACCGCGCTTTTTCAGGACGCCTTTGAGCGTGTGAAAGACTTCTACGCCCCAGCGCAGCGCTTCGGAAAATGAGGGCGCGCCTATGGGCACCACCATGAACTCCTGAAAGTCGACGTTGTTATCGGCGTGCGCGCCGCCGTTGAGGATGTTCATCATGGGGACGGGGAGGACATTGGCGGCGGCTCCGCCAAGATAACGATAGAGGGCAAGATCGCATGCGTTGGCGGAGGCGCGGGCGGCGGCCATGGAGACGGCGAGAATGGCGTTTGCGCCGAGACGGCTTTTGTTCGGCGTGCCGTCGAGCTCGATGAGGCGCGCGTCGAGCGTGCGCTGGTCGGCGGCGTCAGATCCGCTGAGAGCTTCGGCGATTTCGCCGTTTACGTTGGCTACGGCCTGAAGAACGCCCTTGCCGAGATATTGAGTCTTGTCGCCGTCGCGGAGTTCGACGGCTTCGTGTTCACCGGTGGAGGCGCCGCTGGGGACGATGGCGCTGGCGTTGGCTCCGCCATCGAGAAAAATTTGGGCTTCTACGGTGGGGTTACCGCGGGAGTCGAGAACCTGGCGTCCGCGGATATCGGCGATGCTGGTAATGGGCATGAGGGCGTCCTTATTCTTCTTGATTTAGAAACGTTGTTGGTAATGGTGGAGAGGCGGCCGGCCGCGTCTCGTTTGCGTAAAGCGAAATTATAGCGGACGGGACTTATAGCCCGTACCCCGGTCGTTATTGTTCCTGATTTCTGCCTCGCTTAGAGTCGACTCAACATGAAGAACCGCACAGAGACTCTTGAGGTTGGTTCGATTGCTCCGGGGTTTTCGGTGGGAGCCGCCAACCGCGAGGGGATGTTTACTCTCGATGGATTGCTTGCCGAGGGCAAGCTGATTCTTGAGTTTTTGCGCGGCACCTGGTGATCGAATTGCGTGAAGCGCATGACTCAGTTCGAGTCGCGGATGGCGGAGGTTAAAGAGGCAGGAGCGCAGTTGGCGTTTATCGCGGCGGAGAGGCGTGATGGGATTTGGAAGCCGGGGCGATTCTTTGAGAAGCATCCGATTAAGAGTGTTTTTTTGCTCGATGAGGATCGCAGTGTGACGAAGGAGTACGGGCTGCATCATGCGCTCGGTACAGACGCCATTAATATCGCGCGTGCGGCGACACTGCTGATATCTCGTGGCGGCGACGGTGGCGGACTCGTGCGATACATCTATCGCGGCGACAATCAGCTCGATCGCGCGCCGCTGGATCAGGTTTTGCGAGCTTTGTCGCAGTAGTTTCTTGTGCTCGATGCGAGAGAAGCATGAACCACAGAGGGCACAGAGGTTCACAGAGGAAGTCTTTAGGGAATAACTGCATTTTGCAGGTTGGAGGCGACGTGAAAAAAACACTTGTGCTGTCATCGCTGATTCTGGTCGCTAGCTTGGCGAGCGCGCAAACCGCTCTGCCTAGCGGGACTGCGGTCAAGATGAAGCTGGAGACCGCGCTGGCGACTTTCAGTTCGAAAGCGGGAGATCCGTTTTCGGCGAGGGTCACGGAGGCGGTGGCGATGGATGGGAAGACGGTGATTCCGATTGGCACGACGATCGAGGGCCGGGTCACGAAGACGAGCGAACCGCGACGCATTGCGGGCAAGCCGACGATTGCGATCTTTCCCGAAAATCTGGTTTTGCCGAATGGAGACAGATTCATGCTGAACGCGTCGTTGGTGGACACTGACCGGCGGCACGGCACGGATGTGGATACGGAAGGGCGATTCAAAGGCGACGGACACGATGCGAAAGATCTCACTGAAATCGGCATGGGCACGGGCGGGGGAATGATTGTTGGCGGATTGGCTGGGGGCGGCAAAGGCTTTCTTATTGGCGGTGCGGTCGGCGCGACGGTGACCGTCGCGCATTGGCTCGGGAAGCACCGTTCGGCGATGCTGCCGGCGGGGACTGAGCTGGTGATGGAGTTAAATCGGCCGATGATGATGAGTGTGGCGGTTGCGAGCAGCGGACAGTGAGGCAGGTCTTAGGTCGCATTGGACGGGTGACAAGTGTTAGGTCTCGGGCCTTAGCCGGTTAGCTTCCGGCTGCCAGCAGGTCTTCTTCGGCCAACAACTCTAGCTCCATCCATCCTTCTACGGGCAGGGCATCCACGGGAAGCTGGTTTTGCCACAGACTGAAGCGGAGGCGCAGGCGCACGGTCAGGAGATCGGAGCTTTGCGGACCGCGAATTCTTTCGAAATCCAACGGAGCGGCTAGCAGCCAGGTTAGGGGAAGGCGAAACTCAAAATTTCTGAGGAGCGCCAGGCGCGGAACAGCTTCGGGATCAGGCGACTCGGTTGCAGCTTCATCTTTTTCGGGTGTTACCTTCCACGATTCTATGCGGCCTGCTCTCACAGAGGTATCGAGCCGCAATTCGCGCCGCGGCTTGGAGGCTTGGCTGGCCCAGGATTCCAGATTCACGACGACATCAAAGGGATCTTCGGGGACCTTGCCGGCGAAATCGAGGCGCCCGTAGACAAACTTTTCATCGATGCCGGCGAAGACGCCATCCATCAAGAATCGCTTGCCGTGCATGGCGCTGGAGCGCTGATCAGCTTTATAGCTGGCTGCGCCCATCCACTCGAAATAACGGACCATATCGCCGGTAATTTTTGGATGAATGTATGCGCTCTGCGCGGTGAAGGATGGGCGCACCGCTTCTCCGCTGATGGGCTGCAAGAGATAGTCTGGCGGCGTCGCGCCTAATGCCTGATAAATGTTGGAGAGGTGTTTGCGATAGAGTTCGTCGAAGTCGCGATCGTTGGCGGAATGGTGCTCGGGTCCATACCACCAGTTCCAGTCGCTGCCCTCGGCGATGAGGATTTCCTCGAAGGCGAGCTTGCGTTGTTTGTCGGTGGCGTTGGGCGCAGCCTGCGCGTAGAAGTTGCGCGCGTGATAGAGATAGTCCCACGCCTTGTTGTCTTCGGGCGCACCGATCCAGACATTGAAGTTGGCGTTGATCCAGGAGCCGGGCACGAGCGTCCTCAATGTACTCGTATTCCGGTGGCGGGCAATTGCTTCGGTCACGGTCACGGCTTCCATAGTGGGATCGCTCTGTAACGCATCGTAGAAGCGGCGCAGAAATTCGCGCCCGGAATTGGGATAGTATTCCCAGGCATTTTCGCCATCCAGAATGATGGGGACCATGGCGTCCTGACCGTTCGCCAGGATGGGTTGCGCCGATTGTTTGATTTTGTGAATGAGATTATTAGCGGCGTCCCGGGGCGGCATCCCCGAATATACGAAGCCGATGAGGTCGGAAAGGGTATGGTCGCGGAAGATCATGTTCATCCGCGTATCGCCGTTTTCATAGCGATAGACGGTGTATAGCTTATGCGCGAGATCTGAATTCAGGTGGCCATAACCATCGCGCGAAAAATCTATGCCGAGACTGCGGCCGAGGACGCCTTCGTCGGTCGCCATCCACTTCACTCCGAGCTCGCAGGCGATGGAGAGCGACCCTTCGGAAACGCCGCCTTCGGACGGCCACACGCCTTTCGGACGCATGCCAAAAACCTTTTTGTGGAGGTCGAGTCCGCGGAGCAATTGCTCGCGTGCATCATCGGGATGGCGAAAACGGTTCTGCGGCAAGGGCAGCCCCGGCGAAGAAACCGCGCCGATCTCCGAGTCACAAAGCAGGGGCGAAATGGGATGATAAAAAGGCGAGGTCGAAATTTCGATCAGGCCTTTCTTGGCCGCTCTTGCGTGCACGGGCAAAACCTCGGCCAAGAGTTCGTGCTCGCGCGCCATGACGAACTTCTGATCTTCGAGGGTGTAGTTGCGGCCTTTTCGGGTCAGCTCAGAGAGGTCTTTTTCCTCGAGAAAGTATTCGTCGAACCATCCAATCTGCGAGAGTACCTGGAGATCGGTGAGATCCTGGTCCTGAAAATATTTCTCGGCACGCTCGGGCAAGGCATCGGCTCCGTGAAATTTTTCCCAGAGCTCGCGATAGCGGGGATAGCGTCCGATCACATTTACGGCATTCGCTTGAAATAGATATTGCAGGGCGAAACGGCGCTCCTGCTGTGTCAAGTCTTTGGCGGGCTTGGTAGCCACCTGAAGGAAAGGGTCCTGCGCATCGCCTGAGACATAATCCTGAATCTGCGTTATGAGCGAGGGAACGAGATTGAAAGTCTGATGAACCTGCGGAACTCATCGAGCAGCTTCACCATGCCATAGTAATCTTTCAAGGCGTGGAGGCGCGTCCAGGGCAGGCGATATTGCCCGGTCACCAGGTCTTTGTAGAAGGGCTGGTGCTGGTGCCAGAGGACGACGACGCGCAGTTGAGACATAACCTTTCGTTTCCACTTACTACATCGGCAAAGTTTTCAGTTTAATGCATTGGAGTATCTTGCAGGGGCGGGGCTGTCATACTTTGGTAAGTGGCACGGTTTTAGCGGGAAATGTGCGAGAGCTTGAACCACGAAGGACACTAAGTAGCACGAAGGCCGAACGGCTATTGAGAGCGCTATGGATTTGAAGGTCGTTTTCTTTGACGTGGGCAATACGCTGCTCTTTCCGAATCGAGCGCGGATTCACGCGCCTCTCGCCGAACGCGGGATCGAGGTCGGCAACGAGCACTTGCGCGATTTGGAGCGTCGCACCAAAAATAACTTTGATGCGATGCTTACCAGCAACGGCAGCACCGACCAAAGTTTCTGGTGGATGTTTTATTCGCAGCTGCTCACTGAAATCGGGATTGAGGACAATGCCCTCCGCGATCAGATGGTGGCGTCGATTCGCCAATCCGGCAACTGGGACAGGATTCCTGCTGGGACGGCTGAGCGGCTGGGGCGGATTGGCGAGCTCTATCCGCTCGCAGTTATCTCGAATGCGGATGGGCGCATCGAAGACGTGTTGCGGCGATGCGGGATTGCAGATTACTTTCGCACGATTACGGACTCTGGCCTGGTGGGCTATGAGAAGCCTCACCCGGAAATTTTTCGCCGGGCTTTGAAGAGCATGGATGCTCGGCCGGAAGAGAGCCTATATGTCGGCGATGTTTATTCCGTGGACTACCTTGGCGCGACCGGCGCGGGGATGCAGGCGATGTTGATGGATGTGGCGGGCGCCTATCGGGACAAGGGGGTGGCGAGAGTTGAGTCACTCGAGGAGTTGCGAACGGAGTTGCAGGGATGAGCGGCTACTGAACTTCGATCACTTGATGATCGTGGCAATCGGGTTTAATCAACTGATAGAGACTTGCGAGCAGATCTAGTCCGTAGCGGGCCACAAAACTTACACCGGCAACTTCGCGCTCCTGTAGGGATTTACGGGGGAATAGGGAGCTGATCAGGATCTCGGCGTGGCGGACAATGACCTCATTGCGCAACTCTTCGGCGCGAGCCACGCGGGCGCGGAGGCGATCGATTTGATGCGACATGCTGCTGCGCGCGCTGTCGGCGGTGTCGAGCAAGGTTGAATCGAGTTTGCCGATCGACTCGCGAAGAGCTGTCATCGAGCGCTCGACACTGGCGTAGGCTTCTTCAAAGCGGGATTGCAACTCGGGCGGGAGCGAACGGGCGGCAATGGCTTCGCGAACCTTTTCCGGACCTTGCAATACATCGGGCAGGTTCAGTTGATAGCGAGTCAGAATGCGCTCGGGCTTCGGCTCGAGTAGCGTCGCTGAAAAACGCGGGAGGACTGGCGTCACGCGGCCGAGGAGTTTTTCGTAGACGACGCCGACCTGCGCGAAGTATGCGACCTCGGCGGCTCCTCCAGTGTATGCGAGCGTAGGCAAGAGGTAATCCTGCACGACGGGGCGAAGCAGGACGTTCGGGTTGAAATTCTCGGGAGATTTTTCGATGCGATCGAGCAGGTCGGCGCGCGTGATGTGTTCTTCGCCTACGGCGAACTCTTCGCCGTTGGGGCTATTATTGCGGCGCCGTATGGCTGTGCGGACGCCATTTTTTACTTCAAAGAGCGGCGTGGTGGCTGAGGTTACTTTGACTTGCTGGTGATATCCGGCGGCTTCGATGGCCTTTCCTCGTGTTAAGAGGGCGTCATCGAGTTCGGAGGAGCGCTCGATTGCGGCGCGGAACAAGGGTTTTGCCAGATCGTGGAAATCTTTGTCGGCGGGATCGAGGAGGATGACCCCCCAATCCGCGAACAGGCGCGCGAAGAGGAGAGCGAAGGCGCTGCCGAGATTTTCTCCGGGACGATATGCTTCGCGCAGCCAGGTCGAGACGTCAGAGTCTCCCAACAACCCGGCGGCGCGCTCGACGATCGGCACAATCTCGCGACCGAACTTGATTGTGCCTACGGGCGCGTCGGTGATGAGGTTACTTTCAAACGCTTGGGCATCAACCGCGAATGGTTCGGGCAGGCCATGCTCGGCTAGCAGAGCGACGTGGCTGATCTCGGCCAGATCGTGATCCTCGGTGGCGAGCCAGAAGACGGGGACGCAATCGACGCCGGCGGCGGTTGCTTCGTCAGCGAGTTTGACCGCGGTCAGGGCTTTGAAGATCGAAAACAGTGGGCCACCAAAGAGACCGACCTGCTGGCCGGTAACTGCTGCCAGCGCGCCGCTTCGGAGACGATCGATGTTGGCTAGCGTTTTGGGCGAGGCTCCCCAAGTGCGATTTTGGCGAGCGAGGATGTCGCTGACTTTGGCGCGGCGGACGGCGTCGTAGGTGACGCGGCGCGATTCGTCTTTCACCCATTCGGAAAACATCGGCGAGCGGGGATAAAAATCTCTAACCGATGGAGTGTAGGAAAGATAATCGAGGAAAAGGCGTGTGGTGTGCGGAATCTGGTTGAATGGCAAACACTGCGACTTCATTGACGGTACCCCAGGCAGCACTCCGGACATCGGGCAATGGTTCTGTTAGCACACCGGCGCATGGTCGCGATCCGCATATGTTTGCCCTCTGTAAGACGTCGACGAAGAAGAATTGTAACCCGCGGTTGAAACAGCTATTGCAATCGCCCGCCCAAACTCAACTACATCAGATGACGCGGAAGCGCGCAGGTTGCAGAGAGTGTTGGGAAAGGTGCCCACTATTTTCGCTGGAGGCCCTCCAAGAACGCCCAGAACTCCTTATTGCTACGGTGGGGGAGAAATGAATCATCTTTCGTCGGGTCAGGAATGGCTTCACCGGCTATCCTGTTTGCCTTTCTGGCGAAGGCTTGCTGTAGATGAGTCCGCGCGCCTGACAGGTTATTCTGCTCGGCGTCGGCACATGCAAGATTGTAGTAATACATTGGGTAGTCGGGGTCTTCCGCAATCGCTTTCTCAAACAGAGTGCGGGCCTTCTGAATGTCTCCCGACATTCCGTATGCCATCCCCGCCTGGTCGGTGACGACGCGCCTCGCGGTCTTTGGATCTCGGAATGTCTTCTCGACTGATTCTGGGTTCTCTTTGATCTTCGATAATGCGATCTCAAAGCTTGGTCCCGCAGCTTTGTACATGCGCGCGTCGTATAAGATCTGTGCGTAAAGAAATACATCGTTGAACTGGGGAGAATAGTTTTCGTCGAGACGATAGCTCGCAAAAATATTCTTTACATCGGAGTCCCCTGCGGAGATGGGTGAATCGCCGTAAATCTCGAGGTCCCCACAGACGTCGCCGGTGGCGACAAAGCCGCGCACCATGTACGCCGTCTTGCGGTTTCGCCCCTCCGACGTGTAACTCACCAGAGAAATAGGCATACTGTTGGCCTGGGCAACATCTGAAACCGTCAGAACCTTTAACGTTTTATTGCTTTTCTTCTCCGGGTCCAGCACGCCATCTCGGCATTTTGCGCTCGTCAAAGGCGCTTGGTCGGGAAACAGGAAAAAAAAAACCAAAAAAGCGAGACGACCCGATTGATCTTTTCCACGAATCCCGATCTCGCGGCCACCGGGCTTGGCTGAGGATTGAACGACTTTGAATCCGTCGGCGGACCAACTGAGTTGCCCTCGGTGCTCGGGTAGCGCAAGCCTGAAGCCACCGTCGAATGTGGGCTGCGCAACCGCGGAAAATGCAAAGACGACCGAAGCCATTAGAACGACCCTGACATTTTTCATCGCCGCATGTTTATCTCTTCGAACAGATAGCCTGGAGGATTATTATTCGCATGCCGGCTTGATCATCCTTCGGGGTGGGATTGTGACCACTAGCGCCGATCAAACACCACCGCAACTTTATCTTCATACGCGATTCTCCAATCTTGCGGAAGTTCGCGGAGGAGGTTGGCCAGGGTTGAGTCTGTCGGCAAGAGCAGGGTGCGAATTTGCCAGTCTTTCAAAACGGCCTGCCATCCTGGCGCGGCGTGGATCAGGGTCACATACCGACGAATTCGGTTGGAGCCGTAGAGATCGTGACGGTCATCGACTACCACCTTTCGCTCTGGATACATACGGTAGATTAGATAGCCGCCCCAGGCATCGACCGAGAAAACTGGGGCGGCGGCTTCGCTGCCTCGGGTTTCTTTCTCCAGGAAATCCAGGGCCGCTACCGGCATTTTCTTAGGATCAAAATGCGCTTGAATCAGCTGGTGGGAGCCGAGCCATCCTCCTTGAAGGCAGATCGCAAATGCCGCAGCGGTTGCGGCAACCGGCCATAGGTGGCCGCGCAGGTCCAATTCTTGCCCGGCCATGCGATCGGAGAAAGTTGCGATTCCTGCGGCGCTTTTACGCAGCCATGGCCAGGCTCCGGGCTTGTGGCCGAGGGCTCTGAAGTTTTCCCAGAGAATCGGGCCGGCAATTAGGACCAATAGCATCGAAGAAACTGGAAGATTGCGGGTGGCATAAAATGCCGCATAAGTCGCGAACAGCACGACTAGCAGGTGGCTAAGGCGGAATTTGCCATCATTCTTTGAGTCGCCGCTCGCGAAAAAATGATTACCCGCCAATGCGATCAGCGTCAGGAGCAGGATGATAGCGAATGAGCGCTCGGCCCAGCCGTGAAAATCGGGGGAGCGGAATTCGTCGATGCGGTTCATTAAGTAGCGATCAGTCAGATAGCGGTAGATGTGGACGTGCAGGCGCCCGCCGAAAGGATTGACGAGGGTCGCGGCCATAGAGGTTATCCAGGCGACAGACATGGCCCGAGCGCGATGCGAAGCGCGAATTGCGGCGAAGGGATCTTTCTTTTGGGCGCGGACGGATTCGACAAATGCGGCGAAGATATAGATGGTGAGCAGGGCCATGCCGAAAAGCCATCCGCCATGCAGGTTGACCCAGAGCAGCATTGACGCGGGAAAGAACCAGGGAATCCAGCGCGGCAGGCTTCCGTCGTGGTGCCAATTCCAACCTTCCCAGCGCTCTAGCATGACGAACCAGAGCAGAGAAAGAAGCCAACTCGCGATGTGGGGGCGCGCGTAGAGATGGACCATGGCGGCAGACTCGGACAGCAACATCAGGAGAACGGCTAGCAACAAGCCCGTACCGCGCTGAAGGAGTTGCGAGAGAAGGCCGGCGAAAATCGTTGCCGTCAGCAGGGCGCATATCCAGGTCACACCGTTCAGCCCGCAGGAGCGGTGCAGGAGGCCGAGCAGCGCATCGTATAGCCATTCCCAGGCGAACCAGGGCTGGGCTCGCATGGTGGAGGAATAGGGATCGGTGCGCGGGAGCGAATGGGTCGCCAGAATTTGCTCGCCGGTACGAATATGCCAGCCTATGTCGGCATCGGCCAGCGGACGATTCGAAAGCGGACCTGCCAGCACGGACCAGAAAAGAAAAATAAAAATGATGTCGCGGACGGAGGGCAGGAGAAAACGCAGGGCGGACGAAGTGGGCTGCGCCGGAGTCATTTAAGTGCGAAGAAGCAGTTTATAGGACATCGGGCCATCGGGTGATCGGGCCATCGGGTCTTCTAAAGGCAAGAACGCGGTTATCGGGCGGGAAGCGGCTTTCGGATCACTCGATAGACCGAAGATCCGACAACCCGATGACGACAATTTTTCCCGTCCGCGCGGGGGCTTTGCGAATCTCTATAGTAGATGGCTATGACTCCACAACCTGGCGCGGACCGAGCTCGACCTCGTGTGGTAATCGTGGGGGCCGGCTTCGCGGGCTTGACGGCGGCGCGCCGGATCGCGCGGCTGCCGGTTCAGGTAACGGTGGTTGACCGGAGAAACCATCATACTTTTCAGCCACTGCTTTATCAGGTCGCCACTGCGGGGCTTTCTCCCGGAGAAATCGCGGCACCGATACGGTCGATATTAAGTTCGCATTCGAATGTTGAGGTGCTGCTCGAGGAGGTGATCGATTTCAATCTCGGGCAGAAGCGAGTCATCACCAAGGAGCAGATACTCGAATACGATTTCCTGGTCATCGCCTCGGGCGCGACGCACGCTTACTTTGGTCATGATGAATGGGAGCCGCTGGCTCCCGGATTGAAGACGATAGAAGATGCGCTCGAAATCCGGCGGCGTGTTCTGCTGGCATTTGAACTGGCGGAGCGTCGGAAGGAGGAGCAACCGACTGCCCATAACAATGACGATGACGCGAGCGCATCTCCGCTGCGGTTCGTGGTCGTAGGAGGCGGGCCGACGGGGGTCGAACTCGCCGGGACACTGGCCGAGATCGCGCGGCACGCGCTCAACGGCGAGTTTCGCTATATCGATCCGCGGCGGAGCCACATACTGCTGATCGAAGGCGGCCCGCGCGTACTGCCTGCATATTCGGAAGGGCTTTCGCGCAAGGCAGAACAGCAACTGCGTCATCTGGGCGTTGAAGTTCGCACGTCACAGATGGTCACACGAGTTGAGCCGGGGGCGGTATGGACGGGCGATCAGAAGATTTCAGCGGCGGTGATCTTATGGGCGGCGGGCGTGGCGGCTTCGCCGCTGGGACGCAAATTGGGAGTGGCGGTTGACCGCGCCGGCCGCGTGCTTGTTCGACCCGACCTCAGCATTCCGGATTATAAAGATGTGTTCGTAATTGGCGATCTCGCCGCGCTGCAAGACGAAAACGGAAAGATGCTGCCAGGAGTTGCGCCGGTCGCGATCCAGCAAGGAGACTGGGTTGCGAAGAACATCGCGCGCGATCTGGAACATCAGCCACGGCGTGATTTTCATTATTTCGACAAAGGCAGTCTGGCCACGATTGGGCGAGCGGCCGCCGTCGCGCAGTTTGGCAAGTTGGAGTTATCGGGCTATTTCGCGTGGCTGGCGTGGCTTTTCATTCACATTCTTTTTCTGATTGGATTCCGCAATCGGCTGCTGGTGATGATTCAGTGGGCGTGGTCATATCTCACCTATGAGCGCGGCGCGCGGCTTATTACGGGCAGCGACGAATTGCCGGGTTGGACGGAGACTTCGCTTCCGGCTCGCAAAGGCGAGGCTGCGGAGCCGGTAATTTCTTCAAGCCGGCGGCGCGCGTGAAGTACATCTCGACTGCCGATATAATCAATTGTTGTGAAACGCTTCGTTTTTTTGGTCTTCGCGGGTTCGCTGGCAATCTCTCTGTGCCCGGCGCTCCGCGCGGAGGACGGCGCGGTATCTGCCGAAGCTGGCGCGCACACGGTCGGGCGGACTGCGGTGGTGATTCCTTTCGCCAATGCTTCGCCGACGCCGGGGCTCGAATGGCTGGGCGAATCTTTCCCCGAAACTTTTCACGAGCAACTTAATTCTCCAGTCTTATACATAGTCAGCCGCGAGGAGCGGCTGCGTGCTTATGATCGGCAGGGCGTGCCGGCGGGCGTTCATGCTTCGCGCGCAACGCTTTATCGCATCGCCGAGCAGATGGACGTGGATTATGCCGTGCTCGGATCTTATCGATACGACGGAGCGCGCCTGACGGCTAGCGCGCAATTGCTTGACATGCGCGCTCCGCGACTGTTGCCTGAAGTCACGGAGTCGGCCCCGCTGGCCGAGTTGGCGACGTTGCAATCGGCGCTGGCCTGGGATCTGCTTCGCCTGATTCGGACTGATTTCTCCGTTCCCAAAGATAAGTACATTGCGAGCGCGGCCCCGATGCGGCTGGACGCGCTGGAAAATTATGTGCGCGGCACGCTGGCCACCACCGTGGAAGAAAAAATTCTGCATTACCGCGATGCCGTGCGCGTCAATCCGAATTATGCGGAAGCGTGGCTGGAGCTAGGGAAGACTTATTACGCGGAGAGCGATTACGAAGCGGCGATGGCTGCGCACGGACGCATTCAGGATTCTTCTGAAGTAGCGCGCGAGGCAAATTTCTATCTTGGGCTCGCCGCTTACGGGCATGGAGATTTCGCCAAAGCGGAAAGCGCGTTTGAATTTGTGGCGGCGCGGCTGCCGTTGGCCGAGGTTTATAACAACCTGGGAGTGGTGGCGGCGCGGCGCGGCCAGAAAAAGGCCGCTGATTATTTTGAGCGTGCAATTCAGAATGATCCGAGCGACGCGGATTATCACTTCAATCTCGCCGTGACGCTTGCGCAAGCGGGCGATCACACGGGCGCGGCGCGCGAACTGCGAGCGACACTTGATCGCCGACCTAACGACGCGGAAGCTAAATTGATGCTTGATTCGCTGGCACCTGTCGCTGGGCGCGTGGTTGCGAGTGGCGCCACGTCGAAGGTGGACGTTGAGCGCATCAACCGTAATTATGAGGAAGACGCTTTTCGGCAAATGACCACGCAGATGGGCGGTTGGGCGGAGCAACGATTTGCGCTCTCCGATCCTCAGGCGCATGCACGCTACCACGTGGAATTGGGCAAGGAGCTTCTGGCGCATGGATTCGGGACGGAAGCGGAGGCGGAATTCCGCCATGCCGCAACGGTTGATCCGTCGAGCACGGCGCCGCTGACCGCGCTGGCGGAAGATTACGATGAACGCGGCGATGCTCGCGCAGCTCGCGCTCAAGCGGAGGCGGCGCTTCGCATACGCGAATCGGCGGAAGCGTATTTGATTTTGGGGCGGCTCGATTTGCGCGAAGATCGAATGGAAGCGGCGGTTGACGACGTCAATCACGTGCTGCAACTGGAGCCGGGAAACGCGGCCGGCCAGGACATGAAGCGCGCGCTCGCGGCCAAGATGGCGGAGAAGGCGCAGCCATGAAGCGAGCTTTCAGCCGTCAGCTTTCAGCTCTCAGTTCTCGCGTGTCCGTTCTCAGTTCTCGGTTCTCACTTCTCAGCAGGAGCCTTGCATCTCGGCTTTGGCTCGCTGCAATTGCTTTGTTGTTTCTTGTTGCTTCCTGCTCGGCAGATGTTTTGAGAATTGTTGTCGACGACGCTATACAGCCGGTTACTGCCGAATATATCGGGCGCGCGCTCGAGGCGGCTCGCCGGAATCAAGATCAGGCTGTGCTGATTGAGATGAACACGCCGGGAGGGCTAGTCGAGTCGACGCGGGAGATTATCGACAAGATTGTCGCGTCGTCAGTGCCGGTGATTGTTTATGTGACTCCTGCGGGAAGCCGCGCGGGGTCGGCCGGGATTTTTATTCTTGAAGCGGCTGATGTGGCGGCCATGGCTCCGGGCACAAATGCCGGAGCGGCGCATCCCGTGACTCTCTTCGGCAAGCCCGATGAGACGATGATGAAGAAGATTGAGAACGATGCGGCTGCGCTCATGCGGTCTGTGGCGACCAGGCGCGGGCGCAATGTCGAACTCGCCGAAAGCGCGGTTCGCGAATCGAAGTCATTTACTGAGCAGGAGGCACTCGACAAGAAGCTGACCGACTATGTTGCTCGGAACGAGCAGGACTTGTTTCGGCAGATGAGTGGAAAGAGTTTCAGGCGCTTTGACGGCGCGACGGCTACGCTTGATCTAGTGGGTCAGCCGGTACGGGATTACGAGATGACGCTGAAAGAGCGGATTCTTTCTTACATCATGGATCCGAACATCACGTTGATTATTTTGATGATTGGGGCTCTGTGTCTGTATGTCGAATTCAATCATCCCGGCGCGGTTGTGCCGGGCACGATTGGAGTGATCTTCATCGTGCTGGCGGCGTTTGCCATGCATCTGTTGCCGATCCGCTATGCGGCGCTGGCAATGATTCTGGTTGCGTTTCTTCTATTTGCCGCCGAGGCTAAGTTTGCCAGTCACGGAGTCCTCACTGCGGGCGGAATCGTCCTGCTGACGCTTGGCGGATTGCTGCTGGTTGATGGACCGATTCCAGAGATGCGCGTTCGCTTCCTGACAGCGATTGCTGTGGCCGTTCCGTTGGGGATCATTACAGCGTTCCTGATGGGGATCGCGGTGCGGGCTCGGCGGAACAAGATTGTTACGGGCGAGCAGGGATTGATTGGTGAAATTGGGGTTGCTGAAACCCTGCTCGCGCCGAACGGGAAAGTGTTTGTGCACGGTGAGCTTTGGGACGCTGTGTCGGCCGCGCCTATTCCTGCGGGAAAACACGTCGTTGTGAGACAGGTGGAGGGGCTTACGCTGCGGGTCGATCCGGCGGTGGAGACAAAAGCAGTGATGGCTTAAAGGGTGAACTCCCCGACGTTGATCCAGGTGATCGAACAGTGCCGTTGAACCGGTTGACGGCGGCGAAGTTCAGCAGGCTCGCGACAGGCGGATTCGAGTCGCGATGGAGCAACTTTCCCACCAGACTTGGGTTTGCAACATTGTTTGGGTTCTTCCTCTGGGGAAGTTCCCCATCATCGGTATGGCGGAGAACGAACTCGATAAGCGCTTGCAGCCTTCGGAGTCAGTCCTGGCAGATCGCGGTAAAGTCAGCTTTGGGGATGGACTCGAACAGGGAATCCTGTTCAGAGAACAACTGGACGCATTACGCGGTTGGCGCGAACGGCTGTCGCCTAAGTGTCGCCGGGCTTGGGCGGCTGGGCAGTTGCTCTTACAACTGGTCGGCGCTGCCGGCTACGCGGGCTACTTTTCTTCCATGCACACTTTCATGCGCGTGGTTTCCGGCAGCTTGATGGCAGGAGCATGGTACGCGATTTACAGAATCAAAGGACCAACTCAACCCTAGCACCTTGCTACGATTGTTGAGCCCAACAGCGATTACAGTGAGAGCCCTTCGTAGTTGGTGCTATGCCAAATCCCTCGGAGGTATCGCTCCAACACAGTTTCGAGTGTCGACCACAACGGGTACGGATGTAATGAATTAGCACCATCGCAGGAGTTACCCAGTTTTTACACTTTGTTTACTTCCATGTGACAATTCCGAATCGCGATTGCGCTATTAGTTTGCGCGCTATTAGTTTGTCTTGGTAACTGCTAACCAGGAGGAACCCATGCGCCTAAGAAGTATGCTCGCTGTTCTAGCGATGTCCATCGCCTGTGCCGCGCACGCTGTGGGTCAGCAACCGGTTGCTGTTCACACTTTTGTGTGCGATGGCTCGGAGGGTCAAGGCGGCTGCCCCAACGGCGGCGTGCCCACTTCGATCGTTCTGGGCTCAGACGGAAATTTCTATGGCACGGCCTCTGAAACGTTACAGCAGCCAGAAGAAGCTGGCGGATTAGTGTTTTCACTCACGCCGTCAGGCACATTCACCGTGTTGTATGCATTCGAGCCGGGACAGGGAAACAACTTTCCGAATGGACAAGATCCGGTTCAACTAGTGGAAGGTTCGGATGACATGCTGTATGGCGAAACCGACCTCGGCGGGGTCAACAATGCCGGCACTGTGTTCCGGCTCAACCGCGACGGGTCTGGGTTCCAGGTGATTCATGCTTTTTGTCCCAGCTGCGGTGATGGGTACGACCCGCTGGGAATGGCGGCCAGCGCCAACGGCGAAGTGTACGGCGCGACGTTCTACGCCAAGATCTCAAAGTGCGAGTGCGGGTCAATTTTTCGCGTGGACGTTGCCACCCGTAAATACAAGACCGTGAAAGTGACGCGCACCGCGCCATCAAACCCAGTTGCCGGAAGGAACGGGATGCTGTACTGGACGGTGCTGGGAGATTTGTTCATTTACAACGAGATCACGGGGAAAATGCAGAGCATTAATCTGAAGCTGCCGAAGGTCGAACATTTCCCCGGTACGGCTACTTCTCTCGTCTTCGGCGCGAACGGAAATCTCTACGGGATTTACGGAGTGCTTGAGCAAGGGTCGGGATTATTCGAAATTCAGCCAGACGGTTCCAATCTGGTTTTGTTTCCAGCGATTCCGAATTTGTTTTCAGGAACCACCAGCGGGCTGGTGCTGGGCGGCGACGGAAACCTGTGGATGGAGCAGAGCGGAGCCGCGGCTGGTTACGGACAGATCCTGACATTCTCACCGACCGATGGAAGCCTAATCCAGACTCTAACGCCGTTCTCGCAGACGTCATCGGTTGGCGGTTTTCCGGACGATCTTATTTCTGCCACGGGCGGAAGCTTGTGGGGGCTGGCATCGCTTTATGGCGACGCTCCGCAGGGTTCGGTTGGGGAAGGTGTGGTGTTTAGCTTGACGCCCGAAGACTAACGGCTACTGCCTTTTTTGCAGATTGACAGAGCAAGGGGCAGGCACAGAGGCCTACGGTCCGTTCCTCGGCAGCACGCGAAACTGCCGCTTCCCTTCTATACGATAAGTTGCGAAGTCGGATTCGTCGACGGTGAGAATTACGGAGAGAGATTCGCGTTTTGCCAGATAGACGAGCGTCGCATCGGCGAAATCCATTGGCCTGTCCCTATAGCCCGACATCAGGCTCTACAGGTGCGACAGTTCGCTATCTTCAATTATGCCGAGAACTAACGGGTAAATGAGAATACCCGCCCTTCGCCATCAACCCTCCCCCGAACTTGGTCTTGGGCCGTCGGCGGGCAAAGCGGCTTGCTCGCCGCAGTAGCTCCAAATTTTTAGCTTCTAAAACCGTCAAGACTTTCCGTTTGTTGCGGCGGCCGCATCTTCCTCAACAACTGCGCCAGCAGGTTGTCACCGCCGATAGGCGCTGCATTGCGCTACAATCCGCTCATACGCTGGAATTAGAGATGGGTGGAGGCATTTATGGATCTTGGGTTCCCGGTGGTCACGGTCGCGATCGTTATTGTCGTCATCTACCTGCTCAGTTCCATCAAGATCCTGGCGGAATATGAACGCGGCGTTATCTTTCGGCTGGGCCGACTGATTGCGGCCAAGGGGCCGGGCGTAATCCTGGTCTTCGCGCCGATTGATCGCATGGTGCGGATTTCGCTGCGGCAGGAGGCGCTTGAGGTGCCTCCGCAGGACATCATTACCCGCGACAACGTCACGCTGAAAGTGAATGCCGTGATTTTTCTTCGGGTGATCGATCCGAATAAGGCGGTGGTCGAGGTTTCCAATTACGCCTATCAGACGTCGCAGTTTGCGCAGACGACTTTGCGCTCGGTGCTGGGCGAGCAGGAACTGGATGAATTGCTGGCGCACCGCGACAAAATAAATTTGCGGCTGCAGAGCATCCTCGACACGCACACGGCGCCCTGGGGCGTGAAGGTGGCGAACGTGGAAGTGAAGCAAGTGGATATGCCGGAATCGATGCTGCGGGCGATGGCCAAACAGGCGGAGGCGGAACGCGAAAAACGGTCGAAGATCATCCATGCGGAGGGCGAATTTTCGGCTGCCCAGCGCCTGGTGGACGCTGCCCATTTGTTATCTTCCGAACCGGCCAGCATACAGCTACGCTATTTGCAGACGCTGACGGAGATCGGGGTCGAGAAAAACACGACGGTGGTTTTTCCGGTGCCGATCGATTTTTATTCGGGATTGCAGAATTTGCTGGCGGGCGGGAAGGCGCCGGCGGCGGCGCCGGCAAAGTAGAGGGGCAGTTAATTTTTTTATGGTGACGGCAGAACAGGATACGGAGATTACGCTGGGCACAGGCCGCATGCTGGCCATTTTTTTTGCGTTTGTGCTGGTGTGCGCTTTCTTTTTTTCCATCGGCTTTTCGCTCGGCCGGAGAACGGCGAGCGCGGGCGTATTCAGCTCGCCGGGGATGATGGCAGGAGCTCCGGCAACGGTGGTTCGGCCAACGGCCGCGAAGAACAATGCGGCGCTGGCGGCGCCGCAGGCTCAGGCTCAGTCTTCGTCTAACGACTTCAGTTTTTATAAAGCGGTTGGCGAGAAGAACGCCGACGCCGCGCTCAAGCCAGCAGATCAGACGACGCAAACGGCGGCGACTACTGCCGTGAACTCAGGGTCGGAAATGGCACCAAAGGCCGTGGCGGACACGGCTGCGGCGCCCGAAAGCGGGGGCTACTTCGTGCAAGTCGCAGCGGTCAGCCGGCAGGAAGATGCCGAAGCTCTGGTTGAGGCTTTGAAGAAGAAACAATATCCCGCGTTTACGGCCAACAATTCTTCCGCCGACAAATTCTTTCATGTGCAGGTTGGGCCGTATGGCGAGTTGAAGGACGCCGAGTCGATGCGCGCGCGGTTGATCGGGGATGGATACAATCCGATTGTGAAGAAATAGTTGTAATTGGTGGTTTGTAATTTGCAATGTAGCAAACCGGCGATTGCCGGAGATGAATTTAGTTTTAGATTACAAACTACAAATTACCGATTACAAATCTTCTCATGGCTCACGCTCTCGCTGATCTTGATCGCTTTCTGCACGCCATTGCCGATCCCACCCGCCGCCGGATTCTGGCGGCACTCAAAGAAAAGGGCGGTTGTTCGATTGATAAGGAAACCGGGCTCTGCGCCGGCGATATCGAGCAACGAGTAAAGCTGGCGCAGCCTACCGTGTCGCATCACATGCGGATCCTGGAGAAGGCGCACGTGGTGGAGGCAAAGCGCGAGGGGCATTGGCGGTGGTATCGGCGGAACGAGAAGTTGATTAGTGAGATGATGCGGGGATTGAAAGAACAACTTTAGAGGTCAGGCGCCGAATATGAAGACCGTTATAAGAGGCTTCTATTGTCGTGCGCTTCTGCCTTGAGTCTGATGATTCTGACGAGTCTTGCGTTTGGTCACGGGATTTTTTCGCCCCGCGAATTAGGAATTGTGATTTTGACGTTGTCCATCGCCGTTGGCAGTGCATCGATACTCATAATAAAAAATCGGCCGAGGATCTTGTGTTCCCTCATGGAACCCCTATCGACACCGACAGTCGCGAACTGCTGTTGCGGGCAATTTGGAGGGCGCAGATCAGGGTCGCAACGATGGCTATGCTCTTTGTACTAGGAATGGGATGGATCGATAAAAGAGATGTCCCTCTTTGGCCTCTCTCGTTGCTCTGGCACTCAACTTTCTGATAGTGGCAAAGTCGGTGGAAACTGTGGTGCGATTGAAAAATCTCCTGACTTAAGGCGTCGGAGGAAACCTGTCTTTTTCAAGAAACGTAAGTGGCAGCTATGATCCCGCGACCGCGACCGATGTTTTTGTTTCGCTTGCATCCTGCGCAGTCGGAGCCGCAGCCGGCGTGGGTGGCTTCGTTGCGGGCTTTCCTTCGCGCTGGATTAGGGTGCGCACGTTCGAGATCAGGTCGGCTACTTCGAAGGGCTTCGCCAGTGTGGGCACGCCTTTTTTTTGCAGGAAACTCCGCGTCTCCTGATCGGTAACGGTGGAAAATGTCAGGAGCAAGCCTGTTTCCACGCCGGGGCAATTAGTGGCGATCCACTCATATATATCCCGTGTGCTGAAGCCGCCCGGCATGCGGCCATTCATGACGATGACATCGTAGGAACCGTTGCGGAGCAGTTGCTGGGTATCTTCCACGCTCATGGAGGTGGTGACTTCGGCGCCCGCACCAACCAAAACGTCGCGCTCGAATTCGAGGACCGCTTCCTCGTCTTCGACGAGCAGTACGCGGCCTTTCAGGACTGACTCGCGGCGCGCTGGGGCTGCGGCCTCAGGCTGCGCGGGCTTTTCGCTGGCCAGCAAGCGGACTTCGATGGTCGCTCCGCCCTCTTCGCGGTTGCGCGCCACAATTTCGCCGCCGTGCTCTTTGACGATGCCGTAGCAGATGCTCAGGCCCAGGCCGGTGCCTTTGCCCACGGATTTCGTGGTGTAGAAGGGATCGAAAATGCGGCTGGGATCTTTGATGCCGGGGCCGCTGTCATCGAATTCCACGCAAACGTAAGCGTCTTTCTTGAAGACGCGAACTTTTAGGACTCCGCTGGCGCTGCCCTCGACCATGGCATCGAGCGCGTTGTTGATGATGTTGAGGAAGACCTGCTCGAGTTGATGCGGATCGGCGACGACCGATGGCAGGCCGTCGGGAATATCTCGTTCGAGCGAAACGTTGTTGACCCGGAGGTCGTATTCGCGCAGTGTCAGCGATTCTTCGAGCACTTTGCAGAGGTCGACTTCCTGTTTTTGCGGCTTGCGCTGACGGGCGAAGGAAAGAAGATTCTGCACGACGCGGTGGGTGCGCTGCGCCTGCTTGAAGAGTTTGCGAACGTAGTCGGCGGATTGGCGGTCGAGGCCCGCGCCTTCGAGCAGCTGGGCGTAACCGAGGATGGCGGTCAGCGGATTATTTAATTCGTGCGCCACGCCTGAAATCAGTTGACCGACGGCTGACATCTTTTCGCTTTGGAGCAATTGCTCTTGAGTACGGCGCAAATCTTCGTAGGCGCGGCAAGTTTCTTCGTAGAGCTGAACTTTTTCGATGGTAGTTGCGAGTTGACGGCTGATGGCGACGAGCAGGTTTTCGTCGTTGCTCGAATAGTGCCGGTCTTCTTTGCTGGCGATACCCATGACACCGATGGGCTTGTCTTTGCTCCAGAGGACGACCCAGATCCAGTAGGGCAAACGGTCGGCGCAGACAAACTCGACGACGGCGGGTGGAAGGTGGGGCAGGAAATCCTGGGTTACTACTTCCGCGCGCGAGCGCATCACCAGATCGCCGAAGCCATCGGCAAGGACAACCTCCGACATACGCACCCGCGCTTCGCTGCGCGGACCCCAACCGGCACGCCGCCGGAAGGTACCCTCGGGCTCAGCCGCGAGATAGACGGAACCGGTTTCCGCTCCGAAGAGCGAGATGACCTGGCGCAGGGTGAGATTGAGAATTTCATCGAGATCGAACGACTGAGTGGCGATAACGGCCATGGCGTTGAGCGCGTTCAATTCGCGATTGCGCCGCCGCATTTCGTCTTCCGAGCGCTTCTTCTCGGTGATATCGAGGACAAATCCCTGATAGCGCTCGATGCGTCCGCTGGAATCGCGGGTGGCGAAGCAGCTTTGCGCGACTGCCAGCAGCGTGCCATCTTTGCGCCGCACGGTAATTTCGAAGTTGCGCACGTAGTTGTGCGCCTCGATCTCCTGGCGAAACGCTTCGCGCTCTTCGGGAACCGAGTGCAGAACGCTGCCCACATCGAGCGCCATCAATTCGTCGCGGCTGCTGTAACCAAGCATGGTAACAAAGGCGTCGTTGCAGTCGAGCAGTTCGCCTTCGGGCGTGGCGAGGAAGACGCCTTCCTGCGCCTGCTCGAACAGCATGCGATATTTTTCTTCCGCGACTTGCCGTTCGGTCGTGTCGTGCACCACGTGAATGACGCCCTTTTGCTGACTTCCCTGCTCGGCATAGGACGATGTGGAAACCACCGATTGGCCACCGAAGCATGGGTCAGAGCCTTCGGTGAGGCCGGATCCGCGCTCGCAATACGGGCAACCGCTCCAGTTGCGACTTTGCGGAAGGACGTCTTTGCAGAGATTACCGAGAACGTCGGCGGGCGCTTTTTCGAGGCGCTGCAACAGGGCCTGGTTGGTCTTGAGGATGCGGAAGTCGGCGTCGTGCGCCAGAATTAAATCCTGGATGGAGTCGAAGGTGTTCATCCACTGCCGCTGCGAGCGCAATACCTGCTCGAGCAGGCGCAGATTCTCGACCGCGATGCCCAACTTCTGTACGACGTTTTCGAGGAATTCCAACTCTTCGCGGGTGTGATAGCGGTGGCCGGCATAGCCGAGCGACAGAATTCCGATTACCGTTTTCTTGCCTTGCACCGGGAGCAGGATGGCGTGATGAAGGCCGTATTTCGCCAACTGCTCGCGCTGCTGCGCTGACATTTCCGACGGCTTGACAACGGCCGCGTGATTCTCTTCGAGCACGCGGGCTTCGATGCCATCGGTCCCGACGTTGCCGAGAGCGCGGAGAAATTCCGGCGACAAGCCGGCGTGCTGCGTAGGCGCGAGGTGGTCACCTTCCATCAATTGGAACCATGAGGCTTTCGCGCCGACGACGGCCCGCAATTTTTCCAGCGCCGTCTGCATCATGGGAGCATGATTCTGTCCGCGGGCAATCGTACCCGTTAACTCATTCAGCATGGTGAGGCGGCGCGTGCGCAGGCGCGAGTCGTCGAGCACGACCACCAGCATGCTCGAACCGAAGAGCACCTCCGCCAACAAATAGCCTTCAATTGGAACGTGATTGGTGAATGGAGGCCAGTGCAGATTCAGCGTCAAGAGGCCGGCGGCGAAGAGGAAAGGGCCGAGGCCAATGCGGCCGAAGCGGTGGCGCAACAGCTCGAAGGCGGCTGCGGCCGCAATCAAACGGCATGATACGTCGAGACCCAGCCGGAGAGCCTTGGCATCAAGAAAGAAAAGCGCATCGGGAAAATAGAGCGGGCGCATGGCAGCAAAGACCATGAGCACCCAACAGACGGCAACGAGCGCAGTGAGCGCGCGCTTGGATTGCGCCGAAATCAAGGCGGCTGCGGCAAACAAGCCGATGGCCAGGACGTAGTCGGCCTGTGCAAAGGCTGCGACTGGCTTCGATATGCCGTGCAATTCGGCGCCCGCGACCCCGAGGAATGCGCCGTATGCGATCCAGCCCGCGGCCCATGCCAGCAGACAACGTTCGCGAAAAACCCGGAAGAAAAGTAGACTCACCGCCACGACGATGAGGGCGGCGGTTTCCCGCGCGGTCAACCAGGGAACGGTCAACGCGCCAAGCGAATTGCCAAATAGCCCGCCAGCGTCCATAGGTATAAATATCGACGAGTGCCCTTCAGGTACGCGCACGAAAGACAAACGCACGAGTACCTATGCTCTTTGAATATCACGCCCTGCCCCAATCGTTACCGGATTTCCGTCCTCCGTTGGTTACTTTCGGAATGTGAAGTCGTCGCCTAAAATGAGCGATACATAGACTCAACGCCATGCCTAACGACCGCATCCTCGTAGTCGACGACGAGGAAACAATCCGCGAAATTGTTTCCGAGATGCTTGATAAAGCCCATTTTCAGACGCGCCAGGCCGCCAGCGGCATTGAAGCTCTCTCGATTCTCGAGTCGGGGGATGAATTCGACCTGGTGCTCTCTGACCTGATGATGGCGGAGATGGACGGGATTGCCCTTCTGGAGCGCTCCAAGGAGCGTTACCCGGATATGCCGGTCGTGATGGTGACCGCCGTCCACGACATACAGGTCGCGTTGCAGGCGCTGCGCAATGGGGCCTATGACTATTTGCTGAAGCCATTTGAGCGTGAGCAATTGCTGGCGGTGGTGCGGCGGGCGCTGGAGAATCGCCGCCTGAAGCGCGAGAACGACGCCTATCGCACGAATCTTGAAGCGCTGGTGGCGGAGCGTACACAGCAGTGGAAGGCGGCGCTCTCAAACCTGGAAAAATCTTACGACATCACGCTCGAAGCTCTGGGGGATGCGCTCGACGCCAAGGACGCCGAGACGGAGGGCCACTCCCGGCGCGTCACTGCCTACACCATCGCGATTGCGCGCAAGATGGGGTTATCGAAGGAAGACATCAGCGTGATCGCCCGCGGAGCCTTCCTACACGACATTGGCAAGATGGCCATCCCCGACGCCATTCTGCGCAAGCCGGGGAAACTGACGGAAGAAGAAATGGCCATCATGATGGAGCACTGCTACCTCGGCTACAAAATTATTTCGCGCATCCCGTTTCTGGCGGAGGCTGCCGAAATTGTTTACTCGCATCAAGAGCGCTTTGATGGATTGGGCTATCCGCGCGGGTTGAAGGGGGAGGAGATTCCCCTGGGGGCGCGGATTTTTGCCATTGCCGACACGCTCGATGCCATGCGCTCCGACCGGGTTTACCGCAAGGCGCAGAGTATCGAGGCGGCGCGGAAGGAGATAGAGCTTTGGTCAGGGCGGCAGTTTGATCCCGATATCGTTAAGGTTTTTCTCGAAATGCCCGACAATATATGGGAAGAC